>ERZ1370068.7960-contig-6847_pt1 | contig 37934 bp, 52 predicted proteins | sample MGYA00561227_ERZ1370068 | MGnify/ENA primary metagenome ERZ1370068 (study PRJEB38410, sample SAMEA6850437) | metagenome | study: Metagenomic assessment of the ecological functions of the soil: analysis of the soil microbiota associated with the...
GATGTACTTCGTTCAGTTACGTATTGCTCCACGATGCGCGCGTGCGCTCCGTAATCGACGCCTCGACCGCAGCCGGATCGAGATTGAGGTGATCAGAGGTCGACGTCCGCGAAAGACGGGTGTCGCGCCCTCGAGGATGAAGACAGTTCGCCGATGAGACGAACGACAACGGCGAGGTGATCACCTCGTCGCGCTTCCGGGCCCGAATGCTGCGATCTCTGCAGAGGCAGGTGCAACCCGGCGGTGCCGCTGGAGCAGCGCCGCCGGCGTAAGGGCGCCGCTAGCTCGCAGCGGCTATCTGCTCCTCGAAGCGGTCGATCCACGGGCCGGGCGTGCACGGCCGGACCTGCGGCACCACCGAGGGACGAGCTTCCTCCTCGCAGCGCTCGTCGAGCCAGGGCCGGGAGAGTGGGATCTCCCGGACTTTGCTTCGGTCATGCCTCGGCTTCGCGCCGGTTCGGTCGACGCGTACTCGAGCCAGTGCGACCAGCGCTCGCTGCCGCCGCGGACGGTGTCGGTGCGCCTTCACGGATGCCAGCGTCAGGCGGGGACCGGGCCGGGCCGATCGTCGTGGTCGTCGACCGACACGGAGGGGCGTCACCTCGGCGGCGGTGCCGGCACATGAACACTCGTCGGCGAGATAGAGGTCGGTTACGGATGATCGATTTCTCGACGACCGCGTGGCCGAGGTCACTGACGCGATCTGGATGACCGTGTCGCGCGTGATGCCCGGCAGGATCCGACGCCGAGAGTCCGGCGTGTAGATCGACGCCGTCCTTGCACGATGAAGATGTTCTCGCCGGAGCCGTCCGGCGACGATAGCCGTCGTGCGATGAGCAGGATCGCCTCGTCGTAGCCCGGCGCGATTCGCCTCGGTGACCGCGAGCATCGAGTTGAGGTAGACGCCTGTCGCCTTCGAGACGTGCGGGACGACGTTCGGCGCCGACGCGCGTGCCAGGACGAGATCTTGGGCGCGCTGATGCCGTCCGTCAGAGCCTCTCGCCGAGGTACGAGCCCCCACGGCCAGCTCATGATCACGACGTCCGACGGGATTCCCCGTCGCAGCGACACCGAGCTCGCCGTAGCCGTAGAACGCAATCGGCCTGATGTAGCACTCGGCCACGCCGTTGTGCGCCGATGAGCTCCATTGTAGGCCGACTGCAGCTCCTCGACCGAGTGCGGGAGCTCCATGTTCAGGACATGCGCCGCGGAGTCATGCAGGCGCTGCATGTTGCTCGGTCAGCCGGAAGACTGGCGCTGCCCTTCGGCGTCTCGTACGCGCGGATGCCCTCGAAGACGCCGGAGCCGTAGTGGAGTCCGTGCGACGCCGACATGGATCTTGGCGTCGGCCCAGTCGACGAGCTCGCCGTTCATCCAGATCTTTTCGAGTTCCTGCATGCAAGAGTTCGTCTCCTTTGCCGGGCGGGCTGGACCGGGGTCGAATCCTACCCGCGAGGCACGTCGTCAGGCGTCTCCCCAGTTCTGGCCTTCCCGTCGACGAGATCTGCGGTCTGTCTGCGCGTTCGTGATCCGCGCCGAGCTGGGCCGGAGACAATCCGAGCACATGCCGCGGTGAGCCTGCCTCCAGCCAGACTGCGATTGGCGGCAGAGCACCGACTGGTCCATGAAGACGCGAGAGCGCCTTGAAAGGAAAACCGTGGCCGGTCGCTGCACCTCGAGGTCTTCGTGGCCGGAGCCGCTGGCGAGCTTTCGCTCGTCGACCCGCGCGATCCGCCGGGAACGAGAGCGACGAGGCCGTCGCAGCCTCCGTGCGTCGAGATCCGTGCTCGCGCGCAGCTTCTGCCGGCCGGCAGGGCTGCCCGAGGCAGCTGATCCTCGAGCCGTCGCCGCCACAGCCGCAGCCCGTAGAACGCCGCAGATCCGCTCTACCGCGTCAGGCCACACGGCGCTCAAGGGTCAGGCGCAACCAGATGTGGCGTCCCCCGTTGTCGAACTGCCAGTCAATTTCGACGGGAGACGAGCATGGCCGAACGAGAATGCGGATCGCGCACCGAAGCGCTGTTCCGAGACGTGAACGAGAGAATCGCCGAGAGTGCCGGCCGATTCGGCGCCTGCGACGCCGAGTTCGCCTGCGAATGCGCCGATCCCGCATGTGCCGAACGGTTCCGCCGCACGCTCGACGCAGTACGAAGATAGTCCTGGTCAGGCACGCACTTCCTGCTCGCTCCCGGTCACGAGATCACCGAGTCGAGCGGGGCCGTCGAGCGACCAACAAGAGGTACAAGTCGTCGTGAGAAGTTCAACTCGGTCGTCGCGCACAACCGTTCGCACGCCTGGATCCGGCGCGCCGGAGTGGCTAGCCTTCTACTCCAGCGAGATGAAGCGGGCGTCGTCGAACTCCGCGTGGATCTGCTGCCACGAGCTCCGGCGGCGCGGGCGAGTCGATCGACAGCGCCATCAGCGCCTGGCCGCCCTGGCGTGTCCGCGACACGGTCATGTTCGCGATGTTCACGCCCGCCTCGCCGAAGAGCGTTCCCACCTTGCCGATCACGCCCGGAACGTCGTCGTAACGGAAGACGACGAGCAGAGGCGCGAGCTCCATCGTCGAGCTCGAACCCCAGCGCGCTGACTGAGCCAGGGGCGGTCGTCGTTGCCCATCGTCGTGCCGGCCACGCGAGGAGGCTGGCCGTCCGATGCAGCCTCGACACGCACGAGGTTCGTGTAGTCGCGCGCTGAACGGCTTCGTTCCTCACGGACATCCACACCGCGCTCGGCCGCGATCATCGGCGCGTTGACGTAGTTCACCGGTCTGGTCGGCGCGTCCCTGAAGCGCGCCGTTCAAGCGCGGCGACCGTCAGCAGACGGGTGTCGTACTGGACGAGCGCCCCGAAGTAGGTCGAGCCGCAGCTCCTCGACGCGCCCTTCCGCGAGCTCCATCGCAGACGCCCGAGCTTCGCGGCGAGCGGGATGTACGCGCCCAGCACCTCGAGATCCTCCGCGCCGATCACCGGGATGTTGACGGCGTTCGTCACGAGGCCGCCGTCGAGTGCGGCCGCGACCTGCTCCGGCGATGATCACGCCCGCCCGGTCCTGCGCCTCCTCGGTCGATGCGGCGAGGTGCGGCGTGGCGACGACGTTGTCCAGCTCGAGCAGCGGGCCGTGTACGGCTCCGTCGAGAAGACGTCGAGCGCCGCGCCGCCGACCTTGCCGGACTCAGCGCCGCGAGCAGGTCGTCCTCGTCGACGAGGTCGCCGCGCGCGGCGTTGACGATCCGGACGCCGTCGCGCATCTTCGCGAACGCCGCCTGCGTCGATCGACCCGCGCGTCTCGTCGGTCAAGGGCAGATGCAGGCGTCAGGAAGTCGGCGGCCGCGTAGACGTCTCCGTCGGTCGTCGACGCGCTCGACACCGAGCTCGCGGAAGCGGTCCGGCGAGACGAACGGGTCGTACGCGACGACGCCGCATGCCGAGGCCCGCGGCGCGGCGGGCGACCTGCTGGCCGATCCGGCCGAAGCCGAGCACGCCGAGCGTCTTGTCGGCCAGCTCCACTCCGCCGTAGGCTTCGCGCTCCCAGCGGCCCTGCTTGAGCGCGGCGTGGGCCTGCGGGATGTTTCGCGTCAGCGCGACGAGCAGGCCGATCGTGTGCTCCGCCGCCGGAGATGACCGTCGACTCCGGCGCGTTCGCCACGACGATTCCGCGCGCGCGTCGCCGCCTCGACGTCGACGTTGTCGATGCCGACTCCGGCGCGGCCGATCACCTTCAGGTTGTCCGCGCGCGCGATCAGGTCCGCCGTCACCTTCGTCGCCGAGCGGACGATGATCGCGTCGTAGCGCGCCGATCGTCTCGTCGAGCGTCGGAGTCGCCGTCGACGTCGACCTCGAAGCCGCGCTCGCGGCAGCTGCGAATGCCCGCGTCCGCGATCTCTTCGCGGACGAGGACCTTGGCTCAAACGGGCGTGTGCTCGGCCCAGGCTTCGAGCGCAGCGGTGACTGCGACGCCGCGCTCGATCTCGCGCGCCGAGCTCCGTGAGGACGAGCTCGACCGCCGCGAGCGCGGTGGTGATGTCGAAGATGTCGAACCAGCCGATGTGGCCGATGCGGAAGATCTTTCCCTTCAGGTGCGCCCTGACCGTTGGCGATCGTGATCGCCGAAGCGGTCACGCAAGCCCGTGACGAGCCTGCGTCGAGTCGATGCCGTCCGGCGCGCGGATCGCGGTCACGACGCGCCGAGCGTCCTCGTCCGGGGAGAAGAGCTCGAGGCCCATCGCCTTGACGCCCGCGTCGCGGCACGCGCGCCCGAGCGCGCGACGTGGCGATCGAACGCCGCTTCGAGCCCTTCGTCCAGCAGCAGGCCGAGCGCGACGTCGAGGGCGCGGACGAGCGAGACCGCCGGCGTGAACGGCGCGTCGAGCTTCGCCTGCGCCTTGCGCGTGCGCTCCCAGTCCACGTACGTAACGCGGCGCGGTCGCGCTCGCGGATGCGGCGAGCGCGGCGGCCGAGACCGGAGCGAACGCGAGGCCCGGCGGGCACATCGAGCGCCTTCTGCGAGCCGGACACGACGACGTCGATGTCCCACAGCGTCCGTCTCGAGCGGAACGGCGCCGAGGCTCGAGACCGCGTCGACGACGACCAGCGCCCCGGCTTCCTTCGCGACGGCCGCCAGCGCCTGCACGTCGCAGACGACTCCGGTCGAGGTCTCCGAGTGGGTGAGGTAGACGCACCTTCACGTCGCCGGCATCGGCGAGGGCCGAAACGCAGGTCGTCGGGCTCGAGGTGTCCCCACTCCAACCGCGCATGTACGAGGTCGGCGCCGAACGCCTCCGCCATCCCCGCCCAGCGCTCGCCGAAGTTTCCGGCCGACAGGACAAGCTGCGGCGATCTCCGCGCCGAGGTCAGGTTCGCGACCGCTGACTCGAAGCCGCGCCGTCCCCGAGGTGGTGAACATCAGCACGTCGTTCTTGGTCCTGTACACGTCTTGGCAGCCGCGCGAGGCAGCGCTCGTAGATCTCGCGGAAGTCCCGCTCGCGGTGGTGGATGACCGGCTTCAGCCAGCCTCTGCGAGGACCTCCGGCGGCACGGGAGTCGGCCCGGGAGTGAGCAGGTAGCGCTTCTCGGCCATCGCCTGAGACTAGCGCGGCCTCTGGCTGTCGAAGCGCTCATCGCTCGCTGGGCGCTTTCGGCACTGGCATTCGGCACGAAGTAGGCCTAACTTTCGGCTGACGGGGGCAGTCTTATCCCTTCGACACAACCAGCTGTCCTCGAGCTGCGGCACAGTCATCGAGGCGGCGTTGATCCGGGGATCACTCAGATGCGTTCCAAACTCACACTCGCGTTCGCGTGCGCCTGCGCCCTTGGGGTCGCGCTGGCCGGCGCTGCAACTCTCCAGGCGGAGACGACGCCCGAACCGCCTGCGGAGACCCAGACCGAGACGGCGCAGCCGCGAAATCGACCAGTGGCAGATCCAGCGGAAGATCGACAGATACCGCCACGAGACGTGGCGCTGGCAGCGGCATGATGGGGCGCAGGCTCACCCGCAGCCTCGCGAACCCGCCCGCGGACGTCGACGCGAAGATCGCGCGTCTGGAAGCAGGTCGCGTTGAAGACGCGCGCGCGCGCGCAGAATCCGCCCCACAAGCGTCAGTGGCTCTGCATCCACCGCTACGAAGGTTCGTGGACCGATCCGAATCCGCCGTACTACGGCGGCCTGCAGATGGATCTCGGCTTCCAGCGCACGTATGCGCCCGGGGTTGCTCGCACGCAAGGGGACGGCGAACCACTGGACGCCGCTCGAGCAGATGTGGGCTGCTGAGCGAGCGCACCGTTCCGGCCGCGGGTTTCTATCCCTGGCCGAACACGGCGCGCTACTGCGGGTCATCTAGGCCCCTAGGTCTTTAGCTTCTCCCGCAACAAGCTCGTTGACGACCTTCGGGTCGGCCTTTCCCTGCGTCTCCTTCATCACCTGGCCGACGAAGAAGCCGAGCAGGCCCTCCTTGCCGCCCTTGTACGCGGCAACCTGGCCCGGGTTGCCGGCGAGGATGCGCTCGACGAGCGGCTCGAGCTCGCACGTGTCGGCAACGAGCGTGTCGCCGAGATACGTCTCCGCGCGGAATTCGGGGTCGGCGCTCTCCGACAGCGCGCGCGTGAACGTCTCGCGCGGAATCGTCGCCCGTCGCCGCGATCAGCTTTCCGAGCTCGCCGCCGTCGACGGCGGCCGGATCGATTCCGGTCGCAACGAAGTCGTTCATCAGGACGTTGGACGCCGCCTTCGCATCGATGCCTTCGAGCGCCACCTGCTCGTACAGCGCGGCGAGCGCGGCCGAGCCGTTCAGCACTTCCGCGTCGTAGTACGAGCAGCTCGTACTCGCTTCTCGAAGCGGCGGATGCGCATGCCCGGCAGCTCTGGCACCTCGCGTACGGAGCCGCTCGACGACGTCGGCCTCCGGCTCCGACCGGACCAGGTCGGGCTCCGGGAAGTACCGGTAGTCGTCGGCCTCCTCCCTTACGCCGCCGCGGCGTGACCGTGTCCGACTTCACCTCGTAGTCGAGCGTCTCCTGACGACCTCGCCGCCGGACTCCCACGTCTCGATCTGACGCCGGAGCTCCGCCTCGATGCCGCGCGCGATGTGGTTGAACGAGTTCATGTTCTTCAGCTCGGTGCGCGTGCGGTAGCCCGTCTCCCCACCTCGCGCACGGAGACGTTCGCGTCGGCGCGCAGCGTGCCCTTCTCCATCTCCGCGTCCGAGATGCCGATCTCGACGATGGTCTGGCGCAGGAGCTGCAGGAAGCGCTTCGCGTCGTCCGGCGGAGCGGATGTCGGGCTGCGTCACGATCTCGACGAGCGGCGTGCCGCCGCGGTTGAAGTCGACGTTCGAGTGCGCCGACGCCGACGATGCGGCCGGTCGCGCCGCCGACGTGGATCGTCTTCGCCGCGTCCTCTTCGAGGTGCGCGCGCACGATGCCGACCTCGACGTCGCCTTCGGGGCCGGGCACGACGAAGGAGCCGTCGATGCAGAGCGGCTCGTCGTACTGGGAGATCTGGTACCCCTTCGGGATTGTCCGGATAGAAGTAGTTCTTGCGGTGGAAGAACCGCGCGCTCCGCGATCCGGCAGTTCAGAGCATGCCCGAGCTTGATCGTCCACTCGACCGCGGTCTGGTTCGGCACGGGCAGGCGCACCGGGAAACGCGAGGCACACCGGACACGTGCGCGTGTTCGGCTCGCCGCCGAACCCGCTCTCGCAGCTGCAGAACATCTTCGTGTGCGTCTTGAGCTGCACGTGGATCTCGAGGCCGATGACCGGTTCCCACTCAGGCACGAAGAAACTCCTTCGCCTGCAGCAGCGGCACCTCGATGTCGCCGCGCACCTCGAAGATCGCGAGGTACTCCTCCAGCAAGCCGTGCATCCGGATGAGACAGAGCTCGCGTTCGCCGGCTTCGAGCGAGAGCCGCACGTCGTCGATCTGCACCGCGCGCGAGCCGTCCAGCACGCGCGGCGGCACGCCGAACACTCGCTCGACTGCGAGCACGAAGTCGGCGGCCCGATCCACGATTCGTCTTCATCGCAGCCGCTCCGGGACGCGTGTCGAAGCCGATCGCGCGCTCGAGCGCGTGGCCGGCGCGGAAGAGCGTGTTCTCCGAGAACTGCGGCGCCGATCAGCTGCAGACCGACCGGCAGGCCCTCGGAGAGGCCGCACGGAATCGAGAGGCCCGGCAGCCCGGCCATGTTCGGCGGGATCGTCAGCACGTCCGTGAGGTACATGGCCAGCGGGTTCTCCGCCTTCTCGCCGATCTTGAAGGCGACGGTCGGAGACGTCGGGCTGACGAGAACGTCGAAGCGCTCGAACGCGGCAGCGAACTCACGCGCGATCACCGTTCGCACCTTCTGCGCCTGGCCGTAGTACGCGTCGTAGTACCCGGCGGAGAGCGCGTAGGTCCCGAGCATGATCCGGCGCTTCGGCTCGTCGCCGAAGCCGGCGTCACGCGTGCGCGCGACCATCTCGTAGTAGTTCTCCGCCGGAACGCGCAAGCCGTAGCGCACGCCGTCGTAGCGCGCGAGGTTCGACGACGCCTCCGCCGGCGCGATCAGGTAGTAGCACGGCAGCCCGTACTCGACGGAGCGCGGCAGCTCGCACTCGCCGACGTCTGCGCCCAGGCTCGGCGCAGAGATCGATCGCGCGGCGCACCGCCTCACGCGACACCGGGCTCGATCCCTCGGCCTCGTTCAGCTCCTTCGGGACGCCGACGCGCAGGCCCGTCGAGGTCCTCCGCCTCGGGCAGCTCGACGGGCGGGACGTCGACCGTCGTCGAGTCGCACTCGTCGCGCCCGCTGATGATCCCGTAGAGGAGCGCGTTGTCGCGCACCGTCTTCGTCACCGGCCCGACCTGGTCGAGGCTCGAGGCGAACGCGACGATGCCGTACCGCGACACGGTGCCGTAGGTCGGACGCAGCCCGACGTTGCCGCAGAGCGCCGACGGCTGCTTGATCGAGCCGCCGGTGTCGGAGCCGAGCGCCCACGGGGCCAGGCCCGCCGACACGGCCGCCGCCGAGCCGCCGCCCGAGCCGCCGGGACACGCGTCGGGATCCCACGGGTTCCGGGACGGGCCGTAGGCGGAGTTCTCGGTCGGACGAGCCCATCGCGAACTCGTCCGTGTTCGTCTTGCCGAGCAGCTGCAGTCCCGCGGCCTTGCAGCGGTCGGCAACCGTCGAGTCGAAGACGGGCACGTAGTCCTCGAGGATCTTCGAGCCGGCGGTCGTGCGCACGCCCTTCGTCGAGATCACGTCCTTGAGCGCGATCGGCACGCCGTCGTTGTCGTCGCCGTCGACGAGCGTCAGGAAGCAGTGCAGCTCCTCGTTCCGCGCGTCGATCGCCTCGCGGTACGCAGCGCGCAGCTCGGCGCCCGAGACGCTCGCCGCCGCTCGAGCAGGCCCATTCGCCTCTTCGGCTGTCAGCCGGAGCGTGTCGATCACGCCGACGACTCCTCGGCTACGCCCGTCGGCGGGACGCGGAAGAGGTCACCGTCGCGCTCAGGCGCGTTGGCGAACACGTCGTCGAGCGGCAGCGAGGGCCGCGGCACGTCGGGTCGGAAGACGTTCACGACCGACGAGCGGATGCGAGGTCGGCGGCACGTCCGAGAGATCGAGCTCGGACACCTTGCCGACCGCGGCGAGGATGTCGTTCAGCTGCCCGGTCAGGCGGCCGATCTCGTCCTCGCCCAGCTCGAGCCGCGCGAGCGCCGCGACATGGAGCACGTCCTCTCTCGTGATTGCCATCGACCTGAATCCTCCCAAAACAAAGAGGCCCCCTTTCGGGGGCCTCGTGTATCTGGTTCCGAAAGGAAAGCTAGACAGGCTGGACGTTCGCGGCCTGAGCGCCCTTGGGGCCCTGCACGACCTCGAACTCAACCCGCTGACCCTCGGTCAGCGACTTGTACCCCTCCTGCGTGATGGCGGAGAAATGAACGAAGACGTCCTCGCCACCCTCACGCTCGATGAATCCGTAGCCCTTCTCGTTCGAAAACCACTTCACGGTGCCCTGAGCCAACGACTTCCTCCTTCAAAACATGCGACGGCCCGGGCACCGAGCCGCCACTACTGATACAGCGGGCGGAGTGTAACTCAGATGCGCGGGAACGCAAGCTCGCCGCGGCGGTAGCGAGCAGCCCGCACCGCGTTGCCGAGCAGGGCCGCGATCGTCATCGGGCCCGACGCCGCCGGGGACCGGCGTGAGGAACGCGGCCACCTCGGCCACGTCCGCCGTCGACATCGCCCACGAGCCCAGCGTCGGTCCGCGTGATCCCGACGTCGATCACCGTCGCGCCCTGCTTGACCATGTCCGCGGTGATGACGTCGGGAAGGCCGACGGCGGCCACGAGGAGATCGGCGTCCAGGGTGTGCCTCGCGAGATCTTCGGTGCGGGAGTGACAGATCGTGACGGTGGCGTTCGCCTGCAAGAGCAGCATCGCCATCGGCTTGCCGACGAGGGTGCTGCGCCCGACTACCACGGCGCGCGTCCCGGCGATCGGGATCTCGTACTCGGTCAGGAGGTGCATCACGCCGAGAGGTGTCGCGGGGACGAAGGTCGGGCGGTCGAGATAGAGCTGGCCCGCGCTGAAGGGATGAAGCCCGTCCACGTCCTTCATCGGTCGATCGCCAGCATCACGCGCGCCTCGTCGATCTGGTCGGGCAAGGGCGTCTGCACCAGAATCCCGTCGACGACGTCGTCCTCGTGGAGCTGCTGGACGAGCTCGACCAGCTCGTCCTCGGTCGTCGTGCGCGGGCAGCCTGTGGTCGATCGCCTCGATGCCTGCCTCCTCGCGCGGCCTTGTGCTTGAGGCGGATGTACACCTCCGGACGCGGGGTCGTCGCCGACGAGCACCGTCGCCAGGCCGACGTGGCCGAGCTCCGCGACCTCGTCGCTTGATCTCCTCGCGCATCCGTGCCGCGAGGGCGGCACCGTCCATCAGCGTGGCGCTTCGGCACTACGGGATCGTGAGCTCGACGCCGCTGACGTCCAGGCCGAGCGACTCCGCGAGGCGAACGCCGAGCTCGAGGTCCTCGCGTGAGACGCTCGACGTCGCGTGACTCCATCGCACGCCCGATCCAGGCGCGCTCCTTTGGCCGCCACAGCGCGTGGGCGGCGAACTACCGGCAGCAGCCGGTTGGCCGCGTCGACGAGCTTCTGGTTCATCTTCTTGAGAGGTTCTGCAGCAGCACGCGCTCGTACGCCATGCCGGCGCCGTGGTGGATGCCGTCGTCCGTCGCGAGCCGGCTGCAGAGATCCTCGAGCACGGTGCCGCGCGACGAGCGGGCGATCAGGCGGAACCGCGAGATGATCAGCCGCTCGTAGAAGACCTGCATCAGGAAGACCTTCTCCTCGAGCGTGTCCGCCTCGAGCGTCATGTGCGCGAGCTTGTCGAGGTGCGGATCGCGCTCGGCCGTGCCGCCGGCCTCGGTCGACGAGCTTGAGCCACGCCTCGGTGTGGCGCGACTCGTCCTGCACCATCGTCGAGTAGTAGAGCTTCGCCTCGGCGATCGGGCGCCATGTTGAGCAGCTGCGACGCCATGTCGCACGCGAGCATGTCCGCCTGCAGCTGCTGCGTCAGGACCGAGCGCCACATGTCGCGGCGTCGCGCCTGGCTCTGCGGCGAGCCCTTCGCCTCCGGGATCGGCGGCAGCTCGCCCCAGGGCAGGTCGCGCACCTGCCACTCGCGGCGCTTCGCGAGCTCGTAGAAACGGAGAACGTCGGCTGAAGCGCCTCGCGGCCTTCGTCCTGGTCATCTCGATCAGCTGGCCTGTCGCCATCGCTGGAGCATTATCCGCCGTAAGCTTGCTCGAGCTGGATGCTGAGAGCGCTGGCCGCGCAAGAACGACCCGGGTCGATCGAGCGCGCGCCAGAAGGCGCTCGGACTGAGCGACGGCGTGACGCGGAATCGACCTATCGCCGTTCGTGAACGCGCCAGGAGATGCTGACCGGCGCGGCGGTCATCCCGGTGTCCGTCGTCGGCCCGCTCGAGATCGAGCTCGGCGAGTACGAGCTCGAGGAGCCGTTCGGACGCGTGTCGGAGACCGAGCCGCAAACGCGATCGAGGTCTTCGTTCCGCTCGCCGCACACCGAAGGCGGTCTGTCGGCGTCGCTCTATCGCGGCGCGCGAGCGCGCGGCCGAGTCGGGCGGCTTCAGAACGTACGTGCTCGCACGACCGAATGACCAGAGCATCCTGCTTCGTTTGCAAGTCGACGGAAGAGGCGCGTGCAGCTCGCGCGCTTCCTCGACGCGCACGTCGCGGAGATGCGCCGCTGGCTCGCCGGAGCGCGGCGAGGACTGGATCTCCTACGCTCGCGCGCCTGCGTGAGGTCGAGACGCACGTCGTCGGCCCGATGTGTCACGTGATGTGGGCGTTCACCACCGGCGACGCGTGCGGCCCGAACATGATGACCCGCAACGCGCTACGCGCTGAACATGGGCTACGTGATGGAGCACGCGCCGGTGAAGCCGGAGCGCGCGATCCTCGAGGCGAACATGGGCGGGGACAAGAAGCCGTCCCACCGTTACTTCGAGCGCGGCGGGCACGGGAAGACCGTCCTCGCCGAAGCGACGCTGACGCGAGGAGGCGGTCCGGCGCGTCCTGCGCACGACGGTCGACGACCTGCTCGAGCTCTCCTCGGCGGGACGCACGGAGCCGTCGCGTCGGGCATGCAGTCGGTCGCGTTCACGCCGGCGTCCGCGATCGCCGCGATCTTCGCAGCGACCGGGTCAGGACCTCGGCATGGTCGGGACGAGCTCGATGGCGCACGGCACGGCGCGCCGCGTCGACGGCGGCATCCACTGCGGCGCTACGCCTGCCCGGGCTCGAGGTCGGCACCGTCGGCGGCGGGACGACCTTCCCTACGCGCAGACGTGGCTCGAGCTGATGGGCTGCGCCGGCGCCGGCAAGGTGTACCGCTTCGCGCAGATCGTGGCGGCAGCGACCCTGGCGCTGGAGATCTCCGCGAGTGCGGCAATGGCGACCGCCGGGTCCGAGAACTTCTTCAAAGCGCATCACGAACGGGGCGGTCTGCGCCCTTCGTAGGACTTGAGGCAGATGCCGCAAATGCCGATATTCACTGCATGCGCGGCGTGCTCGTAGGAGCGATTCTGATCTTTGCCTTGATGCTCGTCATCAAGGATGGCCGTGCGTCGCGCAACCTTGGTCTGACCGGCACGTGCCATGTGGTCACCGCGCCAGCTGGGCAGGACGGTCTCGGCGAAGCCTGCAAGCCCGGCAGGCTCGAGGGCGCCCCGGACCTCAGTAGGCACGGCTGCAAGTCCATGAAGCCTCACCAGCAAGACGCGAGTACTGGCGCTGTCAGCCGGCATCAAGAGCAGCCGCGACACGTAACCGCGAGCAACGCTGACCTCCGTCTCGATCCAGCATGCCGAGCGGGGACTGGTCCTCGGGCCTGACCCAAAGTCATGCCCCCAAGCGGTCAGGTGCGGATGCACAAAACTTCGCACGCCTGTGCAGAGTGTGCCGCTTGTGCACCGCCGGGAGAGCCGCGGCGGCGACTCAGCGCGTCCCGATCTCCATTCCGAACAGCCGGGGCAAGGCAGCGCCCACGCGCGCGGGTAGCGGCGGCCGTCGCTCTTCTCGTCCGCACGCTCGCAGGCGAGGATCGCCGACCGCACGAGCGCGCCGCCGAGATGCTTGAGCGGCTCGGGCGGCAGAGCGCCACTCGGCGCGAGCGCAAGCGGCAGCGCAGTCCACTCGTCGTCGCGCCGCAGCGCCAGCGACGCGAGGATCTGACCGCCGAGCCAGCGTCGGGCCGACGCCGTGCCCGGAGTAGCCGAGCGCCGTAGTGGATCCGCTTGCCCTGCACCGTCCCGAAGAACGGAAGGTGGTCGGCGGAGACGTCGATCGGTCCGCCCCACGCGCGCTCGATCCGCGCGTCGGCGAGGCCCGGCAAGCAGGCGACGCAGACCGTGTTCCGGCTCGCGCGGCGGTCGCGTCGTCCGAGGTGAAGCGGTCGTCCACCCGGCCGCGAAATCCGATCGGGCCCGAGCCGCTGCCCATCAGCACGCGCCCGTCGCGCGGTCGTGCGGAAGTAGTGCAGGAACATGCGCCCGTCGACGATCGCCTCGCCGCCCGTCCAGCCGATCTCCTCGAGCAGCTCCGGCACCGGCTCCGTGAGGACGACGTACGAGCCGAAGTTCGTCACGTGCGCGCGCGACCGGGCGCCAGCCGGTCGCCGCCGCGTTGATCGCGACGACGACCTCCGGAGCGCGGACGGCTGCCGCGCGGCGTCTGCGACGTCGCCGTCGCGGACGCGCAGCGCGGGCGTGTGCTCGTACAGCTCGACGCCGGCGTCCATCGCCGCGCGACGCTAGCGCATGCACGAGCCGCGCCGGCTGCACGGTCGCGCCGTCAGGGAAATAGACACCCGCGACGGAAGACCGGCGAACGGATTCGCTCGGCGACGCCGTTCGCGTCGAGCGGCACGGCCTGCTCCGGCGCGCCCGACTTCGGCCGCAGCGGCGACCGCGCTGGTCGACGGCAGTCGTCCTGCGCCGGCGCGGCCGAGACCATCAGCATGCCCCGACTCACGCAGCCAGACGTCCTCCCCACGCGACTCGCAGAACGCGCGCACGGCCGGAACGATCCGCTCCGCGGCGCGTGCGAGCTGCAGCGCACGCTCCTGTCCGAGCAGCGGCAGCAGATCGGCGAGCGCCGCCCAGTAACCGTGCAGGAAGCCGCCGTTGCGCCCGCTCGGGCCTGCACCGCAGGTCTCCGCCTCGACGAGCACGACATCGCAGCGCCGGGTCGCGCTCCTTCAGCGCGAGCGCCGTCCACAGACCCGTGTAACCGCCACCGACGATGCAAACGTCGGCGACTGCGTCCCCGTCCAGCTGGGGCGCCGCACTTTGGCGCCCAGCTTCGTCCAACCACCACGGTGGAAGGCGTGGCGCGACGGACGGAGCGCTCACGCGGTCGCGGCTGCTCGTTCGCCGACGCATCTGAACGAGCACGTTCACGACCATCCCGATCACGGCGACGGCGAAGATGAACGTCGCGATCACGTTCACCTGCGGCGGCGCGCCGACGCGTGCCGCGCCCCAGACGAAGAGCGGGAACGTCGTACGCGAGCCGGAGTTGAAGTAGCGTGACGACGAAGTCGTCGATCGAGATCGCGAAGCAGAGTAGCAGCGCGCGCGAGGATCGCCGGGGCGATCAGCGGCAGCGTCACCTTGCTGGAAGGTCGACCCACTCGTTCGCGCCGAGGTCCATCGCCGCCTCCTCGAGATGGCGGTCGAAGCCGATCAGCCGCGCGCTTTGACCGTGACGACCGCGAAGCTGATGCAGAACATGACGTGGGCGATGCATGATCGTCCAGAAGCCGAACGACGATCGACGAGGTTCAGGAAGAGCGTCAGCAGCGAGGCGCCGAGGACGATCTCCGGCGTCGACAGCGGCAGGAAGATCAGAAGGTTGGTCGCGCCGCGCCCGCGGAAGCCGTAGCGCACGAGGGCGAGCGCGATCAGCGTGCCGAGCAGCGGTCGCGACCAGGCTGGCGAGCAGCGCGATCTCGAGCGAGAGGACCATCGCGCTGCGGAGTCCCGGGACGCCGTCCCAGTTCTGCCAGTTGTTCGAACGTGAAGCCCGGACCACGTGTAGTTGAACCGCCCGGCCGGATTGTTGAACGAGAACGCGATCACGACTCGCGATCGGCAGCATCAGATAGACGAACGCGAGTACCGCGTACAGCGTCAGGACGTTGTGCTTGACGAACGCCCACATCGCGTCAAGCGAGCTCTCGCGCTGACGGCCGACTGGTCTGACGCGCGTGCTGCGCTCATCCGGTGCAGCTTCTCCGTTCCGACCGCGCGGGCGTACAAGGCCACCATCAGCAGGATCGCCGCCATCAGGACGAACGACATCGCGGCCGCGGCCGGATAGTCCGTGAGCTCGAGGAACTTCGACTGGATCACGTTTCCGATCATGTGGTTCTGCGGCGACCCGAGCAGCTGGGCGTTGATGAAGTCGCCGGCGGCGGGAATGAACGTCAGCAGCGTGCCCGCGACGACGCCCGGGAGCGAGAGCGGCAGCGTGACGCGTACGAACGCCTTCCACTTGCTCGCGTAGAGATCCTGCGCCGCCTCGATCAGGCGCTGGTCGATCTGCTCGAGCGAGACGTACAGCGGCAGCGCCATGAACGGGAAGAAGTTGTAGGTGATGCCGGCCACCACGGCGGTCGAGGTCGCGAGCAGGCGGCCGTCGTCGCCGAGGATCCCGATGTCGCGGAGGAGTGACTGACGACCGGTCCCTGGTCGGCGAGGATCGTCTCCCACGCGAGCGTCCGGATCAGATACGTGACGAAGAACGGCGCCACGATGAACAGCAGCAGCAGGTTCTTCCACCGCCCGCCGCGAAACGCGATCCAGTACGCGAGCGGGTAGCCGAGGAGCAGTGCCAGGATGGTCGCGATGCCCGGCGTACTCGAGCGAGCGAATGAAGTGGCCCGCGGTAGTTCTGGATCGCGTCCCAGTAGTTCCCCCAGGCCCACGTGAAGGCGTAGCCGACGTCGAAGTTCCCCGACTCGAGCGACTGGTAGGCGAGGAAGCCGAGCGGGACGACGAAGAAGAGCGCCGAGGTAGAGCAACCCCGGCGCAAGCAGCAGGTACGGCGTGAGACTCCGGTGACGGTGCAGAAATCCCACGCCGCGTCCTACCTCAGCCCGAGATCAGGTTCTGCCAGCGCGGTGATGTACTTCTCGTTGTTCAGCGCTGCTGCGTCGAAGTTGTGTGCGTTGCGCGAGCATCTCCTTCGTTGGAAAGATCAGCGTGTTCTTCGCGATCGAAGGGTCTTCGCTTCAGCAGAACTGCCTTCGCTCCGACGACCGGACAGATGTAGTTGCACGTAGTCCTCGACTGCCGCCTGCGACCTTCGGGTCGTAGTAGTAGTTCATGTAGACGGACGCGGTGTAGACGTTTCCGCCCTTCGGGATCAGTCATGTTGTCCGTCCAGATGCCTCCGCCGTCCTTCGGCAGGTTCCAGTGGAGATGCTTGTTGTCCGCCTCCAGCTGAACGACATCACCGGACCACGCGATGGCTGCATTGAGGTCGCCCTTCGCGAGCGGCCGGCTGTAGTCGTTCCCGTGAATTGCCTGATCTGCGCCGGAGTCGACGGCCTTCTTGACGACCTTGAACGCGCCGGTCCCAGGAGGCGTCGGTCACCTTTGTCGGGTCGTCGCCGTTCGCCGCCATGATCGAGCGGCATCGTGTCGCCCATCGCCTTGGAGGCAGCGTGATCTTGCCCTTGAGCTTCGGGTTCTCGAGCAGAGTCGGGGACCGTGAGCACGGGATCGGTGAGCTTGTCGTTGTACGCGATCCCGGTGATGACCGGACTGCCAGGGCAGGCTGTAGTCGCGGTTCGGGTCCCAGTTCGGATGCTGCAGCGTCGGCTGCAGGTTCTTGATGTTCGGGATCGCCGATCTTGTCGAGCTTCTCGACCCAGCCCTTCTTGATCATCAGCGACGGATAGCGCGAGTTGTCGGTCATGACGATGATGTCGCGGTCGATCGACTGGCCGCGCGAAAGCGGGCCCTGGATCTTCCCGAAGTACGATGGCGTTGTCGTTGATGTCCTCGGTGTACTGGACGGTCGTGCCCGTACTTCTTCTTGAACGCGATCGAGCGTCGGGTGACGATTTCGTCTTCTCGTTCGTGTCGATGTAGAGCGTCCAGTTCGAGAAGCGCAGGGTCTTGGCGAGCGTCTGGTTCGCGGTCGTAGACGCAGCTTTCTTGGACGCTGCCGCCGCAGGCCGCGAGCACGCCCGGCACCGTGAGGAAGGCGCCACCAGCCGCCGCGCGGCGGAAGCAGCTGGCGTCGGGTCAGGGCATCTGTCATTCGGATCCCTCCAGTGAGTCGACGACGAACGTGGATTCTGGGCTCCAGCTGAGCGTGAGCCGTTTGGCCCGGCGCGGCACCGTTCAGTCCCGGCGACGCATTTTGCCGGTAGACGGTGCAGTCGGCCGCAGTCTGGTCTCGACGATGTACTGCGTCGAGACGCCGACGTAGGCCTCCTCGACGACCGTCCCGTCGAGCGAGTTCGATTGTCCCTGCCCGAGCTCGATCTTCTCGGGCCGGATCCCGACCGCGACCTCCCCCGTGCGGCCGGCGAGCGCGTCCGCCCGGACGCGAACTTCGGGCCCGCTGTGCAGACGGACCGTGTCGGGACCGCTGACCGTGCCCGGAATCAGGTTGGACACTCCGAGGAAGCTCGCGACGAAGGCGGTCGAAGGCGTTTCGTAGAGCTCGGTCGGCGTGCCGAGCTGCTCGATCCGGCCGCTGTTCATGACCGCGATCTGGTCGGCCATCGTCATGGCCTCTTCCTGGTCGTGCGTGACGTGGACGAAGGTGATGCCGATGTCGTGCTGGATCCCTTGAGCTCGAGCTGCATCTGCTTGCGCAGCTTGAGATCGAGTGCGCCGAGCGGCTCGTCGAGCAGCAAGACCTGTGGCTTGTTCACGAGCGCGCGGGCGAGCGCGACGCGCTGCTGCTGGCCCCCGGAAAGCTGGCGGGGCTTGCGCTTCTCCATCCCCTCGAGACCGACGAGGCGCAGAGATCTCGATGACCTGCCCTTTCAGTGTGTCGCCGCGCACGGAGCGGCGACGGAGGCCGAAGGCGATGTTCTCGAACACCGAGAGATGAGGGAAGAGCGCGTATGACTGGAAGACCGTGTTCACGTCACGCTTGTACGCGGGCAGCCCGCTGACCTCGTCGTCGGCGAGGTAGATCGCGCCTTCGCGTCGGCTGCTCGAAGCCACCGATCATCCGCAGCGTCGTCGTCTTCCCACAGCCGGACGGGCCGAGCAGCGCGAAGAAGCTGCCGCGCTCGATCTCGAGACTGAGCTTGTCGACGGCGACGACGTCCTCGAAGCGCTTGGTGACCTCGTCGAGGCGGATGTCGCGGCGTCGACGCTCGTCACTCGCGCTCGCCGGCGACCGTCATCGGTTCACTCGGTGACCTGACGAAGGCGGCTGCCGATGCAGACGCGTCCAGGCCTCGGCGAGAACGTCGCCGAGAATCGAGACGATCTGGTCGAACTCCTGCTGTCCGGCGACGAGCGGCGGCGAGATCTGGATGACCGGGTCGCCGCGGTCGTCGGCACGGCAGATCAGCCCGCGCTCGAAGAGCTGCGGCGAGAGGAAGCCGCGCAGCAGCGTCTCGCACTCCTCGTCGTTGAACGATCTCGCGCGTGTCCTTGTCCTTGACGAGCTCGATCGCGTAGAAGAAGCCCGGTGCCGCGCACGTCGCCGACGATCGGCAGGTCGAGCAGCTGCTCGAGCGTCTGCGCGGAAAGTCGTCCTGCGTCTCCGCGACGTGCTCGACGATCCGCTCGCGCTTCATGATCTCGATGTTCTTCAAGCGCGATCGCCGACCTGCACGGGATGCCCGCCGAAGGTGATGCCGTGCGAATACATGCTGCGTGTCCTTCATGAACGGCTCCATCACGCGGTCGCGAGGCGACGACCGCGCCGATCGCCGCGTACGGACGACGAGAGCCCTTTCGCGATCGTCATCAGGTCGGGCCGGATGTCGTAGCGCTCCGATCCGAACCACGCGCCGACCCGGCCGAAGCCGGTGATCACCTCGTCCGCGCAGAGCAGGATGCCGTAGCGGTCGCAGATCTCTCGCACGCCGCGCCAGTAGCCCTCCGGCGGCGTGAACGAGCCGCCCGCGTTCTGCACCGGCTCCATGATCACCATCGCAGACCGTCTCCGGCCCGCCGCGACGATCGTCTGCTCGAGATCGTCGAGCAGGAAAGCGGTGAACTCCGCCTCGGTCTCGTCCGGGCGGCCGGTGGTAGCGGTTCGTGTTGCGCACGTGGCAGCACGTCCGGCACGAGCGGCTCGAACGGCGTACGCATCGCCGGGATGCCGTTGATCGAGAGCGCGCCCATCGTCGTGCCGTGGTAGGCGACGCGGCGGGAGATCGCCTTCCAGCGCCGGCCGTCGCCGCGGGCGGTGTAGTACTGGCGCGCGAGCTTCCACGCCGACTCGACCGCCTCGGAGCCGCCGGACACGAAGAAGAGCCGGTTCAGGTCGCCGGGCGTGAGCGACGCGACCTCGGACGCGAGCTCGATCGCGCGCGGATGCGCGTACGACCAGTTCGTGTAGAACGGCAGCTCGCGCATCTGCGCCGCTGCGGCCTCGCCGATCTCCTCGCCGTAGCCGTAGCCGATGTTGACGGAGAACAGGCCCGCGAGCGCGTCGAGGTAGCGCTTGCCGTTCGAGTCCTCGAGGTAGCAGCCGTCGCCGCGGACGATGATCGGCACCTCGGCGTCCGCGTACGCGCCCATGCGGGTGAAGTGCAGCCAGAGGTGGTCGCGTGCGGCCCGCTGGAGATCCAGCGCCTCGGGTGCTGTCGTCGGTCAATCGGTCCTCCCTGACTCGGGTGCCCCAGTCGTAGAGCTGCTTGACCATCTGCAGGTACAGGAACGTCTCGGTGGAGACGACTCCGTCGAGCGCGCGCATCCGGTTCGTCACGCTCGAGGCAGCTCGCGGCGGTCGGTAGCGACGACCTCGACGACCAGGTCGTACTGGCCCGCCGTGACGACGACGTAATCCGCCTCGATCCAGCTCGGCGATCTCGTCGGCCACAGGCTCCGGCGAGCCGGCAGTCTTGACGCCGATCAGCGCCTGCTCGAAGCCGAGGCCGAGCGGGTTCGTGACCCCGACGACCTGCAGGATGTCCTCGGCGCAGAGCCGCGCGTACCGGGCCCGGACGGTCGCCTCGGAGACGCCGAGCCGGGTGGCGATGGCCCGGAAGGACTCCCGGCCGTTCGCCTGGAGCGCCTCGATGATGCCCTGGTCGAGCGCCGTCGATCCGCGCGGGGCGCGCTGATCGCGCCCCGGCGAGGCTCGGCCATGAGCCGGCTGAGCGATCGCTCTACGCAAAGCGAGGCGATTCGTACCACGCGGTGCGCATTCGGTCAACGCAGGGCCCTACTTGAACTCGCATTGCGAATGTTGGATGCTCCACCTCGCAAACCGATCCGGGGAGGAGTGGAAGGTGGCGAGAACACCGCTGGCGCAGCGCATCGAGGACGCGTACGCCGAGGTCGTCGAGAGCCGGACGACGCAGACGCGAGCTGGTGAAGCGGACGGCGGCGGCAGGAGCCGCGCTGGCCGGAGCGAGCACGATGGGCCGCTTCACGAAGGCGGCGTACGGCGCGGCCTAGCCCCACGGATCGCGATCGTCGGAGCCGGCCTGGCCGGCCTCACCTGCGCGCTATCGGCTGAAGCAGGCCGGGCTGAACGCGCACGATCTACGAGGCGTCCGACCGCGTCGGCGGGCGGTGCTGGTCGATCCGAGACTTCGCCACGGCTAGATCGCCGAGCACGGCGGCGAGCTGATCGACCAGGGTCACACAGGCGATGCGCCAGCTCGGCGCAGGAGCTCGGGCTCGACGCTCGACAACCTGCTCCAGGCGCGAGCCGAACGGGCACCGAGGACTTCTTCTACGTCGACGGCGGCAAGTACACGTACTCGCAGCTGCTCGTCGACCTCAACGGCATCTACCAGAAGCTGCACAAGGACGTCGCGGCCGCGAGCTATCCGACGCTCTGGAACCTCTACACGCCAGCGCGGCTGCGAGCTCGACCACATGTCGATCATCGACTGGCTCGACGAGACGATTCCGAACGGCGGCTCGAAGTCGAACCTGGGCCGCGTGCTCGACATCGCCTACAACATCGAGTACGGCGCCGAGTGCAGCGAGCAGAGCTCGCTCAACCTGCATCTACCTGCTCGGCTACCGCGGTCAGGGCCAGTTCCGCGTCTTCGGCGAGTCGAACGAGAAGTACCACGTCGCGCGGCGGCAACGACCAGGTGCCGCGAGCTCGCGAGCGCGCTCTCGAGGCAGATCTCAGCTCGAGCACGGCGCTGACGGCGATCAAGCAGAACCGCGGCGGCTCGTACACGCTCACGTTCAGCACGGCATCGGGACGAGACCGTCGACGGCCGATCACGTCGTGCTCGCGCTCCCGTTCTCGATCGCTGCGTCGGTGTCGACTACTCGAAGGCCGGCTTCGAGCCGCTGAAGGTGACGGCGATCGAGGAGCTGGCGATGGGAACGAACTCGAAGCTGCACGTCGAGTTCAACGGACCGCTTCTGGTACGGCGCCGGCAACAACGGCAACACATACGCCGACACCGGCTACCAGAACACGTGGGAGGTGTCGCGCGCCCAGGGCGGCGGCAAGGGCAAAGGGCATCCTCGTCGACTACACGGGCGGCGACGATCGGCGCGAGCTTCGGCTCGGGCACGCCGTCGTCGCGCGCCCAGCAGTTCCTCGTCCCAGATGCGAGCCGCTCTTCCCGGGCGTCGACATCGCCGACCACTGGACCGGCCGGAGCGACGCATCGACTTCTGGGCCGGGCTACCAGTGGACGAAGGGCTCGTACTCCTACTGGAAGGTCGGGCAGTACACGAAGTTCTCCGGGATGGAGGAGGCGCGGCAGGGCAACTGCCACTTCTGCCGGCGAGCACACCTCGCAGGACTTCCAGGGCTACCTCGAACGGCGCCGTCGAGACCGGCGAGCGCGTCGTCGACGAGATCCTCGGGAGATCTGAAGCGCGTGATGGCGATCAGCGAGAACACCAAGTCGGAGCAGGTCGTCGCCGACCGCGAGCGCTACGTCGCGCGCGGCGTCGCAACGACGCCGCTCGTCGTCGCCGCGCGCTGAGGGCGCGCGCATCTGGGACGTCGACGGTCGCGAGTACGTCGACTTCGCCGGCGGGCTCGGCTGCCAGAACACCGGCCACGGCTTCGCGGCGGCGGCGATCCACGAGCAGGTCGACCGCTACCTGCACCAGTGCTTCATGGTCGGGATGTACGAGCCGTACGTCGAGGTCTGCAAGCTGCCTCGACGAGACCTGGCCGCGGCGACGCGGCGAGACGAAGTCGCTGCTCGCTGAACTCGGGCGCCGAAGCGGTCGAGAACGCCGTGAAGATCGCGCGCACCGCCACCGGGCGGCCCGCGGTGATCGTCTTCGACCACGCGTTCCACGGCCGCACGAGCCTGACGATGGCGATGACCGCGAAGGTCGTTCCCTACAAGCAGGGCTTCGGTCCGTTCCCGGGCGAGGTGTACCGCGCGCCTGCGCCGTATCCGTACCGCGGCGTCTCGTCGGACGACGCGCTCCGCGGGCTCGAGCCGCTGCTTCAAGCAGGACGTCGATCCCGCAGCCGTCGCCTGCATCGTGCTCGAGCCCGTGCAGGGCGAAGGCGGCTTCGTCGCGATGCCGCGACGGACTTCCCGCGCCGGCTCAAGGAGATCTGCGAGCAGCACGGGATCCTCTACGTCGACGACGAGGTGCAGGCCGGCGTCGGGCGGACTGGGCCGGTCTGGGCGATCGAGCACTACGGCGTCGAGCCCGACCTGATCGTTTCGGGCAAGTCGCTCGGCGGCGGACTGCCGCTCGCCGGCGTGACCGGCGCGGCAGAGCTGATGGACAGCGGTCCCGCCCGGAGGCTCGGCGGCACCTTCGGCGGCAACCCGCTCGCCTGCGTGGCGGCGATCGAGGTGCTCCGCGAGGTCGCAGAGCGACGCGTTCCGCAAGCGCGCCGACGAGCTGGGCGCGCGCATCCGTACTCGCCTCGAGCAGCTCGCGGCACGGAATGCGGCCGTCGGCGAGGTGCGCGGGCTCGGGCCGATGCTCGCGCTCGAGCTCACCGACCCGACGCCGGAGCTGGCGAAGGCGGTGACGTCGGCGGCACGCGACCGCGGCCTCGTCCTGCTGTCTTGCGGTATCTACGGAAACGTCATTCGCATCCTCGTGCCCCTCACGATCGACGACGCGCTGCTCGAGCGCGGGCTCGACCTGCTGGAGGAATCGCTTGGCGACGCCCGCGCTGGCTGAGATCGGACTCGGCGCCACATCCCATGCCTGCGGCCGAGATCGATGTCGGCTCGACGGGCATCCGCAAGACGTACGGCGACGTCGTCGCGGTCGACCGGGTCGACCTCGAGATCCCCGCCGGCGAGTTCTTCACGCTGCTCGGCCCGTCCGGCTCCGGGCAAGACGACGACGCTGCGGCTGATCGCCGGCTTCGAGCGTCCGGACGAAGGGCGCATCGAGCTCGGCGGCGCCGACGTCACGAACCGCGCGCCCTACGAGCGCGACGTCAACACCGTCTTCCAGGACTACGCGCTCTTCCCGCACATGACCGTCGCCGAGAACGTCGGCTACGGCCTGCGCGTGAAGCGCGTCCCGCGAGCGAGCGCAAGCGGCGCGTCGAGGAGATCCTGAAAGTCGTGCGCCTGCCAGAGCTCGGCGACCGCAAGCCGGTCCAGCTCTCCGGCGGCCAGCGGCAGCGCATCGCGCTCGCGCGCTCGCTCGTGAACACGCCGCGGGTGCTGCTGCCTCGACGAGCCGCTCGGCGCGCTCGACCTGAAGCTCCGCCAGGAGATGCAGATCGAGCTCAAGCGCATCCAGCGCGAGGTCAGCGACGTCGGCATCACCTTCGTCTACGTCACGCACGACCAGGAGGAGGCGCTCACGATGAGCGACCGCCTCGCGGTCTTCAACGAGGGCCGGATCGAGCAGATCGGCGCGCCGGCCGAGGTCTACGAGCGTCCCGCGACCGAGTTCGTCGCCGGCTTCGTCGGCGTCTCGAACGTGCTCGAGCGCGACGGCAGGCAGTTCACCGTCCGGCCGGAGAAGATCCGGATGCACTTCGACGAGGCCGGCGACGGCGAGCCGGGTCGCATCCGCGACGTCGTCTACGTCGGCATGTTCACGCAGGTACATCGTCGAGCTCGACTCCGGCGGCGAGCTCACCGTCGTCAGGCAGAACCTCGAGACGTCCTCGCAGAGGCGCTCGAGTCCAGGGGCAGGCGGGTGCGCCTCGAGTGGCGTCCCGAGCACACCTTCGAGATCCAACGAGGAGGAGAAGCATGAGGAGGATTCGCAGGGTTCACGTACTCGTCGCGGCGCTGGCCGCGGCTCTGTGCGTGCCGGCGTCGGGAGTCAGCTCGGCCGCCGGCAGGGCCGACGATGATCACGAAGGCCGGGAAGAACGAGGGCGCGCTCAACCTGATCGCCTGGGAGGGCTACACACAACCGCATGGGTGAAGCCGTTCACGAAGGCGACCGGCTGCAAGGTGCAGGCCGAAGTACGGCGGCTCCTCGGACGAGATGGTGACGCTGATGCGCGACCGGCGCAGTACGACGCGGTCTCGGCCTCGGGCGACGCAAGCCTGCGCCTGATCGTCGGCAAGGACGTGCGCGCGCGATCGATCCGAAGCTGATCCCGGACTACAAGAACTTCATCCCGGCGCTTGAAGTCGCCGCCGCACAACACCGTCAAGGGCGTGCACTACGGCATCTCGCTGCAGTGGGGCCCGAACACGCTCCTCTACAACACGAAGAAGGTGAAGCCGGCACCGACCAGCTGTGGGGCGTCCTCTACAGCTCGAAGTACAAGGGCAAGGATCACGGTCCCGGACAACCTGATCCAGATCGCCGACGCGGCGCTCTACCTCTCGAAGACGAAGCCGTCGCTCGGGATCAAGGATCCGTACGAGCTGAACGACGCCCAGTTCAAGGCGGCCGTCGACCTGCTCAAGAAGCAGCGGCCGCTCGTCAAGAAGTACTGGGCTGACCGCCGGTGACGAGATCGACCTGTTCAAGAACGGCGGCGCGACGGTCGGCGCGTCGTGGCCGTACCAGACCGATCACGCTCCAGGCCGCGAAGGCGCCCGTGAAGGACCTGATCCCGAAGGAGGGCGCGACGGGCTGGGCCGACACGTGGATGATCTCCTCGAAGGCGAAGCATCCCGAACTGCGCCGTGTCGTGGATCAAGTGGGTCTCGACGCCGAAGGTGCAGGCTCAGCAGGCGATCTACTTCGGCGAGACGCCGGCGAACACGAAGGCCTGCAAGATCATGGACCAGCTGTCCAAGGGCTCGTGCGCGCAGTACCACGCCAACGCGCCCGCGGCGTACTTCAACTCGATCAAGTTCTGGAAGACGCCCGTGAAGGCCTGCGGCAACGGCCAGAAGCAACTGCATGGACTACACGAAGTGGCAGGCAAGCCTGGACTGACATCAAGAGGTTGACGTCTCAGGCGTACGAAGCGGCGGGTCGGCCTCGGTCGGCCCGCCGTCGCCTCTCCGCGGCGCTGTGGCGGCGGCCCTGGCTGCGCGCGGTCGCGTTGCTGCTGCCGCCGCTCGGCTGGATGCTCGTCTTCTACCCGGCGGCGCTGGCCGTCCTGTTCGTGTCGGCGTTCTGGAGCGTCGACTCCTTCACCGGCAAGCTCACGCACGTCTGGACGTGGGCGAACTTCGACACGATCATCCACGACGCGACCTACCGCCAGATCGCGTGGCGCACGATCTGGATGGCGGTCGCCGTCACGGTGACGGATGCGCTGATCGCGTTTCCGTTCGCGTACTTCATGGCGCGGTTGCGACGCCGCGACTGCGAACGCTGCTCTTCGTCCTCGTGCTGCTGCCGCTGTGCTCGAGCTACCTCGCCCGGATCTACGCGTGGCGGTTGATCCTCGAACCAGGACGGCGCGCTCAACTGGTCGCTCGCGAAGATCGGGCTGCCCGAGCAAGACTGGGCGTTCACGAGCACGGCGATGTGGATCGTGTTCTCGTACATCTGGCTCCCGTTCATGATCCTGCCCGATCTACGCGGCGCTGGAGCGGATTCCCGACTCGTACCTGGAGGCGTCCCGCGATCTCGGCGCGCGTAACTGGACGACCTTCCGGCGCGTGATCCTGCCGCTCGCGCTGCCGGGACTCGTCGGCCGGCTCGATCTTCACGTTCTCGCTGACGCTCGGCGACTACATCACGCCGTCGCTCGTCGGCAACGTCGACTTCATCGGCAACGTCGATCTACCGCAACGTGCTCGGCCTGACGAACAACCTGCCGTTCGCGGCGGCGCTATGCGACCGTCCCGCTGATCGTGATGGCGATCTATCTCACGCTCGCGAAGCGGCTCGGCGCCTTCGAGGCCTTGTAGTGGAGACGCGTGCGAGCCCGGCTGTCGCTCGGCGCCTGGACGCTCGCCGTCGTCCTGTTCCTGTGGATCCCGCTCGTCCTCATCTGCGTCTACGCCTTCAACTCCTCCGAACATCCAGAGCTGGCCGATCGCCGGGTTCAGCACGAAGTGGTTCCACGCGGCGTGGCACAACGAAGAGGCCCGCAGCGCGCTCGTCCTGTCGCTGAAGGCGGCCGGCATCGCGACCGGCGATCGCGCTGGTGCTCGGGACGGCCGCGGCGACCGCGGTCAGCCGCTTTCGTTTCTTCGGCCGGACACGATCACGTTCCTGCTCATCCTCCCGATCGCGCTGCCGGGCGTCGTCACCGGGATCGCGCTGAACTCGTTCTTCACGAACAACCCGGTCCACGGCCTGACGCCCGTCGCTCTGGACGATCGTGATCGGCCACGCGACGTTCTGCATCGTGATCGTCTACAACAACGTCGTCGCCCGGCTGCGGCGTACGCAGACCTCGCTGACGGAGGCGTCGATGGACCTCGGGGCCGACGGCTGGCAGACCTTCCGCTTCGTGACCTTTCCCGTCATCTCGACGGCGCTCGTCGCCGGTGCGCTGCTGGCCTTCGCGCTCTCGTTCGACGAGGTGATCGTGACGACGTTCACCGCCGGCGCGCAGAACACCCTGCCGATCTGGATCCTCGGCAACCTGCGCCTCGGGCAGCAGCTCCCGCAGGTGAACGTCGTCGTCTTTTTCGTCATAGTGATGACCGTGATTCCCGTGACGATCGCGCAGCGCCTGACGCGCGACACGGGGATCCTGCGAAGGAGGTAGATCGTGAGCACCACCGTTTCGAAGCACCAGAACTTCGTCGGCGGCGAGTGGGTCGACGCCGCCGGCGGCGAGACCATGGAAGTGCTCAACCCGGCGACCGGCGAGACGATCGCCGAGGTGCCGCGCTGCGACGCGCCGCGGACGTCGACCGCGGCCGTCGCAGGCGGCGAAGAAGGCGCCTGCCGGAATGGCTCGAGACGACGCCCGGCGAGCGCGCCGAGATGCTGCTGAAGCTCGCGGACGCGCTCGACGAGCACGGCGACGAGCTCGCCGAGCTCGAGTCGCAGAACGTCGGCAAGCCGCTCTCGTACGCGAGGGACGAGATGCCGGTCGCCGCCGACAACATCCGCTTCTTCGCCGGTGCGCGCGCGCGTGCTCGAAGGCAAGTCCGCCGGCGAGTACATGCGCGGCTACACGCTCGATGGCTCCGCCGCGAGCCGATCGGGATCGTCGGCGGGATCGCGCCCTGGAACTACCCGCTGATGATGGCGGTCTGGAAGCTCGCGCCCGCGCTGGCCGCGGGCAACGTCCAGGTGCTGAAGCCGTCCGAGCAGACGCCGCTGACGACTGCTGCGGTTCGCGCAGCTCGCCGCGGACATCCTGCCCGCCGGGCGTGCTGAACGTCGTCACCGGCGACGGCGTGCCCGCCGGCGAGGCGATCGTCAAGCATCCCGACGTCCGGCTCGTGTCGCTGACCGGCGACGTCGAGACCGGCAAGATCATCGCGCGAACGGCCGCGGACAACCTCAAGCGCGTCCACCTCGAGCTCGGCGGCAAGGCGCCCGTGATCGTCTTCGACGACGCCGACCCGGCGGCGGTCGCCGAGGGGATCAAGATCGGCGGCTACTGGAACTCGGGCCAGGACTGCACGGCGGCCTCGCGTGTGGTCGCCGGGCCCGAAGATCTACGACAGGCTGCTCGAGGAGCTCGTCCCGGCCGTCGAGTCGCTGCACGTCGGCGACCCGGCCGAGGGCGACGAGATCGAGATGGGCCCGGTGATCTCGAAGGCGCAGCAGGAGCGCGTGCTCGGCTTCCTCGAGCGCGCCAAGAAGGCGCACCGTCCTCACCGGCGGCGGCACGAACGGCGACCGCGGCTTCTTCGTCAAGCCGACCGTCGTCGTCGACGTCGGCCAGGACGACGAGATCGTGCAGCGCGAGGTCTTCGGCCCGGTCGTGACGGTGCAGCGGTTCGCCGACGACGACGAGGCGATCGCGTGGGCGAACGACGTCAACTACGGCCTCGCCGCGTCGGTCTGGACGCGTGACGTCGGGCGCGCGCTGAACGCCGCGCGCAAGCTCCAGTTCGGAACGGTGTGGATCAACGACCACATCCCGCTGGTGAGCGAGATGCCGCACGGCGGCTACAAGCAGTCCGGCTACGGCAAGGACCTGTCGGCGTATTCGCTCGAGGACTACACGCAGATCAAGCACGTGATGGCGAAGCTCGATTGACATGCGCCAGCCCGAACTGGCGTCAGACCCCGCCGTCTGGAGCCCGCTGGGCCGTGCCTCTGGAGCCGAGCTCCGCCGCGTCGCCCCGGGCGGCGGGACGGTCGGCGGTGCGCGCGGCGTCGAGCCCGTTCGAGGAACCGATCCGAGATCGACCGCGGCGTTCGCTGGTACGAGGAACGCGGCTACCGCGTCAAGCTCGCCGACGGCGTTTACGCCCGCGATGACTTCGTCGCGGGCGATGCCGCTGCTCGGAGCACGCGACGTCAGCCAGCTGTTCGCGGATCCACGAGCGTCGACGTCGTCCAGCTCCTGCGTGGCGGCTACGGCGCCTCGCAGGTCGTTCCCCACCTCGACTTCGACATCGATCGCCGAGAACCCCAAGCCGCTCGTCGGCTACTCCGACGTCACGGCGCTCCACGTCGCGATCCGCCAACGCACCGGCCTGGTCACGTTCTACGGGCCAGGCTTCACGGGAATGGGCAGCCCGAAGCGCGGCGGACTGGTCGAAGGAGCGCTTCCTTCGCGCCGTCACCGACCGGAGCCGCTCGGCGAGGTGCCCGGCCGCCCGGACGACCCGTACATCGGCTCGATCGGGCACCGGCGAGCGCGACGGCCGCCGCTCGTCGGCGGCTGCCTCTGGCTCCTGCGAGAGACGCTCGCGACGCCCTGGGAGCTGGACATCGACGAGTCGATCCTGTTCTTCGAGGACGTGCACTGCCCGCCGTGGCACGTCGACGGGATGCTGCGACGCAGCTCCGTAACGCCGGAAGCTCGACCGCGTCGCGGGCGTCGCGATCGGCGAGATGTACAAGTGCGAAGAGTACCGGCAGCCGGAGCCCTGGCTGCGGAGCCGCTCGATGGAGGACGTCTTCGAGCACCACCTCGAACCGCTGGGAGTGCCCGATCCTGCACAACCTCCCGCTCGGCCACGGAGACCACCTCTGCACCATCCCGCTCGGCGTCACGGCGACAGTGGATGCTGATGCGAGAACACTCGTGATCGAGGAGCCTGCGCTCGACACCGCGACCGCCAGCGTCAAGATTGCGCCGGCTGCCCGGCGTCGTACGCGTGTGACGGAATGCAAACGGGGCAGCCGCGGCCGCCCCGTTTGCCGTTCAGAAGAAAGATTCTAACTCTGCCGGGCGTCGCTCGTGTGCAGACGTTCTCGTCCTCGCGGGGCCTCGCCGGGTCCGGTCGCGAAGCAAATGTCCTCGACCTCGGCTCTGTCGCTGGACGCGTCCATGTCGGGCCGCTCCGATCTCTCGGACCGGTCGCGAAGCAGATGCGCTTCGACGTCCTCTGCCTCGGATGTGGTCGGTGTCTTCCTCGTCTGCCACTACTCCTCCTTTCAGCGCCGGATGGATCCGACGATTTCGAGCACTAGACGCGTGAACAGGCCCACATCTTCCCTCTTGTCGCAAAGGCAAAGTCCTTCTACGATCGGCCGATGCTGAGGAGGCTCTCCAGGAGCGGCTGGCCGAGTCGCGTGCGGCGCTCTCCTCGGTCTTCACCAGCCCGAATCTGAGGCGGGTGGAGCCTCCTGGGCAGGGACGGTCTGCGCCTACTGGATCTTCATCGTCGCCCTCGCTCTACGCCTACGAGCGAGGCGGCGCGAGTGCCGTAGGGCTGGTCGAACTCACTCCGGTGCTGCCGTCGCTCATCGCCACTCCTTCCCGGGCACCTTGCTCGGGGACCGTTTTCCCGCGGGAGCGCGTGATCGTCGCGATCAACGTCGCGCGGGCGTCACCATCGCCGGCGCGGCGGTCGCCGCGTTCGCCGGAGCGCCCCTGCGGGCGTGTGGTCTACGCCCTGGCCGGACTGATGGGGCTGCTCCAGTCGACGTTTCGCCGACCCAGGCCGCATTGCTGCCGCTGCTGGCCAGATCTCCGGAGGAGCTGACGGCGGCGAACCTCGTCCTCACGACGGTCGAGAGCGTCGGTGTCTTGCCGGCCCGCGATCGGCGGCCTCTGCTCGCCTGCGACTGGCACCGACACGGTCTTCGCGATCACCGGGGTCAGTCTTTCTCCTGGCGGCCCTGCTGCTGGTGGGTGTACGCGCCGGACCCGCGCTGCGCCGGCGCAGGGTCGAGGGCGGGCTCCTCCGGCAGGCGTTTGCAGGCTTCGGCACCGTGTTGCACGACGCGCGGCTTCGTCTGATCATCGGTCTCTACGGAACCGCAGACACTGGCAGCCGGAGCACTCAACGTCCCGATCGTCGTTATGGCGCTCCAGGTGCTAGACCTGGGCAAGATCCGGCATCGGCTTCCTGAGCTCCGCCGTCGGGCATCGGCGGGACTGATCGGCGGCCTCGCGGCCTTCACTCTCATCGGGAGGCCGACGACTGGCGTCGGCCTTCCGGCCTGGGACTGGCTCCTCGTCGGCCTACCGCTCGCCATCCTCGCGCTCGTGCCGCACACCGCGCCCGCGCTCGTTCTCCTCGGAGTCGTCGGCCTCGGCACGACGGTCGTGGACGCGGCGGGACTGACGCTCCTGCAGCGCGTCGTGCCCGATGGGTCACCGACTCGCGTGATGGAGTCGTCCAGAGCCGTGTTCGTCAGGACACTCCGGGCTCGGTGCAATCCTCGCACCGGTGCTGATAGCTGGGATCGGGACGACTTGGGGCGCTCGCGGTGACCGGCGGCCTCTTGCCGGTCCTCGCCTTGCCTCGCCTGGCGGCCACTCCGCAGGCTCGACGAGACGATTGCACGAGCTCCGAAGACGTGGAGCCCTGCGGTCGATCCCGATCTTCCGGCCGCTTCCGCCGGCGACGATCGAACAGCTCGCCCACGAGCTCGAGCCTCTCCACGTAGCCGCCGGGCGGCAGATCATCGGCCAGGAGAGCACGGCGACCGCTTCCTAGCATCGTCGCCGCAGGCGAAGTCGAGGTCCGATGTCGACGGGCAGCCCAGCGGAACATTGCACGCGCGATCACTTCCGGGAGATCGCGCTCCTTCGCGATGTTCCGCGCACGGCGACCGGTGACGGCGCTCACCGACGTGGACTTACTCGCGCTCGAACGTGACGAGTTCATCAGTGCGGTGACCGGCCACCCGGAAAGCGCAGAGGCCGCTCACGCTGCGATCGCGAACCGGCTCGCATCCCTGCGGCCGGACGTCGCCTCGCTCTGGCCCGCTCAGGCCCTGACGATCCCCGCGCGCGCCGGCCCCAGCCGCAGGCCGACCACCGCCTCCGCAGACGCAAGGCTGGGCGAGTAACCCGACACCGCCGGGACGAAGGCGTCATGCGTGAGCGTCAGGAGCAGTCCATCCGCTCGGGCCCGCACCGTTGCCGTCCGTGGGACATCGCGGAGGAGCGCGATCTCGCCGAAGTAGTCGCCAGGGCCGAGCGATGCAGCCGGCCGGCCGTCGACCAGGACTTCTGCCGAGCCAGAGTCGATGACGTAGAAGCGGTCGCCCGGCTCGCCCTGGCGCACGATCTCGTCGCCGGCTTTCATCTGCTCCTCCGACACCGCCCTTCCCAACTGTTCCAGCGTCGCCTCCGGAAGTGGTGCCAGGAAGGGGATTGCGCCAGCAGGCGTTCGAGCCGACGCACCGGCACGTCGGATCCCCGATCGAGACGACGCAGGACCGGCCACGGCAGGAATCACGAGCACGGGCAAGAGCAGACCCGCAACGACGAGAGCGCCGCGAATCCCCAGCGCCGAGACGAGCACGGGCGCGACGATCGCACCGAGCCCGACCGTCAGAAGCAGCACGCTCGAGAATGCCGAAGACGCGCGCTGGCGACCGCCTCCGGCGCGAACCGCTGTAAGAGCGTCATGCCGGAGACATCGGCGAGGTGTTCCCGACCCCGACGAAGGCCAGCAGAAGCAGGGCGAAGCCCTCGTTTCGCCAGGCCGGAATCAGCGTCAGAGGCAGCCGAAGAGCAGAACACCGAGGCCGAAGTCCCCGGCGAGCCGGCCGCGCCCGATCATCATCCCCGCGAGGACGGCGCCCACCAGCCCGCCGATCCCGGACGCGGCGTTCAGCCAGCCGACTGCTGCGGCGCCCGCATCGAGAAACGAGAGTGCGATGACGGCAATGAGTACTCCCAGCAGACCGTCGACGAACGTCTGAGCCGCGAACAGTCCGACGACCAGCGCAACCTTGCAGGTCGCCCAGGATCGTGCGCGCCCCGCGAAGCAGCTCAGCCGAGGACGGTTTCCCGACCGCTCCGGCACCCGCTCGTCACCGACGGGCCGGATCCCCAGGATCAGGACCGCCGATACGACGACAGAGCACCGGCCGTAGCCAGGAAGACCGTCCCCGTGTTCGTTGCCGCAGCGGCAGCAGGCTCGCCGAGAGCCGGGCCGACGAAGATCCCGACGCTCTCGATCGCGGCGGCGACGACGTTGGCGGCGCTCAGCTCCTCCGGGGTGTTCGTGAGAACCGGTGTGTACGCGGCCTCCGCCGGGCCGAAACGGCGTTCCCGCAACGCTGACGAGGCCCGGCGAGCACGTACACCAGCCAGGGAGCGGAGTCGGCGAACACGGCGGCCGCCGCAGCGACGATGAGTCCGGCCCGGAGCAGGTCTGATCCCACCATGACGAGGCGCCCGGTCGTGGCGGTCGCCAAGCGCGGCGCGCGAACGGGGGAGGCCAACGCCGCGGGTTCCCCAGCGAAGCAGCCCCACGACGCCGACCGCCCGGGCCCCGCCCTGCCCAGAATGCGTAGACCACCACCGCCACGCCGTAGGCCCAGGCTCCGACGATCGAGCAAGCCCAGGCGAGCTCGAGGCGGCGCTAGAGCCCGGTTGTGGAGCACGCCGCCGAAGGCCCGTCCGTGCCTCCGCCAGTCGTTCCAGGAAGCGCCGCACCTCGCGAGCATCCCACGTTTGCGCTGCCGCTGCCCGCGGAGGAAGATGAAGTGGCTGCATCGCCCGTCTGGTGAACAACTGCGTTAACGCAACCCTTCCGGAAGGAGGCTGTTATGACGGATGAACAGCGGCTCGAGGGACGACGGAGAAGCTCGACGACAGCAACGACGACGTCGAGGCCCATAAGCGCCGCAAGCATCGCCGACGAGGCGAGGACGCCCGACAAGAGCGACGGCACGGCGACGACGTCGAAGCGCACCGCGCGCCAGATAACCAAGCCGAATCCTTTGACGAGAGCCCCGGGTAGCCCCCGGGCTTTTGTCGTTCTAGAGCAGTCTTTCAGCTCGGTCAGCAAGCGCAGAGCGCTCTCACGCGAGCCGTCCTCATCGCCGCGCAGCTTCTGAGCGCTTCCGCCAGCGCGCGAGGACGCCGAGCTCGCCCTCGCCGTCGCAGGGCACTCTGGGCGCGCCTGGCCCGCTGGAGCAGATCGAGCGCAATCGCGGCCTGGTTCGCGAACAGCCCGAGAGCTCCATCTCGGCCAGAGTGAACCTGGCGTCCCGAGGCCGGTCGAGCACCTCGAGCACCCCGAGCGCGTTTTCCTCGTGGAGAAGCGGGACGGCCATGAGCCCCTCGGGACGAAGCCGGTGCTCTCGGCGGTCTCGCGGAGAAGCGCGGATCGGCGAGCACGTCCTCGATCACGAGCGGCTGCGCGGCTGACGAGGACGAAGCCGGCGATGCCGGTGCTCGACGGAAAGCGCTGGCCGACGAGCGACTCCGACGCCTGTCGCGCCGCAGCTTCGAAGACGAGCTCGTCCGTCTCGGTCGTCGAGGAGGAAGATCGAGGCGGCCTTGCGCCTTGAAGATCGCCCGGGCCACGTCGACGATCGACTGCAGCAGCGCCCGGTAACTGCTCTTCCGAGCCGAGCACGCCGGCCGCGCACGGCGCGCCCGCAGCTCGTCCGCTCACTGCGCCACCTCCCACGTTCGTCGCCGTCAGGTAGAGGACGCTCTTCAGCTGGAACGGCGTCAGCTCCGGGTGCTTGACAGGACGAGCGCCGGCAATGCCCGGCGATGTGCGGAGTCGCGAAGCTGTTGCCGGTGCAGACGAGTGCGGCCGCCGCCGTTCCAGGCGACCTCGACGTCGACGCCCCTGGCGAAGAACTCGACCGGCGGCGCGGGGTTGTAGTAGTACGTGAGCGGGTCGTTCCTGCTCGTGGCTCCCGACGGAGATCACGCTCGAGAAGCGCCACGGATAGCTCTCCACGGGCATGTTGTGAGCGGACGCGACGAGCATCGTGCGACGGAAGTATGCGGTGTCCGCGAGCTCGTGCAAGAGCGACGCGAACTTCGCTTCGTCGTCGAGAGGCTCATGTTGATGACGTCGTAGCCCTGCTCGATCGCCCAGCGCGAGCCCTCGAGCAGTGACGCGCCGCTGCCCGTGTAGCCGGCGCCGAGCACCCGGACGCTCACGAGCTCGCACTCGGGCGCCAGCGAGCGGATGACCCCGCGCACGCGGTGCCGTGCCCGCAGAGATCGCCCTCGGTGTCGTTCTCCTCGACGATCACCTCGTCACCCTCGATCGAGATGGCGCATCGACTGCTGGACGTCGCCGACCAGCGGATGCCCGGCCTCGATGCCGCTGTCGAGGACGCACACCCGCGCGCCGGCACCGTCGCTGCCTCCGCCCCACGCCCAGTCCCGCGTGATCTCGCCGGGCCATTCCTCCGGCAGGGCGATCCGCTTCGACCGCGTCCGCAGTGAGGCTCCAGGCTGGAAGTTCTCTCGGACATCCACTGCAGCGTATGAGCCGCGGCCTGCGGGAAGACAAGGGCGCGTCAGCGCGTCCTGTGGCCAGAGTGCTTCGCTATCGCCTCAAGAGATCGCCCGAGACCGCCACGCCGACCTGCTCCGCGAGGCGACCCAGAGCGATTGGCCGCAAGTATCCGTGAGGATGGACGCGGATCGAGCGGCGACGGCGAGGACGCGGAGCTCTTCCGGTTGACCGCCGCGTATGAGGGGCCTCACGCGCGCGGCCGGCGGTTCGCATCGCCTGATCTACTCCCGCACCGCCCGCGCCGCTTCTGCGGCGCGGGCGGCTTCTCCGCCAGCCTTCGCCGCCTCGAGGACCCGCGGATCGTCTCGGCCGAGGCCGTCAGGTTGCACCGCCACCAGCTCCGCCGCCGCGCCGCAGCTGCCGCCGCGAGCAGCGCCGCCGTGACGGCATCGGCGTGTAACGCCGGATCGCCGTTTCTGGCCACCGACGACCGCCAGCTCGGCGACGTCGGCCGCGGCCCGAGCGATCTGCAGCGGCGGCTCGGCCGCGCGTGGCATACGCCCGGCCGAGGGCGAAGTCCCGGCGCTCGCCCTGCCTCGCCGCTCGTCCTCGCGGGCCTCGTAGCGCGGCCTCGTACTGCTCGCGCGTCCGCCTGAGCGAGAGGAGCCGCGGTCGCGCAGGCACTCCGGCCTGCGCGGCGACCCCTGCCGCTTCCGGCCACGAGTCGTCGAGCGCCCTGCGCCACCTTGGCGCAGGAGCCTGCGGCGATCGCGGTGACGAGCGCTGCCGCCGACCCTCCGCCGGGAGTCCGTCCCTCGGCCGCGATCTCTGTCGAGGAACTCCCGCAGGCGCAGGTCCGAGCAAGGCCATGCGGGGATTGTCCTCGAAGCGCTACTTGGACTTGAAGCGAACCTTCAGCGCTTCGACGACCGCCGGGTCGCGCTCGTAGCCCCCGGCCTCGAGCGGCAGCCTCGAGATCGGCCACGAGCCGGGCCTGAACTGCGGCGTCCGCCTCGGCGCGGGCGACGATCTCGTCGAGCCCGGCCTTGGCCAGCGGCAGCTCCTGCGCTGCACGCACCCAGCGCTCGGCGCAGGCGGCAGAGCCCGATCAGGCGTGCAAGGCGCTCCTCGTCGAAAGCGGTCATCGTGAACCAGACGCGAGTATCGGCGCTCGGTTCTTCCCCTCGAGGAAGCTCACGGAGCCGCGCCAGGCACCTGGAGATGCGGCTCGCGATCGTGCCTGGCGGGCAGGTCGAGCGCGTCGCCGATCGTGCTGATAGCTCTCGTCGCGGGCGAAGAAGCGGTCGAGGATCTCCCGGCAGTGCTCCGGGGCGGCGGCAAGGGCCTCGTGGACGGTGAGCGCGTCCTCGAGCATGCGTCAAGCGTCTCCTCCGACCCGACGAGCTCGAGCTCTTCGTCTGCGGTCGGGCCGCTCGCGCGAGGAGGCGCGCAGGCGATCGATGCACAGCCGCCGGGTCAGCTGGGCGAGCCAGGGCCTGACCGCGGCGTCGTCGCGGAGCCTGTCGAGATGCTCGTACGCGCGCGCGAACACTTCCTGGAAGACGTCCTCCGCGTCGGCGTCCGGACAACCGGAACGCCTGGACCGAGATGGCGTAGACGTAACGGGAGAACCGGTCGACGAGCTCGGCCCACGCCTGCTGGTCGCCGGCACGGCAGCGCGCGACGAGCTCAGCTGTCGGCTCAGTGCCTGCGCCATGCCGCGGATTCTGACTGGTGGCTACTGCCGGTCACGCAGCGGCGGCGTTGCCCGGCGTCGCTCGCCGAGCTGCTTCGACCACCACTCGGATTCGCGGCAGGTCGAAGTTGTCCTGCAGCTGTGCGATCGCACGTGGAGAGTGTCGCTCTCGCGCGTCGAGAGGGTCGGCCTCGAGTCTCGGCGCCGCCTGCATCGCGCTGCTCGAGCCGCTGCTCGCTGACCTCGAGCTCGGCTTCCATCTGCGCCTCGCGCAGGTTGAGAGCGGCATCGCGCTCCTCCAGCTCCTTGGCGCGGCCGGCGAGAACCTTCTCCCGCTCGTCGAGCCCTTCTCCTGCCCTCGTAGCGGCTGCGCGAGCGATCGCCTGCTCCGCCTTGTTGAGAGCCGCCTCGCGGGCGGACAGTTCGTCGTCGCGCTGTTTCAGGCGGCGTTCGCGCAAGCCCGTCCACTTCGGGCTTGCGCGCTTCCTCGGCGCGCTCGCCGCGCGGTGGCTTCCGAGCCGGTGAGCTCGGCCCGCGCGCGATCAGCCCGGTCTCGCGCTGCTCGATGCTGTCGAGCTCTTTGGCAAGCGTCCGTCGCGACCGCATCGCGTTCCGCGGCCTGACGCTCGAGGTCTTCCATGCGCGAGTGAGTCGCTCGGCCCGAGCGGATGAGCTCTCGAGCTCGCGCTGCGTCAGAGCTCGGCGTGCCTCGAACGGACAGCTGCTCGTCGTCTCGTCCGCTCTCGTCGGAGATCTGGGCCTCGCGCTTGCTGATGACCTCTCTCGCGTCTCGAGTTGCACCCTTGCCTGAGTGAACTCACGCTCGGTCGTGGCCAGCGTGCGCCTCGCGCTCGGCGACTCTTCTCGAGGGCGCGCGCCTGCTCGAGCAATACGTAACTGAACGAAGTATTAC
>ERZ1370068.349-contig-10315_pt1 | contig 37922 bp, 41 predicted proteins | sample MGYA00561227_ERZ1370068 | MGnify/ENA primary metagenome ERZ1370068 (study PRJEB38410, sample SAMEA6850437) | metagenome | study: Metagenomic assessment of the ecological functions of the soil: analysis of the soil microbiota associated with the...
AGTTACGTATTGCTGACTTCAACAACTCGGGCGGAAACAGCGCCGTGAGTTCCGGGCCGGAAACGCCGCCGCGCGATGTCCTTGATGAACTGCGCGCCGATCGCGGTGAAGTCGTCGGCCGGCGCGCCGGCGACGATGCCGTCGAAGTCGTCCGGGATAGCGCTGCGCTTCCATCAGCGCCTGACGCCCGCCGTTCGAGCAGCCGGAGAAGTAGGCGCGCGTCTCGTTCGAGCCGTAGTAGCTGCGCGACGATCGCCTTCGCGACTTCGGCCGTGCGATGCACGCGCGAGATAGCCGAAGTTCACCTGCCGCTCGAGATTGTTCAGCGCCCAGCCGGCCTGCGTGACGGCTGCCGCCTGATGCCCGGTGTCGGTGCCGGCGGTCGCGTAGCCGGCGTTGACGACGTCGCCTGCGCCTGGTTCTCGACCGAGCCGACAAACCCGCCGCCGCCGCCCATCAGGAACTTGCGATTCCAGTCGTCCGGCAGCAGCAGCGAGAAGCGTGATCTCCGTGCCGATGACGCCGGCGACGCGGCAGTGGGCGACCGTAATCAGGCCGGTGGCCAGCGCCGGCACGGCGGTCGGCCTCGGCGATCTTGACGTCGGGAAGCTTGAGCGCCGTGAGCCCGGCGCGAGTTCGCCGTTCTCGGCCGCAGACAAGACGGCAGGCCTGAAGGCCTGATCGACGAGCGCGGTCAGCGTCGTCGCGACGATGGCGCCACAAAGCATGCTGGTCTTCATGACCCGCATTATTAGTGCGTTTGCACGGGGTCGAGCGCGCGCCTTTAGCGAGCGGATCGCCTCGCGCTCCAGCGTCGTCCAAACCGCTCATAGCGCCACAAAACACACGAACAACGAAAGACACGAAATCTCCAAGATTCTTTCGTGTATTTCAGTCGTGTTTTTCGTGTATTCAAGTTCCTCGTGGCAGCGCCGACAGCGCCGCTCGATCACTCTGCGCCGGCGTCCAGCCTCGCGCGCGCAGTTCGCGGATCCCGGTGTCGCCGTCGGACTTTGCTCAGCTTCTGCGTGATGCGGCGACTTCGCGATCAGCGGATGATGCAGGAATCCCGGGGCGGCTCGACGCGGCCGAGCAGCCGCGCCAGCTGCGATCTGCCGGCCGGTGGACGCGAGCAGATCGTCGCCGCGGATCACGAGCGTGACGCCCTGCACGAGATCGTCCGACCGTCGCGGCGAACTGATAGGTCCAGTTGCCGTCGCGATCGCGCACCAGCAGATCGCCGCACTGCTCCGACGGCCGCTGCTCGCTGCGCGCCGTGACGGCAGATCGACGAAGCGCTCCGACGCGACGGCTCGAGCCGCACGCGCAGCCCGAGACCCGGGGCCTCGGCCAGCCCGCGGTCGCGCGCAGGTGCCGGGATACGCGGAGGCCTCGGCCGTCGGTGCCGGTCGCCGGCACCGGCTGCCGACGTAGGCGGTCTCGGCTGCGGCCATCGCCGCCGCGCGGCGCACGCTGTGCACGCGTACACCAGCCCGCGACGCCGCAGGCCGGTCTCAGCGCGCGCTTCGTAAATGTCGCCCGCGCTCGCTCTGCCGCACCGGCGGCTCGTCGGCCGCGAACCCGAGCCACGCCAAATCCTCGAGGATCGCGGCCTCGAACCGCGGCTGGCTCGCGCTGCCGATCGTGATCCTCGATGCGCAGCAGCACGCGCCCGTCGCGGGCGCCGTCTCGCCCCAGACATAGGCGGCGTTGACGACGTGTCCGAGGTGGAGGAAGCCGGTCGGCGCCGGCGCAAACCGCGATATGATGGCGCCCATTATGCGAAGCGATTCCTCTTCCTGCTCGTCGCGGGCGCTCGCGTCGGCCGCCTGCGGACTGCGCGGCCAGCGGCGCCGATCCGGCCATCGGAAGGAAGCGCCGAGTGGCCGACCTACGGCGGCGATCTCGCCAGCACACGGTATTCGCCGCTCGACCAGATCACCAGAGACAACTTCAACAAGCTCGAGGTCGCGTGGCGGTTCAAGACCGACGCGCTCGGCCCGCGCCCGAGTTCAACTTCGAGGGCACGCCGCTGATGGTCGACGGCGTCGTCTACTCGACCGCCGGCACGCGCCGCGCCGTCGTCGCGCTCGACGCCGGCACCGGCGAGATGCTGTGGATGCACAGCGAGAACGAAGGCAAGCGCGGCGAGGCGGCGCCGCGGCAGCTCTCCGGCCGCGGCCTCGCCTACTGGCCCGGCACGGCCAGCAGAGCGCGCGCATCGTCTACGTCACGCCCGGCTACCAGATGGTGGCGCTCGACGCGAAGACCGGCGTCCCGGCCGCCGGCTTCGGCAAGAACGGCATCGTCGATCTGAAGACGGAAGACGATCAGCCGATCGATCTCGATCACGGGCGAGATCGGGCCTGCACGCGACGCCGATCATCGCGAAGGACGTGATCGTCGTCGGCGCCGCGCATCTCGCCGGCGGCGCGCCGAAGAGCCGGATTCACGAGAAGGGCTTCATCCGCGGCTACGACGCGCGCACCGGCAAGCGTCTCTGGATCTTCCACACGATTCCGCTGGCCGGCGAGTTCGGCAACGACACGTGGGAGAAGGATTCCTGGTCCTACACCGGCAACGCCGGCGTGTGGGCGCAGATGACCGTCGACGAAGAGACTCAACACGGTCTTCCTGCCGGTGGAGCTGCCGACCGGCGACTACTACGGCGGCCATCGTCCGGGCGCCGATCTGTTCGGCGAGAGCCTCGTCGCGCTCGACCTGAAGACCGGCCAGCGCAAGTGGCACTTCCAGCTGGTGCACCACGGCATCTGGGACATGGACATCCCGTGCGCGCCGATCCTGATGGACCTCACCGTCGACGGCCGCGCCGATCAAGGCGGTCGGCCAGCCGACCAAGCAGGGCTGGATCTACACGTTCGATCGCATCACCGGCAAGCCGGTGTGGCCGATCGAAGAGCGGCCGGTCGAGAAAGGCGACGTGCCCGGCGAGTGGTATTCGCCGACGCAGCCGTTCGTCACCAAGCCGCCGCCATACGACCGTCAGGGCGTCGTCGATCGACGATCTCATCGACTTCACGCCGGAGCTGCAGGCGGAAGGCGGTGAAGCTCGTCGTCGCGCTACAAGATCGGGCCGATCTTCACGCCGCCGGTCGTCAGCAAGTGGGACGGCCCGCTCGGCGACGCTGATGCTGCCCAACGCGACCGGCGGCGCGAACTGGCAGGGCGGCGCGTTCGATCCGGAAACGAAGATGTTCTACATCTTCACGAACACGCACGCCGACGCCGCTCGGACTGGTGAAGCCCGGATCCGGCGCGATCGGACTTCGACTGGGTGCAGGGCACGGCGCGCAATCCGAACGCGCCGGCCCGGCCGCAGCCGCCGGCGGGCGGCGACGGCGCCGGCGCGGCAGGTCGCGGCGGGCGGCGGCGGCGCGCCGCGATCACCGAGGCCGGCTCGCCAGATCCCGCCGGCCGGCGGCGGCGGCGCGGCGGCGGTGAAGGCGGCGGCAACCTCACGATTCAGGGCCTGCCGCTCATCAAGCCGCCGTACGGACGCATCACGGCGCTCGACATGAACAAGGGCACGCTCGCGTGGCAGATCGCGCACGGCGACACGCCGGACAACATCAAGAATCACCCGGCGCTCAAAGGCGTGACGATTCCGCGCACCGGACGTCAGGGCCGCATCGGCGTGCTCGTCACCAAGACGCTGGTCGATCGCCGGCGAAGGCGGCTTCGCGACGACGCCGAACGGACAGCGCGGCGCGATGCTGCGCGCCTACGACAAGGCGACGGGCCAGGACGTCGGCGCCGTCTACATGCCGGCGCCGCAGACCGGATCGCCGATGACCTATCTGCACAACGGCAAGCAGTACGTGGTCCTGGCGATCGCAGGGCCCGGGGCTTCAGCGCCGAGCTGCATGGCGTTCAGGTTGCCTTCGTCGGTAGTCCCGGAGTCGGTAGTCGAGAACGTCGGTAGTCGTCGGGAGTGGTAGTCGGTCGGTAGTCGGACTATCAGACCGACTATCGACTGACTACCGACTATCGACTGACTACTGACTATCGACTGACTACCGACTCGACTACCGACTCCCTGACTACCGATTACCGACTCGTATCGGCGCCAGCGCACACGATATCGCCGCGATGCGGCTCTTCCCACGGCGGCAGCTTCAGCGCGCGGCCGAGCGCGGCTAGCGTCTTCGTCGATCGCGAAACCCGGCTGCATGGTCGCCACCTCGAACAGCACGCCGCCCGGCTCGCGGAAGTAGATCGACTTGAAGTAGCAGCGATCGCGCACCTCGGTCACCTTGCAGCCGAACGCAGTCAGCTCCTCGCGCAGCCGCAGCTGTTCGTCGGTCGCTGCGCGATCGCCATCGCGACGTGGTGCACGGTGCCGAGGCCGTTGACCGCCGGCGCCGGCGTCGCGCATGCGTAGGCGACGTCGATCGTCCGCCCGGGCCGCCGCCGCTGACCGCCACGCGGATGCGGCCCTCCATCTCGCCGACGACGCGTGTAGCCGAGCAGCCGGGTCATCAGCTCGAGCGTCTTCGCCGGCGTCGCGCACGACGAGTCGTGACGCTGTGCAGGCCGCGGATCGCGTCGACCGGCGTCGAAGCTCGCCGGCGACTCCACGGCGTGCGCGCGTCGCGACCGGTCGCGATCAGCTCGAAGTGCGACCCGGATCGATCGGCGAAACGGATCACCGGTCGCCGAAGCGCGGCTCGACGTCGGTGACCGCGATGCCGCGCGCGCCGAGCCGCGCGCGCCACATCGCGGCAGCGATCCGGTCGGGCACCGAGAACGACGTCACCGTCACCTGGCCCGGCGCCCTTTGGGCCCGACCTTGCACGCCGCGGTCCGCGTACGGGAACGTCGTCCAGATGGTGCCGGGCGTGCCGCGCTCGTCGCCGTAATAGAAGTGGTAGACGTGATGGTTGTCGAAGTTGACCGTCTTCTTGACGAGGCGGAGCCCGAGCCCGCCCAGGCAGAAGTCGAGATCGTCCTGCGCGTCGTCGACCGTGGCGGTGACGTGGTGAGAGCGTGCAGGACATCCGCATTCTGATGCCGACGACCATCGAATCCGGGTCCGACGAGGTGCTCGACGTAGGCCTTCCTGGAAGCCCGGCCTCCTTCATCCAGCCGATGCAGTCGGCGCCGGTGTAGTCGAAGCCGCCGGGCGTCTCGATCAGCATGTTCAGGCTCATGAGCAGCCCGAACGCGTTCTGCCGACCGGTCGTCGTCGATGATCGACTTCGTAGACGATGAACGCGCCGCCGGCCGGCAGCGCGTCGTAGGCTTTGCGCGATCAGCAGCTTCTTCTGGGCGAGATCCCAGTCGTGCAGGATGTGGCCCATCATCACGACGTCCGCCTGTCGGCAGCGGATCGGTGAAGAAGTTGCCTCGGCGAAGGTCAGGCGATCGCGCGACGCCCGTCCTCTGCGCGTACGCTTCGAAGATCGGCTTGACCGACGGGCAGGTCGAAGCCCGATGCCGCGCAGGTGCGGGTGCTGCGAGCGCCACCTGCACGGCGAGGTCGCCCTGCGCCGTCCCGGCGTCGACGAACGTCTTGTAGTTCGCCCACGGAAACTTCGCGCGCGATCGCCATGTTCGCGCCGTGGCTGATGCCGGTCATCGCCGACAGGAACTGACGCGCAGGCGCGCCGGATCCGCGTACAGCGTCTCGAACAGCGCCGGACCGCCGTGCTTGACCTCGTTCTGCGGCTGGCCGGTGCGGAGAGCGTCCGGTGAGGTCGTCCCAGAACCCGATAGAGCCGGCGGTTGCACATCTCGAGGATGCCGCCGACATACGACGGCTTCGTTGCGATCGAGGAACAGGTCGGTCGCCGCGGTGTTGCGCGTACACGCCGTCGGTCCGCTCCAGAAACCCGAGCGCGACGAGCGCGTCGAAGAAATCCCGCGACGAGCGGGGATGCAGCGCGAGCCGCGTGCGCAGCTCGTCGGCGGTCGCCGGCTTGATGGCCAGCTCGGTGAAGAGGCCCAGTTCCACGGCGCTCAGTAACGTGCGCGATCCCCAGAATCCCAGCCCGACCTGGAGAATATGCTCCGGGCTGACCGCGGTCTGTGTCTGTTCCGGTGTGCTCACAACGATGTCTCCCTCTCGTTCCCTTCGACTACACCGGCGCCAGGCCCCTCGACTGTTCTCGGGGCAGGGCGGTTGCGCGCCACTCCACCACGCAGGCGGCGACCAGGAGCAACGCTCCCAATATAAACGGCGCGCCCGGCAGACGCAGATCCTCGAAGCGGCCGATCGCCAGCGCGAACACCTGCGTGAACAGAATTGGCGCGGTCATGTTGGCGATGCCGTTCATGCTGCCGTTGGCGCCCTGTAGCTGACCCTGTTCGGAAGGACCGACCTCCCGAGTCATCAGGCTCTGCAGCGCGGGGTTCGCCAGACCGTAGAGCGCCGTCCCGGGCACGCCGAGCATGAACCACGCGCCGGTCGGCGCGAATCCGTAGATCGCCATGCCGCACGGCGCCGGACAGGAAGCCGAGCGCCAGCGCCTTGCGCTCGCCCAGCCACGCAACGAGCCGGCCGACCACGCCTGCCTGCACGATCAAGGCCGCGACGCCGACGACGCCGAGCACGAGCCCGAGGGCGCGCTCGTCCCAGTGGTAGCGGTATTTCGCGTACAGCACCGCCGTGGTCGGCAGTGAATCGTGCGCGAGCATCGACAGAAAGCTGGCCGACGCCAGCGCGAGCAGCAGCGGCCGCGCGCGAAGCATCTGCAGCGACCCGATCGGGTTCGCGCGCCGCCAGTGGAACGGCGATCGCTGGTGCTCGGGCAGCGACTCGGGGAGGATGAAGTAGCCGTACGCCGCATTGGCCAGGCTCAGGATCGCGGCGCCCCAGAACGGCGCGCGCAGGCGTACGCGGACAGCAGTCCGCCGACGGTCGGTCCGACGATGAAGCCGGCCCCGAACGCGGCGCCAAGCAAACCGAACCTGGCGGCGCGTTCTTCAGGCGGCGTGACGTCGGCGATGTACGCGATCGCGGTCGGAAAGCTGGACGAGGTGATGCCCGACGCGACACGCCCGACGAACAGCCAGCCCAGCGTCGGCGCCACCGCCATCAACAGGTAGTCGAGACCGAGGCCGACGTTCGACAGCAGAATCACCTTCCGCCGGCCGAAGCGGTCGGAAAGCGAGCCGAGAATGGGCGAGAACATGAACTGCATCGCGGCCCAGACGCTGGCGAACACGCCGTAGATGGCCGCCGCGCTCGCCGTGTCGCCGCCTCGAAAGAACACGACCAGCCCCGGCAGCACCGGCACGATGATGCCGAGCGCCAGCATGTCGAGCAGCACCGTGATGAAGATGAAGACGAAGGCCGCGCGGGAAGGCGCGGCGATGCTGAATCCCTGCAATTTGGTGGTTTAGTGATTTGGTGATTTGGTGATTGTCGAGTGATTGGGGGATGGCATGATTTGGTGATTTACGATTGTCGATTGAGCTGATTGACAACCAACCACTCAATCACTCAATCACTCAATCACGCAACGATCACCAAATCACCAGATCACCAAATCACCAGATTGCCCGCGCGCCCTTACTGCGCTGCGATCGGCGAAAACAGCCGCTCGGTTTCCTTCGAAAACAGCACCCAGACGCCGTAGACGCCGACGATCGTGCCGAACGGAATCATCATCAGGCCCAGGATCGACAGCACGATGCCGGCGATGCCGCGCCCACGGCCGGTGCTGAAGGAGGCCAATCCCGACGACGATGCCCGGCAGCGACAACGCCGACGAGAAATGCGACGAGCGCGGCGCCGGTGACGCCGATGATCGGCAGCGCGATGGCCGCGTCCGGCTCGCCGCTCAGGCCGACGGCGCTCGTCGCCACGCCAAACACCACCACGAGCACGAGCGCCGAAAACAATCCGATCACGCCCAGCGCAATCTGAAGGCGCGCCAAGAACCTTCACGTGAGTGTCCATCGGGTGATCCTCATCAGTGGGTGAATTGGTGAATGATATAGCACGTGCTGCAGGACGTCAGATACGCGATTCGCGGGTTCGTGGCGCAGCCCGGCTTCACGCTGGCGGCGGTGCTGTCGCTCGCCATCGGCATCGGCGCCAACGCGGCGCTGTTCAGCGTGACGAGCGCGCTGCTGCTGCGGCCGCTGCCGTACAGGACGCCGACCGCCTCGTCATTCTCTGGCAGCCGATCGCCGGGCCTCAACATCGCCGAGGACTGGTTTTCCACGGCGCAGTATTTCGACATCAAGAACGGCCACAGCGGGTTCGAGCAGGTCGCGATTGCGCATCGGCGGCAACTACGACCTGACCGGGCGGCGGCGATCCGGAGCGGATTGGCGTGATTCGCGCGTCGTCGAATCTGCTGCCGATGCTCGGCGCGCAGCCCGCGGTCGGGCGCCTTTTCACACCGGAAGAAGATTCGCCGGGCCCGGCGCGCGCCGCCGTGCTCGGCCACGGCACATGGGCGCGGCGGTATGGACTGCGATCCGCGCATCGTCGGCACGTCGATCACGCTGAACGGCGAGCCGTGCCGGATCGTCGGCGTCCTGCCGGCGCGCTTCTCGCTGCCGCGCGAGGTGCTGCCGACGCTCGGCGTCGCCGAGGACGGCGATGTCTACCTGTCGCTGCCGCTGCCGGCGGCCGCGGCGGACGCCGCGACCGCGAGGACTACAACGTGATCGGCACGCTGAAGCCGGGCGTGACCGTGGCGGCGGCGCAGGCCGAGATGGATCTGATCACCGCGCGGCTGCGGCGGGAGCATCCGCAGGATCTACCCGCCCAACGGCGGACTGACGTTCTCGATCGTGCCGCTGCTCGAGCAGGTGGTCGGCAACGTGCGCGCGACGCTGGCGGTGCTGCTCGGCGTCGGTCGGGATCGTGCTGCTCGTCGCGTGCGCGAATGTCGCGAACCTGCTGCTGTCGCGGGCACTCGCGCGCGAGCGCGAGATCGCCGTGCGCGCGGCGATGGGCGCGAGCCGGCTTCGCATCGTGCGCCAGCTGCTGACCGAGAGCGTCGCTGCTCGCGCTCGCTCGGCGGCGCCGCCGGCATCGCGCTGGCGTCCGCGCTCGGTGCGCGCGATTCAGTGGCTGCAGCCGCCGGGCATCCCGCGGCTCCGCGACATCGCCGTCGACGGCCAGATGCTGCTCTTCACGCTGATCCTCTGCGTCGCGTCGGGCGTCCTGTTCGGCCTCGCGCCCGCGATGGGCGTCGGACGCCTCAATCTGCACGGGACGCTGAAGGACGCGGGGCGCGGATCGGCCGGCGACGACGCGCGGCAATCGCCTTCGCCGGGTGCTCGTCGCCGCCGAGCTCGCGCTGTCGGTCGTCGTGCTGGTCGGCGCCGGCCTGCTCGTCCGCAGCTTCGATCGCCTGCAACGCGTGGCTCCCGGGTTCGATCCGCGCGGCGTGCTGACGCTCGAGCTGACGATGACCGGCCCGAGATATGCCGACGCCAACGCCGTGCGGACGCACCTACGAGGACTTGTGGCGTCGCCTGGATGCGGTTGCCCGGGGTCGCGGCGTCGCGGCGGCGTCACCTCGCTGCCGCTCAGCGGCTACTTCGCGTGGGGGCCGATCACCGTGGAAGGCGCGCGCGCCGCCGCCCGGCGAGCAGTTCATCAACGCCGACCATGCGCGTCGCTCGCGCGGCCGGTATTTCGAGGCGATGGACATCCCGCTCGCTGCGCGGCCGGTTCTTCACCGATCAGGATCAACCGGATCAGCCCCGCGTCGTCATCGTCGACGAATACATGGCGGCAGCGAACTCTGGCCGAACGCGGATCCGATCGGCAAACGCATCCGGCTCGGCGACGCGCGATCGACGGCGCCGTGGCAGACGGTGGTCGGCGTCGTCGGGCGCGTCGAAGCAGTACGGGCTCGACGCGGGCGGCCGCATCGCGTTCTACCTGCCGCACACGCAGTCAGGCTCTCGCGCGATCGTACGTCGTGGTTCGGGAGCCGGCGATCCGATCGGGGCTGGCCGCGCGCGGTGCGCGAAGAGATCCACGCGATCGATCCCGACCTGCCGCTCTACCGCGTGCGGCCGATGACGGCCTGGGTCGACCAATCGCTCGCGCGGCAGCGCTTCGCCATGCTGCTGCTGTCGTTGTTCGCCGGCGTCGCGCTCGTGCTGGCCACGATCGGCGTCTACGGCGTCACCGCCTATCTCGTGTCGCAGACGACGCGCGAGATCGGCATCCGCATCGCGCTGGGCGCGACCGAGCAGGCGGTGCGTCAGGATGATTCTGCGGCAGGGGCTGGCGGTCTGCCCGGCGGGCAGTGGGACTCGGCCTCGCCGGCGCACTGGCGGCGACGCGCTTCATGCAGCGGCTGCTGTTCGGGGTTCAGGGCGCCGACCCGGCGACGTTCGCCGCGGTGTTCGTCGGCCTTGCCGCGGTCGCGCTGGCGGCGTGCTATGTGCCCGCGCGCCGAGCCGCGCCGGATGCGATGCCGCATCTCCTGCGCGCGGAGTGACGTCTCGTAGCGCAGCCCTCGAGGGCTGCCGGCGGCCAGGGCAGGCCTGAAGGCCTGCGCTACAGGGATCCGCCGTGATTCAGCGCTCGAAGGGATCGCGCTACGCGACGGTTTCTTGAACGTGCGGGCGACGTAGCCTCGGATCGCTCCAAGCGTGGCAGCTGACGCCCACACGCTCTGCACGGCCACATCGGTCGACGCGCCCGCTTTCATGCGCTGCAGCGCCGGCTCGCGCAGCTGCGCCTTCGTCAGCGCAAAGGCCTCGGCAGGCAGCGCGCGCGACCGACTCCGCGATCGCCATCGCCTCGTCGAGCAACCGATCGGCATCGGTGACGCTGTCAACGAGGCCATGCTGAGGCGCCTCGGCCGGCGGCAAGCGTCAGCCCGCGATACGCGAGCGACTGCAGCTGCGATGCATGCGTCGCGAAGCGCATGATCTCCAGCGGCACGACTGGAAACGGGACGCCGACCAGCAGCTCCGGAATGCCGATGCGGCCCGCGTCGCGCGCCATCAGCCGCCAGTCGGCGGCGCAGACGATGATGCAGCCGCCGGCGATGGCGTGGCCGTTCACCGCCGCCACGACCGGCTTCGGAAACGCGAACAGCGCTTTCGAACATCCGGTTCATCGCCGGCAGGAACACGCGGACGTAGTCGGCGCCGCCGTCGACGACCCGCAGCAGGTCCACGCCCGCGGAAAACATCGGCGCCGCTGCCGGTGATCACCAGCGCGCGCGTGGACGGCGACCGTTCGCAGGCGTCCAGCTGCGCCGTCAGCGCCTCGCAGAATTCGAGATCGAGCGCGTTGGCCTTGCCGTGCGCCATCCCGCAGCAGGGGTCACGTTCCGCGATGTGTCAGCTCGATCATGCTCGTCAGCCCACCACGTCGTAAGGCCGCATCATATCGTTGTCCTCGTGCTCCAGGATGTGGCAATGCAGCACGTAGCGGAAGCGCTGGCCGCGGGCGACCGTCGTTCCCGCCGGCAGATCGAACCTCGCAATGATGCGCGTGACTTCTCCAGGGAAGGCTTGCACAACGTCTCTGGCCGCGTGCCGTTCGCTCGAAGGCGCCGGAATCGCGCGGACCGGTGAACGCCAGGTCACCGGGGTACCGATCGAGGTCGAACGCCTGCCGATCCGAGGATGTTGAACTGCACGAGGTGCACGTGAATCGGATGGGCGTCGCCGGTCGTATTGATGATGCGCCAGATCTCGGTCGTCCCCGCTCGCGGCGTCTCTGTCACGGGATCCATCCAGTGGGCGCTGATCAGCCCCTCAATCGGATTGTCCTGTGCTGACGCATTCTCGATGAGCACGAGATCCCTGACGGTCGTCGCGTCTCGCTGACGCAAGACCGGAGCCGCCAGGCAGACGCGCGACGGGACGGTTGTCGTGTCCCGTCCATGCGTACGAGGTCGCCACCTTGAACAGCATCACATCCGTTGGAACGATGTCGTCGCCGTCGGGGAACGGCGCCTTGGCGTCGTTGCTCAGCACGAAGAATCTTCCTTCGGTGCCCGAGAAATCGATGATGACGTCGAACCGCTCCGGCCGGTGCGATCGTCAGCGTGTCAGTTCGACCGGACGGGCAGGAATCCGCCGTCGCTGCCAATCTGGATGAACGGAGGGCCCGATCGAGCCTGACCAGTTGGCCGTTCCCGCGGCTCTCGTTGAGTGTGACGCGATAGAACCGCGCGTTGGAGGCGTTCAGGATCCGAAATCGGTACTTCCTGGGCTCGACGGTCAAGATACGGCCAGGCCTTGCCGTTCACGAGCACGGTGTCGCCGAAGAACTCAGGGACCCACAGCGGCGGCACCTCCGGATCGCTGTTGTCGGAGACGGGATACTGCAGCGACCCGTCCGGGTTGAGCAACCGGTCCTGAATCATCAAGGGAATCTCGTACGGCGCCGGCAGGGGCAGGTTGAGATCGTCCTCGTCGTCCGTCACGGATGAAATACATGCCTTCGAGTCCGCGTACAGGTTCAGCCGCGTGATCCCAAGCGCGTGATCGTGGTACCAGAGACCGGCGGCGGCTTGATCGTTCGGGTAGAATGCGTGCGACTCCGGAAATCGGGACCGGTCTGCGCGAAGCCATTCGTGAACCACGCCTCGGGATGGCCGTCGCTTTCAGGCAGAACCTTCAAGCCGTGTACGTGCACGACGGTGCGAACCTCGGGCGTCGGCGATTCCGCACCGTGAATGAGTCAGACAACGGGCAGGAGATGAGTCGCTCGGGAGGTCGTTGCGCCACCGCACGGCGATCGGCTGCCGCGCGACGGATGTCCGAACGTCGGACCTGGATACTGACCGTCGTAGCCCCACAACGTCGTCGGCGGCAGATCGCGGTGCAGTCGCTGGTGGCATTGCCGCATGGTGACGCGGTAGAGCGGCACGCCGATTGAGCGTGCCGGACGGATGGATCGCCGCGGGCACCGGCAGACGGTCGACGCAACTTCGAGAGCGTTCCGCCGTGGCTTTTCCACCCATGACGACGGTGACGCATCCCGTATCGGGGCATCGCGAGGTGATGCGGCTGCCCGGCAGTCCCCGCGTGCAGGCCCTGACGTGTGTATTCGACCAGCCTGCTTGAACCGCCAATGCCGCCCGCGCCGGCCAATTGAAGAAACTGCCGTCGGCTGAAGTCCATCGGATGTCCTCCTGTAGGCGCGCAGTGTCTTGTATGAAGGAAACAGCGGTGTGACGAAGGAACGGACTGACCGCGGACAGGGCAACGCCGGCTCCGCGATGTGTGCAGATCCGGCATCCAGCTGCGTAAATGTGCCACTCATGTCAGCTGGCAACAATCTGGTAGCTCTCGACCGTCCCCGGCTTTCTGTCCGGATCGACGACGGCGATTGCACACACTGTGCCGGTCGTCGTCACGCCATCGACAGGTCAACCCGTCCGAGCGATATGGTCGAGATCTTGATCACACGCTGAGAGGGAGCCTCGCGCATGCACGGCAACACGACCTGGGGGCGACGAGAGACTAGCCGAGGCCAGCGCGTCGCGCGGTCCGGTCGAGACCGGCGCCCCCTCGTGGACGCGTCATCGTCGTCGTCGATGACGAGCCCGCGAATGTGCGGCTGTTGACGCGGCAGCTGCGCGCGACGGCCACGTCGTCCTTAGCCGCGACCAACGGCGACGAGGCGCTCGACCTCATCGCGCGCGAACAGCCCGATCTGGTGCTGATGGACGTCGTGATGCCGCGACGGGACGGCTACGAAACGTGCCGCGCGCTCAAGCGGGAACGCCTCCACGCGACTGATCCCGGATCGTCCTAGTCACGTCGCTCAGCGACTCCGCGCGACAAGGAGGTGCGAGGTCTGAGGCTGGCGCGGACGACTTCCTCACAAAACCGGTGAACACGAGCGAGCTGCTCGCGCGTCGTCGCGCTGCTCGTGCGCCTGAAGCGGTACACCGACGACCTCGAGTCGGCCGAGGCGGTGATGCTCACGCTCTCGGCGAGACGATCGAGGCGCGCGACGTACCGGAGGGCATTGCCAGCGCCCTGGCGGCGCGCGGTGACGCTCGGCCGCGCGCTCGGTCTCGACCGCGACGAGCTGGCCGCCCTCGGTACGGGGATTCCTGCACGACCTCGGAAAGATCGGGGTGCCCGACTCGGTGCTTCTGAAACCCGCAACCCTGACCGCCGACGAGCGTCACCGCATGCAGCAGCACGATCATCGGCGATCGACTCCTGCGGCGGCCTTCGACGTCGCTGGCGCGCGTGCGCGGTATCGTGCGCCACCACCACGAACAGCAGCTGACGGCTCAGGGCTACGGACGGACTCCGCGGCGACGCCATCCCGCTGCTGGCGCAGGTGATCGGCATCGTGGATGTCTACGATGCGTTGACCACCGCCCGCCCTACAAACAGGCGCTGGCCAGGGACCGGGCGCGGGAACGAGCTCCGGGCGACGCCGACCGGGGATGGCGCCGCAGGACCTGGTCGACATGTTCTCGCGCGACCGGCGGATAAAGAAATCCACCGGTGATACATTTACCGCGTGCGAACTGCCATCCTCGCCTTCTGCCTGCTCGTCCCCGTCGATCGCTGCCGCTCAGAGTCCCGGCCCGGGCCAGCAGGTGTTCGTCAGCCGCTGCGCGGCTGCCACGGCAGCGACGGCAACGGCGGCGAGCTCGGACCCGCCATCGTCGATCGCGCGTTGCCGTCGCGGACCGACGAGGATCTCACGGCGCTCTTCAGGCAGGGACTTCCGGCCGCGGGCATGCCGGCGTTTCCAAACCTGACCGCGACCGGAGAGCGCGCGATCTCGATCCGCTACCTGCGCACGCTGCGGCGGCGCTGACGGGCTCGGGGCCGGTCCGCACGAAGCTCACGCTGGTCGACGGCAGCGCCATCGAGGGCCTGGTCGCTCAATCAGAGCGCGCTCGACCTTCAGCTGCTGGGCGACGACCGGAAGATCCACCTGCTCCGCAAGAGCGGCGGATCGCTATCGCGCGCGTCACCTCGCAAGCCGACTGGCCCAGCTACAACGGACAGACGACCGGCAGCCGCTACAGTCACGCTGGCGCAGATCACGACGGGCAACGTCGCGCGGCTCGCGTCCCAAGTGGATCTTCAGCCTGCCGCAACACGTCGCGCCTGCAGGTGACGCCGGTGGTCGTGCGACGGCGTGATGTACGTGACCGAGCGCCAACGAATGCTACGCGCTCGACGCCGGGCACGGCCGCGAGATCTGGCACTACCAGCCGGCCGCGCACCAAGGGTCTCGTCGGCAACGCCGCGGGCGGCATCAACCGCGGCGTCGGCGTCGCCGGCGACCGCGTGTTCATGGTCACCGATCACGCGCACATCATCGCGCTCAATCGCTTCACCGGCGCGCTGCTCTGGGAAACCGAGATGGCCGACTGGCGCCAGAACTACAACGCGACCGGCGCGCCGCTCGCCGGTCGGCAACCTCGTCGTCACCGGCACGTCTGGCGGCGACGAAGGCGTGCGCGGCTTCGTCGCCGCGCTACGATCAGGCGACCGGCAAGGAAGTCTGGCGCTTCTGGACCGTGCCGCGCCGCGGCGAGCCGAAGTCCGAGACGTGGCAGGGCAAAGGCATCGAGCATCCGGGCGCGACGACGTGGCTGACCGGCACCTACGATCCGGCAGCTGGACACGGTCTACTGGCCGACCGGCAATCCGTCGCCCGATCTGATCGGCGACGATCGCGGCGGCGACAACCTCTATTCCGATTCGGTCGTCGCGCTCGACGCGAAGACCGGCGCGCTGAAGTGGCATTTCCAGTTCACGCCGCACGACGTGTGGGACTACGACGCGCAGGAAACGCCGGCGCTCGTCGACGCGACGTGGCAGGGGCAGCCGCGCAAGCTGCTCGTGCAGGCCAACCGCAACGGCTTCTTCTACGTGCTCGATCGCACCGAACGGCACGTTCCTGTTCGGCAAGCAGTACGCGAAGAACGTGACCTGGGCGAGCGGCCTCACGCCGCGAAGGCCGGCCGATCGTCGTGCCCAACATGGAGCCGTCGCTCGAGGGCAAACGCGTGTGCCCGTCGCTCGACGGGTGCGTCGAACTGGTACTCGACGTCGTTCAATCCGGCGACCGGGCTCTACTACGTGCAGACCAACGACAAGTGCGGCGTCTTCACGCGAGACGCCGATGGAGTGGGAGGCCGGCAAGGGCTTCATGGGCGGATCGTTCAAGCAGGCGCCCGACGAGCCGGCGCAGCGCGTCCTGCGCGCGATCGACATCCAGACCGGCAAGATCGTCTGGGAGCTGCCGCAGACCGGCGCGGTCGATTCGTGGGGCGGCGTGCTCGAGCACCGCCGGCGGGCGTCGTGATCTTCGGCGAGGACAGCGGCGCGCTGATGGCGGCGGACGCCGCCAACGGCAAAGCCGCTGTGGAGCTTCCAGACGAGCCAGCTGTGGAAGGCGTCGCCGATGACCTACATGTTCGACAACACAGCAGTACATCGCGGTCGCCGCCGGGATCGAACATCATCGCGTTTGGGTTGCCCAACTGATACGCCGCGCTGACGTCCTTCAGTTGGGCGGAACGACCGCCGGAACAAGCTTCCGGCTTGACGGCCACAGCGCCCGACGCCATCACAAGCGCGAGGAACACGGGCGGCGCGATCACATTCGCGGCGGAGTCGCCCACGGCGGCGCGGGCCCCGCCGCGGCGGTCAGGTCGAAGAAGAAGCCCGCGTAGGCCCACTCCTTCAAGCGCGGAAGCCCGGCGCGACGATGGCGATAAGCGCCGCCAGAACCCCAGAATCGACGCGAAGTACGGATAGCCCAGGTGGTGCATCGTCTCCGCAACCTGTTCTGATTGCGAGAGATTGAGCGCCGCCGATTACAAGCTGGCCGGGCCGAGGATGGTGGTCGCCCAGAACGCGACGTTTCAGATGAAGTGCGACGCTTCATTGTCATCTCTGAGGGCGGTCGCGCCTCTATAACCGATCGAACGACGGGTCTGGAGATCGACATCGAGCCGCCGGCGGGTAACGCAGGGCTGTGCGCGTCCTCCGCCTCCTGCCGCGGCTCTTATCAGCCAGCGGATCCGGCCGCAGCTGGAAATGCGCGGCCAGCGGCCGCGTTCCCTTGCCGCCCTCGATGAGCCACGGCGTGCGATCGCCGTTGGCCGCCCAGAGACCGCGTCCCTTCCAGCCGCCGTTCGGATCGTCGATGCGGCCGTCGAGCCCCTTCGCGTAGAACCCCAGCGGATACGGCACGCGCAGCACGACCATGCGTCCGTTCGCGTACGCGATCAGCCCGTCGTTCAGGTTGCCGGTGGACAGCGGCACGTTGCGTCCGAGCCCGAACGTGTCGTGCTGATCGACCCACGTGTAGTAGCTCGACTCGGCGCTGTTCTCGCCGATGCCCTCGAATCCCGGCCCGGGATACTGGTGGAACGACCAGCCTTCCGGACAGTGATCGCCCGTGGCCTTCGGCCCGTTGAGCGGCCCCTTGCACTTGCGTCGATCGAAGCTGCCGAGATGTCCGCTCGCCAGCGACACCCAGACGACGCCGTTGCCGTCGATGTCGGCGCCGCGCGCGCCGAAGCCGGGCAGCGGCACGTTGTGACACCTCGGTCAACGCGGTCTCGGGCGGATGCGATCCGGGCGCCACGCGCACGACGGCGCCGGGATTCCCCATCATCGGCGCCCCAGATCGATCCGTCGACCGGGCTCCGGCATGATCGAGTAGAACGGCGTCACGACGCGCTTGTCCTTCGCCGGATCGACCGGATCGTTCGGCCCCACGTACGTCGTCGCGCTTGCCGTTCCCGTTCGTGTCCAGCACGAACGCGGTCCAGCCCTGCGACGCCGCCGCGTCGCCGGTCTTCAGGAACTGCTTCGTGTTCAGCCAGCCGAGCACCGGGCCGCCGCCGCTCGACCAGAGCGTGTCGTCCGCGTCGTAGCCGAACTGGACGTGATGCGTGCCGAAGCACGTGTCCACGAACGTGTAGCTTCTTCGTCTTCGGTTCGAACACGGCGACCTGCCGGACGTTGCGATCGATCGGGAAGAGCTTCGCCGACGGATGCGCCGAGCCTTCGCGGCAGAACGCGGGGTTGTCCGGTCGCGCGCACCGTCGCGGCCAGCCACACGCGCCCGTCGCGATCGAGCATCGAGTTGTGGTTGTTGGCGCGCGTGTCCCAGATGGCCTCGTCGCCCCAGTACGGCGACGCGGCGAGCGGCTTGAGCGCCGCCGCGTGTCCCGGGCCGAGGCTGAGCGGCATCTGCGGATCCCGCACCGGCATCTTGAACGTCGTCGCCTTGTTCTCGACGGGATCGAGAATCGGCATCAGGTCCGAGCTGTACTCAGGCGATCCGAAGAGCGGCCCGTTGCCGTTGACCGTCGGATGGCGGCGATCGCTCGAGATCAGATCGTGCAGGTACTGCTTCTCGTTCATCCAGTCGCGCAGCGTGACGACGATGTTGCGCTCGGCGCCCTGCGGACGGCTCGGGCGGCTGTGCGGCAGCTCGCCCTTCGCGATGCGATCGGTCCAGTCGCCGTAGTAGCTTGAACGAGGCCGGACCCAGCCCGTTCAGCTGGCCGAACATCATGTCGCCGGCCTGGCCCGACTGGACGCGGCGGTGCCACGCGTCGGCGCCTGACGCGAACGTGCCGAGCGAGGACGGAATGGTCCGCGTCGAGAGCTGACCGAGCTGATGGCAGCCGACGCAGCCGAGGTTCTTGACGGCGCCGAGCCATCGCTGCTGCGTCATGTTGCCGGCGAACTGCTCGCGGTTCGCCATCTCGGCCGTCGTCGGGATCTTCAGCATCGAGTACCAGTAGATGGCCGGGTAGTACCGCGCCGCGTCGGCCGGCGTCGGCGCGGGCGTGGCGGAGACGTTCACGATCTTCCCGGCTCGCTGGCGGACTTCGCGCTGTCCACCAGCCCGTAGCCGCGGACCCAGACGTCGTAGCGGGCCCTCGGCAGATCGGGAATCACATAGCGGCCCTGATCGTCGGTGACGACGATCTTGATGTAGCGGACGGGAAGGTCGTGCGTCTCGGCGATCACCCAGACGCCCGCCTCGGGGCCGTTCGGTCCCGTCACCACGCCGCCGATGTCGTCGGCGTCGATGGCGGGCGCCGCTGACCGGGCGCCTGCTGCGCGTGCGAGCGCTCGTGAGCAACCACGGCGCACAGCACGGCGAGACCGATCGCGAGCGCGAGCGGTACGGAACGGCGGCTGACGGCGGTCATGGAGTCCTCCTGCTGGCAGCCGAGGGCTGAGCTGCCACTCAGGCGTGCGACGCCCAGGACTTGTCGCCGGGCGCGTAGGGCGCGTTGGGATCGAACCGCCCGGGCGATTCGACGTAGCGCATCGCCTGCGTGCAGCCAATCTCCGACGTGAAGTAGCCGAGCAGCGTGAGCTCCTTCATCATGCGAAAGTAGTGCGCGGGCTCGTCGCTCGCGGGCGCGGCTCGCCGGCGCGCGCACGCGCCGCTTGGGGCGCGATCCTCCATCACGGCATGTTGCTCGCGATCGAGCGCCTCCACGAGCGACAGCCGCTGGGCGGCGGACGCCTGCATGAACGGGACGCGCGTGCGCCTGGCGGCACGCCTCGTCCAGTTGCCGCAGGCCCTGCTGAAACACCTGGCGCGTCGCGCTCGTCGTACGCCTCGCTGACCATCAGCGCCATGAACGCGCCGACCTTGGCCGCCTTGGCGCCGGGCGTCGACGTCTCCGGCAGGATGGTCTCGGCGATCTCGTCGAGCAGCGCCACGTCTGCCGCGGCAAAGGCGCCGGTGCCTTGCGCCATCGCCTGCTCGATCGACCGCCGGCTCGAACGAGAACGCGAACAACCGATCGCCGCCGACGAGCGCCGCGCCACCCAGGAGTGCGGCGACGCGCTGCACGGCCTCGCGCCTGGTCACACTGGACTGTCGTGCGGTCGTCCATCGGTTCCTCCGCTTCACAGGTTGCCGCGCTTGAGCTCGTCGACGGCGAACGCCGCCGCGCGGGCGGTGAGCGCCATGTAGGTGAGCGAGGGGTTCTGGCATCCCGACGACACCATGCCCGAACCATCGGTGACGAAGACGTTCGTGCAGTCCCACACCTGGCTGTGCGCGTTCAGCACCGACGTCTTCGGGTCGCGGCCCATGCGCGCCGTCCCCATTTCGTGGATGCCCATGCCCGGGAACGACGTGTTGTCGTAGACGCGCACGTTCTTGACGCCGGTCGCCTCGAGCATCTCGGCCATGTCGTTCATCATGTCGGTCCGCATCAGGCGCTCGTTTTCGCCGGTGGCGCAGTCGATCGCGACCACGGGCAGGCCCCACTTGTCCTTCTTCGTCTCGTCGATCGTGATCCGTGTTCGCGTGGTTCGGCAGCATTTCGCCGAACGCGGTGGCGCCGATCTGCCACGGCCCCGGCGTCGCCATCTCGTCCTTGAACGCGCCGCCGACGCCGAGCTCGGCGACCGCGCGCTGCCACCCTGACGGCTGGCGCTGCCCTGGTAGCCGAAGCCGCGCAGGTAGCCGCGCTTGTCGCCGAAGAAGTTGCGGTAGCGCGGAATGTAGAAGCCCGTGGGCCGCTGGCCGTAGACGTTGCGATCCGCCAGCTCGTCGATCGCGCCGTTGGCGCCGAGGCGGAAGTGGTGGTCCATCAGGTTGTGACCCAGCTCGCCCGAACTGCTGCCGAGCCCGCCCGGCCAGACGTCGCGTGGCCGAGCGCATGAGGAGCCACGCGCTGTTGATGCGTCGAGGCGCAGACGAACACGACCTTCGCCGAGTACACCGTCGTGGCGCCGGTCGCCGCGTCGATCGCGCGCACGCCGGTGGCGCGCTTGCGGCCGGCGTCGTAGACCACGTCGGTCACGATCTGGCGACGTCTTGAGCGTCAGACGGCCGGTGGCCGCCGCGGCCGGCAGCGTCGACGACTGCGTGCTGAAGTAGGCGCCGTACGGGCAGCCGAGCCAGCAGGCGTTGCGATACTGGCATCGCCCGCGGCCCGGCAGCGGCCGCGTCAGGTTGGCGACGCGGCCGGGAATGAGCCGACGGCGGCCGCCGAACTGCTTCGCCAGGCGCCCGGCGATCCAGCTCCTCCGCGCACGTTGAGCGGCATCGCCGGTTGAAACTGCCCGTCGGGAAGCTGCGGCAACCCTTCGGCCGATCCGGCGACTCCCGCGAAGCGCTCGACGTGGTCGTACCAGGGCGCGAGGTCGGCGTATCGGATCGGCCAGTCGATCGCGATCCCCTCTTTCGCGTTCGCCTCGAAATCGAGGTCGCTCAGCCGGTAACTCTGCCGTCCCCAGGTGAGCGAGCGGCCACCCACGTGATACCCGCGATACCAGTCAAAGCGCTTGACCTCGGTGTAGGGCGAGTCCTTCTCGTTCACCCACCAGTCGAGGTTCTTTTCGTTGAGCGGGTAGTCGCGCTTGAGGACCGGGTACGCTTCTTCCATCGCGTGGGTGCGGCCGCCTCGATGCGGGTATTCCCACGGGGCCTTGCGCGCGTTGGGATAGTCCTTGACGTGTTCGACGTCCGTGCCACGTTCGAGCATGAGCACGCGGAGACCGCGCTCGGTGAGCTCCTTGGCCGCCCACCCGCCCGAGATGCCGGAGCCGACGACGATCGCGTCAAACGCTTCGGACTGTGGCTGCATCTGGCCCTTCCGGTTTGAACGGACGTCGGCCGTGCTGGCGCTATCGTAGACGTGAAGCGCGGGCGGGCACAACCGGCCGCGCAGAGGTCGGGTTAGATGAGGGCGGAGGGGGCGTTGAGCGGGCTGATTCGTCAGCGACGGCTGGATATTCGCGCCACCGGCCTCAGCGGACGGCGGCCCTCGACTCTTCGCGCCGACGCGCCGCTCGAGGTCCGACTCGAAGGCGGCGAACGTGATGCCGAACCGCTCGATGGCCTGATCCATCGTCTGGCCCGGCGCTGAGGTCCTGCAGGAGCTGGCCGACACCGGCCGGCCCGATCCGGTCGACAGAGCGCCCGCGTCGCAAAGGCGCTTTCCTCGTAGGCGATCACCGCCTGCGCCGAGTTCAGCCTCGCGAAGCTCGTCTGCAGAACCGCGCAGCGGCACGAACAGTCTGGCGGCGGCCAGGCGCCGTTCCGACAGCGCTCGTGTCGCGTCCCTCGAAGCTACATCGCGAGCCCTTCGTTCAACCACGGCGGGCAGGTTGCGCGGGGCGACGCTCTTTGAGCATCGCGTGCGTCAGCTCGTGGGTCAGGACGCGATCGAACTCGGCGAGGTTCTGCGTGGCGCCGCGGACCGGCAGGCGAATCTGGCCATCGAAGCCGCCGGCCGACCTATTCGGGCGCGCCTGGTGATGTCGTGGAACTGCCGCTCGGAATAGAGGATGACGTTGATCGGCGCGGACGGATGAGCGCCGAGCGCTTTGCCGATGCGCCAGAACGCCGCGCTCAGGACGCTGGTGGCGCGAGCGGCGAGCTTCTGCTGCACCGGACCGTCGAAGCTGATCGTGAAGCGATCGTCCTTGATCGCGTCGCGGTTCTGCGGGAGCGAGGCCTCTTCGCGCCAGGCTGTCAGGCGGCCGCGCATGCTCGACGGCGACCGAGGGCGGTGCGCCGGGCAGCGCGCGCTCGTAGGTTTTGATCGCCAGCTCGAGGTCGCCCTGCCGGTACAGGAAGCTCGCCGAGAAACACCGCGGCCTGCTAACAGCTGCGGCTCGATCTGCAGCGCCTGCTTCAGGAACGCAATGGCGTCCTTGCTCCTGCCCTGAATGCTCGGCGGCCACTCCGGCGCCGAACAGCATGCTGCGGATCACGCCGGATGACGCGTCAGGGCCTTCGCCGAAAAATCGAAGCCGCGCTCGCCGCGTCTCCGCCGTGCAGCGCTTGAAATCCTTTGTCCAGCGCTTCCGACGAGGCGGGCTGCGCTGACCGAGGTTCCGTGAACCACGAGATCAAGACGAGCGCAATCGCGGCTCGGCGTAGAAGCATGGTCGCGACGCGGCGCAAGCGTCGTGCTCTACACACGTATTGTTCGGATGTGCTGCGATCGGTCTATCGTGTGCGATGACGATTTTCGTCGTTGCGCGATCAACATCGTATGCGCGCGAGAAGAGATGTCGCGTTCAGCTACGGCTGCCGATACACAGCGAACGACCCGCGTGCACGTCGGTGTGTCGCGCCGTGCAGAACCGGACACCAACGATCGCCGATGCTCCGCGATAATGATTGCAGCATTCGGTCGGCGTGGGCCTTATGACAGGACAGACCGTAACCACTACCGCGTCGGCGAAAAAGCTCGGCGAGGGCGGTAGCGCGGTCGTTTATCGCGCCGAGGACCCGGCGCTCGGGCGCGAGGTCGTCATCAAGTTCTTCACCGCCGAGGGCGCCGGCAGCATCGCACGCTTCCAGCACGAGGCGCGCACCATCTCCAGCCTCAACCACCCCAACATCTGCACGATCTACGAGATTGGCGAGCACGAAGGGCGGCCGTTCCTGGCGATGGAGACTGATCGACGGTCAGGTCGCTGTCGGAGCACGATCGGCGAGCCGCGCGCTGAAGACCGCGGACGTCATCGATCTCGGCACGCAGATCGCCGACGCGCTCGACGCGGCGCACACCGAAGGCATCGTCCACCGCGATCGTCAAGCCGGCAAACATCTTCGTCACCGCGGTCGGGACGCATCAGGCTGCCGACTTCGGCGTCGCGGTCATGCTCCGCGGCGGGTCGATCCGACGACGGCGCGTTCGCTGGCTCTCGACCGGCGGCACGATTCCGTACATGTCGCCGGAGCAGGCGCGCGTCGAAGACCTCGACCACCGCACCGACCTGTTCCTCGCTCGGCATCGTCCTCTACGAGATGGCCACCGGAAAGCGGCCGTTCGCCGGCGCCACGACGGCGGCGGACGTCCTCGCGGCGATCGTGAATCAGCTGCCGATCGCGCCGCGGACGCTCAATCCGGAGCGTGCCGGTGGAGCTCGAGCGCATCATCACCAAGGCGCTCGAAAGAACCCGATGCTTCGATGCCAGACCGCATCGGACGTCAGAGCCGACCTGCAGCGGCTGAAGCGCGATCTCGATCGGGCGACCGCGAGGCGCCGTGCAGAGTGCAGGTCGTTCCTCGCGTCGCTGCCGTCACTGCGTGCATCGATCTGGCTGGGTGCCGCGGCCGCGCCAGCGTCGCGGCGGTCGCCGGCAGCGGCGCGTGGTGGGCTCTCGCCGCCGTGAGGACGGACCGTGTCGGCCGCATGTCGGCTGAAGAACTGACAGAGCCGGCACGCCAGGCGGACGTTCAGTTGCGGCACGGAAAACGAGCGGCGCCGAAGGGCCGCCGAGGGGAAATCGCCACACCTGCGCCACCTGCGTCGCTGCGCGCGACTGTCGCGCCCTCCGCATGACTCGATCCACCGCCGGCCTGCCCGGCACCTGGCCGCGATCTCGGCGACAGTCGAGACGGCGGTTGCCGATGCGCCAGTTCCCGCTGGAGCCGGATCAGTTCCTCATCGCCCGTCAGCAGATCGATCTGAAGCTGTACGACCAGGCGATCGAGAGCCTCGGAAGGTCGCGGCAGGGCGGCGATCGTCCAGAAGGCGATTGACGCCTCGTTCCTGACCGCGTCGATCCACGACACGCGCGGCGACACGCCGAACGCGATGAGCACCTACATCGAGATCGCGCATCGCGTTTCCCGATGATCCGCGTGCCGCCGAAGCGCTCGTGCGGCTGGCGGAAGCTGACGCTGAAGTCGAAACGGCGCGACAAGGAGCCGGACGCGCGCAGGACGCTGACCGAGATCGTCCGAGAAGTATCCTGGCAGCCCGTGGGCGCCGGGCGCTCGTGATGCGCGGCGACCTCGAGGCACGGCAGGGGACGTATCAGCGTGACGAAGTCTTCGGCGGATCGGTCCCGACGGCGGCGATCACCTACCGCGCAGATCGTCGAGCGATACGCGTCGAGCGATGCCGCGGCCGTCGCGCTGAACAAGCTGGCGCGCATCTACGCGGACTCGAAGCGGTTCGACGTCGCCGCCGCCACGTTCCAGGAGCTCGGCGACGCGCGGATACCGAGGATCGGCTTCGACGCGTGGTTCGCGGCCGGCGAGATCTACGAGAAGCGCCTCAAGGACAGCGCGCGAGCGAGGACCGCCTACGCTCGCGTGCTCCCTCATCACCCCACTACGCCGAGGCGCGCAAGCGAATCGCCCGGTAACGTTCGACCATGCGATGCTCGCCGATCGTGGCGTTCGGATCACGCCGGCGCCTGACTGCAGCAGCGGTTCGGCGATCCTCACGAAGGCATCCTCTCGGGGCCGACCAGCTGCTCGCTGTCCCTGCGGTGGTAGCGGAAAAGAGACGGTGATCGGCTGCGCCCAGGTTAGGCCGGGATCCATCGATGCTGCTCCAGTTCGATTTTCACGGGCAACCCGCCGTCGTGGCAAGGCGGCCGCTCAGCGCGCCTCGAGCCGGGTCGAGCGCGCCCTGGGTTTTCCGGCGATGTTACGGTGCGGCGCCGTCAGCGACCGTCGAACCCGGAAGCACACCTGCACGGTGTCCGGCCGGTGCCTTGGCGAAGTCTGGCGTCGACCGACGCGTTGCGGAATCAGTCACCACGCCGGCATCGTCGAGCGACGGATCCGCAATCGGGTTGATCTGGCGGTCGGGTAGGCCCGGCCGATGGCGCGTCGCGTGCCGCTCGGCGAGCGCGCGCACCAGAAACTCCTCGGCCGCCGGATCGCCGAACTCGCCGGCTGCGCACCGCCGCGCGCAGCATGTCGGTCGTCATGCGCCACGAGCTTCTGCGCCGCCCAGAACTTGTCGTCCGCGCGCGCGTGGAGAAACGCCTGGTTCGGCACGCGCGGCTTCCACAGGTCGGGATTGAAGCCGGCGTTGTCGGCGCGGCAGCCGGCCGATCGACGCGCGCTTCGTAGAACGGCGCCGTCCGCCACTTCGGGAAGTAGAAGCCGAACGCCAGCATCTGCTTGCACGACCTCGCGCGGCTCGACGAGGTACTCGGCGCCCTCCCAGTAGTCGGCCGGGCCGACGCCGCCGCTGCCGAGCGCGGAGCCGAAGTCGATGCAGGTTGTGCCGCACGAGCGAGCGGCCGTTCTCGGTGACCAGCGTGTCGAGCGAGTTGATCGCCTTGGCGTCCACGTGGTTGAGCCAGGCGGCGAACACGCCGTAGCCGCGCAGCTCGCGCCGATCCTCGTGCGGCACGATGTCGTTGGGATCGTCGGGACGCGTGCCGACGAACCGGATGCGGCCGATCGGCTTGCCGGCCAGCGCCTTGCTGGCCACGATGCGGTAGCGAGCCGTCCGGCTCGCGGCTCGGCGCGCTGCGAGCAGCGTGTCGAGGTCGTCGAGGCGCATCGCGCGCGCGTCTTGCCGCCGGCCGGCGTGAACTTCGCGCGCCTCGCCGACGACGAGCTGCTCGCGGCGCATGTAGGCGATGTGGTTCTCCGGGACGTTGTAGCCGAGCGCCCACATCAGCTTCGTCACCGCCACCTCGGTGCCGGTGGCCATGCGCGCGGTAGCCCGGCGGATCGAACTTCAGGAACCAGCGCTGCCCGGTGGCGTCCTTGATCGGTGAATCCCGGCGTCACGCCGTCGCTCTTCGACGATGTGACCGTCCAGCGCCGGCCGCCGGGCCGTCGCTCGTGTTCGGGCCGCTGGCGACGTCCGTCGGCCGTGAGCGGCTGCGTGGCCGGCGCGATTGGTGAACCAGCTCGAGTCGGGCACCTCGTCGACGGTGTTGACGTTCTTCGCGCGCGCCGACCGCGGCTGACGCCGTGGCCCGATGCAGGTTGGTCGGCGAGGTCGACGAACAGATCCGATCTCGAGCGGCTTCATGCCCGAGGCGTCCTGCGTGTCGCGCTCCACCCAGACCGGGTCGTCAGGTGAAGAACTTCGGCGCGGCAGCCGACCGAGCCATCGGTCAGCGCGGCGGCGGCGCACAGCGTGCCGCGACGATGGCGGCGGTAATCGCGCAGTGTCGTGGTGCTCATGATGCGATCCTTGTCATGCGCAGTGCAGTGATCGATTCAGAAGCTCGGGCTGAACGAGAACACCAGGCTGATGCCTTCGCGCGTGCGGGCCAGCTCGATGCGGGTGACGGTGCCGGCTCGGCGTGTGGAGCGACAGGCCGATGCCGTAGGACGTTCTTCAGGTCCGCGGAGATCGAGATCGCTGAGGCGCGCGCGCGACCTTGCCGGCGTCGAGCGAACAGCGCCATGTCGACGAACGGACCCGGCGGTCCAGCGGTACTCGCCGCTGAGAGAGCAGCCGGTTGCGATCGCGGAAGCGCCAGGTCGGATAGCCGCGCAGCGTGTGGCTGCCGCCGAGATCCGGCATGCAGGAAGATACGGCACGTCACTGCCCCGGCGCGCGTCGGTCGTCGAGGCGAGCGCGCGGAGCGCGATCGACCCAGTTCTCGCGCAGAATCGGGATGAACCGCTGCACTTCCGCGTCGATGCGGCGGAAGCTGCAGGCGTCCCGGCGCTGGTCTCGCGGTAGATCGGACCAGTCGACGCGATAGAGTCCGCCGCGCCGCGTATGCCGGCGGACGTCCGCCGAGTCGAGCTCGGCGAACGCGCGGCTCGCGCCGATAGGTCGGGACTCGACGTCGGTCGCGGCTCGATCGGCGATGCGATCGTCTGCGTCGCGTCGACGCCGACCGCCGACTGAAGCGCTGCCGCCTGGATGACGTGCGGACGCGCCGATCGTGCGTCGGCGCGCGTAGTGCGAATCCGGTCGCTGTCGCTCGGTGCGAGTCGTTGCCGACGCCGTAGAAGGCGACCGCCGGCGCGTCAGCCAGTCGCGCTCGGCCTGCGACTCGAACGCGGCCGTTGGCGAACAGCGGCAGACTGCAGCGTCGCGTCGCGCGGCCTTGTAGTTTCTCACCGACCACGCGGCGTGCGCGTCGAATCGCGCCGATGTCGCCGAAGCGCGCGCGATAGCCGGGCCCGACCGCGAGACCGCCGCCGTCGAACACTGCTGCCGATGAACGGGTAGACCGGCCGCTGGCGACAGAGCAGGCTCTGGCCGATCAGAATCCGAGCCTCTCGAGCGGCGTCGGCTGGTATTCGTGAAGGCGCGTCGCCTTGTCGGCGCGTGCGCGCCGCCAGCTGCGCCTTCGCGCGTCTCCTGTGCGCGACGCCGGCGTGCGCGGTGGCGAGGACGACGCCGGCCGCGCCGCGGCGGCGGCCAGCCGGACGCATCTGCGCGCGCGGCAGCGTCCACTGCGGATGGGCGATCCGCATCGCAATCGCCAGCCAGACCAGCGTGAGCGACGATGTTGATCGATCGGCGAACTGCGGGACGCTCAGGTGAAGGATGGCCGTGCCGACATAACACCGCGGCGGCCGACAGGACGTCGCCGCCGCGCACGAAGAAGGTGTCGATCGCCTGCTTCGCCTTGTACTTCTCCTCGCGCGTCGTCGGCAGCCACAGCAGCTGGCGCGCGGTGTTCATGATCGAGTAGTCCGTCGCGTTCTCCGCCGTCTTGATCCAGCGGACCGACCGAGAAGCCGGCGCCGGCGGCGATGATCGCGTAGCCGCCCAGCGCGATCAGCGGCAGCGCGAGCAGCACGCCGCGCAGGCCCGCGTGCTTCACGAGACGCGACGCGACGAACGCCTGCAGCAGAAGCGCGGTGACGTTGACCCAGAACTGGTAGTCGCCGCTGAAGGCGCCGATGTAGCGCCTGCTTGTTGAAGGCCGGGTCGGCCAGCCGCCAGCTCCGTCGACGTGCGCGCGTCAGCAGGCGCGCGACCAGGTACTCGCCGGTGGTGTTCACGACGTTGAGCAGGACGATCGAGCGCCGCGATCAGCCGCAGGTAGCGGTTGCCGAGCACCAGCTGGAAGCCGCCCGCGCGCCGACATGCGCCGGGCTGCGGGTCGGCTGCGCGCGCTCGTCGCGGCGCGTTGATGCGCAGATAGAGCAGCACGCTGACCGCCAGCAGCGACCGCCGACATCTGCAGGATGACCTGCGGCGTGAACGCCGAGCGCGGAACAGCCGCGCCGGCGACGAACGAGCCGAGCGGCGCGCCGGCGGTCATGCCGATCACGATGATCGGGAACAGCCGGTCGCCGGCGTCCTTGCTGTAGATGTCGTTGGCGAACGACCAGAACTGCGCGACCAGCGACATGTTGAAGATGCCGACCCAGATGAAGAACGCGACGCCGACATACGGCACGCGCGCGCCGCGACCGCGGCGCGAACAGCTCGATGCAGACGATGAAGAAGAGCGTGACGCCGACGAGCAGCCTGGCGCGGTCGACGCGCGAGGCGAACCAGCTGTAGAGCGGCACGAATCCCATCAGCAGCAGCGCCTGGCCGGCCGCGGCGTATGACCGGACTTCGGCGCCGCCGCCGAGCAGGATCAGCGGCTCGCGCACGGTCTTGATGACGGAGTAGCAGATAAGCAGGAGGAAGATGTTGACCAGCATCAGCACCGCCGGTCGCGCCCTTCGCCGGCGCGGACGTCGGTGAACAGTGAGAGCGCGCGATCCAGCGGCATTCTCGGTGCGGCGGGCTTCGAGAGCGTGAGGTCCGGGCATTGCGATCCTCGGCCGTTAACGCGTAACGGCGGAACCGCAATCTGCTCAGTGGCGGCGCTTGCCGCGCCGATTGATCACAGCGGACAAGACTGACGGCGAGGAATCACCGAGTGCCAGCGTGATCAGGCGCCAGCAGGCGAACGCTCTGGCGGGGCGAAGAGGTTCGAGCGGCAGGGCGTCGGACACCGGCAGAGGGCCGGACAGCTCCACGAGATGGTGTTCCCACCAGCCTCTGGCGGCTGTCGCTGTCCCAGGGCTCGCTCGAGCGGCAGTGGGCCAGCATCTCGAGCACCTGCGGCGGCGTCCTGCGGCCGATGGCGCGGATCCTTGTCGAGGCACGCCAGCACCAGCGCGTCGAGCTCGCGCGGAATCGGCATCTCGGTCCGCTGCGACGGCGGGATCGGCGCCGCCTGCAGGTGCATGGACGAACATCTTCATCGGCGTGTCGGCCTCGAACACCGAGCTGCCCGGTCAGCAGGTAGTACGCGACGCAGCCGATGGCGTAGACGTCCGCGCGCTGGTCGACCTCGCGCGCCGAGGATGATTTCCGGCGCCATGAACGCCGGCGTGCCCGGTCGTCGTGTGAGCGTCCGGTCATCAGCGTCGGCTCCAGCGATCGCCGGCCGTTGAATTTCACCAGGCCGAAGTCGAGCACCTTGACGAAGTCGTAGTCGAGGCCCATCCGGCAGACGTAGATGTTGGCCGGCGTGACGTCGCGGTGGACGAGGCCGCGCGCGTGCGCGTCGGCGAGCGAGTGACACACCTGCCGCAGCAGGAACAGCGCGCGCGTCGGCCGGCAGCGGGCCGAACTCGCGCACCAGCGATTCGCAGGTCGCGCCCGTCGAGCAGCTCCATCACGTAGTAGAAGGTGCCGGTCGGCGGTCGACGCCGAAGTCGAACACGCTGGATCGTGTGCGGCGAGCTCAGCGCCGCGGTCGCCTGCGCCTCGCGCTCGAACCGGCGCAGCATCGTCTGCGGCCTCGGCGTCGCTGCTCGCGCCGAGCAGCTCCGGGCGCACGAGCTTGATCGCCGCGCTGCGCGCCAGCAGCCGATGCTCGCCCGCCACACTTCGCCCATCCCGCCGCGCCCGAGCAGCTCGACGAGCTGGTAGCTGCCCAGCTCCTGCGCCTGGCGAAGGCGGCGGCCGAGCCGGTGCAGCACGTGCGACGGCAGCATCGCGACCACCGCGCAGGCGTAGTTCGGCATGAAGAGCACGAGCGTGTTGAGCGGCCGACGGCATCGGCACGCCGCTCAGGTGGGCGATCCAGACCGCCGAGCGGATCCGGTCGCACGCCGACGCCAGCGAGGCGACCAGCATCTTCCGCGGCGTCGCCGGCATGATCATCGACGGCGACGAGGATGACGACCGTGTTCCACGACAGGCCGCGCCCGCCACTGAGCATCGGCGAGGCCGCGTCCAGGTGTTGATCAGCGCGACGCCGACGGCGTTCAGCACGAAATAGAACAGGCCCGCGTCCGCCTTCGATGCGCGGCGCGTGCGGCGCGTAGCGCACGTAGACAAACATGAGCACCGAGAGCGACGATCGCGACGAATCTCGATCGACGATGCTCGATGCGACGACGGCGGTGCCGACCGTGAGCGGGCGGATCATCGATGTCCATCACCAGCCCGTACGTCCACAGCCCGGCGCCCACGGCCGCGCACGACCGCCAGCCGCTGGACCTGCTCGGACACGAGCGGCATCCGGAAGACCGCGTGTCGCCGACTCGCTGGACGTGCGAGAGCGCCGGCGTATCGAGTCGTGGTTCGATGAGTCTTGTGCTGCAGCCATAGCTCTCACGATGCGGTCGAATCGGCAGGCGACGCGTCGCGCGCGCTGCAGCTCTTCGAGGTTCAGCACGATCGAATGGTTCGAGCGCAGCAGCTCGGCGATGACTTCTTCGCGCGGACGCGCCGAGCGCGTCGCACGGCGCGGCGCTCGAGGAAGGGCCACAGCCGCTGGCGGATCGCCGGCGGCAGCACGCCTTCGAGATACTCGAGCGCCGTGCCCTGCAGCTGCTCGTCGTCGGTGTGCAGGCTGCGAAACGCGATCTGCAGCGGCTCGCGCGGCAGCACCAGCGACAGCAGCGTGAAGACGTGCGCGAGGCTTTCGCCGGCGCGCGTCCGGACGAACTCGTCGAGCGTCGACGGCGGTTGCGCTCGTCGACGCCGTCGCAGCAGCCGCCGGCTCTCCCATACCGGCCGGCCGACCGTCGACTTCGCGGAGCACGACGGCGAAGATCCGCGTCGCTGTCGATCTGGACGCGCGGGTTCTTCTCGACGATCGCGCGCCAGCGACCGCGCCGACTGGAACCGGACGTCGAACCGCGGATCGTCGAGGCCGAGCATCAGACCGTCGGCGGCGCGCTGCGACACGCAGACCGAGAACACGCGCGCCAGACGGCGCCGGACGGCGAAGTCCTGGTTCGGGATCGATCAGCGCGTCGACGAGCTGCCCGACGCGCTCCTCGGCGACCTTGCGCAGCGCGAACATGCGCGTGGTCGGCGACCGGGTCCCAGGCCAGCAAGCGGGATCGCGTGCGGGACGCAGGCCGGCCGTCAGTCCGTCCTCCCGCGACAGCACCTCGACGACGCGCTCGCGGTCGCGCGACCGCAGCGCCAGGATGTCCCGCACATCGGGTTCGAGCGATGCGGGATCGATCGCGTCGGCGCGCGGACCGGCCATCGGTGTGTCGCGCGTGCGAGCGTCAACGGCTCGCGCCATCGCGCCCGGCAGCAGATGCGGCGCGTTCCACTGACGGTCGTCTTCGCGTCGATCGGATCGACGCCGCCCGGCGCGAGATTGACCAGGCTGCTCGCGAGCGTGCCGATGATAGCCGCGATTCAGCCGGCTCGCGGCCGACAGCGGCGCCCGCCGAGCACACGATGCGCGAGCGAGCAGGATCGCCGACGACTGCGACGCCGGGGCCGAGCAGGATCGCCAGGCGCGACGAGCCCGCCGCCGACGCGCGTCGCCGAGACGGTCGAACGCCGACGTCGATCAGCGACTTGGCGGCGCGCTTCTCGTCTGCCGGAATCGGCGTGTAGAAGAGCTCGTAGCCGGCGCGGAAGAGCGAGCTGCGAAAGACCGACTCGCCGCCTCGGGCCGACGAGCAGGCTGCCGAAGCCCGGCGCGACGAGGCTGCCGACGCTGCCGGCCAGCAGCGCGCCCGACGGGGTGCCGGCGTGAGCACGCCAGGCCGAAGCGCTCGAGGACCATGCGCGACGCCGACGTCTGCAGCGACGAACGTCAGCACGCTGGTGGCGGCGTAGTACGAGCGCGAAGAACCGCAGCAGGTTGATCGCCGCGCCCGAACGCCTCGATCGCCTGCGCCTTGAACAGGTAGTCGACCAGCGCGGCGCTGGTCGTGCCGAGCAGCACCAGCGCACGCGAGGTTCCGGAGGTATGGCGCCTCGGCTGCAGGACGCGAAGTGCCGAACGCCGTCGGCGCGAGCGACCTGTGTCCTCGTCAGACGGCCGTGCAGCGCCGAGCCGTCGACGGCGCACAGACGCGGTCTGGCGGACGAGCCAGGCACTGACAGAACTGCAGCAGGGCGAGCAGCGGCAGCATCGCCGGAACGCCGAAGATGGCCGCGACGCGCTCGGTCGACGAGCGCACTCACCAGACCGCCCAGGGTGCCGGCGGCCGGCAATCTGGCCGAATCTGCTTCTTGGCGGTGTGCGGGTCGAACCGCTCGCTCGCGATCAGCCAGAAGCCCGACGCCAGCAGCGGACCCGCTGCCGAGATATGGAGGTAGACGGCAACGGCCGTCGCGAGCGGCGCCCGGGATCTGAGCGCCACTCGATCAGGAACAACACGCCACTGGCCGACGAACGATGGCCGGCACCAGCGTGCCGGCGTCCAGCGCTGCGGGCGGCCCGCGCGTTGAGCGACGACCAGCACGATCGAAACGAGCCGACGTCGCCATGCAGCATCGTCGGCAGCGCGGTGAAGTCGAGGGATGTCAGGAACAGCGCGTCACGGTCGGCCTTGCCGCTGACGAACTGGGCGGTGACCGCCGCGGCGCCAACCATCGCCGCAACCACCGACCGCGACCTGGCCGCTGACGATGTCACATGCCCATGCGCACTCCTCGCCTGTGCCCCTTAACGCGTCATCCGGTGCAAAACCCCGCAGAGTGCGGCTTAAACTCTGTTGCTTCACACGCGAATGCTGTCGTTACACGAGCGGGCGAAGGAACTATTCCTCGCGCGCGCTGGACGTTCCCGCGGCCGAACGCGGGCGTTCGTGGCCGAGGCCTGCGGGACCGACGCGCGCCTCCGGCAGGAGAGTGGAGTCGCTCCTGTCGTTTCACGACGAGGGCGCGAGCACGCGAGCGGCCGGTCGGCACGGACACCAACCGCGCCGCGATTTGCGGCCGGGCGCAGGTGTTCGCCGGCCGGTATCGGATGATCGCGCGCCTCGGCCGCGGCGGCATGGGCGAGGTGTGGCGCGCCGACGACCTCGTGCTCGAGCACGCCGGTCGCGCTTGAAGTTGATTCGATCCGGCGACGCCGAGGCGCGGGCGCGCATCCTGAACGAAGTCCGGCTGGCGCGGCAGATCACGCACCCGGCGGTCGTGCCGTGTCTTCGATGTCGGCGAAGCCGACGGCGAAGTCTTCTTCTCGATGGAGCTGGTCGCGCGGCGAGGACCTGGCGTCGCCTGATCCGCGCGCGTCGGGCGCCTGCCCTCCGAGAAGGTCGTCGACATCGCGCGGCAGCTGTGCGGCGGCCTGCGCCGCGGCGCCACGCCAGGCGCGTCCTGCATCGCGACCTGAAGCCCGCCAACGTCCTGATCGACGAACGACGGGTCAGGTGCGGATCACCGATTTCGGCATCGCGATCCCGGCTCGACCGCGCAGCCGGCACGCGCTGGTCGGGCACGCCCGACTACATGGCGCCCGAGCAGCTGTTGCCCGGCGCGCGCGCTGACGGAGCGCACCGACATCTACGCGCTCGGGCTGGTGCTGCTACGAGCTGCGTCGTCGGACAGCACGGCGTTCAGCGATCCGGCACGCGCGGTGAATCCGCCGCGCCGTCGACGCTCGCTGCCCGATGCGTGAACCCGGAGCTCGAGCGCGTCATCCTGCAGGCGCTGTCGCCGGATCCGCGCGCATCGCCCGGAGTCGGCGGCGGACGGTCGCCAGCCTGCCGCCGACGACCGGCGCGCGAGCCGCGCGCACGGACCAGCCGGGCAGCAGCACGCGATGGTGGCAGCTGGCAGCGGGCGTCGCCGCGCGTGGTCGGTCGCTCGCGCGTCATCGCGCACTCCGTTCTTCCGTGCCGCGCGGCGGCAATCGGCGCTGACGGAGCACGGACACCGATCGTGCTCGCCGACTTCGCGAACACGACCGGCGAGCCGGTGTTCGACGGCAGCGCTGAAGGTGGCGCTGGCGGTGGCGCTCGAGCAGTCGCCGTTCCTGAAGGTCTTTCCGGACGAGCGCGTGCGCGAGACGCTGCGGCTGATGCAGCGGCCGCCCGACGAGCGCGATCACGCGCGTCGATCGCGCGCGAGATCGCGCAGCGCGAGCAGCTGAAGGCGCTGCTCGCCGGTTCGATCGCGCAGCCTCGGCACGCAACTACGTCATCGCGCTCGAAGCGGTCAACGCGCGAGACCGGCGACGTGATGGCGCGGGAGCAGGTCGAGGCGGCCGGCAAGGAGCAGGTGCTGACGGCGCTGGGCACGGCGGCGCCGCGGCTGCGCGGAAAGCTCGGCGAGTCGCTCGCGTCGGTCCAGCAGTTCGACGTGCCGCTGCCGCGGGCGACGACGCGCGTCGCTCGAGGCGCTTCACGCCTATTCGCTCGCGCTCGACGACAGGCGCGTAGTGCCGCGGCTCGAAGCGATTCCGCACCTGAAGCGCGCGATCGAGCTCGACCCGACTTCGCGCATGGCGCATGCGCTGCTGTCCGGGCGTCTATGCCAACACCGGCCAGTCGGCGCTGGCGCCGGAGTTGTCGCGCAGGGCGTTCGAGCTGCGCGACCGCGTCAGCGAGCGCGAGCGGTTCTTCATCTCGTGGCGCTACTACCGCGACGCCGGCGCAGGCGTGGGACAAGGCGCTCGAGCTGGCGCGCGTCGTGGACGGCGACGTATCCGCGCGAGGCGTTCGCGTTCAACAGCCTCGGCGCGGCGTCATCTATCTTCGGCCAGTGTCGATCGGGCGGTCGAACCATTTCGGGAAGCGGTGCGGCTCGACCCGAAGTTCACCACCGCCGATCTCAATCTCGCGGTGCGTTCATGGCGCTCAACCGCTTCGGTGAAGCGAGCGCGACCCTCAAAGGCACGGCATGGCCCGGCGGGTCGGCTTCAACGGCGGGCATCGCATCGCGTATCTGCTCGCGTTCATCGGCAACGACCCGGCGGCGATGTCGGACGTCTGAACGGCAGTACGACCGGGCTCTGGCCGCACGGAATGCGGCGTTCGGGTGGGCGGCTCACGTGTCGGCATTCGGAGGGGCGATCTTGGCGGCGCACGAGCAATTCCGCCGCGGCGTCCAGATGGCGCGTCAGGGCGGATTCCAGGAGGTCGCGGCGCAACTTGTCCATCGAAGACGCGGAGGCCCACGCTGATCGTCGGACAATGCACGGAGTCGGCGAAGGAGATTGCCGACGGACTTGGGTCGAGCCGCGACAACCATCTCGCTCTGAACGCAGGCCGGCCGAGTGCTGGCGCCGTGCGGGGCGGATAAGGCTGCGGCTCTCGTCGAGCGAGCTCGAGCAGCGATATCCCGAGTCGACGTTGACCAGAGCGCATCTCGCTGCCGGTCATCGCCGCCGTCAGCGCGGTCGGGCGCCGCGAGTGGAGCCGCGCGATCGCCATCCTCGAACCCGTGAGACCCTACGATCACGCGGCGTTTGCGGAGTTCTGGCCTGCCTACCTGCGAGGACAGGCCCAGTTGGGGCTGAAGCGCGCCGACCTGGCCACCGCCGGGTTCCAGATCGATCCTGGATCACCGCGGCGAAGCTCCGGTCTCGCAGCTCTATGCGCTCGCGCAGCTGGGAATCGCGCGAGCGGCGCGTCCTGGACGGCGACGTCGACAGAGGCGCGCCAGGCCTACGACGGATTTCTGACCTCTGGCGCGCTGCGGACCCCGCGCTACCCTTGCTTGCGCGAGGCACGAGCCGAACGCAGCCGCCTGCACGAGAGACTGCATGCCTACGAAACGGCCCGAGCCTGCCGGAGCTCTTCCCGGTCATCTACGGCGAGCTGCGCCGCGTGGCCGGTCGCATACCTGTCGCGCGAGCGCCGCAATCACACACTGCAGCCGACGGCGCTCGTGCACGAGGCGTGGCTGAAGCTGCAGAACGACCGCAACGTCGGGCTGAAGGGCCGCACCGCACGGGCGGCTGGCCCTGGCAGCGCAGGCGATGCGCCGCCTGCTCGTCGATCATGGACGTCATCAGAAGCGCGATAAGCGGGCGGCGGCGTCAGCCCGTCGTACTCGATGAGTTGCTGAAGGCCGCCGCCACCGCCGCCATGCGGTCGAAGATCTCCTGACGCTCGAGTCGGCGCTGACGCGCCTCGAGCAGGACCCTCGCGCGGCTCAAGTGGTGGCCCTGCGCTTTTTCTCAGGCATGTCGACGCCCGAAGTCGCCGAACATCTGCGAGGTCTCGGTGCGAACGGTGGAGAGCGACTGGACGTTCGCCCGCGCGTGAAGCCCAAGCGCGATCTCTCGGGCCAGGGCAACCCCGACTGACATAACGGCGTCGGTGATGGGCGCAGCGGGCTCCGTCGACGCGAAGGCCTGACGCTCTAGCGGAGCCGCGCCAGCTCGCTGCGCGCGGCCTGCACTGGCGCAGATTCGGGTCCGCATCGCGCCACCGCGCCAGAAACGTCACGTAAGCGTGGCGCGCCTTGGCAGCTGTCCCGGTCAGCGCCGCCGCACGTCGCGGCTCCGAGATGCGAAAGGCGGATAGAGAACTCGAGTCCGGCGCCTCGCCGCGATGATTCAGGATCTCGCCTCGGGCTTTGCGTGCCGGCTTCGGCGCCGCTCGCAGCGGCGAGATGCGCGGGACCCCGGAGATAGGCGGGCCAGAAGTCCGCGCTTCGGGCATGGTCATGCGGCGCGACCGGTTCCAGCAGCGCGAGGCCCGCGCGTCCGAGTCGCCCGCCCTGTATCGCGAGCGCCGCGGCGATGACCCGGCCGCTGAATCCGACTCGGTCAGCGTCGCGGCCGGAGACCGAAGCGCCAGTTCGTCGGACAACTTCGCGGCGTCGTCGCGCGCCCCGCACAGCGCCAGCGCGCGACCGCTGCGCTTCGAAGAGTGGTGTTGTCGCGGCTCAGCAGCCAGCGCGGCCGCCGTTTCGCGGCGCGTGCCCGCGCATTGTCCGACCGGGGCGTGCATCTCGCGCTCTCGCTGGCGGACCACTGCGCGGCGGTTTCCCCCGGCTGTGCCAGCGTGGCCGCCTCGACGGCGCGGCGAAACCGGTCGTGGGCGATCTGCACCGAACCGGCAGAAGGCGGCTGTCCGCGCCTCCCAGTCTGATGCCGCGACATAAGCAATACGTAACTT
>ERZ1370068.9499-contig-8273_pt1 | contig 37916 bp, 64 predicted proteins | sample MGYA00561227_ERZ1370068 | MGnify/ENA primary metagenome ERZ1370068 (study PRJEB38410, sample SAMEA6850437) | metagenome | study: Metagenomic assessment of the ecological functions of the soil: analysis of the soil microbiota associated with the...
GGTAGCGCTGGTTCAGTTACCGTGGCTTTGCTGGCTTTTTGTCATCAACCGAGCCCACTATTCGGACGGATCAGCTGAAAAAGGAAGAGAACATGCCGGGCTGAGCAACAAAGACAAGCGTGCGCTGATCGAGTTTCTGAAGGCAGTTCTAGTACCGTGTCAATCAGCGATGGGCTCCGGATGAAACCGGTGCCCGACGTGACGTTTCTGAAGCTGGCTGCCGCGGCTGGGATTGCGATGTCGCTGGGAGGCCGTTCGCTCCTGGAGCCTATCACGCTCTGAAACCGGCCGCATTGTGGCGGAGGAAGGGACGGCTCCGGACATGGAGGTTCACGATTACATCGTCGCATGAAGGATCGGGCAGCCGGAGGGAGGACATCGGTCGCTTGGCGAACTTTGCTTCGGAACTGCCCAGGATATAGAGTGCTGCTTCTTGAGGCGGGCGGCGAGAGCAGGAGAACACTGCGAATTATTCAGTCCACCCGGCCTTTCACGCGCTTGTCACAGAGGGATCAGGATCTTACTGCAATGGAACTACTTCGTCCACGGCATTATGCAGCAGCAATCGTCAAAACAACGATTCCAAGCGAGACAAACAAGGCCGAGAATCTGGCATCCACGAGGGCCGGCACGCTTCGCCGCAGGCTGCACGGCTCACAATGCCTTGTGATCACCTGCTGTCTGCCCCGCACAGAAAGTGGCTTTGGGGACCACATCATACCACGTTGACCGGCGACGACTCTGGTCAAGATCGGACAGAGACTGCGGAAGTACTTTCGGCTGGTCGAGGCGGTGCCAATATTGTTCGAGGACAATGGGACCTTACGCGACGGAGGTCGTCACGGATTCAAGGATGGTCTCCACTGAACGGCCCTAGGCAAGAGACGCTGGAAGGTTTGTCAAAAAAGATCGGCAGCTCCAGAACATTCTCGCCGCTGTGGCTCTCACCACGTTGGAAGATCTCCCTGGGTCCATCCCGGACGCCATCATCCATCGAGCTATTCCGAAGCTATTCAGTGCTGCCTTGAAGAAGACATTAATGCATATGCATTCCGTCAAACACCGCTCCGGAAGGAGTTGTACCCTCTTCACCACTGGCCGCAATGGTGGCTGGCACTTCAACGTGCGCGATCACCATTCTGAGAGAGTGCAAAGGAACTGTCCCTAATCAGTTGGTCGTCCAAGAGCCAATGTCCTCGGTCACCCGAACTACTGTCGGAGAAGTTCACCACCCCTCCAGGAGAACTTTGGTCCAAAGCTTCACCGGGGTGGAGTGCCAAGTGAAGGAGCGCCATCTGCTGTCGAGCGGAACCCCCAGAACCAGCTCAGCCACAAGCCGGCAGACAACAAGGAATTCCGGGCGAGAGGAAGTCATCCTCTCGGCCGGGGCCTTCAATGCCGCCTCAGCCGCACTGAAGTGCTTTCGGGAGTCGGCCCGCGAGAGGAACTCGAACGACATCGTATTCCAGTGCACATCGAACTGCCGCGGGGTCGGCGCGGGACTTGGGGACCGTTGCGAAGTGGGAATTGTGTACAAGATGGAGGAAAACTTCTCGACCGCGGCCAAGCGCAGAGGTTTGAAAGCCGATGAGCAGAAAAGAAGATTCGTCTATCGGGAGTGGAAGGATGGAGTCAGGAGCGGAAGCAAAACAGGGCTTTTTGTACTCCAGCAAGCAACGTAGTCATCGCGATTTTGAAGCGTTCATTCGCGAAGCCAGAAGTAAGCAAGATCCGATCTCTTTATCGCTGGCCTGCCTTCAGTTTGAAGGGTATGAGCAAGAATTTTATACAAAAGCTATCACCATCCAAGGACACTTCGCTGGCTCATCTACAGAGAGGGCCTTCCACCAGCCAGCGGATGACGCTTCCATCAAGCTGATCACTGTACGCCAAATTAACTTCAAATACTGAGGAAGGCAACGATTACGAATAAAGGGCAGAGGAGAGGATCTGGACGCCATGGTTGAGGCGGTAGAAGGTTTATCCGGAAAATCGCTTGAAGCCGGCTTATGGCGGCAGCGGACAAGCCGAGGAAATCTTGGCCTGGACCGGGCGTCTCTCTGAACAATGCGGTGCGGGAATGGATCATGAACCGAGGCCTGGGGGCCACCATGCCGCATCGTGCTCCCTCGCCAAGACAAGGAGCCGAAGGCTGGAGATGGTCTGGCCGTCTTAGACAGCAATTTTCAGAGTCCGCGGCACCTACGAAGCTACGCGTGGTCGATGCCTCGGTTTTTTTCCCTCCTATTCCCGGATTTTTCATCGTGACGCCGATCCACATAGATCGCTGAGAAGTGCAAGCGAGGTGATTTTACTAAAACGGACCATAGAAGCTGAAATCTGTTTGATTGGAATATGAGCAGTGAGAATAAACGCTATGAATTCTCAACTAGAGGTGGTCGTGATCATGAATGCGCTGGGGCGTGCTACGCCATTGGGTTTCTGGCACTACTGATTGGATCACCTTGGCCATCATGTTGGCGAGCGAGATTTCAGCGGAGGTATTTTCGATAACGCCCGGACCGCAGTTGTTTATACAAACACTATCAACGACATGACACGCACAACTACTACGTAAAGGCAAACCACCATTTGGAGCACCTGCAGGACCGGTTGACGAGTGTGGCGGGTTCACGTTTCGCGTTCGCGGTGCGGACAAGTTAGGACACTTGATCAAAGAAAGATGGAAGCTATTATTTCATCTGGCAGCATGGCAACTCCCCCTACCTTTGAACTCTTCTTGTCAGGAGAGCCCCAAGTGTGAGGAAATAATGGCTCCAGGAATCACAATCACACTACTGAAAAACGGCAAGAAGGAGAGTTAGGTCATGCGCTTGCTCAAACTAATCCTCTACTGTTCTCCTTCTTCCTCTTTACTGGGCACGGTCAGTTCATGTTCCTCGCCCGGTCAGGTCTCTGCAATGTGCTGTTTAACGTGTCCCTGCAAGATTATACTTGCATTTGTCCCGGGTAGCAGTGGTCGCAGATATTTCTACTGCCCCCAAATCATCCGGATGATTCGAAACGATTTTTGCAGGTCAAGACGGTGATCGACAATGAGCGTCGAATTAGATATCAGGGCAGATTATGATTCTCAGCCGTCCCCTGCGATCAAGGGTCCGCATGGCATCGATCGACCTTCACAGCGGGCGTGTGAGTTCAAGGCCAATGTGAAAGAACAACTTCGCCCCTGAAGTTCTTTCTGGATGTGCGGAGGATCGGCTGAAGTTTGAACCAGACTTTCTTAAATACAACGCCAGTGGAGAACAACGACATTGACCGCCAGCCAGCTTATCCTGGGCGCATGTAGAGGTGAGCGCGCAGTCCCCTAATGAGTCTGTATCGAGCCAGAAACAGGTGGCGCGTCACGGCTCGATACTCGCCTGATCGATCAGTGCTAGAAATTTGAGTTTGGCTGGAAGACCTGGGATGGCAGTTGAGATGGAAAGAACATCAAGGCGGTACACACAGCGCAGTGGACGTTTCAATGATAAGAAACATGGAGGATGAACGCCGCGAGACGGACGATTGCCATGTTTGCAGTGCCAGAATCCCTACTCCTCCCCACTCTTGTCATCCAGCAGATTATCCTGGTCGTTTGTCGCTGTGGCTTTTCTACCCACCGATTGTCGACCAGGTCCACTGCTGCGGTCTCGATCACTCCTGCGGGACTGAACACGCAGGGTCAGCACGATGCTGATCGTCACTGGCACGCCGGCCAGAGCCGCGGACGACTCAACTACACGACATCACTGCCGCTGGAACCAGGCCAGAGGCCAGCGGCGTGAACCCGTTCCATAGCCTCGGGAACTCTTAATGTTCCCAACCACAGCTTTATCGCAGAGCTTTCTCAATGGCATGGGGTCGGTTGGCCCGATCGCCAAAGCTTGCCGATCCGCTTGCTGCTGGCTTCTGCTCCACCTCCAATATCCTGGGTCGCGTGACTGAGCGTAAATCCGATCGGTTCATCTTTTTTGGGATGGTTCAAACCAGCAAGGGACAGGTGGGTTCCAGGGACGCCAAATCTCTTTTGGTGAACCCCCACGGCTTTCTATTCGGTCCAGAATGCCACCGTGAATGTCGGCGTGTATGGTGGCGCTTTTGCCACAGCTGAGATTACCTTCGACTACCGCGCTTATGGCGTGCTGTGCCAATGCGCCATCCCGAATGATAGCGGCACTGGATGCGCTCTTGAGCGCGGCGCCAGTTGCTGCCGTAGTTGCTGGTTCCGCCAGTCTGGCCGGCGTGCATCGCCATTCAAGGAAGCACGCTCCAGGTGGCTCAAGGCCAAGCCCGGTCCTTCGTGGGTGGAAACAAAGGGATTCATGTACGCCGAATCCCGATACAGGCAATCAAGCCCCGCCTTCGGCGTCCCAGGGGGCTGACGACGACAGGAGGTGAGTTGTCCACGCGCCGGTGGGCCAGCGATCAATATCTCGCTAGCGTCGCGTCGCCGGGAGAAGTCACCATCGCCGCGAATCTCCAGCCCAGCCAAACGTGGATGGCGCGTCACATTCACCTCGCCAGGGAATGTCTCCTGGGTGGAGCGAGGCTGTCCACGCTCCTCGACGCCTAAGGAGCGACGCCAGCCGGCACGATTATGATTCCGTGGTGGTCAGCCTGGCAATTCCTGATGGCGCTACGATTGCTAGCGGCAGCGCTTTCTGGTCCTCCGGCCCCAGCCGGCTCAGATCACCATCAGCGGGTCCGGTAGACCAAATGGCAGGATCTGATGCGTCTATCAACGGAACAAATGTGGCCGTGACCTGGGCTCCACACGTAACGGCAACCAACCTCGACAGCTCCAGGGAGGGGCCATCGCTACATTGCAGCGGGAACGCTTGACAACTCAGCCCGAGTCAGTGACGGTGATTTATGGCTCAGGGCGCTCTCGGGCGCCAGCGGCAACGGGAGGCACCGTGCGATGCCATTCGAGGCGGCCCGGAAGTGTGTCCTGGACAACTCGAGCGATCTCCGCCGGCGCGTCACTGGTCACCGGTCCGCTCACAAAATGGAGTGGAATCGATTGGCATGGTGGCATCGACATTGTCGTGAGTCAGGATGCGGTTGATCCAGAACCTCGCTTCGTTCTCCGCGAGACGAACGTGACCAGGGAACGCACACTGCTGGCCAGCACAGCCTGGGGGTGTCCGTGTGAAGGCCGACAATGGCAGAAATTCTCGCGGACCGTGACCTTAGAGACGCTTTTGCGGGTGCCAGATCTCTCCAGTCTGCTACAGGTATCCGTCTCCAGCGTCCTCACCGGTAGCGCGGGAGGGAACAGCAGCGCCATCACACTAGACGCCCAGAATTCCCATCCACTGATGCGGCATCAATTGGGCGACACTCGAAACGGTCGCCCAGATGGTGCTGGCAACGCGGGCAATATCATTGTGAAGGCCAATCAGAATCTTGACAGTGATTTTGGACAAATTCTACGCCAGGACGGTCGGGAATGCCTCTGGCACAACCCCCCACAGGAGATGCAGGGAACATTGAACTGACTGGCGCGAAGGGAAATATCTCGCTGGCGAATGTAGGCCCAAGTTGATACTCGACAACTGTTTGATACGACCCTGGAACGTACCGGCACACATCCACACTGACCGCGCCGTGCCGATGGAGATATCGTCGCCACTACCGGCGCTCTCCGTTGGAACCTTGATCGAAGCCTCCTCCGATGACGGCCGTGCGAAGGGCTGGAGAGCGGTGGTGGGTACCAGATCATCTGCAAACAACTTGCAATTAATAAATGGAAGTGACGTCGGGATTACCAATGCCCAGTAACCTGCACATCCGAGAGCTCACGGTGAATCTTTCTGGTAGCTTGACTCTTCGCGGTGGCAGGCTTTCCTCACAGCTCCATCCACGCCGCAACTCTGGGACCGGCTCCCTTCCGCCGGTGCTGACCATCACAGCCCACGACATTCTCATCACCGATGCGGAGGGTTCCCTTACTACCTCGACAGTAGAGTCAGCCATCAGGGGTTAGATGGTCCCGCAGGATTCACGGAATCTTCACTGCGAGACACTCTTCAGGTTAGCTCAAACGGAGAGTCCGAATCTGCAGTGCAGAAGCAGCCACCGTGAGGGCGCGATCCTATGAAGCTGAGGGAGACTCTCCGGAGTCCTACTTCCAACCGGTTCTGCGGGAGACCGTCTCCATTCAGGGGCACACCTGGAGGTCCGCCCTTTGGTCTGTTCTGATCGACGGGGCGGGCGGCGAGATCTCCACCAACACTGTGGGTACAGGCGCGGGCGGCAAAAATCAACATCCTGGACCCACCTCTCGCCGTCCAGAACGGCGGGACGCTCTCGGCGGCGACGACCGGTACAGCATCTCGAGCGCGACGGGCGGCACGATCACGGTGGATGCGACGAATACCGTCACCATGAATAGTGCTTCAATCACGGCCAGCAGCACAGGAGACGGCGGATGCCGGCAGCATCAATATCACCGCGACCAACGGCTTCACGATGCAGAACAGTACTATCACGACACAGGCTGGACAGGGGGCAGGCGGCGGCAACATCAAAGTGACGACCTCTCCTGCAGCGACGGTATTGCTCCGAAGACAGCCTGATCAGCGCCTCGGTAGCAGACGGGCACGGAGGCGGCGGGAATATTTCGATCGATCCGCAGTTCGTTATCTTACAGAACAGCCAGATTCTGGCCCAGGCGGCGCAGGGTCAGGGCGGCGCGATCACGATCACCGCGAATCTGTTCCTGCCGGATGCCAACAGCATCGTCAATGCGGATTCCGGCTCCGGCGTGAACGGCACCGTCACGATCCAGTCGCCGAACGCTCCGATCAGCGGCCAGATTCAGCCGCTGGGGAAAACACCGCTGATCGCGACGTCGCTGCTCAACCAACATTGCGCATCGCTGGCCGGCGGTGAGTTCAGCAGCTTCACCGTGGCGGGACGGGACAGCCTGCCAACCGAACCGGGCAGTTGGCTCGCCAGCCCGCTGGCCTTCGGCTCGGCCGGATTCAGTGCCGGCGCCGTGGCAGAGGGAGGCGCACAGGCACGCGTCATCGATCCCGCGCAGAAGACGACAGTCCTGTCGTTGCGACAGATCGCGCCGGCCGGATTCCTGACCCAGGCCTTTGCCGTGGACTGGTCGGCAGAGCTGTCAATCATGACCCATCGCGCTGGGGAGCCGGCGCCTGCCTGCTCCCTCGGTTCGTCAGACAACTCTTTCTCGATATCGGTCTCGCCATGGTCATGGTATTGGCATCTACTTCAGCCTTCGCACAGACTCCGCTCGACCCGACGGGACGATCCGGCGAACCGACCGGCCCACTGAAGGAAGAATTTCAGCGGCCCAAGCCGCCTCCGAGTCCTGTGCTTCCCATCGTCCCGCTCCCGCCGGAAACAGAGGTGCCGACACAGCCCGGCACCGGTGCGGGTGTTCGTCCGTGACGTGCGCGTGATCGGCAACACCGCCTTTTCTGACCAGGAGATCGCCGAGGTGACGGCCCCCTTCAAGAACCGGACGTTGGTGACCGAGGATCTCGAACGGCTACGGCTGGCCCTGACCCTCCTCTACATCAACAAGGGCTACCTGACCTCCGGCGCGATCATCCCTGACCAGGACGTCACGTCGGGCGTCATCACGGTGCAGATCATCGAAGGGAAGCTCACGCGGATCGACGTCGAGGGCAACCGCTGGTTCCGTTCGTCCTACCTGCGCGACCGCCTCTCGCTCGGCATCCGCACGCCGGTGACGCTCGGCCCCTTACAGGAACAGCTGCAACTCTTGCAGCAGGATCGCCGGATCGAGCGCGTCAATGCGGAACTGCGGCCCGGCGATCAGCGAGGCGACAGCCTGTTGAATGTGCGCGTGGCGGACCGGAATCCATTTCATGCCACGATGGAGGTCAACAACTACCTGACGCCGTTGGTCGGAGAAATCCGTGGGGTCGGCACCCTCGTCCACGACAACCTGACAGGCCACGGAGACCCGCTCAGGCTCAGCTACGGCCAGTCGAGCGGCGCCTTTCCGATCGTGGACGCCTCGTACGCCCTCCCCTTCAACCGATACGGGACGACCTTTTCGCCCTACTACCGGCGCATCGGCTTCAAACTCATCGAGCCGCCCTTCACTCCGCTGAACATCAAGACCAACTCGGAGATCATCGGCATGAGCCTCCGCCACCCGATTTATAAGACCGTGACCGACGAGGTGGCGCTCTCGATCATCGGGGAGCATCTCTTCACCCAAAGCTTTCTCTTCAACGATACCCCAGACCAGATGACGTTCAATTCGTTTCCCGGTTTTCAGAACGGGGCGGCAACGGTCTCGGCACTTCGCTTCGCGCAGGACTGGACCCACCGCACGCTCGATACCGTGCTGGCCGTCCGCTCGCGATTCAGTGTGGGCCTCAATGTCCTGGGTGCGACCATCAATGCGAACCCCGACACGCCGGACGGTCAGTTCTTTTCCTGGCTGGGCCAGGCACAGGCGATCAAACAGTTCGGTGAGAATTTGCTCGGCATGCAGCTCCTCGGTCACATGGATCTGCAGCTCACGAACTCGCCGCTGTTTCCAGTGGAGCAGGTGGCGCTCGGCGGCCGATACACGGTGCGCGGCTACCGCGAGGTGACCATCCTGCGCGACAACTCGTTCATGGCCTCGGTCGAGTCGCGCGTTCCGTTGGTCCGTTGGGCCAACGGGCAACCGATGTTCCAGCTCGCTCCCTTTGTGGACTTCGGACACGGATGGAACATCGGCGACAACCACCCAACCGTCGATTACGCTCACTCGCCAATCCCGTTAACACGCTCGCCAGCGTGGGCGTCGGTCTCCGGTGGAATATCCTGCCGGACGACAAGGCCATCTTCGAAGTCTATTGGGGGCAGCAACTGAACCACGTGCCACCCATCGGAAATAATCTTCAGAGTCATGGAGTGCATCTGGGCGTTGTGGTCAATCTTTTCTAACAGGATGCTGAAAAAGTCCGGCCAGCAGGCGTGTCTCGCAGTCAGATCTCAGAGAACTCTGTCAACGTGAGCCCAAGGATGAAGTTACGCGGCTCGAAGCTCTGATCACTTCAGCCTTGCGGCCTTGCTGGACGACCTTTTTGAGCATCCTCGTAGACTGCTTTCGTCGCAGCAAGATTTGCGCAACGGATCATGACATGAGATCGACATCTGCTCAGGCTCGTCCTGCTCTTGATCCTCGTGGCCGGGCTTCGTGCTGGCCAAGGCATCCGGAACGGTGTTCGCGGTCGAGCCGAGTCCGGACACCTTGATGACGCAGGGTCTTCAAGCCTACCAACGGGGTTCGTTCGATCAGGCGCTCGCCGCGTGGAAGCAGGCGGCAGATCTCTACGAGCGAGACGGCAAGGTCGGAGAACAGAGCCGGGCCCTGGCGCAGGCCGCGCAGGCCTCGGAATCGTTGGGGCAAATCAGTCAGGCCTTGCAGCAATTGGAACTGGCGCTGACCCTGGCTCAACAGACAGGAGATCGCACCAGGATCGCCGTCGTGATGGAGAGTCTCGGTCGGACATATCTGGCAGCACGCAAACCGGACGCGGCGGTGCAGTATCTGACCCAGGCGTTGGCCATGGCACAAGCCGATGAGGATCGCCGCCTCATCGCAGCCATCCACAACGACCTCGGCATCGCCCACGTCGTACAACAGCATGACGCGGATGCGCTCGCCGCCTTCACCACCAGCGCGCAAGAGGCGCAAGCGGCCGGTGATCGCCCGCTGACTGTTCGGGCCTACATCAACGCGGCCCGCATGGCGTTGAAGCTGAATCAACCGGACAAGGCACGTGACTGGCTGGACCACGCCTTCGATATACTGAAAGATTTCGAGCCTTCGCACGACAAGGCCATGAATCTCATTCAGGTGGGGCTAGGCTACCAGCAACTCCGTGCCTCGATGCCGGCCATGAACGCACCCCTGCTGCTGCGCGCGGCCGGCGTGCTGCTGGAAGCCACGACCGTGGCAGAACACGTCGGCGACGCGAGGACGCGTTCTTATGCCGAGGGCTATCTCGGTCACTTGTATGAAACCGAACATCGCTACGACGAGGCGTTGCAACTGACCAGACGCGCGGTCTTCTCCGCCCAGTCGGCCAACGCCCCGGAATCGCTCTTCCGCTGGCAATGGCAGCTCGGCCGTGTGTTGGCGGCCACGGGCAAGCTGGACGAGGCCATTGCTTCCTACGGCCATGCCGCCACGACCCTGCGCCCCATTCGCATAGAAGTCGCCGCCGCATGGGGGAACGACTCATTCGGCAGGAGAAGATATCGGTCCGCGCGCTCTACTTTGAGCTGGCCGATCTGCTGCTCCATCGCGCCTCGCTGACGGGCGACTCGCAAGGGGCCGAGCAGTATCTGCGCCGCGCACGCGACGCGATCGAGACCTACAAGGCCGCCGAGTTACGGGATTACTTCCAGGACGACTGTGTGGATACCCTGCAAGCGCGTATCACGAAGCTGGACACAGCTGGCCGCCGGAACGGCCGTGGTGTATCCCATCGTCTTTGCGGATCGATTGGAACTGCTGGTCAGCCTCCCCAACGGACTGAAACGGTTGTCGATCCCTGTCTCATCAGCCACGCTCACACAGGAAGTGCGTGCCTTTCGCAAGACGGTCGAAAAGCGAACGACGCGCGAGTATCTCCCTCACGCTCAACAACTGTACGCCTGGTTGATCCGCCCGCTGGAGCCTGATTTGGCCTCCTTCCGGATCGATACACTGGTCTTTGTCCCCGATGGCCCGCTCCGCACGGTGCCGATGGCCGCGCTCCATGACGGCCGGCAGTTCCTCATCGAGAAATTTGCGCTGGCCACCACGCCCGGCACTGAATCTCACCGACCCGAAGCCGATCGACCGCGAGAAGGTCCGGCTGTTTGTCGAGCGGGCTCACGCGAGCGGTTCAAGGATTTCCCTCCCTCCCTTCGTCGAAGAAGAGATCAATGCCATTCGCACGCTCTACCAGGGGGATCAACTCTTGAATGCCGAGTTTTCGACTCCGCGTCTTGAACAAGAATTAAGAGACCACCCTATGGCATCTTGCACATTGCCACCCATGGCTGGTTTGCCTCAGACACCACACAATCCTATCTGTTGACCTATAACGGAAAACTCACCATCGATGAGGCTGGACCGGTTGATCGGACTGTTCCGGTATCGCAAAGATCCACTGGAGCTCTTGACCCTCAGCGCGTGCCAGACCGGCACCGGCGACGACCGTTCAGCGCTCGGCCTGGCCGGTGTGGCCATCAAAGCCGGGGCCCGGGTGCCCTCGCGACACTCTGGTTCATCAACGATGAGGCCTCAGCCACCTTGGTCTCCGAATTCTACCGGGAACTACGGGATCCCAAACTGTCAAAGGCACAAGCATTGCAGCATGCACAGCAGAAGCTCTTGGCAGATCGAGTCTATGAACATCCGGCATACTGGTCGCCGTTTCTGTTGCTGAACAACTGGCTATAGCATTATGGGTCACCCGTGTGCTAGAGTACGCCACCAGTTTATATAAATCTATGCTGGTCGATCAGCTGTGATAGTAGGGGGCTACCATGCGAAATGTAACGGTTTCTCTACTTGTGGGACTGATCCTGAGCATAGGGTTCTATGAGTCCGCGCACGACGCTGGCGGCATCGGATCAGCCTAGCGTCGCTCAATCGAAGCCAACGGAGGATGTGCCGCTTCCCGATCTATACCCCCCCAGAAGCTGACCCGCGCGCTCGAGTGGGTGGTGGCTTGCGCGGGACGGATGGAAAGGAGCCTGAGATCGTGGCCCTTGTTCCCGACCATGTCGGCCTGACGGTGAAGCAGGCGCCTTCCTTAAACTGGTTTCTCTCCAAGCCGACATCCTTGCCCATACGATTTACGCTCATCGACATCCGATCAGTCAAGCCGCTGTATGAAGGCTCGATTCCCACACCGGGTCACGTAGGCGTCCAATCCATTAATCTCAAAGATTTGGGCCTGGCACTTGAACCAGACGTGCAATATCGCTGGTACATTTCCGCGATTCGCAATCCAGACTCGCCGTCGCAGGATATCGTGGCCGGCGGCGTGATCGAGCGCTGTGAGTTCAGTACGTGCCTCGTGGAAATGGAAGTCGATTTGAGCTGTGACCGGCAAAGCGTGCTGCGGAATGCCGTGCGCGGTTTTTGGTACGACGCGATGGCTTGCCTCTGTGAGCTTGATCGACTCGAACCCTTCAGACCAAAGGGCTTCGCAGACAGCGTGCCCACCTGCTGAATCAAATCGGTCTTTCCGAGGTGGCGAAGTGGGATCTTCCGTTCCATCCAGGCACCAGTCCGTTAATCAGTCCTAGCCACCCCGTTATTTGGTTTGTCTTGTGTGTTTGGTTCCGAACCAGATAGACCAGATGAACCCTCGCCTGTCTAGCCGATCTCTGCCGATCTGGTAATCAAATTCGATTCAGTACCGAATCGTTTTCAATTCACATCGACCTCTTTCCATCCTCCAGTAGCTTGCGCACGGTTGCGATTCTTGGAACATCACAGACTAGGAGCTTGTCCGACATTGCCTTCATGACGAGTCGAAGAGGTGCGGCCGGATGCGAAATCGCAGGCCAGGAAAAGTCAGGAGTTGTATTCGCTGGAATATGTTGAGGATTTTTCCAGGGCGCGACACGACGCAGACGGTCGCGGATCGTTCGCCGCAGTAGAACGGTCGATGTCGGATAGAGCTCCCAGGACAGATGGCCACTGACATTTCAGGTTAGGCACGTGGCTTGCTGAATACTGGATTAGCTAGTGACTCATCTGTTGGTGAAAGGAGACGCAGCCATGGTACAGCTCATCCTTCAGGCACTCATTGTGGGGCTGCGACTACGATGGTGGGGATCATCTGGGTCATCGCTCGCCACAGCTTTGATGACGACCATTACTCCGACGACAACCGGGAAGGCGGAAGCCTCTCGTCGGAACCGAGTGATGCGAAGGACCCACACGAACCCTCATCCCACGGATCGAAGATCGCGGCCTGACAGCAGCGTTCTGATACCCGTGAAGCGTGAATCGTGAAGTGTTGCCTCGCAGGACGATCGACGGTTGATCCATTGCGTCATTAAATCAATAGTCCGATGAAACAATGAATCAATTCATGCACCGGCTGACGCTTCACGATTCACGTTTCAAAGGAGTGTCTCCGATCGTCGACTGGCGGAGTGTTTCAGCATCCTGCTCAGAATCATTCGTTACCGCACGACTCTCATCCACCTCAAGATACAACTCTTGCTCATTGTCGCACTCGTTGATTGCCGACGGACATGTACGGCGCAGGAGGATCGTTCGGCCCATGCCATGGCCTTCGAGGAAGTTCTGAGTGCTGAGTTCTGGACAGAGTTCGAGGTTCTAAGTTCTATCTTCCGGGTGTAAACTGGCGATTAAACACGGTGAGCTTGCTTGAGATGTAGGGGCTAGAGCATGAAACACCGGCGTTCTCAGAGCATTGTGAAAGACAAGAGTTTCCGTTTCCCCGTGCAAATCGTTGAGTACATTCACCGGCAGCAGAAAGACCATGTCAACCTGGTTCTGAGCAGGCAACTACTCCGGTCTGGGACCTCCATTCGGGCGAGCGTCGAGGAAGCCCTAAGAGGACAGAGCAGTCAAGAATTTTATTTCCAAGCTCGCAATCGCTGCGAAAGAGGTTCGAGACGGCTGGCTACTGGTTAAGGCTCATTCGGGAAACTCAGCCGCACAACCATCCGGAACTGGCCGACCTGCTGGCAAAATGCGGCGAGCTGGTAAAAATGCTGAACAGCATCATTCTCACCACTGCGTCGCAAGCTTGCTGCGGCCGATTCACGATTGCAACCCAGAACTCAGAACTCAGAACTCCCAGACACCTGAGGTTCCTATGGTCCACCGCAACAAGTCCCTATTCCATTCTCGTCGTGGAAGATAACCAGGACCTGGTCATCGGGTTACAGGATTTGCTGCACCATGATGGCTATGCCGTCACCGTTGCCGGCACCGTCGCCGGCGCCATCGAACTCGTTCGAACCCACCGCTTCAACGCCATCTTGCTGGACTTGGGCCTGCCGGACGGCGATGGGCTCGAGGTCTTGAAAGAAACCCAACGCCTGGACCCCTCTCTCCCCGTCGTGATCGTGACCGCCCATATCTCGCGGGATCGCACCGTGGGATCGCTGACGGAAGGGGCGTATGCCTATCTCACGAAACCGTATGATCGGGAGGAGCTTCGGCATACGCTCCGTCGCGCCATCGGGGTCAAGGAACTCGCGGTGAAGGTCGAACGGACGGAACACCTCCTCAGCCAAAGCGAAGAACGCTTGGAACTCGTGATCCAAGGCTCCAATGACGGCTTCTGGGATGGACAGGTCCTTCCCGACGAACCGTGGAGTTCTCCTCGCACACCGGTGTGGTGGTCTCCTCGCGTCAAAGTCATGCTGGGTTATACGGACGAGGAATTTCCCGATGTTCTTGGAGAGTTGGGCTTCCCGGCTTCATCCCGAGGATGCCGACCGCGTATTCGCGGCCTTGACCGCCCATATCGAGCGACGCGATCCCTACGACGTGGAATACCGGCTCCTCACCAAGGCAGGAGAGTATGGCTGGTTCCGCGCCCGTGGCCAAGCGATCTGGGACGAGACCGGCCGGATAACCCGTATGGCCGGCTCCCTCCAGTGCGTGACCGATCGCAAACGCGCGGAGGACGCGCTGCGTCGTAGCCAGCAACTCCTGCGGGACGTGGCCGACAACACGACGGCGGTCATCTATGTCAAAGATGCCGACGGCCGGTTTCTGTTTATCAACCGCCGCTTTGAACAGCTGTTTCATCTCACGACCGAACAGATTATCGGTCATACGAACCACGAAATTTGTCCACGGGAGATTGCGGACGCGTTCCGCGCAAACGATCTGCAAGTTCTGGCGCGGAACAGTACGATGGAATATGAAGAACAGGCGCCACACGATGACGGGTTGCATACCTATCTCTCGATCAAGTTCCCGCTTTGCGATCACACCGGCACACCCTACGCGACCTGCGGTATTTCCACCGACATTACTGAACGCAAGCGCATTGAACAAACCCTCCGCACTCATGAGGAACAACTCCGCCTTGCCCTCACCTCGACAGAGGTGGGTTCGTGGAATTGGGATCTCCAAACCAATCAGATCTATTGGTCCTCGCTAGTCGACAGATTCCTCGGACTATCGGACGGGGCGCGGCCTCGCACGAAGAATGACTGGCTGGCGCTCGTGTACCGAGAGGATCGGGAGTCGATGGCGCGTACGATGCGCCAGGCAATGGATCATGCCGGCGCCGACGTGACATTTGAGCACCGTGTCATGAGACAGGACGGCGGTTTTCAATTGGTGTATCTGGACGGGTGAAATTATTCGAGGGCATGACGGAAATGCTTTGCAGATATTGGGGACGGTTCGCGTTACGGATTGTGGCGCGTGAGGCGCGAGAACAGGCTAGTTGATCCGGTTTGTCTCGTTTGTTTGGTTTGTCTGGTTTGATTGATTGAACAGAACTAACCAGATGAACCAGATAAACGAAACAAACCAGATAGACCAGATGAACCAAATCAACCAGATAAACAGACTCTTCCGTGCAGGGCGTTCCTTACCATCTGGGCGGTGATGGGACTCGTCCTGTTGCTCAGCCTCTGTTCCCTGTGTGTGTCTGAATCTGCGGCGATGGACATTGCTATCCTGCAGTCTTCTGACATTGCGGCGTATCGCGAGGCCATTGCAGGCCTAGAAGCCACAGGCCCGATTGGAGCGATCTATACCGAATACGATGCGCAAGGCGACCTGGAGCTTGGGGAAACAGCTCGCGCGCAAACTGCGGGCATCGAGATGCGTCACTGGTCGTCGCCGTGGGACTCAAGGCCGCGTTGGCGGCAAAAGCAGAAATTGTGGATCTCCCGATCGTCTATATGATGATCCTGGACCCGTTGAAACATCAGCTCACAGCCGCCAACATGACCGGCACACTCCTGGAGGTCCCCGTCGACCGACAGCTGAAGATCATGCGGACGTTCCTGCCGTCCCTTCACCAGCTCGGGACGCTCTACGATCCCGCCAAGACCTCCTCTCGGGTGAAGAACGCGGTGGAGCAGGCCGCCAGCTTTGACTTTCAATTGAAGGGGCTTCCCGTTGAGAGTGATAAGGACGTGCCTCAGCAATTGCGAACGTTGCTCTCGGATGTTGAAGCCCTCTGGCTCATACCGGATTCCAGGGTATTGACGAACGAGTCCATTGGCTTCATCCTTGAATCAGCGCCTTGCACGTCGGATACCCGTGATCGGGTTCGCACCTGAGTTCACACGCCTGGGAGCGCTGCTCAGCGTGTCCGTCAGCTACGGCAATGTCGGCCGAGAGACCGGACTACTCGCGAAGCGTGTTCTCGACGGGGAACGGCTACTGCCGCTCAATCCGGTGCCGAGCGAGCGACTCAAGATCACCGTCAATCTCAAGACCGCGAAGTTCCTCGGCATTACGTTTCCCAAGGAGCTGACGAGTCTCATCGATGAAACCTATTAATGTAGACAGGCAATTGAATCCTCCCTACCCGCCAGAGGAACCTAACGCGCCCATGCCATTAGGTACGCGTCGCTCCCTCGGCCTGCGCGCAAAGTTCGTGTTATTTTTCAGCCTCATCCTCGTCATCGCCTGTTCGGCCTTGAGCTGGTACTACGTCGAAGAGCGGCGAGAGGCCATCGCCCACAACCTCCAGCAGCTGGGAACGATCCTGCTCACAAGCGTCGTACATAATGAACACTTCCAATACGCAGGCCTCGTGGCGGAAGATCGCGACACGCTCCAACAATTCATCGAAGGCCTCATGGCTGTCGATGATGTGGTGTATGTGGTCATCACCCGCTCGGACGGGACCGTGCTCGCTCAGCACACGAAGGGAGAACGCCAATCGTCTTCCAGCCTTCTGCGATCCTTGGATCACCCGCTGTACCCGGAACCTCAGACTGCGCAACAGCTTTTCCACTCATCAAGTACTCTTCCTCTGACGACACGTATCTCCTTCTCCAACAAGCCCGACAATCGATTTGGGTGGGAGGAAATCGTGTACGACTTTTCCATGCCGGTGCTGCGAACGACAAAATGAAACACCTCGCTACCTCCATTCTCTATTCAGCTGGATGAAGGGAAGCATCAGCTCATCCACGACACAGCCGGCACTCGTGTCCGGTGTCGTCCAAATAGGATTGTCCGACGCACGCCGGAAGCAAGATCTCGCAGCGGCGATCGGAGACATTCTCCTCCTCACCATCCTCATCATCGGCGCAGGCGCGCTCGGGGCCTACCTGCTCACCCTCCGCATCACGAGACCGCTGAGGAGCCTTGCCGGTGTGGCCCAGCAAGTGGCTGAGGGCCGCCCGCCTCTGTCCCTCACACCATCAACCCGCGACGAAGTCGGCCACCTGATGAGCATGTTTAACCTGATGACCCGCTCATTGCAGGAAAGAAAGATCGCCATTACTGCAAACATGGCTACCATCAAGTATCAGGTCAGTCAATTGACCACGTTACATCAAGTCAGTGCGGCCATCGCCGGGACGCTGGATCTGAATCAGATTCTCAATACCGTCCTGCAGCTCCTGATCGCCAATCTGGGTTTTACACGGATGTTTTTGATGTTGCGGCATCGCGAACGAGACACGGCGTATGTGGCCCAAATCGCCGGAGTCTCTCCGGACATTGCAGAGGCTGCTCGTCAGCTTGATGTGCCGATCCAGAACGATGGCAGCCTCCAAGCCGACCTGTTGATTCATGGCAAACCCTTGCTCATCCTAAGCCTTGAGTCCGTGGCCGATCGCATGCAACCACCTATACTGGAGTTGGCCCGCCGCACCGGAGTGACGTCCTTCGTCGCGGTGCCGCTCCAGAGTCACAACCAAATGCTCGGGTACCTCGCCGCCGACCGGGGCTCACAACCCTGTACAAACGAAGACCTCCATATGCTCTTGACGATTGCCAGCCACGTGGCCTCGGCCATCGACAATGCCAGAGCCTATTCCCACCTCGAAGAACTCACGCAGCACCTCGAACAGCGTATTGCAGAGCGCACGCAAGAATTGACCGTCGCCAATGCGCGTCTCCAGGAACACGATCGGCAGCGATCGCTGTTTCTCTCTGTCGCGTCGCATGAATTGCGCACCCCCATGACCGTGATTCGCAGTTTTGCAGACAATATGCGCGACGGTATCGCAGGGCCGGTGAGCGAACAACAATCGACCTACCTCACTCGTATCGGACATAACCTGAGTCGGCTTACCAGAATCATCAATCAATTGCTCGACTGGTCGCGCCTTGACAGCAAAAATGAAGTGCTCTGCCTCGCACCGGTCTGCATCGAAACCACCGCGCTCCTGGTTGCCGACAGTTTGCGCACCGTCGCGGCTGAAAAAACAATTACACTCGAGATCGTGCATGCGGAAGGGCTTCCAGCGGTCCAAGCGGACTGCGATAAACTGGAACAGATTCTCTGGAATCTCATCGGCAATGCGATCAAGTTTACGCCGCCAGGCGGCCGCATCACCGTCGATTTCCGGGCAACCTCCGAGGGCTTTGTCCAAACCTCTGTCGCCGATACCGGCTGCGGAATCGACCCGGGTCATATCGGAAAGCTCTTCCATGAGTTCTCGAAAGTGCCCTCTACCCTACCCTCCGCTCAGGGAGCTCAGCTTGGACTGTTCATTACCGAAAGCCTGGTGACATTGCACCGGGGACCATTTGGGTGGAGAGCACGCCAGAGCCGGCACGTGTTTCTATTTCACACTGCCTGTCGCAAGTTCGAAGGCTGAAGGTTTGAAGGCTGACGGCTGAAGGTTCGAAAGCCGAAGTTCGGGGTTCAGAAATTCTCGAACCCCTCGCGCTCGTTTCGCATTTCGCACCTGACGTGCGCTGTTTTAGTGATTGAAGGAGTATATTTCCCAATGTATCTAATCTACAATTCCACGAGGATTCTTGACTGCTCGGTAGATAGACTGAAAGCTTTTAGGCGTCGATCCTTGGGGTCTTTCAGCCTGAGGACCCGATTAATAACCTTCAGCCTTCAGTCTAAACACCTGAGTCCCAATGAGCCTGAACACCTGAGTCCACAATGCGCGCAAAAATCCTAATCGTCGACGATGATCGCGATATTCTTCTCGGACTCGAGAATCGTATTACCTGGATGGGGCACGAGCCTGTCGCAGCCGACAACGGCAAGGATGCGCTGCGCCTGATTGAACAAGGAGACTTTGATCTCGCGCTCCTGGACTTGGAACTGCCGGCTTTGTCCGGTCTGGAAATCCTGGAACGGGTGAGAGGAGCTTCGCGCAGCGAGCGGCAAACCGATAAGGACATCGGCACAACGTACACCACACCGCTCATCATCATCCTCACCGCATTCGGCACCGTCGAGCGCGCCGTGCACGCCATGCAGCTTGGCGCGTTCGATTTTCTGACAAAACCATTCAGCGCCGACCACCTCACCGTCTTGGTCAACAAGGCCCTGGCTACCGTGACACTGCACCGTCAGGTCGACGTCCTCCGTCAAGAAGTCGACGATCGGTACGATCAACTTGTGGGGGCTAATGCCAAGATGGCCGCGCAACTCACAATCGCCAAACAAGCGGCGCAGTCCGACGTGACTGTCCTCCTGCTCGGCGAAACCGGTACTGGAAAGGAAGTTGTCGCCCGCGCTATTCATCGTTGGAGTCCCCGCCGCTCGAAACCATTCGTCGCGGTCAATTGTGCGGCTCTGCCGGAGAACCTGCTCGAGAACGAATTGTTCGGCCATGAAAAGGGCTCCTTCACCGGGGCGGTCAAACGGGAACCAGGCAAGATCGAGGTGGCTGAAGGCGGAACGGTGTTTCTTGATGAAATCGGAGATATGCCGCTCCCTTACAAAGCCGCCTGCTACGGGTCCTCCAGGATCAGACCTTCTATCGTGTGGGCGGAACCCAACCGGTTCGAACCAATGTGCGGTTCGTCGCGGCCACGAACAAAGACATACGGCACGCGATCCACACGGGCACGTTTCGTGAGGATTTATACTACCGGCTTGCTGTGATCACCCTGACGCTTCCACCCCTGCGTGAACGGCTGGACGACGTCCCTGCTCTCGCCACACATTTTCTCAAGCGTGCGGTCACAATGGGGATCCATGGCCCCTGCGTACTGAGCGACCGCGCCGTGCAAGCGTTGCAACAGTATCAGTGGCCGGGCAACATCCGCGAACTAGAGAATGTGCTGACACGTGCACTCATCTTATGTCCTGAGGACCGGCTTGAACCCGTGAACCTCCATCTGACAGATTCACTTTCCCCTCGACAACCGAGACCGAGACAGGCTCTGCTCCCCGTCTCTACCATGAGAGCATGGAAGCCTACAGCCGGAAGTTCATCGAAGAAGCGTTGCGCAGAAATGGATGGAACCAAACCAGAGCATCCGAAGAGCTTGGCCTTCAGCGAACCTACCTCACAAAACTACTCCGTCAGAAAGAAATCCAGACCCGACCTCCTAAAGATTCCTCCTCATCTTCTGAGGACGATTCACCACTTATTCCTTAGCCCAGGCGGACCGGCCAACACATGCCAATTTGTGTCTCCACCTGACATTTACTTGGTTAAATGCCAGGGTGCTTGGAGCGGCATCCATCGCCACCGCCCACAAAACTCAAATAATTCAATTGGCAAACAGGTAAAAACCTCGAACAGGCTCTTGGTACGTTGATTGCTGATGAGCAGAGGGTCAACGTTACTAACCATAGGGAGGCCTTAATGCATAAGAGTTTTGCTCTGCTCTATATCAGCGCGACGTTATTGTTCTCACTGTTCTCTTTCGGAGTCAGCTATGCGTTCCAGATTGATTTGAAGAAACAGGCGGGAATGAAAGGAATAGCAAACCAACAAATCACACAAGTATCGACTACGTCAAAGCCTTGTGAGGGAAGGATGCAGCGGCCTGTAAGAAATATCGCTCGACGCTTCGGTAAGAGACATACGTCAATACTCCTCGTGTGGAGGGGCGATGAGCATCCTGATGGAGCTCGTCGCCCCTCTATCGAAAGAGCATGATTCAGACGATCGATGGCAACCGTGTTGATATATTGGTTGAGATACCCGACTTCCTTCAGAATGTTCAGATGCCAGCGATATCCGATCCCGGGCTGAATCAACAGCTGGTCCAATTCATCTCCCGATTCTCGGTACCGCGGCTGGGCCTCCACTTACCAGTACCATCGTTTAGAATTCATCGTCCACGGCTGAGGGAACGCCCGCACCATTTGCCGCGCTAGTCCGCAATATTCATGAAGGTTCGCCGCGAAGGCGTATGGACGCGAAACGAGACGGACGACGGGTCCAGGTTTTCTGAACTTCGAACTTCGGATCAGGCTTCACACGAGTCCGACTTTCCATGTGACTCAAACACGGAAATCGCCCCTGCTTCCTCGATTGCCGTCGTCACAGAAGACACACCCTGCCCCTCCGTCCGCGCCAGCAATCCAACAGCAAGAAAGCGGGCGTCGATCACGTCAAGAATATGTCGCTGAAGGTCTTCACGAAAGGGCGCGAGGCACTCATCGTGAAGATACCGATCGACCGTGCGAGGCAGCCGCCGTCTCCAGGCCTGAGCAGCCTGCCTCGCACCGTCAGCAACACGCCCTCCATGAATGAGGATGGCGCGGACTTCATGCTCGAAAAACCCCACATGCACTTCTTCATCTTCCCAAATCGAGGTCAGATCGGGCCGCAAGCTGGACTAACAATTTTGCGAACTCCAATCCCAACGTTTCGTATCCGTACAGATGCACCGCAAGGACTCTCCATTGATTGGGCATACGAGGGAGAGCCGTCTTGCCGTGCGAGCTCATTCCCAAGCAGCAGCTCAAACTGCTTGAGATGCTGCGCCTCTTCTTCCTCATGACGGCGCAAGAACTGCAGCACACCGGGCGGAACGTCCTGCGCTTGCGCAGAGCGTACCGCCCATAAGGCCATCGCCTCTGCCTTGAGAAATTGTTCTAGGATCGCCCGTTCACAAGAGGAAGGAAGTGAAAGAGTCATGAACCGAGTTTACCGGAATGACAAGGTGGAACCAACATATGAAAAGCAACGGACGAATGATATCTCTGGGAAATCCTCAGATCGCGTTACAACTACCGCTGATGTCCTCCAGCCCGCATGACTCATAAAGGATCTGCCTGAAAGCGACTCGCACGGTCGTTGATTCCACACAATAATGGCGACAGCGAGCTAGGCCCGAATGAGGAGATCGTCGAGGTGAGCAGGCTTTCCAATGTGCATGGCTGAGCGGGTCTGGATAAACCGTTTCAATCTTAACCGGTCACTTTGGCTCACCCGGATCACACCCACCGTGATCCAAGGCGTGTGAACCTTACTGACTACCGCCAGCGGGATGTCTATAAAGTCTTCCTCGCCTTCCAACCATAATTGGACTCTGACAAGATCCCCTGCTCTCAAGTAATCGGGGGTGATGAGCTTATGTCCATCCTCTAAACTTTCGAGCACGCACCCGTCCGCTTGAAGCTGCGTGCTGGCGAGCGGGAGCACGCAGTCAATCGTAAACCTCGTTGTAAACCTCGGACTATCTTCCTTGGTCTGTTGCGCCCTCTGAGCCATCATATAATAGTAGCTCAGGATAGAGACAGAAGGGGGAGCGTGGCTATTTCTCAAAGAGATGCGCGGGCTTACAACATGGAGGTGATCCTAAAACACAGGAGAACTGCGCCGGACCGCTTTGCGAAACCTCATCAGTTCGGGCGTGCCGGAAGTCGTGCGCATGAGATTTACCGAGCACAGAACGCGCTCGGTATTCGATCGCTTGAACATTGGCTCGCCTACCGATCTGCCAGAAGCAACGCGCAAGATGGCTGACGAGCACAATGGAGGGCACCATGCCATATAGTGCGTTTGACTATGGCATCGTAAGCCGTTAATTTTGCGGCCCTGGCGGTGTAGCTCAGTTGGTAGAGCAGCGGACTCATAAGCCTGACCGACGACAAACAGCCCCTTGTAATCGTCAATGGTTACAAGGGGTTTTTAATTGCCTCGTGGGGTGGCGGGAGGTGGTGATATAGACCCTCGCGGGCACAATCTTGGGCACATCCTGATGGAGACACGTAGCGAGGGGTCCAAGGCCAAACCGCCCTCAGGATTCGGCAAAGATGTAAATCAATACCTGAACCATTATGTCAACGTCGCAGACGCCAAGGCCGCTGGTATCCTCACCGCTGATCTCACAATCGGTGGGTACATTATGCCCAAGGTTCCTGTGACATTGTTGGCCGCAAGTATTTCACTCGGGCCGCTCTAGGCCTGTTGATCGCATCGGGTATTATGGCGCTCCGTACGCTGTATCCGAGAACTCCGAAAATCGGCAGCAGCCCCATATTCTGGGAGGATGTTCGCGCCCGCGCAACAGTGGACGACTATCTAAAAGACCTCGGCCAAATGGATGAACAGGATGTCGAGCGCCAGTACGGCGCACAGAACTACTTGGTCAGCGGAGTCCTCTCGAAAAATACCAAGCCGTCAAAGTGGGGATGATAACGTTAATGCTCGCCATCACCTTCGTCATTCTGAGGCTTATTTTAGGTTAGCCATGCGCATTTGGAACCGCCTATATTCGGAATACATCAAGCTTCATTTTAGGTCCCTCGTCAAAGATCTCAAGTCCAAACTGGACCAGATCGTCAAAGGCAGAGTAGTCCCATCCGCTGAGTTTATGCCGATCGGGTCAGCTAGAAAGCTGGATGCCGCCGTCTTATTTTTCGACATTAGAGGTTCAAGCAGACTTCCGAGCGAGACTGCTCTTTATACGCTCAACATCGTAATCCCCACGATAATGAGGATCATTTACGACCATGACGGATATGTCGAGAAAAACACTGGCGATGGGGTGATGGCCATCTTCACTGATTCGGACACGAAAAACGTGCAAAGCCGCACTTCAGAGCGCCCTGGTATGCTTCTATGCTTTGAAACAGGAGGTTAATCCCCATCTCATTCAGAGCGGCTACCGAAACTGTCAATGCGCGAATCGGTATTGATTTCGGCGAGATTTTGTTCAGTCGAATTGGACCTACCGCACGGGACCGCCAGGCAAGATCGTAACTTCCTCACGGCCATTGGACCCGCAGCAAACATAGCGTGCAGTCTTCAAGAGCAAGCTGGTACGAAACGAAATATGGGTCGGTAATGCTATTCGGGGACGGGCACCGCAAGAGTGGCAAACGTCCTTCACACCGGTATATCCTTCAGATTGGCCATGGACTACTGAAAGGTCATCTGAGAAATATCCAGCATGGCGCTTTGATGCAACCCTCCCCATAGTCTCAGCATCGACATACCTGACCTCACCAGCACCCTCTTTACCACTCCCTCAGGGGCTAACGTGGCCAGGCAATCCATTGCCACCACCAGCACCCCTTTGCCGCTCCTCAGGGCTATGGCCATACGATCCATCGATACCGCCAAGAAAAATCGAACCACCATCGCCTTTTGAATCACTGATAGACACTATACTGAAGAAAAACCCCCATCCTGAGAGATTCGTGTTGTCGGGTTGGTAAACATCGGCGTCTCCATCGGCCACTCCTTCCCCTTGCGCCTTCCTTCGCATCCCTCCTACAATACGCCTCCCTACGAGGCCCCCATGCCCTTCTCGATTCGCCCCTTCCAACGCTTTCCGGTGCAGTGCGCCGTCACGTATATCGCAGGTCCATTCCAATGACAAGGCACCGTGTGGAATCTGTCGTGTGCCGGCTGGCGACTCTCCGGTGATCTGGCAATGCGACAAGGAGAAACGCTCTTGCTGACCGTCACGCTCCTGTTCATGCTTACTAACGCTCATTCCACTACCGCCACTTCCACGGCGAGACCGGCTGCGGATCGGTCCTACTGTGTCTTGCGATCACTCCCTTTCGGGTTAGCTCCCCCACCCATTGAGGGATAGCCAGGTCCCCCTTCCCGATGCTACTCTGCGTCTTAACGTTATGGCTCAGCGGACACAACAGCTGTCGTGGAATAGAATCAGCAACGCATGGAGATCCTGAAGCCGTGGTCAGGTGATCGAGAGATCAGGAGTTTGCCTACAGAAAATCTCGCGATCAAACCACACACGCCCGTCTACCGCACTTAGTACAGAGCCGATGGAGAAGATTGACGTGCAGTTGAGGCTTCTCAGGCCAGGATGACATCGTCCGTTTCGAGGATACCTACGGCCTCGCTCAGGTCCCACGCGTCCGCAATGGGCGAACTTCTCAATTATCTGCCCCGACGATGTCTAGTTAGCGGTGCGTTCCGGTAGGTCCTCAACCCGCCCCGAGCCCGGACGTGGCGGGTCTCGCCACTCTTGCCCAAGGACTGCCAGGAGTAGAGTCTTGATCGGGGTCGCCGGGAAAAATCTAGCGTCGGGGACGGAGGTTCCCTCCCATGGATCATAGCTCAATTAGGTCACGACGTGACTTGAAGATCGGTGGAAACTTGCCTTATTGGTATTCCCGTCAAGTCTTGAGAGAAGGATTGTGAGGAGACTCATGCAGGCGGTAGTCGTTGGACTTGCCGGCAGCACGGAGGCCCGCTGTGGAGCATGGAGGGGGTTCGCCGTCATGCTGGCATTCCTGGGGACGTTGGCAGTTGCGGGATGTTCAGCATCCGAGCAGCCTGCGGGCTCTGTTCCGAGCGCGGAGCCTTCCTATCCTGTAAAGCATGGACCGGCAGGCCGGTATCTCGTGGATCAACGGGGTGCTCCGTTCCTGATCCTCGGCGAATCGCCGCAAGCGATGATTGGCGATCTGAGCGAAGCGGACGCCGACCTGTTCTTGTCCAACCGGAAATCCCACGGGTTCAACACGGTATGGATTAATTTGCTGTGCGCAAGCGGTACGGGATGCAACGCGGACGGGACGACGTTCGATGGCATCGCGCCATTTACGACCGGAACGAATTTGTCCACCTATGATGTGTCCACCCCCAATGAGGCGTACTTTGCCCGTGCGGACCGCATGCTTCAGTTGGCGGCAAAATATGGCATCCTGGTCATCCTGGACCCGGCCGAAACCATCAGTTGGCTGACGTGTCTTGCGGAGCAATGGCCTGGCCAAGGCCCGTGCCTATGGCCGCTACCTCGGCACGCGGTACAAGGACTTCCCCAATATTGTCTGGATGAGCGGCAACGACTTCCAGACCTGGAGCACCTCCCCAGCGATGACGCGCTGGTGCAAGAGGTTGCCCTGGGCATCAAGGAGACCGATCCCAACCACATTCACACAGTCGAATTGAATGAGCCCGTCTCAAGTTCGCTCGATGACAGCTCCTGGGCGCCAATTATCTCGCTCAATGCGGCGTACACCTATTTCCCCGCTTACGCCGAAGTGCTCCACGCGTACAACCAGTCCGCGTCCATGCCCGTCTTCATGGTCGAGACCATTTACGAATTTGAGACCCTGCACCACGTAACCAATCTGGCGGGACTGCGGCGCCAGGCGTACTGGACCTCCTTGAGCGGCGCGACTGGGCAGCTCTATGGGAATAGGTTACACTAGCCTATTCATGAACGGCTGGAAGGACCAGCTCGATACACCCGGTGCCGTGCAGATCGCGCATGATGAAGGCCCTGTTCGAACCGCGGGCCTGGTACGAGCTTCGTGCCGGATCAGGACCACACCGTGGTGACCGCCGGCTACGGCACCTTTTCGTCCACCGGACAGTATCGCCGTCAATGACTACGTGACGGCCGCGCGGACGCCCAACGGGAAGTTGGTGATGGCCTACGTGCCTTCCGCCCGGACCGTCACGGTCGACATGGGTCAACTGAGCGGACCCGCGACCGCGCGCTGGTACGATCCGGTCGTGGGCACGTTCACGAGCATCGCGGGTTCTCCGTTCGCCAACACGGGCTTGAGCGACTTCACGACGCCCGGCACCAACGCGGGCGGAGACGGGGATTGGGTGCTCATTCTGGAGGTCGACTGACGGAGCGACTGCAGTGGCGAGCGCAAATCCGACATCCCGTGGCCCCGCACTGATGGCACCCACGTCAATCACGCGCTAGTCAAAAACGGCTGGTGCTGGTGGTATCGGAAGTATGCACCAGGTGATACGGTGCTGGAAGGCTTGAGAAGGACGCACGAGCGGCCAAGAAAGGCTTGTGGGCAGATCCGCAGCCGGCGCCGCCGTGGATCTATCGGAAGATCGAGCGAGGGAGTATCATAGCGGTCGTGGAAGGGAACTCTGATAAAAAGTAAAAATCATATGAGCTATTGTCTATGTTGTTTGCTTGCCTTCTGACTCTCTTAGTCATTTTTGCTTCTCCTGCCTTTGCCGAAACTCAAGACGATCATCTCCGAAGCCACCTACTCGATGGGAGACTGGGAAACGCCATCATTCGCCGAAACAATGGTCCTCCCCTTCTGTGAACGATTGACCAGGTACCAGGCTGGCAGGCTACGAAAGTAGGGGATTCCCCAGGCTTCTGGGGATCTATGTGGAAATACAAAATCGGGCTATCTTCTTCAGAAGACGCCGACTTGCTCTTTGTACGTCATCCTGTGTTGGTGCGGATGGCGCAGTCGTGCTGACTTGTCGTTGCGCGCGGTCGCGCAAATAGAAAACATCAGATCGAGGAGGACAGGCCCATGTCGGACCCACTGCAAGCGACTCCACTCCCGATCCGCCTCAGAGCCTGCCGTCGACCGCACGATGCTGGATCGCATCATCCTCCGGCCCAGCCCCGATGTGCAGGGCACGAGCCTGGAGGGCGAGACGGTGCTGTTGGATCTGAGCACCGGGCGGTACTACACCCTGAACCGGTTGGGCAGCGTCATATGGGAGCACTGTACCGGCCACCGCACCATCAGCGACATTCATGCGGTCCTGTGCGACCGCTTTGAGGTCGCTCCTGAACGGGCCCTGGACGATCTCGTTGCCCTGATCAACCAATTGGTCAAGGAGGGGCTACTGCAACAGGAAAGGAGGTGAGAAAGAATGAACACAGAAAGAAAGAGGTGTATGTCCAGCCAGTGCTCGTGACGCACGAGTTGCTGCGGGACATCACGCGAGGGCGTCTGGCGGTATCATGGAACTCAGCGGTTAGCCAGTGGCCATCGGCACATCGCCAGACTAAATAAGCCACTAGGGGCTGGTCGATTCATGAGAATCGATCAGCCCTCCTTCTCAATCGAGGCGTGACGGCGTAGGTGACGATCATCAGTGGGTGAGACAGTATGACGATGACCGCAGTAGAAAAGCCTATGGCCGAGTATCTGTTTTCCCTCTACGGCACGCCGGTGAGATATGCCACGGCGTCGCCCCTGTTGGCCGCACCAGTGAACGAGTTGCTGAGGCATTTTCGGCGGGACTCGCTCGAGGAGTCAGCCCCGCTCACGTTGTGCTTCCGGGCTGTGCAGGACCGAGCGGACATTCCACTGACGATATCTTCATCGGCGCGTCAACTATCCTCCGGAACAGGCGCAGCGGTCGGGGATCGGCGGGAGACCGGGTTGCCCTACGAGGTGATTCAGGACGGCGGGCGCTTGATTGCGGACTTTCTCGATGCCGGAGTCCTGGTGATGGATGGCGTGCAGGGCAGGGCTGACGGCTATCTGATCAAGCCGGAAACCATGCCTGCGAACTTGATCGAATATTTGTTTCACCTCGCCTTGATCGAACTCTTACGACGCCGGGGTCTATACACGATCCACGCGACTGCGCTGGAGAAACATGGCCGTGGGGTCTTGATTCCAGGGAATAGCGGCCGCGGCAAGACGACGTCCTTCATCTCGCTGCTTCGCTCGGGCTATCGCTATCTCTCGGATGATCATCCGTTGATTCGAGATGCCGGGACGCACGTGGACGTGCTCCCCTTTCCCATCAAGATTAACGTAACCGAAGCGACGATCGCCTTTTTCCCGGAGCTCCGGGATGCTCCTGATCACGTGCTTCATCCCGGTTCGCCCAAGCGGTCTTTTCATGCCGAGGATCTGTATCCGACTTCGGTGGGCGACCGCTGTCAGCCGGCCATGGTGCTGTTCCCGCATGTCGTCGATGCCCTCACAGTCACCTCGAGCTTCTCCCCAAGAGCCGGGCCCTGGAAGTCCTCCTTCCGCAGGCGTTATTGGTCTACGATCCAGAGGTGGCCAGACGAGAATTTCAGGTCTTAGCGAGACTGGTGCAGCAGGTGGACTGTTACCGCTTGCATTTCGGCCGCGATATCCTCGACTTGCCGAAGCTGATCACGCCGCTTCTTGAGCAAAGAAGATGATGATGACCAGGCAATTCTGGGTTGCGACCGGAATCGGAGCTCGTGGTCTGGTGTGCCCGTACGGTCGTGACAGATGAGTCCAAGGCACGTATCCGGCAGAGCGTGCAAGAGCCACTTGACTGGGGAGTTGTCCTCGACCTGGCTTGGTATCATGGTGTGGGCCCCTGTTGTATCGGAATCTGTCCACGCTGTGTTCCGACCTCGTGCCCGCCGAATCGTTGACTCAGTTACGCCAGAGGACGCAAGCTCGGTGCCTTGCTCAACCGGTTGCTCGCCCAGGAACTCGTCGTCTTGTGCGAGGCGTTTGACGCGCAGGGAGTGCCGGTCATAGCCCATCAAAGGGGCGACCCTGGCGGCCTCGGCCTATGGCGATCTGACGCTTCGCGACTTTAGCGACATGGACCTGCTTGTTCCCGAAGGCTCCATTGCTGAAGCGCAGGCTGTGTTGCTGGCCCTGGGCTATGAGAGGAAAGACCCTTCCTCTGATCCTGGTGAGACGGATCACGAGGAAGGGCCTTACCATGTGTTTATCAAGAAGCGCACACTCTTTCGCGTCGATCTCCAGTGGGTGATGGCAGGCCAACACTTTGCGTTTCAGTTGGATCGTCCTGAGTTCTGGCAGCGCCGAACGGCTGTTCCGCTTGCGAACAAGACGGTACAAGGACTCGACGCCAGAAGATCTGTTGATCGTCCTGTGTGTCCATGGGTCGAAGCACGCGTGGGAAGCCCTCAAATGGGTGTGCGATGTTGCCGAGCTGCTTCGCGCACACGATCACCTGGACTGGGATCGGATATTTTCGAGCGCATCAGACGTGGCGCTGCCGACGCCTGGTGTATATGGGGTTGTCGCTCGCGCATCTGCTGGTGGATGCCCCACTACCCGAGGTCGGTTCTCGCACGGCTCTCCGCCGATTCAGATGTGCAGATGTTGTCCACCGGATGCCATCCACTCTGCTGGCAGATCATCGTGCCGGCGTGGATGAGGGACAGGCCGCTGCGCTCTATTTCTCATTGAAAGATTCGTGGTGGGAGCGCTGGTGGTTTGGCCTGATGCTGTGTCGTGATCGGAGTCCTATGATCACGACCCCTCCAGCCTGGTTTCGCTGGCGCACCTCCCTCGCGCGTCTCGCTCGGCCTCGTTCTCCCCTTCACTGGACCATGAGGAGTCTGTTCCCTCCACGATTCGGCGCGCGATCAATCGTTGGGTCGAGCACGGTGGTTAGTCATCTTCTGGTTGGAACCTTCTGGGAAGCCTATCTGCCTATGTCCACACAGGAAATGGGTTCGGCGTGCTGGTGCCTCGCTGTATTGCCCAATTGCTCTGGCAGAAATCGGCATCACGGCCACAGTCGTGCCACGTGGTCTCGCCGGGATGTTGAACGCCTCCCTGGCACACCAGGATTATCCGAGCATGTGTGCATTGGGATTTGGACACGGCGAATGCTGGAATTCTCATTGAGTCTTGCTATATTGAACCCATCATGATCCGACTCGTGAACAAGTATTGGACCGTAGCTGCGCGCAGGCCTGGTTGTGTTGTGGGTTCGTCTCTTGTTGCGGGTCAAGAGTTTGCCACTGGTGCTGGACCGATTAAATCCTCGCTCGATGACGGGGAGGCCTGACGAGGCGGTGATGGGGGATCTGGTGTACTATGTGGATCGCTGGCTTCAACTGTTCCCTATAACGAAAAAGGGAATTGCTTCCCACGGTCGTTGGCTCTCTATTGGTTCGCCCGGCGATTGGGGTATCCGGTTCGCTTTCATTGTGGGGTGAGAAAAGAAGTTTCAAATCTCGCTGGCCATGCGTGGCTCACGTTGGATCGCCAGCCGTTTCACGAGACGGGCCAGCAGTGGCAGCGTTTCACCGTCACCTTTCGTATCCTCCGGATCCGGCAGCTGGGACGCAGGGCGCTGCCCTCCGGCGTCAGGAAAACAGGACGACGATGCTCCTGACGAGACATTCATCACGTATTCCTGTCGCCGATGAACATCATTCTGAATCGCATCCGTCCCTTCCTCCGGACGCTTCGCCATGCCCTCTCGTTCGTGTGGCAGAGCAGTCCGAGTCTGGCCGTCGGCAGTATCGTGGTGCGCGTGATCCAAGGCCTCCTTCCGCTGGTGGCGCTCGTATCTGACGAAGTTGTTGATTGATGCCGTGACCGAAGGGCTCAAGACTCCATCAGCCGAGGCCTCGTTGACCCCGATCTCGATGATCCTTGCGGGGTTGGCGGGTGTCGCGGTGGCCAGTGCCATGCTCACCGTCGTGGCTCTCTGATTTCCAGGATTCATGCTCAAGTCGTCACGGATCATATGCATTCGCTCCTTCAGGCAAAGTCCGTCGAGGTCGATCTTAGAGTACTACGAGAATGCGCGCTATCAAGATACGCTCCATCGTGCACAACAAGAAGCGCCCTATCGTCCGACGGCGATTCTCAACGCCTTGCTCCAATTTGGCCAAGATGCTCGTTTCACTGCTTGCGATGGCAGGCATACTCTGGTGGCTGCATTGGGGGTAATCCCGGTCTTGATGCTGGCGGCCATCCCGTACTTCTTCGTCCGTCTGCAGCAACTCCAATCGGCTGTTTGCTCTGGGAGCGTCGAGCGGACGCCGCTTGAACGGAAGGCCTGGTACGTCAATATGTTGCTGACGGAAGTCACTGCGGCGAAAGAAATCCGGCTGTTCGACCTGGGTCCTCGGTTGCGGCAATGGTTCCAAGACGCGCGATCGGTGCTGCGTCAGGAACGGATTGCGTTGAGAGCGCCAGCTGGGCGCTCGCGGGTCTTAGCCGCGCAGATCGTTGGCGTGGGCGGTGTGTTCGGCATCTACAGTTTTGTGGCGTTTCAGAGTCGTTTCAGGGGTTGCTCACCGTGGGCGACCTTCGTCATGTATTTTATGGCGGTGCAGCGGGCCTCTGCATACCCTGAAACTTTGGGACAGAGTGTGTCGAGCCTCTATGAGAGCAATACTGTTCCTGACCACGTTGGATGAGTTCTTGGGGATTCAGTCTCGTTTGCCGGAGTCGGCACATCCGAAGTTGTTTCTCAACCAATCAAGCAGGGGATTACGTTCGATCATGTGTCATTCCAATACCCACATGAAGAACGTGTGACGATCCGGGACTTCACCTTGCGATCGGACCCGGCGAACATGTTGCGTTCGTCGGGGCCAATGGGGCGGGAAAGACGACGCTGGTGAAACTCCTGTGCCGGCTGTACGATCCATCTGGGGGACGCATCACGGTCGATGGTGAAGATCTTCGGGACTACCCCATTGCCGATGTACGTGGCGCCGTCAGCGGGATCTTTCAGGACTTCGTGAAGTTTCAGTTCTCGGCAAAAGACAACATCGCGTTGGGCGTGAGGTCTCCCGACGTCGACCTTCCGCCGTCACGCAGGCGGCCAAACAGGCTGGGATCCATGAGGCCATCGAGCGCTTGCCAAAGGGGTACGAGTCATTGCTCGGCAAGCTGTTCGACGGCGGGCATGAACTGAGCATCGGGGAATGGCAAAAGGTGGCGCTCGCCAGAGCCATCCTCCGCGATTCTCGAATCCTGATTCTCGACGAGCCTACCAGCGCGATGGATGCCAAGGCAGAAGCGGAATTGTTCGAGCGGTTTCACGAACTCGCCCAGGGGCGTATGGCGATTTTGATCAGCCATCGACTGTCCACTGTTAAAATGGCTGACCGTATTTTTGTCCTCGATCACGGCCAAATTGTGGAACGGGGAACCCATGACGAGTTGATGCGGCAGCAGGGGCTCTACGCCACGCTTTTCCTCACCCAAGCCCAGCATTATCAATAGTCCGCGCCTCGCTCTCTTCTCGCAGTGCCAGGAATCACCTTTCAGACTGTCGTATGCCTTCACACCGTATTGGTAGCACCACTCAAAAGCAGGGCCATCCTAGCTTTTAGGAAGCTGCTTGCCGTGAGAGGAACTGTCACGGAGCTGCCGGCACGTGACGCGTCACATGTGCCAGCAGCGCCTCCCGAACGACTGCCCAGAGGTATCGGTTCTGCTGTCGGGCGATGGTGTGGAGGCCTTCGATCAAGTCGTTTGCGACCCACGCGCCAGGCACCCACATTGCTCTGCTCTTAGTTGGCACGGTACTTTTGGACGCAATTCTTCCGGTCATAATTCCCCCACGGTTCTAACGGGTTTGCCAACTGACTCGTTTTGGACCTTGTCTATTTCTCGCCTTATTGTCGACAGTCTGCGATTGATTAAAGTTGATTGTTTTTCAACCCGCCCTTGGCTGTCTTCGTAACCAGTAACGCGGCAGGAACCCGCGCTGTAGGGCGCTGGAAACCACAACACATCCGGAAGCACAATATGCGCCTCTGAAACCTTATGGCGGAAGCGGTGGGCCTTCGAGCGTTTTCACGAGCTGCGAGCCTTGCACCTTCGTGGTGTTTTCACCTGTAGCCCTGCGCGGGCACTGGTGCCTGAACCACTAACCCCCTTCTTGCCTCAACATATGCCTTGAGCATTTCGAGCCGTCACAAGGCCTCGCTGTGGCCGGCTGAGCATGTACCGCCCACGCTGTCTCGCTGCATCGTCCAGACCTTGCGCTGGCCTGGTGGTCCTTGCTTTGCCTTGACCAAGCGAGTGACATGTTCGCCACCCTATCAGCCATTTTTGTCTCCCGCACCCCTACGAACGAGGGGATAGTGCTGGCTCGTGGTAAACGCGCATCATTCACCTCGTGAGTGAGTAGGTTTCTTGAATGGTCTTAAGCCAATTAGACCAGGGGGCTAGTTTCTAACAGGAAAGACAAGCGACTTGGAAGAATGAACACAGAAAGAAGCAAAGTATGTCCAGCCAGAGCTCGTGAAGCACGAGCTGCTGCGGGACATAACCGCGGGGAAATCTGGCCACCATCACCACCATCACCGATGAAGAGACGATGACCAGGTAGCCGAGAGGGCTAGCTGGTTCGTCAAGATCGGCTAGCCAGCCTTCGGAGCCTACGGTGTGGGCGTTTGTGGTATCAGCGCGGTCAAGTTAAACGTCCCCCACAACATGAAGGTGGGGGTGGATTTTTCGACGACCGCCGGAAATATAACTCGTTCCCATAATCCATTTATCGCATACTGTGAACCTAAAGGGCTGCCCTACCATGGCAGCTCTTCTGTGCAGAGACCGTCCGGCTCGTCATGGTGGGGCTGCCAGTTTCGTCAAGAACCGTCTGGCGTAACAGCATCGAGAAGTCGTCAAGGTCGGCTCAATACCACTCATTTCCCCACGCCCCGCCTTGTGGTTTAATCGTCCCTCTCCTAGAATACGCCTCCCTGCGAGGCGTCTATGCCCTTCTCGATTCGCCCCTACCGTCGCTTTCCGGTGCAATGTGCAAGAGAGCGAGCTTGCCGTTTCCTCATACTCGGAAGAGGACCACACGCAATCCTGTGGAGCAACGCCCTACGGTCCTGCCTACGGTTGAATGATCCCATTAATGGTCACCGTGCCGTTTGTGCCGGACTGGGAAGAGGCGTCAATCACACTGCTGGCATCCTGATGAAATCTGGGACTGGTGATGTTGATCGTGCCGCCCTGTCCCTCCGTCGCGGTGCTGAGCATCTGACTGTTCTCCAGTGTCACCTTATTGGCATCCACGATAATATTGCCCCCGACCGACTGTGGACCCCGGAGGTCGAGGTCGTGACGTTGAGTGTCCGTCAGCTTCACCCTTGCGGCTTCCACCTGGATCGTACCGCCAGTACCAACCGCCGATCGTGCCGAAATCGTGCTCTGTTGACTCGTGAACAGGGCTCCACTATTGATAAGAATAGTGCCACCGTGACGTCGCCGTCTGCGGAGAGGACGGTGCCGTTGGTGAGACTCACTGCCCTTGTCCCCATCGGGTGGATCGTGCCGCCCCGTCCCTTCTCCGGCGCGGTGCTGAGCATCTGACTGTCTCGTCCAGTGTCACGTTCATTGGCATCCACGATGATACTGCCCCGACCGACTGTGGACCCCGGAGGTCGAGGTCGTGACTTGAGTGTCCGTCAGCTTCACCCTTGCGGCTTCCACCTGGATCGTACCGCCGGTACCAACCGCCGATCGTGCCGAAATCGTGCTCTGTTGACTCGTGAACAGGGCTCCACTATTGATAAGAATAGTGCCACCGGAGTCGACGCTGTCTGCGGAGAGGATGGTGCCGTTGGTGAGACTCACTGCCCTTGTCCCCATCAGGTGGATCGTGCCGCCCCGTCCTCCTCCGGCGCGGTGCTGAGCATCTGGACTGTTCGTCCAGTGTCACCTTATTGGCATCCACGATAATATTGCCCCCGACCGACTGTGGACCCTCCGGAGGTCGAGGTCGTGACTTGAGTGTCCGTCAGCTTCACCCTTGCGGCTTCCACCTGATCGTACCGCCGGTACCAACCGCCGATCGTGCCGAAATCGTGCTCTGTTGACTCGTGAACAGGGCTCCACCATTGATAAGAATAGTGCCACCCGGAGTCAGCCGTCTGCGGAGTAGGTGATGGTGCCGTTGGTGAGACTCACTGCCCTTGTCCCCATCAGGTGGATCGTGCCGCCCTGTCCCTCCGGCGCGGTGCTGAGCATCTGACTGTTCGTCAGCGTCATGCTTCTTGGCCTCCACGGTGATACTGCCCCCGACCGACTGTAGGCACGACCCGGGAGGTCGAGGTCGTGAGCTGAGTGTCCGTCAGCTTAACCTTGTCGGCTTTCACCTGGATCGGTGCCGCCTGCCGTCACATCACCGCCTCGCGCCGAAATCGTGCTCTGTTGACTCGTGAACAGGCCTCCGCCATTGATCTGAATGGTGCCACCATCACTCGTGAGAGCCGTCTGCGGAGAGGACGGTGCCGTTGGTGAGACTCACGGCCTTTGTCCCCGTGCAGGCTGATCATGCTGCTGCCGAGTCAGAGCCCCCCGCGTCACGAGCGTACTGCCGCGTTAGCGAGATGACGGGCGCAGCCATGGTAATGGAGCCGCCACCGTCTCCGCTTCGGCACTCAATGCTCGTACCAGTGAGATTGATGCTCGTCCCTGCGTTCAAGTCAACCGTGCCGCTGACATCCACAATAGCCGCAGGTGTCGAGGCTGCTGTTTCGAATGTCGAGGCCGCCTCTGCTCACCAGTGTGATCGGCCCTCCTGCAACCATCACCCGCCAGAAGCGTTCAGCGTGCTCTGATTGAGCGCGATGTTGTCAGCCCGGAGGAGGATTGGCCCCCACTTCTACCCTCAGCGCAGCGACCTGAGGTGGCGACCTCGGTGTTCGTGAGGACACTGCGTGCGCGAAGGTCCCTGAGCCTTGGAGTCCTTGAATCGTCACAGCCCCACCATCACGCGGCCATCTTCCCAGGGCCAAGATCGCGGAATCGGTCGCGGAGAAGGTGCCAACATTGAACGTGATATGCCCCGCCGATAGGTCGAAGTCGTCGGCGAGGAATGCGCTGGTATCGATCGTGCTGTGATTCGAGAGGGCGACCTGCTCCGCCGTCACCTCTATGGTACCGCCAGCGCCTGCCAGTACCTAGATACAAAGCCGTGTATGCTACGGCCTTAATGGAGGACCTATCCATGACGAATTGTCCCCCACGAATCACCACGCTCCCCGCATTACTGTTGGTGACCCCACCTTCGCTCGCGTCAAGGGTGCTGCCTTGAGACAGATTGATGGTTCCCAAACTTCGAAAGCCGGTCGGCGTGAATCCTGCCCCCGGTCCCGACCCCGCGACGGCGACTTCTCCCCCCACGTTCGGATTCGACGGTTTACCCACACTGACGAGCGTGATGTCCCCGCTCGGGGCCGTAAGCGTGCCAGCTTGAACCGTGATATTTCCGCCGACCAGCGCGATGCCTGTGCCTTCCGCCACCGAGAGCTGGCTGCCCTGGACGGTAATCGCGCCCGGATTGGAGCCTAAGAAGCCAAAGCGCCGCCACCGGGGCGGTGCTCAGGAGCAGATCGGCCGAGGCACTGGGATTCGCGTTAAACCGCACGCCATCGGCAAGGTTCAGGGAGTTCGCAGTGGTGAAGGTCATCATCCCCCCGACGTTGACCGTCGCCGTCGGCCCAAACAAAAACCCGGCTGGATTCATCAGAAAGAGGTTGGCGTTCCCGAATCCGGTGGTTTGGATGGTGCCGAAAATGTTGGAAATGTTCCCGCCGGTGACGCGGCCGAGGATGTTGGAGGTGGCAAGGCCGGAGTCATTCAGAAAATTCGCAATGTTGTGCTTGGGCACATTGAAATCGCCAAAGCTATGAAAGAGGTTGGGCCCATTGCCTGGGCGCGTGCCTCCCGTGATGTCATACACCGTCTCGCCTCCGGGCAGGATCGTAGGGGCACCAATGTGGGTGTTGAGGCCGGATGGCGTAATCGGCGTATCGGCTTGAGCCAGGGAGAAGGAGCATGGGATGGCAAGAAAGAGAGAGAGGCCGAAGATGAGAGGTCGACCCAACCAATCGTGTTCCCGATGTGGCGTCTTCATCGCGAATCTCCTCCTCAAATAAGTAGGCCTCAGTGACCAAATGAAAAGGCCGCTCGGTGCACTTGCACCGAGCGGCCAATAGAAGTTCCCGTCCGGTTGCCCTTGTAGAGCCACCGCAGACCTCGCAAAGGCATCCTAGTCGTCGCACATCCTATTTGCTCCCAGCAATACGTAACTGAACGAAGTAATAC
>ERZ1370068.10853-contig-9514_pt1 | contig 37908 bp, 59 predicted proteins | sample MGYA00561227_ERZ1370068 | MGnify/ENA primary metagenome ERZ1370068 (study PRJEB38410, sample SAMEA6850437) | metagenome | study: Metagenomic assessment of the ecological functions of the soil: analysis of the soil microbiota associated with the...
GGTAGCCCGCTCGTTCAGTTACGTATTGCTGGGATGGCGACGAGCAGCGCCGCCTCCAGCTGCGAGCCGGGCCGGCTCCTTGCCGAAATAGGCGAGGCTGGCCGCGCGCACGCCTTCGAGATTGCCGCCGAACGGCGCCAAGGTCAGATAGAGGCCGAGCACTTGGTCCTTCGACATCTGGCGCTCGAGCGCCAGCGCCTTGGCCATTTCGCCGAGTTTGGCCACGAGCGGACGCGGGTGGGGTTCCAGAGAGACGCGCCGCCTGCATCGTCAGAGGTCGAGGCGCCCGATACGAACGTGCCCGCTGATCGCGAGCTGGATCAGCGCGCGCGACGCGGCGCAGCGGATCGACGCCGAGGTGCCGGGCAAAACGCCGGTCCTCGGCGGCGATCAGCATCCGGCGATAGAGCGGATCGACGTTCCCGGGCTCGATCGGCAAGCGCCACTTGCCGTCCGCCGTCAGAAACCCGCGCAGGATCGAACCGTCCGCCGCGAGAACGAGCACCGATGCGCTGCGGCTGCGATCGAGCGGCGGCGGCAGAGGGAGGCAGATGACCAAATGAGGATCGTAACCGCGGCGACAATGCGCGCGGAGGACCACAGCCTCACCATCCGGGACCGCGCGGCGTCTCGCCCGCTCGCGGGCGGGGATGCCCGCGGTCCTGGCGAAGAGTGCATCACCGCGGGACTGACGGTGAGCTTGCCCATCGCGGTGCGCCCGGTGGTCTCGGGCTCGTACATGTCCTCGACGACGAGCGCCGGGTAATGGAATTCCCCGGCGGTCACGGCGCGCACGACATAGGCGAGGGTGAAGTCGCTTGGCGCCGCCGCTCAGATCGAGTGCGCGCGACATAGCGGTCGTCGCGCTCTTCGGTGTAGGTCAGCATCGGTGAGATTGGGGAGCCAGGGTAATCCGTGGTCGAGCGCCGCTTTCGACACCGTCGCCGTCTCGATCTCGAAACCGGCGGGCAGCAGATCGACGACGAGAGTCTGGCGCCGCTTGCGACGCATCGGTCCGCGTCCCCTTGATCACGACGACGAAGAGATCGGTCTGCCGCGCCTTGCGTCAGATCGGCGTCCGTGCCGTCGGGCCGATAGACGCTGCGGGTCACCGTATAGCCCTTGCTCTCGGCCGGCAGATCTCCTCGCGGCACCCCGGTGATCGACACCGAGACGCCAGACCGGCGCGTCCCCGATTGGTTATCGTCTGGTCGGGACCGCCGAGGCCGAGCGGCCGGCGCAGGTAGAGCGGCGCGCTGCGGTCTCCGGCGCGGCGCTGCCGGTTGCGACGGTCATCTCGCCGCCTCCGGCTGCGGACCGCGGCCTCGGCCGCCATCAGCAGCCAGGCCTGTTCCTGCGTGCTGGTTCGCGCGGCCCGAGTGAAGCGCTCGGCGATGCGGTCCGATGACCGCGGTCAGCCGTGGTGCGGTTGCCGGGATTGGCGGCGGCAAAGGCGAGCACCGCGGCGCTGTCGCGCAGATCACTGCCGTAATCCACATAGCGCGATCCGCGGGCCGAGCCGCGCGGCCGGAGACGCAGCGCGGCGTCATAGGCCGCAGCAGCCGCGCGCGGCATCGCCGTATTGCGCCAGCGCACGCGGCAACCTGCGCCTTGGCGAGCTGCGTCGGCAGCCGCGCCAGTTGCGTGTCGTTGAAATAAGCGCAGCCCGTCGAGGTCGTCCGGATTTGGCGCGTGCAAGAACGTAATGAGCATAGGCGACCGCCGGCAAGTCGCCCGTCTCACGGTGCTCCTGGCGCACGTAATCGTGCAGCCAGCCAACCGCTGCCTTGATCGCGAACTCGGGCACGTTCTTGCCGTGCTCCTTGGCGCGGATCAGAAAGTCGGTGGCATAGGCGTCGAGCCAGGGCACGGTGTCGCCGGTGTCGCTCCATACCCCGAAGCTGCCGTCCGAGCGCTGCAATTCGACGACATGGCCGATCGCGCGGTCGAGCGTCTCTGCCGTCGCCGGGCCCGGATCGGTATGCCACAGCCGCGCGACCTCGCCTCGACATACGAGCAGCGGCAATGCCCGGCTCGTCGTCTGCTCGAGGCAGCCATAGGCGTAGCGGTCGAGCGCCCGCAGCAGGCCGGGAACGTCCCAGTCGGGCCGCGGGCTGACGCTCAGCAGCGCTTCCGCCGTGCCCGGCAGGAACTCGCCCGCCGCGCCGTCGTCGAGGGTGACGCTTTCTCCGGGCTGCAGCCGCCCGACGAAACGCCGGAGCTGGTAGGCTTGCGCCGGCCGCACCCCAACCGTGAAATGGCGCGCGATCTTGAGATCGCCGGGCCCCGAAAGCTCCAGTTCGAGAGACGCATTGCCTGGGGTCGTCGCCGACAAGGTGAAGCCGTCGGCGAACGTCGCTGCCCTGGGCGAGGCGCACGGTGCGGTTCACCGGGGTCGAAAGCCCGGCAGCGCCGCTCGCCGACAGCGCCAAGCGATAATCTCCGCCGCACCTTCGAGGTTATTGATCGTGACCCCGACGCGCGCTGCATCCCCAGGGGCGAGAAAGCGCGGCAACGACACGGTCGTCACCACCGGGTCGCGGACCGTCATCGCCGCCACCCCGGAGCCGACCTTGTGCGCCGAGAAGGCGACGGCCATCAGCCGCAGCTGGCCCTGGAAATCGGGGATGTCGAAACGGACCCGCGCCGCGCCGTCGGCATCGAGCCGGACGATGCCGGAAAACAAGCGCGACGACCTGGCTGCTCTTGTCCGGCAGCCCGGCGACCGAGCGCTTGGCAAAACTGTCGCCGCCGCTGCGCAGCACCCGACCGCGTTCGCCCGCGCGTCGATCAGCCTGCCATAGAGGTCGCGCAATTCGACGCCGAGCTGGCGCTTGCCGAAATAGTATTTCTCCGGGCGCGGGGCTCTCGAACTCGGTCAGCTTCAGGACCGCCTCGTCGACCGCGGCGAGCGTGACATAAGCCTCCTCGCCGGCGGCGAGCCCAGCCACCTTGACGCGGGATCTCGACCGGACTGCGCGGACGTGCCACTGCGGGCCCGGAAAGGGCGGCCACGAGGGTGCGGGGCTGCTGTCGATCGCGAGCCACGCGACCCCGACCGCCCGCCCCGGGCCGCGCTGCTGCGGTCCCGGCATTATCGGACGGGCGATAGGCGCTGACCAGCGCGTAGACGCCGCTGCCCCAGGACGCATCGACCGGAATGTCGATCGTGGCGCCCTCGGCCGGCAAGCTCAGCGGGCGCAGCGACAGGGATCCGATCCGAGGCGATCGCCAGCTCGACCTCGCCGGCGAACGGTGCCTTGACGAAACAGCTTGGCGGTCTCGCCCGCTTGATAGCTCGGCTTGTCGAGCGCCGCCTCGAGCTTGTCCGGCACGTCCGGCAGCGCGGCCTCGACCCACCAGCCGACATGAAAGCGCAGGCTCGACTGCGCGCCGGTGGCAGCGTCGGTGACCTCCCAGCGATAGCGGCCGGCCGGGAGCTGACGGCCGAGCTTCGCCGGACCGTCGGCGCCGACATCGACCGTGCCGGCGTCGATCGGCTGGCTGCGGATATGCGATTTGTGGCGCCACGTGCCGTTGACCGAGTACCAGCGGTATTCCCAGGTCTCGCGCAGCAGCTCGAAGCGCAGGCCCTTCGCCATGATCGGGGTGCCCTTCGGGTCGAGCGCGATCACCTCGAGCGTCGCCTCGGCACCCTCAGGGACCGCATCGGCGCCGGCCGGTGAACGCAGCCCGATGAACAGCGCCCGCTGCCGGATTGGCCGGGTCAGGGTCTCGGAGACGGCGCGGCCGCTCGGCTCGAAGACCCCGACCCGGATCGTCGCCGCGAGCGGGCGGGTGAGGTCCGGCAGATCGCTCAGCGCTACAGACAGCTTGGCCTTGCCGTCGTCGTCGGTCGCAGGCGCCTCGACGTCGCGGCGGTCGCCGCTGAACTCTTCGCCGACGAGACCGAACTGGAAGTCAGGATAGTTCGGGAAAGGGTTGTCGTCGAGGGCAATCATCGCCTCGGCCTCGATCCCCAGACCGGCCCCTGGCGCACCATAGTAGTAACGCGCCGTGACCTCGACCGGGAAGGCCTCGCCCGGGCGGATCAGCTCCCCGGCGGCAGTCAGCTCGACCTTGAGCTGCGGCGGGACGAAATCCTCGACCTGGAACTCGGCCGTTGCCGATCGGCGGCGCCTTCGGGTCGAGCCGCAGCTCGACACGCCAGGCGCCGATGCGCGCATCGCGCGGCCAGCGCGAAGCTCTGATGATGCGCGCCCAGCTGGTCTCGCGCGAGCTGGCGCTTCTCGACCTCGATCCCGTCGGGCCGCAGCAGCCGCAAGCCGATCGGCAGGCCGGATGTCGCGTCGGCCTTGTCGTCGCGCACCAGCGCCATCGAGCTCGACGGTCTCGCCGGGCCGGTAGATGCCGCGATCGGTGTAGAGAAGCCGTCGACCGGTCCGGGCTGCGGCGCGGCCGCTGACCCCGCGATCGCTCAGGTCGAAGGCGGCACGGCCGACCTCGAGAAAGTTGAAGTCGTTGTCGGGACCGTGCGCGGTCACGACGAAAGGCTCGTCGCCGCCGCGGCCGCGCAGCAGCCCGCCGGGGATGCGGGCGATGCCGCCGGCGTCGCTGGTCGCCGCCGGCCAGCTCGCCGTTGTTGCGGGCGTAGAGCCGCACCGCGATACCCGGCAGAGGCTTGCCGTCAGCGAGCGAGCGGACGTCGACCGCCATCCCGTCTGTGCCCTTGTAGACGGCGAGCCCGAGATCGGAGACGAGCACCCAGTTCGTCGCCGGCTCGGCATATTCGTCCTGCCGCAGATCGGCGCGCTCGGCGACCGCGAGATAGATGCCGGGTCCCTTCTCGCGCAGCATGTCCTTGAGCGGGATCGCCGTCGTCACCGGGCGGTTGCGCTCGCCCGATATCGCCATCTCGCCTTCCCACACCAGGCTGCCGGTGCGGTTGACGATCTCGTCGATCTCGTAGGTCGAAAAGCTCATCGTCAGCCGCTCGGCGTCGATGCTCGGGACGAGGTTGCGCTCGTTGACCCGCACCAGCCGCAGCTTGACCTTGTCGAGGTTGATCGTGGTCAGCGGCAGCCCCGATGTCCCCTGCTTGCGGCAACACGTAGCCGGTGCCGGAAAAGCGGAGCTGCGGCTTGCGGTCAGGAACGACGATCCGGGTCGCGAATTTCTCAGCCATCTGCTCGCCGGTCGCGGCCGGGAGCCCGCTGAGGACCTCGACGTTGTAGATCGTGCCGTGCTTCATGCCGTCGAGGCACAGCGTGTCGTCGCGGGCGGTGACGATGCCGTCGAGCTTGGGCTCGCTGCGCACGAAGGCGCTGTAGGAGATGTCGCTCTTGGTCGCGATCTTCTCGTTGAAGCGCAGGCAGGCGCGGGCCGCGTCCGCCTCGGCCTGAACCTCGACCTTGGTGACCCGGAAGGCGACGAGCCGGCGCAGCTCCTCGGCGCGCTCGACGATCGCCGAAAGCCGGGTGAAGCCGAGACCGGCCTCGAAGGCGGCGAGCGCCTCCTTGTGCTTGTCGTGGCGGTCGTAGTCGCTGGCCGATGACAAAGAGTGCCGCACCGCGCTCGACCGGGTCGGCCGATTTCAGATAGGCGTTGTAGGCGCTCGCCATCGCATGGTCGTCCCGGGCGGCGAGCTCGCTCTGCAGCGAGCCGCAGCCAGACGAGACCGTCATCGGCACCGTTGGCGATGGCGCTGCGCAGCCTGCCGACCGCCGCCCGGTAATCCTTGGCCTGATATTCGATCTCGGCCGCCCGCCGCAGCCCGGCCACGAGGTTGGGCTGCTTCTTGTTCGCCGGGATGCCGTCGATCAGCTCCTGGCGCCAGTCGCGCGCGGCGTCGGCCAGCTCCTTCGATCTGGTACTCCTGCGCCAGCGCCGGCGCGGCAATGCAAACCAGGCAAAGCACCAACAGCGAGCGCAGCATCGATCACCCCCAATGCGGTGTCTCACGCTAGCATCACTGCGTCAGCAAGTCGCCCGCTGTCAGTGCCGGGCGGCCGCTCGCGCCAGCCTGCAACATACAGTTGAACGAACGGATTAACGGCGCCGCCATCATGCAGCGAATCTGCAGCAAAATCTCCCTTCAGGTTGAGCAGCGCGCCACCCGACTTGAGGCGGCGGGCGAAACTGTTGCAGTGTGCGCCGATCGCGTCTCACTAGGTCCAGGGCAGGAGGGGTCATGAAGATCGGTTTTGTCGGGCTCGGGATCATGGGGCATCCGATGGCCCTCAACCTGATGCAAGGGCGGGCACGAGCTCTTCGTCTACGGCAAGCGCCGGCTGCCGGCGGAGGTGCGCGAGGCGGGCGCGACGGTCTGCGACACCCTGAAGGCGATCGCCGAACGTTCGGAGATCATCATCGTGATGGTGCCCGACACGCCCGACGTCAGGAGCGTGCTGTTCGATCGCCGACGGCATCGCCGAGGGGTTGTCGCCGGGCAAGATCGTCGTCGACATGAGCTCGATCTCGCCGATCGAGACCAAGCTCTTCGCCGCCGAGATCAACAAGAAAGGCTGCGACTATCTCGACGCGCCGGTGTCGGGCGGCGAGGTCGGCGCCAAGGCGGCGTCGCTGACGATCATGGTCGGCGGCCCCGAGCGCGCCTTCGCCAGAGTCAAGCCGCTCTTCGAGCTGATGGGCAAGAACATCACCCTGGTCGGCGGCAATCGGCGACGGCCAGACGACCAAGGTGGCCAACCAGATCATCGTCGCACTGACGATCGAGGCGGTCGGCGAGGCGCTGCTGTTCGCCTCGCGCGCCGGGGCCGACCCGGCCAAGGTCAGAGAGGCGCTGATGGGCGGGTTCGCCTCCTCGCGCATCCTCGAAGTCCATGGCGAGCGCATGATCAAGCGCACCTTCGACCCCGGCTTCCGCATCGAACTGCACCAGAAGGATCTGAACCTCGCTCTGCAAGGGGCGCGCGCCCTCAGCCTCTCGCTGCCCAACACGGCGACGACCCAGGAGCTGTTCAACGCCGCCGCCGCCCTCGGCGGCAAGGGCTGGGACCATTCGGGGCTGGTGCGCGTGCTCGAGCACCTCGCCGGTCACCCGGTCGCCCAAGGATAGGGCGCCCCCTCGCCCGCTTGCGGGGCAGGGAGGGCGAGGCTAACTGACCCGGGTTAGCCGAAATCGTCGTCGGGCTCTTCGTCGCCCTCGCATTCGACGGGTTCGGGCTCGTGGTCGGCATCGAGGATCATTCCGGGAAAAGCACAATTATTGCAATTGTCGCACCACCACCCGGGTCCGAACACCGGCTCGTAGCAGTGCGGGCATCGGCTCGACGGAGGCTCGCCTTCGAGCGGCCTCGAACCGCGGTATCGTGCAGCCAAGAACAGAAGGTGCGTACATATGAACCTATTAACAATGTTTTAACCTTAATTTGACTGTACCACCCGAGGCGTCGAAAAGGGGTCGGCGGGAGCGTCAGAGTGTTCGAAAATCTTCGTCAGTTATATGTCAAATTCGAGAGGATTGCTAAAAAGGTGAAAGCGACCGCTCTGGTGAGTGAAGAGGTTGCGGGCACGGCAACGGCGCTCAACTGTTGCCGAGGACCCGATCGAGGGTTCGGATCGCGTTGTCGGGCCCGGGCTGGGCTTCGGCCTGGGCCGCGGCGAGGAAGATCGTAGAGCCGGGCAACCGCGGCGTAGATGTCGCGCGGACGGCGGGTTCTCTTCGAGAAAGTCGAGATCTCCTCCATCTCGGCGACCCAGCGATAGGCCTTGTCGTACATTCCCGGGATGTTGCTGCGCATCCGCGCGAGCATTTGCGGCTGGCTCTCCGACAATTCGGCGATCAGCGCCTCCGGCACAGCCGAAGCGCGCCGCACCGAGCAGCATCGCCGGCGGCGATCGCGGTGGTTGCCCTTGGTGATCCCGGCATAGGACATCTTGAGCGCCGAGGCGGCGCCGATCGGACCGTCGATGACGCGCCAGATCGATCCCCCAATCGCGCAACATCGCGGTCTCGCGGACGCGCCGGCCCGGAGGCGTAGATCGCCGGCGCCTGTATCCCGGCCGCGGCGGTCCGCCGATGATCCCGGCATCGACGAAATCGGGCGCCGGTCGGCGTCGACGATCGCGGCGACGCTGCTGCGCGGTCTGCGGGCTGAGCGCATTGCAATCGATGTAGACCGGCTTCTCGGTCGAGCGCGGTCAGTGTCGGCGCCAGACGGCGGGCCAGCGCCTCTGCCTCGTCCGGGCGGCAGGATCGACAGGAAGAAATCGGCGCCGCGAAGCAGCTCGCGTTCATTCGGCGGCGGCAGCCATGCCGGCCGCCCTGGCGCGCTCGGCACTCGCCGGGCTCCTCCCGGTCAGCAGGGTGCGCACCTCCGCCCCGCTCTCATGCAGCCGCCGGCCGACGCCGGCCCCCATCAGTGCCTTGAGCGATTATCGCGATAACGGCCATTGCCTGCACCTCCGGGGAGAAAGCATGTTCCGCCTGAGGGTATCGGCCGAAGCGGCGGCTGGGAAAGGCTTATGCCGCGCCCTGCCGGCTGCTGGAAACCGCTTGCTGCAACGCGGCCAAGCCAGGCGCGATGGCAGAAATCGCCAAAGCCCTCGCCGTCGCGGCGGGCGGACGCATAGAGTGCGAAGAGCGGGTCCAGCACTTCGGCAATCTCGCGTAAGGCGACTTTATCGGCGAGCGGGGTGTTGAGCCGGGTGCCTGCGAAGTCTCCGCCGACGAACACGCTGTAGAAACCGGGCATGCGGCCGACGATGCCGATGTCGCCGGTATAGGGCCGGGAGCAGCCGTTGGGGCAGCCGGCGATGCGGATGCTGAGCGCGCTCGCGCTCGAGGCCGTAATGCCGCAGCCGGGCCTCGATCGTGGCGACGATGTCGTCGCGCACCCGCTCGGCCTCGGTCAGCGCCAAGCCGCAGGTCGGCAGTGCCGGGCAGGCGAGCGCCCAGCGCTCGGCCGGTGCGCATGTCATCGGCGAGACGCACGCCGTGCTCGCGCAGCAGGTGCTCGATCGCGTCGCGATCCTCCGGCCCGATCCGGCTCAGGATGATGTCCTGGCTCGGCATCAGGATCGGATCGCAGCCGAAGCGCTCGACGATCTCCCGCAATGCCGTACGGATGCGTGATTGCGGGCGTCGTCGGCGATCCGCCCGCTCGCCACCGGCACGCCGAGATAGAGCTTCCCGTCGCCCTGCTCATGCCAGCCGAGATGGTCGGGAACCGCGAATGCCGGCATCGCCGCGGCAGGGCTCGAGCGTCTTGCCGAGATATTCCTCAGACGCTCGCGCCGCCCAGTCCTCGCCGTTCTCGGCGATCACGTATTTGAGCCGGGCATGGCGGCGGTTGCCGCGGTCGCCATGGTCGCGGTGCAGCCGCACGACCGCCGCGGCCGCGTCGAGCAGATCGTCCGGGTTCGATGAAGGCGACCGGCGTGGCGAGCCGCGGATAGGTCTTGGGCTTGTTGTGGGTCATCCCGTGACCGCCGCCGAGCAAGAAATTATAGCCGAGCGAGCCGATCGCCCTCGAACAGCGCCACGATCGCGAGATCGTTGGTCAGCACGTCGATCGTGTTGTCCTCGGGAATGGCGAGCGCCCATCTTGAACTTGCGCGGCAGATAGCGCTCGCCGTAGAGCGGATCCGGCTCCTCGGCGGCACTCGTCTCGCGCCAGGGCTCGCCCTCGACCCAGATCTCGTGATAGGCGCGGGTCCGCGGCAGCAGATGCGTCGACAGCCGGCGCGCATCGGCCTCGAGCCGGCGATGGACCGCATCGCGGATCGGCGCCGGCACGGTCGTCATGACATTGCGGACGACGTCGCCGCAGGCGGCCAGCGTCGTCAACATTGCGCCATTGACCTCGGCGATCGCCGATTTGAGACCGGCCTTGACGACGCCGTGGAACTGGATGCCCTCGCGCGTCGTGATCCGCAGCGAGCCGTTGGCGTAGCGGTCGGCGATCGCGTCCAGCGCCAGGTACTGATCGGCGGTGAGCCGGCCGCCCGGAATGCGGGCGCGGACCATGAATTGCCAGATCTTGTCATCGCCGCGCTGCTTGCGTTCGGTGGCGCTATCGCGGTCGTAGCCCTGATAGATGCCGTGGAATTTGAGGAGCGCGTAGCCCTCCTTGTCGAAGGGCGTGGCGGTGTCCGCGAGATCGCGCGGCGATGTGACCGCGCAGCTGACGGCTCTGCTGCTTGATCGCCTCGGGTTTCGAAATCGCATCGATCTGAGCCATATCGCGCCTCTCGGAGGCAGGCGGCGAGAATGCCGTCACGCAGCGATGTGGTTCGAGATAATAACAGCGCCTTCGATATGTCAAATAGACCTATGTAACATATGTTTTCGTGCTAAATTTGCTTCAAGGCTCGTTCGATGTCGTCGAGCAGATCGGCTTCGGCTTCAGAGCCCGGCCGAAAGGCGCACCAGCGAGTCGCCGATCCCGAGCTCGGCTCGCTGCTCGGGCTTGAGGCGCGAATGGGTCGTCGTCGCCGGGTGGGTGACGAGGCTCTTCGAGTCGCCGAGATTGTTCGAGATGTCGACGAGCCGCAGCGCGTCGAGAAAGCGGAAGCAGGCTTCCTTGTCGCCGGCCACGTCGAAGCACGACGAGGCCGCCGCCCTGCTTCATCTGCCGGCGTCGCCAATTCGTATTGCGGGTGGCTCGGCAGCCCGGGATAGAGCACGCGGGTGATCTTGGGATGGGTTTCGAGATAGCGCGCGATCGCTGCGGCGGTGCGGCATTGCCGCTCGACCCGCAGCTCGAGCGTCTCGAGCCCTTTCAACAGCAGCCAGGCGTTGAACGGGCTGAGCGAGGGTCCGGTGTGCCGGTAGAAGAGGCCGAGATCGTCCTTGATGAATTTCTCCGACGCCAGGATGGCGCCGCCGAGACAGCGCCCTGGCCGTCGATGTGCTTGGTCGCCGAGTAGACGACGACATCGGCGCCGAGTGCCAGCGGCTTCTGCAGGAGCGGGGTCGCGAAGACGTTGTCGACGACAAAGAGGCCGCCGGCGCGGTGGGTCAGGCGCGCGACCTCGGCGAGATCGATGATCTCCATCGCCGGGTTCGACGGGCTTTCGCAGAACGCGCAGCGCCGCGCCGCCGGCGAGGGCCGCCTCCCAAGCGCCGAGATCGCGCCCGTCGACCAGCACGGTCTCGATGCCCCAGCGCGGCAGCAGGTCGGCGACGATGTAATGGCACGAGCCGAACAAGGCCCGGCTCGACACCACCCGCTGGCCCGGCGCGCAATCGGCAGAGAAGTGCCGCGAACACCGCCGCCATGCCGCTCGCGGTGGCGCGGCAGGCCTCGGCTCCTTCGAGCAGGCGCAGCCGCTCCTCGAACATCGCCACCGTCGGGTTGCGATAGCGCGAATAGACGTAGCGCGAGCCGTCCTGAGCAAACGCCGCTTCGGCCGCCGCGGCGTCGTCGTAGACAAAGCCCGAGGTCATGAACAACGCCTCGCAGGTCTCGTCATGCGGGCTGCGGGTCGCACCGCCGCGCACGAGGATCGTCGCGGGCGAGACGTGGCGGCGAGGTCGGGGGCAGGATCGGGCTTCGGTCATCGGCGGGTCTCTCCAGTTCGGACCGCGCCGGCCGGGCAGCAAAAAAGCCCCGGTCCCGCGCGGGCCAGGGCTCCTTTCAGAACACTCGACCTTTAGCGGTTTGTTTAACGTGGCCGCAAGCCGGTCGGCTCAAATCACCACGATCACCGTCTCCTAACGCCCCGGCCGGCGGCCTGTCAAGCCGCCGTGTTCCGAGCGCCATGGATGCTTGTCCTGACGCGTCAATTCGCTTGCAGTCTACGGATCGCAGCCAAGGAGCCGACCATGCCGTCGATGTTCAATGCACGCGATGCCGGCAATTACGAAAAGCTGATGGGGCGCTGGAGCCGGCGGCTGGCGCCGCTGTTCATCGAGCATGCCGGCATCGCGGACGGCGAGGAGGTGCTCGAAATCGGCTGCGGCACCGGCAGCTTGACCTTCACGCTGCCGCAGAGGGCGAAGCTCGCCGGGCTCACCGCGATCGATCACTCCGAGATCTACCTCGCCGCCGCGCAAGCCAAGAACCAATGACCCACGCATCCGCCTCGAGCAGGGCGACGGCTGCGCGCTCCGCTTTCCCGATGCCAGCTTCGACCGGGCGCTGTCGATGCTGGTGCTTCCGTCGGTCCTGCCGGAGCCGAGCCTGATGGTCGCCGAGATGCGGCGGGTTACGCGTCCCGGCGGTGTGGTCGCCGCCGCCTTCTGGGATCTGCCGGGCGGCAGCTCCAGCCAGCGCATGTTGTGGACACCGCCGCAGCACTCGACGAGGCGGCTGCGCGGGCGCGCGATCGCACAATGGGGCGGCCGGTCTACGCGCCCGGCGCGCTGGCGCGGATGTGGGCAGAGGCCGGGCTCACCGACATCGATCAGCGCTCGCTGATGATCCGCATGGATTTTACCGATTTCGCCGATTACTGGACGCCGTTCGCCAGCGGCGAAGGCGCGCTCGGCGCCTATGTCGCCGGTCTCGACGATGCCGGCGCGACCGCCTCGAGCGCCAGTCTGCGGTCCGCTTATCTCGCCGGCCGGCCCGATGGCGCACGCTCGTTCGTGGCAGTCGCCCTGTCTTAGCCGCGGTGTCGTCCCCGCTAGTGGCTACTCGGCCGGAGGGGCTACAAGGAAACATCGTGGAGATCCGTTGCAACCGCCAATTCGTTTCGATTATCGAATTGATGTCCAGCTCGCGGAGCAGGCTTGCCGTGCCGGCTGTCGTTCAGGTCGTGGCTGCGAGGAACATCCGGCCGGCGAGGCTCCGGGTTTGCGATCGCGCGAGGATGATCGCGTCGAGGCCGAGCCTGCGGCCATAGCGGTGCAAGGCGAATATCAGCATCAGCACGAGAAGAAAGAAATAGGTCCAAGGCCACTCGCCGGGGGCGCTGTAGAGCCGAGCCACAGATTGACGATCTGGAGCGCGCCGATCACCCCCACAGACGCACAAAGAGCCCGAGGAGCAGCGACACCGCGGTCAGCACCTCGAGACCGTAGACGATCGGCGCGAACAGGTAGAAGTGCGGCAGCACGATATCGTTGACAAAATCGGCCTGAGCCGGAACCGCGGCGGACTTCCCCATGACGCCCATCCAGTAGGCGAGTCCGGTTTCGCCGAAAGGCTGCTCGGGTGATCGGTATAGCAGCCGGCGGCAGCTTCCACAGGGTCTGCTGCCACCACATGCACCCGATCAGGAAACGAAAGGCCCAGTCGCAGATATGGCTCGCGCGGCGCTGGCTCGGGATCGTGCTGAAGGCATAAACCGCGATCGCGACGCTGGCGAGGGCGAGCAGCCAGAATATCACCGGTGGTCCAACCGGGTTGGCGCAGGAAAGCGACGACGTCGGAAATCGGGTCGGGGTTCATTCGGCAGACCTCCCTTGGTCAATAAGAGCCTCCGAGGGCCGCTTAGGTCAGGCTCGCGCCAAGCCGTTGCCGCTGCCGCGATCACGCTGAGCGAGGCGGAACTGCCGTCGGCTTCCCCTTTTTCGAAATCGCCCTCGATAACCGCCATTTGGTTCGTGACATGGGCAAAGCACAAGACCGGCCGGCGACGTGCCCGGGCGAACGGCATAAAGCGCCGCCGCCTCCATCTCGACGGCGAGTACCTGTCGCGCGCGGCAGCGCGCGATGGCTGCAGCGGTCTCGCGAAACGGCGCGTCGGTGGTCCAGCTGCGCGCCGCGATAGATCGGCGGCGCGACTGTCGCCAATGCCTTCATTGCCGCTTCGACCAGTCTCTCCTCGGCGGCGACGAACCCGCCGGCGGCAGATAGTGATAGCTCGTGCCTTCGTCGCGCAACGCACGATCGATCAGCATGAAATAGGGCGGCGGGCGCCTGTGCAGGATCTGTCCCGCCGAGGTCATGCTGACCAGAAACCGGCAGCCCGAAACAAACAGCTGTTCTGCGATGAGCACCGCGAACAGAAGCGCCCACAGCGCAGCCGATGATGCCGAAGCGTTCGCCCGCGTGCTCGAATTCGTAAAGATCGGTGTGGTAGCACGCCCAGCCTGGTGAACGGCGGGTTCGCCCGGCCCTGTGAAGCGTGCGGACGATGTCGCCGTCGGGATCGAGGATGCAGATCTCCGGCACTTCGGCGCTCGGCAAATTCTTCTGGCGGCGCGCCTCGCGCAGCAGATTCTCCGGCTCGAAGACGGAGGGCGCCGCGAAATGCTTTTCGGTCAAGATCGGCGGCTTCGACACGATACCTCCCAAAGCGCCCGGTTCGAGAATATACAATACCGGCACCGGGCCGCGATGCGGCTTCACTTAGACCGGAGACCGCGGATGGGCATGCTCGTGAACGGCATCTGGCACCAGGAGGACCCACCCCGCGCAGAGCTCGGGATGACGGGCAGCGATGGCAGCTTTGTGCGCCCGGACTCGCGTTTCCGCGACCGCGTCAGTCGCGACGGCTCGTCCGGCTTCAAGGCCGAGGCCGGGCGCTACATGCTGGTCACGGCACCCTCCTGCCCGTGGGCGCACCGCACGGTGCTGATGCGCAAGCTCGAAGGCGCTCGAGGGCACGATCGAGATCCTGCAATCGGATCTGCCGAAGGGCCAGGGCTGGGCCTATTCCCGCGGATTGGACGACATCGAACCGATCGACGGCGCCTTCCACGTGCATCAGGTCTATAGCGCGGCCAATTCCGACTACACCGGCCGCGCCACCGTCCCGGTGCTGTGGGATCGCGAGACGCGCACGATCGTCAACAACGAATCGTCCGAGATCATCCGCATGCTGAACTCGGGAGTTCGACGAGTTCGGCGATGCTGCGCTCGATCTCTACCCGGCAGGCGCTGCGCGCTGCGATCGACGCGATCAACGCCGTGGTCTATGAGAACATCAACAACGGCGTCTATCGCTGCGGCTTTGCCCGAACCCAACAGGCTTATGACGCGAGCTTCCACAAGCTGTTCGCGGCGCTCGACGAGCTCGAAGAACGGCTCGGCCGCCAGCGCTATCTGGCCGGCGACCGTTTCACCGAGGCGGATTTACGGTTGTTCCCGACATTGGTGCGGTTCGACGCCGTCTATTACTCTCACTTCAAATGCAATTTGCGGCGCATTGCCGACTATCACAACCTGTCGAACTATATGCGCGAGATCTACCAGATGCCGGGCGTTGCCGAGACGGTCGATATGCCCGGCATCAAGCTCGGCTATTACGGCGGCATGCCCAATCTCAACCCGAGCGGGATCATTCCGCTCGGCCCCGAACTCGATTTCACGGCACCTGGCACGACCGCGGGGACTTCGCAAAAGCCGCCTGAGCGGCGAAATCACAGCCGTCGACGGAGCAGAGGAACTCGCGATGGAGCAACCGCCAAGCCTGCGCGTTGACGGGAAAGGCGGGCGGTGAGGAAGCTTCCCGCGGGTGGAAACCGGAGGTAGCAATGTATCTGGCGCGCTTCATGACGTGCTCCCGATCAAGCCGCCAGCGCGCGATCGAGTTCATCAAACGGGAGGTCGAGGCCGCGCACGGCAAGGACCTGAATGCGCGGCTGCTGGTGCCGCTGACGCGCGGCCACGGTAATGGCGCGGCGCTTCAATTCGAGGTTGAGCTGACCGACCTCGATCAGCTCGATCAGTTCCGAAGCCGCGGCGTCGGCTCGGCGGAGGAAACCGGCCGCTGGATGCACGCGTTCAGTGAGGTCCTCGCGGCGCCGCCCTGCATCGAAATCCTGCGCTTTGAGCGGAGCTGAAGGCGGGCTAGATTTGGGAGCAGCGCGCGGAAGCGCTCGCGTACGCGCGTCCCATTCATCGGCGCCAAATCGTCGCGAAGATCTCGCGCACTGTGATTTCCGCGATCGGCCGTGGATGACGGCCGGTTTCGCGCAGGCCGGCCAGCGCCTGATCACAAATGGCGACCACGCTCTGGATCAACAGAGCGGGCACGATCGCGAGCTTGTACCCCATCCTCTCGGCCTCGCGCAGATCGAGATCCGGCGTCTTGCCGCCGCGCACTACATTGAGGAGGCAAGGCCCATCGACCAGACGCGGTATCGCCGCGATCTCTTCCAAGCTTTGCGGCGCCTCGATGAAGGCCATGTCGGCGCCGGCGGCCAAGGCGGCGTTCGCGCGGGCGATCGCCTCGTCGAGGCCGGCGACGGCGCGCGCGTCGGTGCGCGCGATGATCGTGAACTCCTGGTCGCAGCGAGCGGCGACAGCGGCGCGGAGCTTCGCCAGATAATCCTCTCGCGCGATGATCTCCTTGCCGTCGAGATGGCCGCATTTCTTCGGAAATTCCTGGTCCTCGATGTGAATGCCCGATACCCCGCTGCGCTCGAATTCACGCACGGTGCGAAAGACGTTGAGCTCGTTGCCGTAGCCGGTATCGGCATCGGCGACGACCGGCACCATCGACGGCAGCCGCGATGCGCCGGGCATTGGCCACCATCTCCGACATCGTAACGAGGCCGAAATCAGGATATCCCAAGCTCGCCGCCGTGCCGGCTCCTGTCATATAGACGGCGGCAAACCCAGCCTGTTCGAATCAGCCTGGCGGTGATGCAGTCATAGGCACCCGGGGCCACCACCATCCCGTCCCGTCGCAGCAATGTGCGAAGGCGGCTCGCCTGCGTCATCTCTTCCTCCGTGCAACGATCCGCGGCAAGGCTAAGGCTGACCTTGCCACGGCGTCCAGTACGATCGGGTCTCCGGCTTGCCCTCGCCGGGGAAGCGGTTTAGCGTGCGGCGATCGCAGGAGGTCAGAGATGTACGCTTTCAGTTTGCCGGCCGAGCAGCGGTTCGACGCAAAAAGCATGTGGAGCGGGTCCTCGGTACGACCGGCGAAGGCGATGTGACGATCGCCTGCTGGGAACCGGGCCAGACGAGCCCCTATCACTGCCATCCCGATGCGACGGAGATCTACTTCTGCTTCGAGGGCGGCGGTACGATGCGCACCCCAACCGAGACGATCGCGCTCGAGCCCGGAAGCTTTGTCGTCCACCCGCGCGGCGAACTGCACGAATACGTCAATGGCCCGCGGCGAACCCTGCTCTTCCGGGTGCGCTACGGCGCCGACATGTCGGGCCGCACCAAGGAATGGCCCGAGCAACCCCGAGACTGGAAGCCGCGTCCCGAGGACATCGAGTTTTTCAAGCCAGCACCAGCCCGGTTAGTGCTGTGATGTTAATCGACCGTTTCGGTGGATCGGCGTCTGGCATCTCGAGCCGGCCGGCGGCTGATGCTCCGGCATCGGGGCGCTTGCTGGAGCCAACAGCGCCCCGGTGGACGCTATTGCGTCACCAACGTGCTCAGAGCGTCGCGTTGACGACAGTTGTACCCGCGGCCTCGTTCGGCCCCGTTACGAGGTTCGATCGCGACGGCCGCCACCCCGGCGCGTCTGCATATTGAGCTCTTCGGCGGCGCGCGGTGAAAGATCGATGATAAATCGGCGGGTCCATGGGCCGCGGTCGTTGATCTTGACGATCACCGAGCGGCCGCTGTCGAGGTGTGTCACCCTGGCGTAAGAGGAAAGCGGCAGAGTGCGGTGGGCGGCGGTGGGGTCACGGTGTCGAGGCGCTCTCCGCTCGACGTGGGCGAGCCGACGTGGTTGTACCAAGCCGCTTTGCCGATCTCCCGGCCTCCCAATCGCTGCGGAGGAGCCGCTTGATCGTCGTGATGGGCGGCAAGGCGTGCAGCCGCCTGACGATGCCGTGTCGCTGCGCCGTGATGGGCAGAGCGCGCGCGGGTACCGGAGGGCTTGATGGAAACCACGTGGGTTTTGCCGGTCTGCTGTGCCGCTTGCTGGGATTTGTCGCGGCTGGGATGGTGGGAGGTTGCCTTGTCGTGCGGTGCGGCCATCGCGCCGGTAGAGATCACCAAAAACGCGATGGAGATGCCGATGGTTCGACGCATAAGCATCCGGCGTTGTCTCCTTCTTGCTGCACATCCCGGCGCGAAGGCGAGCGGTCGCGCTGCCACCCAATGGTATTGGATCGGCCTAGGGATGCAGATCGGTGTCGTCCCGGATTGTTGGCGATGCATCCGGGTAGGACAGGGGGAACGAGCCCAAGCTAAACAGCGCAAAACTCGATATGTCAACACCGCCTGCTCCTTTAGCCGTTAACCATGGTTTTCCCGACTGTCGTCGGCTCAGCTAAGCGCCACCCGATCCCACTCGAACGCGTTGTTCGGTTAGGCGAGAACTATTACTAGAGGCACCGAATTTTTATTTCGTGAGATCTTTAATGTTAAATGTTTCAAAAACGAAAGCGCGAAGGCGGAAAATCGCGGCGTCGGCGTTTTGTTAATGAAGTGTCCTACTGCGGGATGAATCCGTGCGACCAGCCCGCCCATCGGCGGGCCCTTCACCGCCGCCGGTCTGGCGCATTCTCGGGGCGGTTGCGGGTCCGTCGGAGGCCGTCGCTGTTCGCGTGATATATCAGTCGGCAACCGGAACCGGAGGTCGGCATGTCGCTTGCCGTCGCTATCCAGATGGATCCGATCGACGCGATCAACATCGATGCGGATCTCGACCTTTGCGCTGGCCCTCGAGGCGCAGCAGCGCGGGCATGGCTTGTTCCACTATTTGCCGGACGCACTGACCTTGCGGGATGGCCGGCTCTATGCCCGCGGTCGGCGGCTCGAGGTCGCCCGACGCTACGGCAACCACCATCGTTTCGGCGCCTTCGAAGAACTCGACCTTGCCGGGTTCGACGTCATCCTGATGCGACAAGACCCGCCATTCGACATGGCCTACATCACGGCGACGCATCTTCTCGAACTGCTGCCGGAAGACGGCCCGCTCGTCGTCAATGATCCGGCCGCGGTACGCAATGCGCCGGAGAAGCTTTTCGTGCTGCGCTTCAGAGAGCTGATGCCGCCGACCCTGCTCACCCGCGACCGCGACGAGATCCGCGCCTTCTGGAAGGAGCACGGGGACATCATCTTGAAGCCGCTCTTCGGCAATGGCGGGGCCGGGGTGTTCCGTCTGCGGCCGGGCGACGAAAACCTGACGGCGCTCCTCGAGATGTACGAGCAGATCCAGCGCGAGCCGGTGATGGTGCAGCGCTACGTGCCCGAGGTGCGTCAGGGCGACAAGCGCATCGTGCTCGTCGAAGGCGAGCCGATGCGGGTGCAGTGATGCGGGTGCCGCCTGAGGGCGAGGCGCGCGCCAACCTCCATGTCGGCGCCGCGCCCAGTGAAGACCGAGCTGCGCGACCGCGACCGCGAAATCTGCGCTGCGATCAGGCCGACCTTACGCGCCCAGGGGCTGGTCTTTGTCGGCATCGACGTGATCGGCGACTGGCTGACCGAGATCAACGTCACCTCGCCGACCGGCATCCAGGAAATCGCACGGCTCTCCGGCATCGAGATCGCACCCAAGATCTGGGATGCCATCGAAGCTCGGCTGGCCGATCGCGCCGAGCGCCGGCCGGCGTGAGTTCAAACCGTAAGGAGCCTTGCCCATGACCGATGCCCGCAACGTCTTCGGCGAACCTCTCGCCGAATGCTGCACCAAGCCGATGACCGGGTTTTATCGCGACGGCAGCTGCAACACCGGGCCCGAAGATTTGGGGTTGCACACGGTGTGCACCAAAGTCGATGCCGCGTTTCTGGCGTTCTCGAAAGCGGCCGGCAACGATCTCTCGACCCCGGTGCCCGAATTCGGCTTCCCGGCCTCAAGCCGGGCGACTGCTGGTGCCTCTGCGCGGAGCGCTGGAAGAGAGGCGCTCGAAGCCGGCAAGGCACCCAAGGTCAGGCTGACGGCAACCCACGAGGCGACCCTGGAGATCGTCCCCTCGAGGTGCTGAAGCGCCACGCGATCGATCTGAGCTGAGGGACGAGCCTCCTGAGAACAGGGAGAAAAATCGAGTACGCATCCGAAAATCGCCGAGCGCATCGCCATAAGCCATTTCCTATCAAGTAGTTTAACAAGCAAAAACCGGAGCGGCCCCGCGCAGTCTTGGCAGGGAGCGAAATCGAGGCCCTGAGGGAGGGAGCAGGGAGAGCCGGCGGACCTCGCAGCCGCCCACCGGACCACCCGTAGCGACGTCCAACCTCCGCCATCCTGACACAAATCATAGACCTCGATCTTGACGCGAATATGGCACCTCTGTCGGCGCCGAGAACCGGTGCCGGGTGGGTCGAGAAGGGAGGGTCTGGAGCGCAGCCGCACGCGCCGCTTCGACCGCCGGCCGTAGTAGGCTTGGTAGCCCGCGCTGGTACAGAACCTGTAGAGTGGCCCTGATCAGCCGCAGCTCCGGCTGGTGCAAACCAGGAAAAGCTTGGAGGAAAGGCGATGACTGAGAAGACGGTTCGCCCTCGTTCGGTATTGCGACGCACGATGCTGGTCGGAACGGCGGGCGTGCTTGGCGGCGCCGTACTTGGCCCGACCCCGGTACAGTCTCAAACCGGCACCGCACCCGCGGCGGCCGTGCCCGGCGGCGCTCCGCCCACAGCGCGTTACGGCGATCCGGCATGGTGGGCGCAGCGGAAAGAGGAAGTCCTGGAGCCGGCGCTCGAGATCGTCGATCCGCACCATCATCTGTGGGACCGCAACGGGCACCGGTACCTGCTCGACCAGTTGCTCGCCGACACCGGCAGCGGTCACAACATCACGCAAAGTGTCTTTGTCGAATGCGGCTCGATGTACCGCGCCGACGGCCCGGCGGAGATGAAGCCGGTCGGCGAAATCGAATTCGTCAACGGGACATCGGCGATGAGCGCCAGCGGACAGTTCGGCAAGAGCCGGCTGTGCGCCGGCATTGTCGGGCATGCCGATTTGCGCCTCGGCGACGGCGTGGCGCGCGTGCTGGAGGCGGAGATCACTGCCGGCGACGGCCGCTTCCGCGGCATCCGCCATTCGGTGGTCTGGGACCCGAGCGAGACGTTCTCGCGCGGCCGCACCAACTCGCCGAAGGGCCAGATGGCCGATGCGACCTGGCGGGCCGGGTTTGCTCGGCTGGCGCCGCTGAACCTGACCTTCGAGGCTTGGCTGTACCACCCTCAGCTGATGGAGCTGGCGGATCTGGCGCGCGCCTTCCCGCAGACGACAATCATCCTGAACCATGTCGGGGACCGCTCGGCATCGGCCCGTACGCGGACAAGAAGCAGGAAACCTTCGCGGCGTGGAAGGCCGGCATCGCCGAACTCGGCAAGTGCCAGAACGTCGTCGTCAAGCTCGGCGGGCTCGGCATGCTGTTCGGCATGTTCGACTTCCACACGCGCGAGACGCCGCCTTCCTCGGAGGAGCTGGCGCGCGCCTACAAGCCCTATATCGAGACCTGCATCGCGGCGTTCGGCCCGGACCGCGGCATGTTCGAGAGCAACTTCCCGCCGGACGGCGTCAGTTCGAGCTACGCCGTCCTGTGGAACGCCTTCAAACGCCTGGCCGCCGGCTACTCGGCCGACGAGAAGGCCAAGCTGTTCAGCGGCACGGCAAAGCGCGTCTACCGTCTCGCGTAGATCCACGCGGTGGCAGGTTGTCGCGTCGCTCTCCCGCGCACCGCGACAGCCGGGCCAAGCCGAATGGTCCCGGCTGCGACGAAAGGGCGGGTGATCAGAGCGTCACCTGCCAGTCTAGGCGATTTGGGTCCCTTCGGTGGCCACGGCTTTTGCACCGCCGGGCGCGCCAGCATACGTTTGCGGTGCTCCATGACGCGCGGCAATTTGGTTGTGTCGACCCCGTCGCCTTCGATCCAGGTGCCAATCGTGAACAGGTACGGGTCGCAGATCGTGTACTGCTCGCCCATGACCCACGGACCCTTCAAGAGCTTGCGTTCGATCAGCTCGAAGCATTCCGTCATCGTTGCGGGCACCTTGCGCTTCATCGCCTCGATCGCCGCGGCATCGTCCGCCCACCGCGCGCCCCGCCTGCCATGCGCGTGCGCGACGTGCACGGTCGAGCAGAGATAGCTGTTGAACTCCTGCACCTGCGCCAGGGCGAACGGATCCGAGAGCGGCGCGAGTTCTGCATTCGGAAAACGCTGCGCCACGAAGAGCAGCAATCCGGGAGTTTCGGTGAGTGTGCCGCTTTCGGTCACCAGCGCGGGAACCCGCCCTTTCGGGTTTATCGCGAGGTATTCGGGGCTTCTCTGGGCCTGCGAACCGAAATCGACCGGCACCGCCTCATAGGGTGCGCCGGCCTCTTCGAGCGCGATGTGCGTCGCGAGCGCACAGGTGCCCGGAGCGTAGTAGAGCCTGAACATCAGCGTCGTCCTTTCGTCGGTCGACAGGTCACGAGCGGCGCGATCGGGGTCGGCTTTCCGGCACTCCGCAGTAGCAAGGATCACGGGCAGCTTGTATCAGGGATGCGGGTTGCCGGCACCTTGACTCTTCACGCGGAAGGAACGCACCAATGTTGATCGTCGACGCACAGATCCATCTCTGGGAAAAGGGCACGCCGTCACCGCACCATCGTCAGGAACCCTATTCGGCCGAAGCAGGCGATCGCGGGCATGGATGCGGCCGGCGTCGACCGGGCGCTGGTCCACCCGGTGCTGTGGGACCCGGACTCGAACGAGCTGGCGGTCGAAGCGGTGCGCAAATACCCCGACCGCTTTGCGATCATGGGCTGGTTCTATCTCGACGACCCGAACGGCCGCGACCTCGTCGCGCAGTGGAAGGAGCGGCCGGGCATGCTCGGCCTGCGCTTCTATACCAACGACCGGCACCCGCAATCCTGGTTCACCGACGGCACCCTCGACTGGCTGTGGCCCGCCGCCGAGCGCGCCCAAGTGCCGGTGGCGCTGGGTGCTGCGATGTTCCTGCCGACCGTCGGCAAGATCGCCGAGCGCCACCCCGGCCTGAAGCTGATCGTCGATCACATGGGCGTGCCGCGCGCCAGCAAGGGCGAGGCGGCCTATCGGTTCCAGCCGGAATTGCTGGCTCTGGCCAAATACCCGAACGTGGCGGTCAAGGCGACGGGGCAGGCCGGCTACGCCGAGGACGAATACCCGTTCCGCAGCCTGCATCCGCACCTGCATCGCTGTTTCGACGCCTTCGGTCCCGAGCGGATGTTCTGGGGCACCGACATCACCCGGATGCCTTGCTCCTGGCGGCAATGCGTGACCTTGTTCACCGAGGAACTGCCGTGGCTCAAGGGCCGCGACCTCGACCTCGTCATGGGCGAGGCCCTGTGCAACCGGGTGGACTGGAGCGGTCCCGCCTCGAGAGCGGCCATCGGCAGGGTCCTCTCGTCGCCGCCGGCCGGTAGTCGGTTCAGTGCTGCCGTAAACGGTCGTTCGGGCAACGGAGTTAGAGCCGCTGATGGCGACCCATCACGGCTGAACTCAGCCCCGGTCGCGGTCAGCCGCACCTGACCCGGAGGAGCGGCCCTTCGCCCTTAGCGACCAATGCGATCAACCAGCGATCGACAGTCCCTAACTAGTTTTTCAGCGCTGATAGCTGGATGGTGTCGTAGCGGCTTCTCAATTCCCCGATGGCCTTGGCGTCCGGGGGCCACCGCGTGCGGTCAATTTCGCAAGCTCTTCGAAATAGTGTTCGTGACCGGGCGAGCGATACGGTCAGGAACATCCTCGCCGGCCGGTCGCTGGAGTTGCCGATGTTGTGAGGCACGCCCGGCGAATGAACAATGAAGGTTCCGGGCTTGGCGCGGACCAGTTGGTCGCCAACCTGCCACTCGCCCTCGCCCTCCAGCACGTAGAAGGTTTCCTCCTGAACGCGATGAACGTGGAGGCCGGTGGAAAAGTCCGGCTGGCATCGTCAGATTCGAACATCGAGGTGTGCTTCGAGTCCTGCACCGGTCGCGAGGAACGCCAGCGGCTGGCCCGGCCAAAACGACTTCCTTGCCTTCCCCGGCATTCGAATGACTGCTTTGCACTCATGATGCTCCTCCACTGGTGTGGCGCTGTCATGCGCTGGCAACCGCCGCAACATAATCCGCCGCACCCAAAGGTCCTGAATTCGTCGCGAAAATGTTGCTAAATATTTCCTAGATCGCGCTCACTCAGCCGATGGCGACGGTTCACCAGTTTGGCCCGTTCCGCCTCGACGGCGACGCCGAAATACTTTTTTGCGGCGCCGAACCGACGGCGCGCTGGGTCGGTCGTGCGATTGCGCTGCTTCGGCTGCTTCTGGAGCGGGCGGGCGCGCCGGTTTCCAAGGACGCGCTGATCCAGGCCGCTTGGCCGGAACTTGCGGTCGAAGAGAGCAATCTGACGGTTCAAATCGCAGCTTTGCGTCGAGGTTCTTGAGGGAGGCGGCCGGCGGAGCGACTTGGATTGAGACCTTGCCGCGCCGCGGCTACCGCTATGTCGGACCCGGTGGTCGCGACGGATAGTTCGCCCGCTGACGCGAACTCCGCAGACGGCACCGGCGCTCGCGTTGCTCCGTCAAGCCCGTCCATCGCGGTGCTGCCGTTCCAGAACATGAGCGGCGATCCGGAGCAGGAGTATTTCGCCGACGGCATGGTCGAGGAGATCATCACCGCGCTCTCGCGCATCCGATGGCTTCTTCGTTATCGCCCGGAATTCGACCTTCACCTACAAGGGCCGAGCCGTCGATGTGAAGCAGGTTGGCCGCGAGCTTGGCGTTCGTTATGTGCTCGAGGGCGGTGTGCGCAAATCGAGCAACCGCATCCGCATCACCGCGCAATTGGCCGAAGCCGCAGACTGGCAATCACGTCTGGGCGGAGCGCTACGACCGCGACCTCGCCGACATCTTTGCGGTGCAGGACGAAATCGCCGAGCGTGTGGTCGCGGCGATCGAGCCGGAGCTGTATGCGGCCGAGCAGGTTCGCAGCCAGGCAGCAAGCCGCCCGACAGCCTCGACGCCTGGGAATGCGTGATCCGCGCGCTGTCCTGCATCGGCCAGGGTACCCGCGACGAAAATACACAAGGCCGAAGCCTTATGCCGCCGCGCAATCGCTATCGCGCCCGACTACGGAAGAGCCCACAGCCTACTGGCTTGGGCATTAATGCGCCGCAGTACGTGGTCGGGCGCCTTGCGAACGGTCGTGTCCGAGGTCAGCGCGGAAACACAGACCGCACTCGCCCTCGACGACCGCGACCCATGGGCCCATTTCGCGCAGGGCATGTTGCAGTTGCGATTGCATCGTCCCGACGAGACTGCACATGCGTTGCGCCGGGCCTTGAGTTGAACCCCAACTTCGCGCTGGTCCACGCCTTTCTCGCAGTATCGCTCGCTCATCAAGGGGCGAGCCAAGACGCTGTCGACAGTGCTGAGCACGCGCTGCGGCTGAGCCCGCGCGACCGGCTTGTGGGCACCTATGCCTCGCTCGCGATGGCGATGGTCCATTTGGTCTCCGGGCGTTATCCGGAGTGCGCGACCTGGAGCGCGCAACGTGATCGAGAAAAGTCCCGGATACGCTCCGGGCATTTCTTTTTGACCGCGGCGCTGGCGATGGCGGGGATCTGACCGCGGCGGCGGGCACGTGGCACGCTGCTCCGCTCGCACCCGGAATTCTCGCTGAGCTGGATGGCTGAGGACCTACCCGCCCGCCGGCGAGATGGCCGAGCGGCTGCGCGAAGGTTTGCGCAAGGCCGGGGTGCCGGAGGGATGAAGGCCACTTGGCGCCGTACCGCGACTTTCGCCACCGCTGTGCGCGTGGCCGGTACTGCGCCAGATGCAACGATGCAGCCCGGAAATGACCCTTGCCACGGACTGAGCCAACCCGCAGCGCCGGTCAATGGCCAGAAAGGGGGCAAACTGCGACATAGCCGTGGTGCGGAAATGAAGCCTTATGTGATCTGCCACATGAACTCGAGCGTCGACGGCGCGCATTCTCGGGCAGCCGGTGGCGGCCGCGCCGAGAACCGCATGGCGGGGCTGTTCGAGCGCCTGCACGAAGCAGCTCGGCGGCGGCTCGTGGCTGATCGGCCGGGTGACCGGCAGCGAATACGCCAAGGCCGCAGTCCTACCCCGATCACACCGACCAGACCTATCCGCGGGAACCCTGGTTCGCGCGGCGCGACGCGGCAGCCTACGGCATCGCGCTCGATGCGCAGGGCAAGATCGCCTGGGGACGGTCCGACATCGGCGGCGACCCGATCGTCGCGGTGCTGACGGAGCAGGTCTCCGACGCGCATCTGGCGGGGCTGCGCCAGGATGGCGTCTCCTACATCTTCGCCGGCGAGCGGGAGCTCGATCTCGGGTTGGCGCTGGAGATCCTGAACCGCGAGCTGGGGATCGAACGCCTGCTGCTCGAAGGTGGCGGCGGCTCGAACGGGGCCTTTCTGCGGGCCGGCCTGATCGACGAGATCAGCCTTGCGATCTGCCCCGCCGTCGATGGCGCGAAGGGCGCGCCGAGCATCTTCGACTCCGAGCGACAAGCGATGCCGGCGTCGCGGCGCCGATCACGCTCGATGATCCTGGCGAGCACGCGAGGTGCTGGAGGGCGGCGCGGTTTGGCTCCGCTATCGGCTGCAAAACCGCTGACGCGCAGCGGTGACCGAGCCCAGGTTTTAGGGCGCGAGGGCCGCCCGGAAGCGGGGCGGCCCTCCCCACCTTCACGCTTTGACGTGCACCAACGCTCTGCACTTCGCTTTCCAAACCAGCTCACATGATGCAGAAACCCGGCGCTTGCTCCTCCCTCCAAAAACGCCTCTTTTTCCCTGACATTGTTCCGCGCGGTAATGCAAACGACCTCAAATCACTGCACCTGATAACTCAGGGAGCCCGCGGGCGAAACAGGCGGCAAGCCTCCAGCTCGGACGAAATTCGCGGGATATCAGCCACGATCAGATGCTAGCCGTGGCAAGACCGCCTGGCTGAACGCGAATCCCGGCCCTAAGGAATTCATCACCGCCGCCCGTCGGCTCGTTTTCCGGGCGGACCAATGCGCATCGATTACATGCCCAGTTCCGCCGTCCTGAAGATTACCACAGAACGTTTCGCCTGCCTGGCGCAATCGTTACCTCGCTGCCAGCGTTTCAACTCCGCGGCTCCGGCGATGCCGATAAACACCGTCCAGGCGCACCCGCGCGGCCCCGGGTTAAGGCAGTCCAGATTACAGGTCCGTCAAACATGTTAACATCGTAGTTGTCAGGGGAGCTTCCAAGCCCGCCTCCTGACCTTGATAATTGTCCCGTCTCCTCCAACTGTGGAATTCAGAACAGGTCTCGACGATTGGCCGGAAGGTCATTCGATGAACCACGACTGGTCTTTTTCATGCCATGACGGTCCGTTAACGATCATCTGGGGCTGATCTGGGTCGCATGTAATCCGGACGAACGACTGCTCGAAAGGTGGTATCCACGCCCCTGGTAAACGCCGGTAACTTTCACCCTGAATTGCCTGGCCTCTTAATCAAGCATCCAGTGTGAATCCGTGGAGAGCGTATTTCATCGTCGAATACAATGGAATAGTTCTCCTATGCTGGTATGCGCGACACTGCTGGATCACATTGAGAATGCGGTCGGATTTGCGGAGTGGAGTCGGCGTCCTCAAACGCCTTCGCGCCGCAGCAAAATCGGGGTTTTACATTGACCGAAGGCGAACGAGGTGACTATTCTTCGAGGTAACGTTCAGTGAGCGGTGTTTTGGCCCGGTTAAACCCGCGTTATTCACTCACCAGCACAACAACCGCCCCAAAGCCTGCCGGGCCCCGAATAGTAAGCGACCGGGAATCGGACGCAGTCGATCCAGCGCCAATCCAGGCAGATCTGAGTCTGCCGAAGCGACTCAGCAAGTGGAGCGCCGCGGCCAGTGATTAAATACGCCTTGTAGGCCTGAGGTTTTTAACTGCCGGGCGACTTCGCGCCCGATGCTGTGAGCGGGCTCCCGTGACAAGCGCGCGGTTCGCTTGTTGTTGTTTTGCATACGGAAGCACCGCGTTTGATCACTTCAGAGTCTTGATCTCGCATTGCTAATCCTCCGATACGATAGCCTTCGCCTGCCAACATGACTTCTCCGGCTGGCCACAGCTTCATTGAATTGGCAATGCTCATGGCGCTGTCTTCACCCAAAGGTCAGGCCCTGCCAGCGCGGTTACCTCCAAAGTATTCCATCTCCGTGGCTTACCCGCATGTCCTGACCTCTTGGCGTGAGGCTGAATAAATTTTTCCATCTGCAGTCGGAGTTTCGCCAAACAGAAAACCGTCCCGGCGTCGCCAGGAACTGGGCCTGGTGCCATCGCGCCATCCTTGAAACTCCAGGCACGTAGGCCCCGCTGTTGTTCCCGTCTTGCCCACCCGGTGTAACGGAACTCAAATGGAAAATCGCGTCAGTCGACCTCTTTATCCAGCAAGAAAGAGCTGCCGCTGCCGCCGTCTCCATCGCCATATCAGCACCGGGCGTCGTATCCATGCCACTGCTCCCGGCCAAGTTTTCTCCGCGGGATGCCGCAACCGGGACCAGCCCTCCAGATCGCCACAGGGCAAAAACATTTGCTTTCAGCCTGGGAGTCGGCTTCAGCGGCGCTTTTCTTTGTTCCAGGGAGCGTCTGCCGCTTGCAAAGGCAAACCGGCGACCACATCGCAGAATATAACCATCAGACGAAATTCATTGAGGCTTTGGAAGAATGGGTTTAACATTGAAAGAGGCCGATTTTCTTGGGCAAGAAGTCATTATGCTCGCTACCCTAGGCAAACCCTTTCCACAAATGAATCAACCGTGCACTTGGGTGATACATAAGTTGCCTGGCCAGCCATCGTCAGCTTTTTGTGGCAATTCCACCAATGCCAGGTGATATGCCATCGTGAGGAAAGTCATCACGCCAAAACAACCCAGCAAAAGCGCGGTTGAAATGAGCAATGACCAGCCGACTTCCGGATCAAAGTTTCGAATCTTTCCTTGCCTGCGCCGGAACTCGTCGAGCAACTGATCCATCAAGGCGAAGCCGCTGGTGCCAGCGCGACATCCATCTGCAAAATGCGCGGCATCGTCAGTCGGCTTCCGTCTCGATGGAGTCAATACGCCCACCGTAACTTTGCCTGGGACATCGCCGGACTGAGTCTTTGGACGCATCAAATACCTGGCCAGGTTAGTAACCTACCAGGTATTCTCTTCCCCAGGATGGTGGCCGCATCAACAAACAGATGCGAGATTCATGAGCACATCCGTGGCGACGTATCCCACCGTGACTGGCGAGAAAATCGTGCTGCGCCTCTTTCGACAGTGGCGCCGCTCAAAACCATCGCTCAACTCGAGTTTCCGCCAGATGTCCGGGGAGCAATTTTGAACGCTTTCTTCGCAGAACGCGGGTCTGCTATTTGCTCACCGGTCCGGCAGGCAGCGGTAAACGACGACGATCATGTTCAGCCGCGCCGGCGCCGTTGAGGGCAATCGACACATCATCACCGTTTATGCGGACCCAGTCGAGCAGATCGTGCCAGGCGTAATGCAAACCGAAGTCAACGACGCGGCGGTTTGAGTTTCGCAGTGGCTTCGCGGCATTTGCTGGAGGCAGGACCCCCAAGTGTTGGTAATCTGGCGAAATTCAGACGAGAAACGGTCGGTATCGTCGTGCGAGCTTCTCTTACTGGCCATCTGCACTTCACTACCGCTTCACGCCGGGTCTTGTAGCGGAGTTTTGGAGCGGCTTACCATTCTCTGCCAGGATTTCAGCCGTTGCCTTCCCTCCAACTGACTCTCGTCCAGCGCCTCATCCGCTGCTTTCCGTGCCAACTTGGTTAGGGGAAGGGTTGCGTGGATCCGCCTCACACTGGCTTCCGGGGACGCCTGCCGATTGTCGAGTTCTCACCATCACCCCCGCCATACGGAGGCGGGTCGAATGGCGGAACTCGAAGGGATTCATGTCTCACTACGGGACCAGGCCAATGCACGCCAATCCAAGCCGTCCTCACGAACGAGTCTGAGATCGTCCGGGCTCGCGTGGGGTAAGAAAACGCAACCCAGTAACGATCTTTGTGCGCCCTGTCTAATATTATGTCGGGCTAGGAACACTCGTAATAATGATGAAAAAACCACGAGAATTTGCCTTCTTCAACCGTCAGCTCGCAGCGATGCTGCGGAAGGCATCCGGCTGGAAGCCTTAAACAATTGAGTGCCGGATGCACCAGCCCTTGCGGAACAGGTTGAGACGTTTGCAGCGACCTGGCCATGGAACGCCTTTGCCGGAGGCTCGCCGTGGCAGTTGCCCGAGATGGTCTGTCGCATGGTCCAGGCCGGCGCTGCGGCAATCGACCTGCCTGGAGTCTGACACCCTCGCTGACCATTTATGAACAAACAACCTGCTTTGGACTCGCCCCTCTTCCCGCGGGCCTGTTGGTTTACCTGGTCCTGGTGCGGCGGCAGGTCGCTGGGCTTACTGTCCGTTTCTTCCGTCTTCAGCCGGTTCCGGCGCACATGATGCAGCAGTTTTCGCTCACTTCCCGTGGCCGCGGCGGTGCTTGATGCCGCCGCTGACTGGCAGTCCTCGTCCTGGTCGGCCTCGCGGTCGCCTTTTCAGCGCGTTGGCGTTGGGCCTTGCGCTGGCGATTGCCCGGGTCACGAGGCCAGCCTTTGCCCAACTGCATCCGCCATTTCCTTAATGCCTCAAGAAGGGCACACCCCGTCGCAAATGGCGATCGCGATGGGTGAGTCTTCCAGAGTCTTCCACGCCGGCCGCGGCTCAATTGGCGGCGTGGCGCAAACTGACCGGCTGCGGCAGGGCAACCCGGCCAATGGCCCACTCCCCAACACCCTTTCCCACCTCTGTTCCTCTGGCTCATCCAGAACGGTGGGAACGACCTCGCGTCCGATTCCAGAAGGCCTCCGGAAACGCACTTTTCAGCGCGGGCCTCCTATCGCATCGAACTCCTACTCTATGGCGCTCTGCCCGGGTCCATCATGCTGCTGGGTATCATCATGGTCATCTGGCAGGCAGTCCCGTCGACGCAGTCTCGGTCTGGATGATGAACATGCTCGGCGACATGGGAGGAATGTGAATCCATGCAAGAAACGTTGCTCCAATCCCTGCCATCGGTCCCCTGTTAGCCGCTGGGTGGGTGTTGCTTATCTTCCTCGGATACCGGGGTCATGGGGTCCTCCCGCGGGCGCGGCCAAGGTCTACCTGGTCTACTTCCTTCTTCCTCACCCTGCCGATGCGACGAATGAGCGAGCGCGGATCTTTATCGACGCGTTGAGCTGGCTTGCGCCAAGGAAAACGGCGGAGGAATCCATCATCGCCGTTTCTGCCAGCGCCGGGACCGGAGTTTCGGCGTCCGTTTTTACCTGCTGGCGGAGTATTTGCGGGCGCGGGGCACTGGCTTCCGAGGCGCTGGGTGAACAGTGGCGCCGCGCCTGCTCCCGCCCCAAGTTGCCGCGATGCTGCATGCGGGAGGACGCGGATTGAGATATCACCAAAGCGCTGCCTGCTTGCCGGCAGGTGCTCAGCATGATGGTGTATCCCAGGTTCGCGGGGCTCTCAATTACCTTAATTCTGGTGGTGTTCGTGGCTGCCCGGTGCTTCTTGTGCTCCATCCCCGTCAAAGTGACCAGCATCAAAGTTCTTCCCAGCATCGCCAGATCTTTTCTGAAATGTCGGGACAACAGCTTCCGGCGCTTTCGCGCGATTCATTTTCGATGAACAGAGCGGTCATGGCTCGTCCAGATTGCCACCATCCTCTTCCTCTGGATTTCTCCTCCTCGCTTATTTGGGCGGGCCTCGGCCTGCGCTGGCTGGGTCATCACCGTCGGCGCCGGATCGCATCGCTCTCCTGTTTCCTGGCGCTGCAAACGGATGCAGCGGATTTCTCCTCGATCCTGGCTTCTCTTTGCTCCTGGACACCGGCATGCCGGAGCCTGAGGGCCGTCTTGTTTCGCCGGCGAAGCGACGGGTCACGGTGCCGTCATCAAGAACTGCGCTGCGGCGGTGGCGGAGGCACTGCGCCAGGGTGTCAAGCTGCCGGACGCCCTGAAGGCCTTCGACGACGACGGCGAGTTGCGGTGGGCGAATCACCAACGCCGCTCATCATCACACCGGCTTCGCTAAAGCCCTGGCTGGATGGGACGAAACCCTCGACGCCAAAGCGCAAGCCTTCCAACTTGAACAATCCGCGCCCAAATCGCTACCACGGTCTTCGTTCTAATCAACGGCTTCATTGTCGGCTGCTTTGTGATCGGTATTTTCATGGGTCTCACCCAACTCATCGGCTCTGGTGTTATGGTAATTCGACTTTCCACAAAGAACGGCGCAACCGCGTCGCTCATGATCGAGTTGCTGGCGGCAATGGCCATTCTTGTTGGCGTTGCCATACCGCTGGCGTGGTCGCTCAGCCCAGATGCCGCTCAGCCTGGCGCTTTTACCGCGCGCTGTCGCCATGGAAATCATCGATGGGGAGATGGAAGCGATCGGCTGGGAGTGGCGTGCGTTTGACCAAGGCCGTGGCATGAATACCCGGTGCGCGCGCTGTCGGCCACCAACCTTCCCCGGGCGGCTTTTATCTGACAGTCGAACCGAAGGTCGTCCGCCTGGAATGGAAGCCTGCAAACAGCATGGCGGCCCTTGCAGCGGAGTGCGCTCGTCTCCAATGAGAACCTGGTAACATCTCAACCGGCGCGCCGCGTACTTCATGCTCATCGAAGCGCTTCGTTTACATCAGCCTCGTCGGCGCTGTCCTCGGCACCGGCTTTGCCGTCATGTATCGCTGCGTCGATAACTCGGTGGTGCTCTCTCGTCGCAACGCATTGCGGATATGACCGCCGCCCTCAACGCGGAGAAAGATGGCGCGCGGACATCCGGGGTTCCCGTCAGCCCTCTTCACGTCGAAACCTCGGAGACCGGCCCAACCCTGCAGCTCACGACCCAAAAGGGGGAGGTGGTTTACCGTTTTGAAACCAACACCGCGGACGCGCTTTATCCAGGGCCAGCCCGGGATTCACCTCACCGATGTGAAGACCTCGGAAATGCGAGCTGACCAGCGCCAAAAAGTGAGCGCCTGGGTGCAATGGGAAGTTCGAGTTGCCGTTGCGCGCCAGGATACACTAAGCCTGCCAGGTGCGTCCCTCTTCACGTTCACCGCCGTGCCTGAAAGGAGCGCCGACCAGTGAGAGTGCCCGTGCCAATCGCCCTCCCGCCGCAACCACGGTTCCGCTGGTCGTGGTGATGATCGTCCTGTTGGGGCTCATGTTGATATTCGTCTTTGCCAACGCCAAAACGCCCACTTTATGAGCCGCGAGCTGAAGCTGATCGAAAAGCGCCAGGTTCAACGCCTGAACACAACGGTCTCCGCTACCAACCACATCGGCCAAACCCGGACGAACGCGACCCCTGCTACAGAGCCGGTTCCGGAATCAGCACTCACCCTGAAAACAGCATCCGCAACCAACCCGAGAAACGGATGGATCTAGCCACAGTCATCAAGCTCTCGCTGCGGGCCTTTGGTTGGGGGTTCGTCGGCTTCGTCCCCTGTGATTGGGCTGTTACCCGGCTTCTATGTTCTGTCCTGTCGGAACCGGGTTCGCAGAGAATTTGGCAAAGAATGGAATCCTGCCGCCCGCTACCTCGCTGGCGGGGTGATCCTGTCCAGTCTTGGAATCCCCACCTGGTTCGCCCGTGTTTGGCATCGTCGCTAAAATCAGCCTCTCGCGAGAGGCAGTGGGAGCGAGAGGAGGCGCCTGAGTCGCCCGGCAGTTCCTGCCCGGACCCAGTGGTAGAATCATGAACGGACGCGGTAGAAGCGCTGTGGAGTGCCATGCGGCGGTCTGCAGGAATTGAAACAGTCCGGGCGAGGTTTCCGAAGTTGGCCCCAGGCCAATCCAACTACCCAAAGGGCAAGGAAACGTTGATGGTGGCAAACACGGTGTAACTGGCGCCTGCGGGTCCCGAAAAAGGCGAAGGTAAAGGCGCCATTGGGCAACTTTCGCCGCATTCGTCAGCACGAGCGACGAAGATACGGGAGTAACCATCATATTATCCGCCATAAAGATCGGACCCCAATCTCCCCGGTCGGCGGCGGCGCGTCGTAATGCAATGACCACGATGACAACGGTGGGCCGAGGTGAAGGCGAGGGTTTCCGGAAGGCCAGGTGCCTGCGTTTCTGCATTTCGTGGTGCTTGAGCCCACGAGCGAGTCATTCAGGATACACCGTCACTTTCATCCGCGCCGAAGAGTCACAGGAAAGTTCTTTGCGGCGCATACAGAATAGAAAAGCCGGCGAGCGTTTGAGAAAACCGATCAGCAGGTCGGCAGCGAAAACACTGCTTGGGTAAATACAATACCCGGAGAACCCTGCCGGGAGTGAATCCCACGCTTTATGTTTGCCTCCTGGATTGAGAAGCCTTGCCCGGTCGTGCGGAGAACTGAGCGGTGATTTCGCCTACGGTCAAACTCAGTGGCAACGGTGAGTGCGGTGAGGCGTTGTCGAAGTCAAAAAGGACGCTTTGCGCGTAAGCAGGCACGGCAATCAAGGCTGCGCCCGATAGAACCGCTGGAATTCCGTTCCTCATAAATTGGCCAGGTTGCAAAGCTCGCCCTTGCTACCTGATTGCGGTCCTAACCAGCAAGGGATCGGGATGTCAATCCAATAATAATAGAAACTCATCTATGAATGGAGATACATTAGCCTTTACGGGGATTAAAAACAAGCCCGCATCGCGTTTACGAAACCGCCAAGCTTCCTCAGAACGGGCCTCACCAGCGGGGATCGGCACGAGGCGTGGAACCAGTATTGTCTTCCGCTTCGAAATCCAGGTTGGATTTCTCCATTAGATAGTCCAACTCGGCTTGCTTCACTTCGAGGTAACCATCAAGTCCGGCAAGACGGAGGAGAGTATCTGGCGTGCTCGCTCGATTTCCTCTTGATTGGTAATGCTGGCTTGGCTGGCGATAGGGTGGGGGTCCTGTGGCCAGGCTCAACTCCAGCCCTGACCTTGTGATCCGAAAGGGCACTTCGGGCCCTGAAGTTATCGTTCCTCTATGCTTCACTACGCGCAGTGCGCGCCCGAAACTGCTCTACCGGCAAACTGAAAATCCAGAGCTACGACGCAGTCGGCCATAAACTGCAAGAAGGCATATCGTGGCACTTTGAAGACAAACTTCCACGACATCGGCGGTAACGATTCCCGTGAGCTCCCTCAAATAGCCACTCGCGCAACCGGAAGGTTTCCCTCCACTTCCTGCGCCCATCTCTTGAACACCCTTATAGCAGAATCTGGAAAGAATCGAACACGATATTCCTGGCTTTGATCTTCGTGGCCAGAATCCGCAAAGGACGAGCAACCGATCCACCTCCACCCGGCTGTTATGGACTACTTCTCGGCTGTGTGACAGGCCAGCCGCAGCAAGTTCTGCTCTGGAAGCGCGGGAATGTCCCACCCAAAGAATGCCCTTGCTGAATAACCCGTTCAGGCGATTGGGTCAAAAGGTGACGAAAATTCCGGGTTCCCACGGCGGACGCCCGAGAGCAGGGATTGAGGGCGAAGAGGGTCTTCCCGGAGCCCCGACGTCCCAGCGCCAGAAGTGTCCGGTAATAGTACCAACATTCGGCCATCAGGTCATGGCCAGAAGGTTTGTCTCCGCCAGACGCCTTATCAATGTTCATGATCGCCTTCCCCGCCCATCCAACATGGTGCGGGTGTGAGATACTGGCGAACGGATATTCGATCCAGCCGCTGCTGCGTGCATGCCGGATTTAGCGATTCCGCTGAGGAGAAAACGACGGCGCATTTCACCGCCCACCATCCTTCGGGGCGCGCAGACTCGATGAAGACCCGGCAGCAGAGGGCGCATTCGTATTCTTTCGAGCGAAAGTGGATCGCAGGAGCCAGTGCATGTTTGAGCCCCTCCACAAACTCGTCGGCATGGATCGGTCTCCGAAATGCCGAAAGAATGTTGCTGCTGGCGGCGACCCGCTGATTGAGATTGCCGGTTATGCCCAGCGAGGCTTGCCGAGCGACCGGGCGAGGTTCTGTGCGCCAGGGCGGCGAGGTGTTGGTGTTGGCGCTTTCCATGGTCGCTTGGCGCTTGCCGAGGGTGGCTTCGAAGTCCGTGCGCCGATGTACCGGCCCGGAATGGCTGCCATTCTCCGAGGGCGCCCGGCTGAGAAAGTGGCTCTGCGGTGGCAGCCGCCAGGGTTGCTGACGGCTGGATCGTGGCGGCGAGGGCGACCTCGGTAAGGGTGGACGTCAGGGTCGCGGAGCTGGACAGCACGGTCGCGAGTTGGCTGGTCAGAGCGAATACGCCCGGCAGCGTGCTCGACTTGGGCGACGACTTTCTCGAGCCGCCCGTTAGCGCCGGTGCGACTCCTCGAGCCAGCAGCCAGTATTTGCTGGTCGCCGTTAGGTGTAAGGCTGATCGCTCCGCCGAGCCTGCAGTCCCACATCGCGGTCATGGTTTTGCGCCTCCCGGGTGTCGAAAAGTATGACGTTGGGAAGCCTCGGCCTGGCGGAGCGCCGCCACGGGAATTGCCTGGTGACCACGTCGAGCGCGCTGGCGAGAAGGTCTGGTGCCGCGCAGATCGCAACACCTCCGGCCCCAGGGTCCATTTGTGGGGCGATGGGAGCGTTCCTCCAGTTCATCGGCGGAGACGCGGCGCAGCGGATTGAACATGAATGCGTGGGTGGCCGGTCCGTGCCCTTGTCACTTCCAGCGACGCGTTTGCCGAGGAAGTCGGCGGCTGCGCTACCCGGGCCCGCGAGCCTTCGTAGTCCAGATGTAGCACGTAGTTAGGGGATTTGAGCCGGGAACTCGACGTAGACGTTGTAGTCGAAGTCCGGTCCGGCTGGCATCGGCTTGGATATCAGTGATGATCCCGGCATCGAAGCCTCAGCATCAGCTTCAGCGGTCGCGCCAGGCCGCAGCCCGGCGGCGGTCTCCAGGAATGTGAAATAGGTGGCCTTGGTGAGGAACCAGCCCTTCCTTCCGGCCATGGCGTAGACGGTAAGCAGATTTTCAAAGCCGGAAAACCAGCAGGCCGAGGGCGAGCAGCACAAACCAGCCGACCAGACCCGTTCCATGCGGCTGAGCCGGGTGCGCAATTGCGGCGTGAGATCCTGCGGTGCCATGGTCTGGAGTCTAGTCTTCTGCCGATCTTCCGTCGGGCTAGGGCCGTCTCGTTCATCAACAATTGCTGGGACCAACCCGCTGTTCGTCCGCTTCCACTTCCGGCCAGTCCCCCGAGGACTCCGGAAGGCCTGTCGCGCTAGACTCGCGAATCTGCCGGGCGCGGCCCTTCCAAGCGCCGCAAATCGGAGGTGGTCGCCACCAGCGTCAGCGGCCGGTCTCTCCTGCGGCCATTTGCGGCCCCGGGCCAGCTTCATCGAGGAGCCTCGTAGCCACCACTGCATGTGGACGTAGTGATCCACGCCGGCGATCGGATCATCGACCGTGAGCACCTGCAGTGGCTTCGACCGATGAGCGCCCGGGCCAGGCTCCACTCGCTGCCGCCAATCCCGGCTGAGTGCTCCCGGAGTTGTGTCGGCCCATGGGACCCAGTTCCACTCTCCTCGAGCGCCTCCTGCCACGGCGTCGCGCGCCTGAGCCGCGGAAAGATTGTGGTGGCATCTGAGTGGCAAGGCGACGTTCCTCCCGCACTGTCAGATGCGCCAGCAGCTGGCGTCCGTCAGTCGCCAGGACTAAGCGCGGAGGCTGAATCTGGGACCTGCGCGGCTTGCGCGTCGTCGGGCATGCGGCGTCTTCGAACAGTGTGTGTCGTCCCTGGTTTGGGGTCCTTCATCAACCTCGGCGCCATCGAGAGAGATAGCCGCTCTTGCCGCGTGCCCTGCAGGCCCGCGATAGACCCAGTAATCTCCTGGCTGCTAGTCAGACCAGTCTCACCCCCTTCAGCGATACCGTCAGATCGGGGTCGCGCATCGGTCAGCCGCGTCGCGACGTCGCTCCACTGGGCAGCGACGGGTCTGAGCGGCGACAGGAGAGCGCCGGAGCTCGTCATGAGCGCGACGAGTACGCTGATGATGAATGGAGGGGCCGGCCAGGAGCAGGCAGGCGATGATATCTTTTTGGGCCACGGCACGGACCGTGGCGGAGACACTTCTTCTTAATTCGCAGCGGTTGAGCTACAGCCCGTGGTAGGAGGTAACCACAGAAATGGAGTAAATACGTAACTGGAACGAAGTACA
>ERZ1370068.6451-contig-5434_pt1 | contig 37907 bp, 60 predicted proteins | sample MGYA00561227_ERZ1370068 | MGnify/ENA primary metagenome ERZ1370068 (study PRJEB38410, sample SAMEA6850437) | metagenome | study: Metagenomic assessment of the ecological functions of the soil: analysis of the soil microbiota associated with the...
GCCCCGAGATTGCCGCCGCCGTGCTGCTCGACGCCGCTGCGGCGCGCCGGCATCGGCCTCTTCTTGAGTAGGGCCACGGCACTGATGGAGCCCCGCTCAGTACCGGCATTCCCGGCGCCGCACGCATTGCCGATAGACGGCATCGACCGATCCGCCTCAGAGTCGCCGGCCTGGGCTGAAAGCCGCTCGCCGGCCACGCACGACCAATCCGGCTCCAGGCGTTCGCGGCATCGGTCTGCGGTATCGAGAGGCGCGGTTCCCACCCAGGACGTGTCGACCGAGGCTCATCGACGACCCAGAGGTCGAGGTGGTCTACAACGCGCTCGTCAACTCGCTGCACGCCCAGTGGAACCAGTACGCATTGAACGCCGGCAAGCATGTGCTCAGCGAGAAGCCCTTTGCCAGCAACGCAGCCGAAGCGTCGCTGGTACGCGATGTCGCCAGGACCGCGCCAGGTCAGATCGTGGAAGGCTTCCACTACTTGCACCATCCGATGAATCAGCGGCTCAGGGAGCTCGTCACCTCCGGCGAGCTCGGTGACGTCCAGCAGGTCGATATCGAGCTGAGCATGCCAGCGCCGCCAGACTAGCGATCCTCGATGGTCGCTGGAGCTGGCCGGCGGAGCGACGATGGATCTCGGTTGCTACGTGCTCCACGCCGCCCGTCAGCTCGGTCGTTGGCTTGACGAAGCACCATCGGTGGTCAGCGCCGAAGCCACCCTCAAGAAACCGACAGTCGACGCTGCCATGCGGGTCGAGCTGGCCTATCAGGCGGTATCCGTGGCCGGCTCCGTTGGGACATGAACGCCGGAGGCCCGTCGAGATGGTCTGGACCGTCGCCGGGACGGCGGCCACAGCTGTCGTGCCGGCGTTCGCTGTGCCGCACATGGACAATCGGATCGTCATCACTGCGACGGCAGCACCGAGGAGCAGGACTCTTGGCGACCAGACGTCGTACACCTACCAGCTCGCCGCTCTGGCGGACACGCTGCAGACCGGCGCCGAGTTCGTGATCGATGTCGACGACTCGGTTGCCAATGCTGAGCTGATTGACGAGGTGTATCGAAGGGCGGGGCTCTCACCCCGCGGCTAGGACGGGCCTGGTTCTGCGCCGCGCACAGCTATTCGGCAAACGACCCGCCGCCCAGCTGCTCACCCGTCTCCGGGCAGCGCCAGCCCGTCCGCCCTCACGCGGATGGGAGAGAGCCGGTGCGGGCATGTTGTACGGCGTAATGATGTGGATATTCGATGGCCGGGAGTACGCGGCACCAGGTAGCGCCGTTGTGCGCCTGCATGATCGCATAGCAGGCCTGACGCATGTCTTGCCTGAGGTCGTGATGGAGCACGGCTGAAATCCGGCCGTCGCGGAGCAGCCGCGTGTTGTCCTGGTCCAGGTCGTGGGCGATGAAGACCGAGTACGTCCGCTGTCGTAGAGGCGAAGGCTTCGACGATGGCCATGTTGCCGCCGCCGATGGAGTACACCGCACTGATGTCGGGGTTGCGGTCCAAGGCAGCCAGGCACGAGACCTTGCATGGTCTCGTCGAGGCCGTCGCTGTTGTCGATCTCGATCATGGCGCGGTCCGGATAGCGGTTTCGCATCGCGCCCTGGAACCCCATCTCTCGTTCTTCCTCGCCGCGGAAGAACCCTCGACTCAAAGTGACCAGCACGTCTCCCGGCCGGTCACCCAGCCACTGGCCCATCAGATACGCGGCGGTCGCACCCGCAGCCCGGTTGTCCATTCCGATGTAGGTCAGCCGCTGGCTGCCGGGGAAGGTCGCGTCACCAGGGTCACGATCGGGATTCCAGCCTGGATCAGTCGCCAGCAGGCGGTGATGATCTCCGGCACGTCCGGGCGCCTTCAAGATCACTCCGTGTGAACCCCGCGACCGAATGCGGTCCAGCGTTGCCACCATGCTCATCGACAGGACCGGTTTCGCGGAAGTGGAAACGAGCACGCACGGCGGCCGGTCGCAGCGAGGGCAGCTCCGCTTCGAGGGCGTCGCGAACCGCGGAGGAGAACCGTTGTGGCGCCTGCATGACGACGTCGATCATGAAGGTGCGGCCACTCAGGCGGAGCTGCGACCGCTGCCGGTCAAGATCGGCGATCGCTTGCTGCACTTCGCGCGCTGTGCTCTCGCGTACCTGGCCGCGGTTGTTCAGTACGCGGTCAACGGTTCGTTCACTCAGTCCGGCCTGTACGGCGATCTCGCGGATCCGGTAGGGATGTCCCACGGAGCTCCTCCTGGCGGGTTATTGGCGGTTTCTTGGCGTCTACGCGGCGGTTTTCTCTCTTAGGATGACATCCATCGACCGAGACCGCACGCACCAGTGTTGGAGGAACGCCTCATGGACCTGACATCCATGCTGATTGGAGGGGACTGGCGGTCGGCCGTCGGAACCGGGCGAACCGAGGACGTGACATCGCCCTACGACGGCTCCATCGTCGGCACCGTACCGGTGGCCGGCAGAGATGACGTCGAGGCTGCGCTGACGGCGGCTGAGGCGGGAGCCGTACGGTGGCGTCGTACGCCGGCACACGAGCGGATGAAGATCTTGCGTCGGGCGGCGGAGCTCGCGGACGAGCGGGCCGGCGACATTGCCAAGATCATCAGCTCCGAAGCCGGCAAAACGATCACCGAAGCCACCGGAGAGGCGTCTCGCTCCGGGGAGATCATCCGGCTGGCGGCGTTCGAGGGCACGCAGCTGTACGGCGACACGCTGCCGCTCGATGCCAATCCAGGAACCGGCCTGGACAAGATCGGCTTCACACTGCGACCAGCCGTGCGGTGTCGTGGTTGCGATCTCACCGTTCAACTACCCGGCGCTTGCTGGTGCTGCACAAGCTCGCCCCGGCATTGGCGGCAGGCAATGCTGTTGTCCTCAAGCCCGCGCGCACCACACCACTGACCGCGCTGGCACTGGCCGCCTGCTTCGTCGACGCCGGCTTGCCCGACGGCGTGCTCTCCGTACTCACCGGGCCCGGTGCCGAGTTGGGCGACCTGCTGGTCAGCGACCCGCGGGTACGCAAGATCTCGTTCACCGGGTCGACGGCAACCGGCGAGCGCATCACCCGGATGGCTGGGGTCAAGAAGCTGTCGCTGGAGCTCGGGGGCCTCCTGCCCGGTGATCATCATGCCGGACGCCGACCTCGAGCTGGCATCCAGCGCGGTTGCCGCCGGCGGCTTACGTCAACGCCGGCCAGGTGTGCATCTCCGTGCAGCGGGTCATCGCCCACCCAGCGGTGAGCGGCGACTTCCTCGACGCGCTGGTGCCCAAGGTCGGAGGCCATCCGCGTGGGCGACCCGTCCTCGCCGGACACCGGCATGGGGACACTGATCACCACCGGCGAAGCCGAACGGGTTCGGCAGTCGATCGCCGCGGCGGCCGCGGCTGGAGCGCGAGTCCTCACCGGCGGGGAGCGGGACGGCAGCATAGTGTCGCCAACTGTGGTCGCCGATGTGGACCCGTCGTCCCCGTTTGCTCAGGACGAGCTGTTCGGACCCGCCGTGGCAGTCAGTACGGCCGAAGACTGGGAGTCCGCGGTGACGCAAGCCAACGGGACGGCGTACGGGCTGGCCGCGGGAATCTTCACCGCCGACGTCGCTGGCGCCGTCCGTGCCATGCGAGAGATCGACGCCGGCAGCATTCACATCAACTGGACCCCGCTGTGGCGCGCGGATCTCATGCCGTACGGCGGGCTCAAGGAAGCGGAATCGGCAAGGAAGGACCGCGCTGGGCCGTCGAAGAGATGACGGAACTCAAGACGGTCATCCTGCACGGCCGGCCCTGGTAGGCAGAAAAGGAGCTCGATTCATGGGCAACACATCCCGAGGTACAGTGCGGCTGACCGTTGCGCAGGCCCTCGTCACATACCTGTCGCGGCAGTATTCGGTGGCGGATGGGCATCGCCGTCGGCTGATCCCGGCCGCGCTGGGAATCTTCGGCCACGGAAACGTGGCCGGGCTGGGCCAGGCACTGGACCAGCTCAGCAACGAGCTGCCGTTCATCCAGGGCCGCAATGAGCAGGCGCTGGTGCACATGGCATCCGGCTACGCCAAGGCGACGCGACGGCATGCGACGTTGGCAGTGACGGCGTCGATCGGCCCGGGAGCGATGAACCTGGTGACTGGGGCGGCGTTGGCGACGGTCAACCGGCTGCCGGTGTTGTTGCTGCCGGGAGACACCTACGCGACCCGGCGGCAGGGTCCCGTATTGCAGCAGCTGCAGCACCCCGTCGAGGCAGATGCGTCGGTAAACGATGCGCTTCGGCCGGTGTCCGGTTCTTCGATCGGATCAGCCGGCCGGAGGCGCTGTTGACGGCGTTGCCGGCGGCGATGCGGGTGCTCACCGATCCTGCGAACACCGGCGCCGTGGTGCTGTCGCTTCCGCAGGATGTGCAGTCGCACGCGTACGACTGGCCGGCGGAGATGTTCGACGAACGCGACTGGGTGATCCGGCGGCCGGTGCCAGACCCGGAAGAGGTCGACGCCGTCGCCACGACTGTTGGCCGCTGCCGAAAAGCCGTTGATCATCGCCGGGGGTGGCGTCATCTACTCCGGGGCCACGGCTGAGTTGGCTGAGCTGGCGGCCGCTGCCGGGATCCCGGTCGCCGAGACGTTCGCCGGCAAGGGTGCGGTGCAGCAGCGGGCCTGGTGGCAGCTGGGCGGGATCGGTTTGGAGGGTACGCCGGCAACCAATGAGCTGGCCGCCGAGGCCGACTTGCGTGCTCACGGTCGGATCCCGGTTGACCGACTTCGCAACAGCCTCTCAGTCGTTGTTCTCGAACCCCGACGTACGGTTCGCGAGCATCAACGTCGACGTACACGACGCCGGCCGGCTTGGGAGCGACCGCAATCGTTGCCGACGCCAAGCGGGCGTTGGCTGCGCTGACCCGGGCCGTCGCGGATTCCGGCATCAAGAGCCCGGCACGAATGGCAGCGCCAGGTCAGCGCCCGCAATGATCAGTGGCTGGCAGAGCGGGCAGCTGCGCTGGATCCCGACACAGCGTTCGACAAGTCGGCTGTCCCGGCCGACTCGGACGTGGTGACAGAGCACGGACGCTGTGCTCACGCAGGGGCAGATCATCGGCCTGCTGCAAGAACACGCGCGGCCCGGGGACACGATCATCGCGGCGGCGGGTGGGCCGCCGGGTGATCTTCAGAAGGTGTGGGACGCCACCGACCGCCGCTACTGCCACTTGGAGTTCGGGTTTTCCTGCATGGGCTACGAGATCCCAGCCGCGCTCGGGGTTCGGCTGGCCGTTCCAGACCGAAGCAAACGCGTGCTGTCGTTCATCGGAGACGGCACGTTTCTGATGGCTCCGACCGAGCTGGTCACCGCCCTTCAGGAGCGGCTGCCGGTCACCGTCGTGATTTCGGAGAATCACGGCTACCAGGCGATTCACCGGCTGCAGATGTGGCGCAGCGGACGGGAGTTCGGCAATGAGTTCCGCTATCGCGACGATGCGCTTGCTCTCGAGTGACGGCAACCCGGCGGGCAAGCCGGCCCGGCTGGAGGGCGAATACCTGCAGGTGGACCTCGTCCAGATTGCCAGCGGCTTAGGTGCGCGCGCGATCCGCGCAACCACCGCTGCGGAGGTCCGCGGACGCGCTGACTGACACCCGCGACCACGAGGGGCCGGTCGTCATTGTCGATCCCCGCTATCCCGCATGCCGAGCTGCCCGGTGCCGGTGTCTGGTGGGATGTCGCCCCGGCTGAGGTCTCCGACCAGGAAGCGGTTGCCCAATTGCGAGCTGAGTACGAAGCCGGCCTGGCCTCCCAGCGGTGGTTCGGATGACCACGGCTACCGATACCGCTGCGGAGCGTCACGTCTCCTTTGAATCGCGGCAGGCTACGCAGCAGCCTCGCTGCGGGCAAGCCCACCGTTGGCACGCTTTGTGGGAGCGGCCTCGCCGGTCACGGCGGAAGTGTGTGCCGCAGCCGGCGTCGACTGGGTATTGCTCGACCTCGAGCACGGCGCCGGCGGCGAGGAGCAGGTCGGTCCGGTCGTCGTCGCGGCCGGCGCGTACGGGGTGCCGACCGTGGTCCGGGTCGAGTCTGCGGAGCGGATTCGGCTCGGCCGCGTGCTTGACCAAGGCGCGGCCGGTGTCATGCTGCCCCGGCTGGACAGTGCGGACGAGGTCGCAGCGGCGATACGACACCTGCGCTATCCGCCAGAGGGAGATCGCGGTGTGGCCACCTACAACCGAGCATGCCGCTTCGGCCTCGACCCGTCTGCCCTTGACCGCGCCAACAGCCGAAGTCCTGGCGGTCGGTGCAGATCGAGTCGGCCCGGGCGGTGGAGCAGGTGGCGGAGATTGCTGCGCTGGACGGAGTCGATGTCTTGTTCGTCGGCCCGCGAGACCTGAGCCATGACCTAGGCGTGCCCGGCGACGTGCAGGCGCCGAGCTACCTCGAAGCTCTCGACCGGGTGCGCAGCGCGGCGCAACAGTTCGGCAAAAGCTGCGGGCTGCTGCGTGCCAAATGGGGCGGCAGCGGCCGAGAAGCGTGCGCAGGGCTGGACGTTCGTGGCCGTCGGCTCCGACTCCACCCTGTTGGCCACCGCCCTCACAGCGGAGCTCGGCCAGCGTCCGTCGGACAGGGGGTCCGAGTCATGACCAGTACGTCAACAGGCGATGCATGCCCGACGGTGGCCACGACATTGGCGTCGGTCTGATCAGCGTCGGCTGGATGGGCAAGCTGCACACGCGGGTCGTACCAGGCACTTCCAACGGTCTACCCCGAGTTGGGTCTGCGGCCTCGCCTCGTGCATGCCGCGGATACCGCACCGGACAGGGCCGCAATACGCACGTGATGTCCTCGGCTATGCCAAAGCGAGCACTGACTATCGGGATGTTCTCGCTGATCCCGGACGTCGACGTCGTCTCGATCTGCGCACCCACAGGTCTCCATCGGGAGATCGGCGTCGCAGCTGCCGAGGCCGGCAAACCGTTCTGGATCGAGAAGCCGGTCGGACGGGACGCGAAGGAGGCGGCCGACGTGGCCGCGGCCGCTCACAAGGCCGGTGTCGTGACATCGGTCGGCTACAACTACCGCCATGCTCCCGCAGTGGAGCACGTACGCGAGCTCGTCACGAACGGTGAGCTCGGCCGGATCACCAACGTTCGCGCGGTCTTCTTCAACGGCTATGCCTCCGAACCGAAGGGCGCACTGTCGTGGCGGTTCATCCGCGATCTCGCCGGTTTCGGTGCCCTCGGTGACTTGCTGAGCCACGTCGTCGACCTCGTGCAGTACCTGCTCGGGCCGATCAGCGACGTGACCGCCTTGACGAGCACGGTCTACACCGAGCGGCCGATTCTGCCCATGGGCTCTGGCACGCACTTCGCGGTCATCGAGGACGGCGAGCTGGCACCGGTGGAAAACGACGACTACGCCGCGGCGCTGGTGCGTTTCGCGCCCGACTCCCGGGCGGCGGGAGCGGTAGGCACGCTGGAGGCCTCCCGGGTCATCGTGGGACCCCAATGCGGCATCGGCTTCGAGATCTATGGCACCGAAGGCTCGGCCGACCTGGAACTTCGAGCAGATGAACGAATTGCGGATTTGCCTGGGTCGAGGTGGCCCGCACTTCGGCTACACCACCGTGCTCGGCAACTCCCACCTCGGCGACTATGCACACTTTCAGCCGGGTCCGGGCACCAGCATGGGCCACGACGATCTCAAGGTCATCGAGGCGAAGAAGTTCCTCGTCGCGGTGACCGGTGGCGAGCGTCGTAACTCCACCGTCGACGACGCCCACCATGTGGCTGAGGTCATTGCGGCCGCCGCTTCCACTGAACGTGGCACTCCGGTGCGCGTCCCAGCGGTTCCCGGTGCATAGACGTCTGGCGGTGACCTGGCAACAGCCGTTACCAATAGCGAGCGCATCGGATCATCTTTACCGTGATCCACATGACCAGAATGTACGTTTCACATTGCATTACGGCGATATGACTCGATGCAACAAATCTCATTCGCATCATTCAGGAAACTCAGCCAACCGAGATCTACACATCTCGCAGCACAAAGCCACGTGCAGGTGAGCTTTGAAACGCCCCGAATACACCGCCAATGCCGATGCCCTTGGTCCGCTACGTTTGCTTGAAGCAATCCGTATCCTTGGCTTGAAAAACGTACCCGCTTTTACCAGGCCTCGACGTCTGAACTCTATGGATCTGTTCGCGAGACGCCGCAACGCGAAACAACCCCTGTTTTATCCATCGGTCCCCATATGGTGTTGCCAAACTTTATGGTTTCTGGATCACGACCAATTATCGCGAGGCATACGGTATGCACGCCTCAAACGGCATCTTGTTCAATCACGAGAGTCCAATGCGCGGTGAAACCCTTTGTGACACGCAAGATTGCGCGCGGCCGCCGCTATTGAACCGGGGCCGCAAGATAAAGCCTTCTTCTGGCAATCTGATGCCGTGCGCGACTGGGGTCATGCGCGTGACTACGTTGAAGGGATGTGGATGTGGATCGTGCAGCAAGACGAGCCCGACGGGATTATGTGCTAGCAACTGGCGAGAGGCATCCGGTCCGTGAATTTTATGTCGAAAAGGCTTTCGCCCGTGTGGACATAGACATAGAGTGGCGTGGGTCAGGCATACAGGAGAAAGTGTCAACGCTCGCTCAGGCCAGGTGCTGGTTGGAGATCGACTCCGCGCGCCATTTTCGTCCGACTGAGGTCGATCTTCTGCTCGGCGACTCCGTCCAAAGCACGCCAGCGGCTCGGCTGGCGGCAATGCAAAAACAGAGCTTTTGACGACCCGTGGGTGAAGGAGATGGTCGCGGCAGATCTCGCAGCTGTGGCTCGCGAGAAAGTACGCAAAAGTCGCCATGACTGTGGAGGGACCCCTTTCTTCGATCCTCACCGGCAAACGCGTTTTACGTCGCAAGCACAGAGTGAATGGTAGGCGCCGCGCTGCTGCGGCGGCTTAGCGCGGAAGCGTGTCAGATTGTTCCACCGCCAGATCGAGGCCGTCTCTGGATCTCACCCGCCAGGCCGACAATCCGAGCGATGGATCGAGAAAACGTTGACCGAACGTAGCTTCATCGCGGCGGCCGGCCAGAGTGGGCGGTATTGCGGGCCACACGATGCCAATCCAGTTGGTTTCCGGCCGACAATTCCCTTCGCCATTGCTCTCAATCTTATCCAGGCCTCCTATAGCGCTTCGGGGTAGGAAAACTCTTTCCTCGGCTCCTCCTGCATTTATCCCAGCAGACGGCGCCGCAGCCGATGCGCGAAGAGATGCCAGCCTACCGGGGCGCTTGAGCCGACAAACCAATGGTACGCGATTGCAAAGATCGCCGGTATTAAGCTGGTGGAGGCCTATCGCCGACAGCATGGCGCAAATTTCATCTCGGTCATGCCGGACAACTCTCTATGGACCCGGCGACAACTACCATCCTCGAGCACAGCCATGTACCCGCAGCTTGGATCCGGCGTCTGGTTATCGCCAAGGTGACGGGAGCAGCTAGTCGCAACATAGCGGCCAGCTTCGTGTCAATTTCCGGCAAGATGATCTCCGCCGACGCCCGCGTGTGTCTTCAAGTCTTGGTAAAATTACTCCGGGACTAAATTTCAACGTTGGTGGTACTGGAAAGATATTGATGCAGATTAGTGAGTTTGGGCAACTTGTTGCAGATGTGGTCGGCTACCGCGGTCGTTTTATATTCGGATACTTCGCGACCCGATGGAAATGCAGAAGCTTCTAGATGTCTCAGAACTCACTCGTCTGGGTTGGAGCGCCAAGACGAAATTGCGGGATGGAATAGGAAGCCTATTCCGATTTCTCGCTAACGCCGGCAAGCAAAGCGGGCGTTGTTCGAAAGCGGAAGCGCACAGCTTTCCATGTTGGCGTGCGCGTGCAATGCTCGAGGCGCTAAGACTATGAGCACTGCGTGAAAATTGCCGATGTGTGGAAGCTGCACCATGGATGGAGTCACGGGGCGGGGGCCTTTATGCCAGTTAGTTTTTAGGAGAAGTCATGCATTTGCAAGATCCTGATTATCGGCGGATCGGGAAAGGCGGCGGGTTGATAATGCGAATCGTTTACGAAACTCCGGCATCGTAGTCTCTTCGAGGACATCAATAACCGTTTCGGCCGTAAGCCCATCGCGTAAGGCATTGCCTTGAACGGCGCTTGCCCCGTTTTCACTTCTCGGTCCCGTGCTGTTTTTGGCATTTGTCGTTTCGGCTCGGCTAAGGTGAGAGAACAGTTTTGTCGATCTTGCCGCAGCGTTCTCTCGGCCAATTCGCGTGTCCCATTGAATCAGCCTCACCATCAACCGCACCACATCAGGCATAGCGTAGCTCGGCCTCCATCCGAGGTCAGCACAGGCTTTTTGCGGATCGCCCTTACTGCACATAATGTCAGAGCGGCCGTTGCAGTTCCTGATTATCTGGCGCCTTCTGCACGTGATCGCGCCAATCAAGACCCAGGCCTCGCCAAACGCCGCGGCCACAAAATCCGCAAAGACTATAAGCTGGATCCGGTCGCGATCACGAAGTCATCCGCTTTCGGCTGTTGCAGAATGCCCGCCACATTGGCCTCGACGTATTCCGGCGCCCATCCCTCAATCCCGTTGGATCGCAAGATTGCCAAGCTTAAGGGCGTATTGACTTCGCCCGCTTTAATGGCGGGCAGGCGCTAATGATTTTTTCGTGACAAAGCGGCCCGGCCGGAGCGGGATCCATGATTGAACAGGACGCCATCGGCGGCGCAAACGAGGCCAGCACGCGGATAGTCGACAAACCGCCCAATGCGTGGTGGCTGCCTTAGCGACAGGGCATAGGGACTGCGTGCGACGAAATGGTGTTTGTTCCGGAAGCGGCTCCATCTGCGGTATCGCCGAAGCATTCGCCCGAGCTTGCATTGTAGACCCTGAATTGCTGAGCCAAGAAAGCGTACCGCCTCCAGTAGATTTAGCGTACCAACGCTGATGCTATCCATGGTTTCGACGGGCTGTTCGAACGAGTAGGGCGACGGAGCCTGGCCGGCCAGGCTATACACTTCGTCCGGTTTGGCCTTAGCGATGGTCTGCAGCGCGCTGCGAAAAATCGGCAGGAGCACCATCGACTGCCGCTCGACCTGATCTGCGATCGCAAAGTTTGAGCCAGATTGGCAAAGTTGCCGACCTTGCGCATCGCGCGGAGGTGCCGATCACATGGTAGCCCTTTCGAGCGGCAGTTTAGCGAGATAGGCACCAATCCTGGCCTCGATACGCCGCAGATCAACGCTGTTTTCATGCGGGAAACACTCTCGACCCTCAGGTCGCCTATAACTGTTTTGAGGCGCTCACGAAATCCTCTCGGAGGAAAGCGAGTCCAGATTAGTCTTCGGCGGGCGGCGGAGAGAGCCCCGCGTGGATGGCGTCGTTTTTAACGTTTCGCGATCGTCCTCCTGATCTTCTTCGAGGAGGTCGTATCGGCCGTGAGCCCATGGCGAGCGGCATTTCGCCTCGACGGGAAAAGCCATGTTCAGTTCTCGGTCCGGTGCTTTTTGCATTTTGTTGCTGGGCAATTTGTTTTACTGTAGCCATTCGTTGTTACAACATCGTCTCGGATTGGATCTGATGCGTGCTGTCGTCGTTTGACTCATGTCCTTCACTGGGATGGGTTTATGCCCCTAAAGTTGCCGGAGCGAGCGCGAGCGCATCGACAGTTCAGACCCTTCCACCCAGGCGATTTCATTTCCGGCCTGATGTAATTGCCGATGGTGGCCGCGGCAGAGCGGCACGTGCTGAACGCCGTCGCGCCGACTTCCAACCCCCAGCCTCGGTGGCTGCGCAAAGCGCAAATGGTGGGGGTCGGAAGGACGACGACCGCAGATGAGACATGGCTGGGACGCCACAAAACCGCAAAATGCGGATCTATCCCGGCGGCGTCTTGGCTCGGCTATGAGAACCGCTTTGTCGATCTGGCCGGGAGAGGGATACTGCAGTCTTGGGGTGGAGATGCCGGAGGAACCTGGGACTCGATCCGAGTATCGCGGAACGCCTTGGTTACAGGAGCTGGTTGGCGGCGGCCGTGGTAACGAGAGGGGCGCGTGGAATTGGCGTTGTATCATCGGGGCGGAAAGCCGAATGCAGGTTCAGTGCGGGCAAGGTCGTCGCGGGACTGGGTCTTTCTTGAGTTGCCTGCCCTGCTGATAAAGCTCAAGCCCGAAGCGCTTGCCGAATGTTGCCAAAGCGCGCCGGTGGCATCACCGGTTTCGCCGTCTTCAGAGCGATCGTTCTCGCCAGAGAGGCGCCGCGGCCTCACCCGAACTGTGTCCTCTGAATAATCACCGCGCCATCGGCATGCACCGTTATTCGCACCCGCGCGACAGATGGCTTAGTAGAATGATCCATCGGCCTTCGCGCGGCCAGGACGCAGCGCGGATCTGAACCGCCCTCGCGGTTCGCAGCCATCAAAGCCAAAAAATCCGGTTGGCTTCCGAGAGATCGCGTGTACCAGCCTTCGGTGTAACGAAAGCGCGCGGCCATTGGCTTCATGTACGTGGAGGTGCCGATGATTGAGACTTCGCCGGCAGCGCTTGGCACCTTGCTCTTGTTGAGAGTGCCCATCACCGTGTCCCCTCGCCACGCGCAAAACAGGTTCGGATTGAGGAGGGCAACGCCGTGGCGTTTCCGCGCTTTGTTTGAGATCGTTCGCCAATCCTTCCCGGCGATCGCTGGCGAGGTTCGCGCGCGGCTCCCAGTAGATGCTCGGCACAGCCAGCCGCCTCATCGAGCGCGAGAAGGGCGGGCATGCCGTTCAGGGCGGATCGAGACCGTGAGCAGGCCGGTGCTTCGCTTCCACCGGCGAGGCAGAACTTGGCCAGTTCCTCGCGCGCAGAGAAAGCACGTGTGAGAAACAAAACACGAGCGCTCGAGTTAGAGGCGCTTCGCATTTATCCATGAAAAAACCGGGGCGGTCCCGAGGTTCGTCTGCGAAAGATCATCGACCCCAAACAATTCCAGCAAAACCAAAAGATCGCACCCATATATTGGCAGGATGTCCAATTTGTGCTAACATGTAGACAATCAAGCCACAACCAAGAGGTGGCGAAGTACGTGTCCCTCTACAACCGTCAGCACCCCGCACTGATCCGGCCAGCAAGAAGCGACTACCGGAGAATTGGCACAAGAGTACAGGGCTGAAGTCGATCGTTCCTCGCCGCTGAGGCGGATAAACGAGTACCTCGACTTGAAATCGAGTGGCAGGTCGCCGGCATTCAGAAAGCCGCGTGGCTTCGCTCGATCGCGGCGAGGGAGTTCCACACGAGCGGGTCAAAGAATGGGTCAGCCTGGAACAGCAAGAAGGAGCAACCAGCCTCCCAAACGCTCGGCGACATGAATATCCTATGGTCGCCCGAGGCAATCGGAAGACCTAAACTCGTTTCGAGCCTATACCGCGCAAGACAACAGCTCCGCGCGAGCGCGGGAAATCGTGCTCACATCATGCATAGCATCGAACAATTGCTTCCTAACAATCTGCAGATGGGGGCGCCCGGCCGAGTCCCGGGCACACGTGAGCTCGTCATCCCAAAGACGCCTTTCATCGTCCTCATCGGCTGCAGCGAAATGTCATTCAAATTTTGCGCGTCTACCACGGCGCGCGCTGGCCTGAGAGCCTTTAGCGGTTGAGAAGCGACCACGAGCGAAAGCCGCGTCGATGCCGCCAAAGCACACTTGCTAACCGGAGCACCAGTTGCCGTTCGACTGCGGTTTCAGCGTTGTAATCTGAAATAACCGTCGCCTCGAATGCTTTCGTAATCTTCCGAACTCTCTAGCACGGCTATCACCGTCTCAGCCGTAAGACCGTGCCGAACGGCATTGCAGCTCGAACGTTCTTTGCCTTCCGGTGTTGTTGGCCCGGTACTCTTGAGGGCGTTGCGACGATTAGCTTCGATTTGCCGGAGAGAGGTCATTGAGGAACAATTGGGTTCGTTTTGTTTATTGAGTTGCCAGAGCGGTGCAGACTTTGGACGCGTTTGCGCTCCATAGATCTCTAGCGATCGTTAGCGCACCGATGTTGCGCGCGGCCCACCAGGCCTCCTCATTGCCCGCCTGATGCAGCTGCCGGTGATGCCCGCGGCAGAGAGGCACCGTGAACTCATCGCTGACTTTGAGACCGATTGCCCTGGGTTGGGCAAACCGCAGGTGATGGGGATCGCTGGGTTGCCGGCCGCAGATCAGGCACGGCTGCGAGGCGACAAACTTCAAGTGCGCCTTGTCACGCAGCCGCTTGGGTTCACGCGAGCGCGAGTTGGCTCTTGTCGATCCGGTTTGGGACCGAGCCATCGAGCGCCGCCGGCGCGAGCGGCGGGGCTGCTGTGGCGTTGACATCCACATTGGCTTTGTCCTTCGAAAGAATTCCTTCATCGAGCTGCTATGCCGCCGGCCGTAATAGTGCGACGGGCGCGGGATTGGCGTCGTATCATCAGGGTGCAATCCGACGCGCGGCTCGGTATGCAAATTCGAGAGCACCGGCTGCAAGGGGACTTCACTTTGAAAGCCGCCTTTTTCCTTGCGATAAAGCTCAAGTCCAAATGGTCTGCCGAAGGTCGCGAGCGCTCGCTTGGTCGCATCGGTTTCTGCAGCTTTAAGTGCGGTGTCGTGGACTTCGCCAGGGAGGGGCCACGGCCTTCGCCCGATCCGTGACCCTCGCGAACGATGGTCGCGCCATCGGCAAAGACTGAAATCCGCACCCGGGCGATATAGATAGCAAGGAAAGAACCGCGGTTTTCTCGCGCAAGTACGCAGCGGATTCAACGGTCTCGCGGCTCCAGCCATCAAAGCCAAAGATCCGGTTGGCTTCTGAGATCGCATACCAGCCCTCGATGTAGAGAGTTCGCGCCCATTGGCTTCGCGCGTGCGGACGTGAGCGATGGTCGAGATTACGCCGCAGCGCTTTCACCTGTTTTGCTGAGAAGCCCATCACCGTGTCCTCACGCTCAAAACTGGTTCTGGGTTGGAGAGAGCGACGCCGGCGATTTCTGCGCCTTGTTTGAGATCGTTCGCCAATCCCTGGCGGTTGAGGCGCGGCTCGCGCGGCTCCCAGTAGATGCTCGGGACCGCCGCTTCATCGATCACCATCAGGGCAGGGGTCCCGGGGCGGATTGAGGCGGTAAAGTCGGGTGCCGCGAGCTTTTTGAGATCAAGCTCGACCATCACATCTTTGGCGATCTGTCGGCGCTTGGTGGCTCTGTCCTGCAGACGGTCCGCGGCGCGCCTGCATTTCGCCAATGCGGCCCTCAAGGCCGGTGGCCAGGGCCTGGTCGGCTAGGGCGGCCCGAATGATGGCGGTGAGGATTTCATGCAGGTCGGTGAGACCCTCAACGGTGTCGGCGCAGGGTTTGCTCGGCTCGATTGTGGGGATCTTCGGCCCGGGATGCGGTCGCGGATCGAGCCTGATATGTGAGATGGCGGCAAAGCTCCAAACTCATTTTCCGCACTTCTTACGCGGACGCGCAGCGTTTTCAACATGAAAAGCATGCGCAAAAACACCCGCGTTTCTCGCTCACATGCTATCTTCTTATACCGTTAAGTCGTGACAATAGGCACAACGACTGACGCCTGGTGACAAGTGCACAAGTCAAGATGGCCCGCGCTGCCTTAGATTGGACCGTTCGGGACTTAGCCGAGGCAACTGGCCTTCATAGTAGGAATGGCGACCATCAATAACGTTGAAGTCGGTCGATATCGTGCCGGCGACCCGGCGACGCTTCAGAAGATAGAAAAAACCCTTGCTGCCGCAGGGATCGAATTCATCACGAAAACGGCGCAGGCTCCGGCGTACGCTTGCGCAAACGCCATATTCGTGGTCAAAGAAACCCAAATAAATTGAGTTGGCGAAAAGCCGAATGTTCGAACCGCCTTCTCGCGCCCCGAATTCAAAATGAGCTATTACCGACTGCGCCAGCGTGGCCAGCCGGAAAGTGATAATCTGGAACAGGTCGACGAGAACGTCGGTGGCAAAAACCCATAGTGGATACATCAAAGGGTTTTGCTTACAGCCTCTAGACTCCATAAACATTTCGGCTTAAATAGGCTCCAGCACACCCTAATGTAGGGTGAAGTAAAGTTGTATACCCTTAAGCGCCGGCGTCCTAGCACCTTAAGGTGAACACATTTGCTTTGTGTGTTCCAAATCTCAATTCGCGTACTTGTTTTTCTTGAGTACTTTTGATGTCCACCTTAAGAAAGTCGTCTCGTCCTTCGACCACCGCCACTTCTCGTAAGGGTGAAGATCTTGAGAGTTACGTCTAACTTCTCGCAGGCGTGAAAGCCTCCGTGGATCCTGCCGATTTCCTTGAAGAAATGTGGACAAATGACGTTGTCTCAAGAAAACCCGTGAAATGTCTACTGGCGGCGGTCAAAAGCGGCCCTGCTCAATAATAGCGATGCCTGATGCGCTCGGGGACTCTGAAACTGTTTCCAGCAAAACATCTTGCAGAGGCTTGGGCCGCGGGGAAGCCGTCTGATACGTTAAGGAGGTGAACGATCTTTTTGGCATCCGGCGGTACCACCACATTGACGATGTGCAAGCTCGGGGCGCTGGAGCTGAAGCTCAAGACTATTGATCACCTGACCGTTTGACGACGTCGGCCGAAATTCGTCGGAACAAACACTTTCCGGGAGCTGATCGGCACCAGATCGCAAGCACTGCAAACGCCTTGCGGACTAAGATTGCCGGAGATCGAGGACGCCGGTGAATCTGAAACCGTCACGACGGTGCCGCAGCAACAGCCATCGAGCTAGCAGCGTCTGCACCGCCGTGGCGAGCGAAAGAAAATTGCGGCCAATCGGCTGAACGCCAAAAAAGCACTGGGCCAAAAAACGTGGCTTGGCAGAGCATCCGATCCTCGCATAATGCCCGGCGCCACGGCTTGAGCCTGTCTGGAATCTGCAGACGTGAGGTACTCTGTCGAAATCGAAAAAATTGGCCCGTGATGGTTTTGGCAGAACGAAGCCAAAATCAGGCAACGAAATGTCAGCGTTTCCTGGATCCCAGCCTTCATGGGCTGCCCATTTTCTCCGGCGCCAGCATCGTCTCCTATCTCGTCCATATTCATATCGATGGCGCCCATCAGGATTTTGCATGCGAAAATTGTGGTTTGCGCCGCGACTTATTTAAGAGCTTCGCTAACTTTCATCGCCGAAAGGGGGATTGGTGCGCCACCCTACATTGACAATATCAAAATTACCGGATATATTACCGGAAATATATTTCGAGCTCTCATAATGGTTAAAGCGCAACGCAAGGCCGTTAATCGTTTCCGCAAGCGACTGAAGCGCCAAGGAATGGCGCGAGTGGAGATTAATGTACGCAAAGACGATGCAGCATGCTCGTTCGCAACGTCGTCCGGGCGCTTTCAAGCCCGGAACAGCAACAGAACTGCGCGCGCCTTGCTGCGCGAACATTTCGGAAGCAGGCGAACAGAGGGGTTGAAGGCACTGCTTGCTTCGGCGCCGCTTGAAGGCCTCGATCTCAGCCGTGAGCGCGACTTTGGTCGGAACGTCGATCTGCGAACTATCTGATCGCACACCAATATTATTTCTGAGGTTCGCAAAGGCAGAAGATGCGATCCCAACGTCGCAAGCTGGTACGAAAAAATCGAGGACGCGAGCCTATATCTGAGCGTGCTAGTGATCGGCGAAATCCGCAAAGGCATCGAGAGAATCCGACCGAAGGACACCGTTCAAGCCAACGCGATTGAGAACTGGCTTGTAGTCGTCGATAAGGCTTTTGGCGATCGCATTCTGCCTATCGATCGCGCGGCTGCCCGCCAATGAATGGGGCCGGCTCAACGCCGCCGCCCGCTGCCGGTTATTGACGGCCTTCTGGCGGCAGACGGCCAATATCCACCGCTATTACGACACCAGTGACACGTAATATCGCCGAAATCGCCGATCGGGATGTCCAGCTTCTCAATCCCTTCGGAGCCCAGATAAGCCTATCACGCAAAGTCTAGTCTCCGGCATGAGCCGGGAGTTACACTTGCCCAAGCAGGCCGAGGAAGCGGCGGCTAAGAAGTCGCGACAATTCAGGAGGGGACTCTGCCTATCCGATGAATATGACAAAGCTAATCTCGAAACGGCCCTTGCAGCCGTGCTGCGATTGCCGCCATTCTTTCTGGCAGAAGCACGCGCGCGAGATTGCAGGCGCGAGGGGCCATTGGCGCTCGTTGATCTTCGAGAACAATCAATATGGTTTCGGCCGCCGAGCCTGCACTTGTCGACCCGATCTTATCGCGCGCGCAACGGCGGCACTGAGCGAAGTTTCTGAGAAGTTTTGAAGCAACTCAATGCGATGGATCGCTTTCACACGGCGTATTTTTCGCGACGCCAAGTTTGCCTGCAAAACAGCGGCGCGATGTTCATCTTCTTTTAGGACTTTGTGGTTTTTGGCAGAACGAAGCCAAATTCGCTAATCTTTTCAAGGAGGCTTGCGTGCGACTTCGAGCCTAACGTTATGGGCGACTGGATTAGGCCGAGCCAATTAGACGCTTGCTATCGAAGGCTCCGCGCAGCGGACCTCGTCATTTAGCCCGCTTTCAGAGTCAGATCGAGCCGAGTTGTGGTCGGCCGGAAGGGAGCATTCGCCGCCGGCGTGTGCCAGGTTTGGCTCGTTAAAGTATCACGGCACCATTTTGGTCTGGATTGTTTTTCTCCGAAGAGAACAATGGGCCCCGCAGGCATCACTCACGCATTCCATCAATGATGATTCTTCTGCTGCGTTTGTTTTTAGATGCATCGGCCTTCGCCGTGAGGGGGCCTCAGGGCCGAACAGGCTTCGCCGGCGGCAAGATTTTTTCTGGCAGAAAAAGCTCATGAGCATGAATATCAAAAACAAAGAGACTTATCGTCTGGCCAAGCAGCTTTCCAAACTCACAGGGGAGAGCCTGACGACCGCAATCATCGAAGCCGTTCGCGAGCGCCTCTGACCGCGTCCGCAGCGAGCGAGGTGTCGATCTTGCCGAACGCCTGTTACTGATTGGGACGCGACTGCGCCGCACACCTCAAGGAGCCGTTCCGCACCATCAAACATGAGGACATGCTCTACGACGATCGCGGACTGCCGAAATGATTATCGACGTCCGGCTCGGCCCGGTCGCACTCTGGCGGCGCTTTACCTTCTCGGTCGGATGACCAAAAGTCAGCCAGCAGAACTTTGTTGAACGGGCCATCATCGGTTTCGGGTATCGCGACACCGAATCACGGTACGATCCTCCGAGGGATTACTCGTACTGGAGCGGACCACCGTGAAATCGTCAGTTATCAAACGCTCCGTTGTCATTGGCGGGCACAAAACCACCATCAGCCTTGAAGAAATAGTTCTGGAGCATCTCCTTTAAAGAAATCGCCCAGGCCCAAGGTGCGACTTTGGCACCAGACGCTTACCGAAATCGAGAAGACGCGCCAGCACACAAATCGGTCGTCGGCGATCCGCTTATACTTGGACATGTGCGCGACGGCAGAAACGGGTCAGATCGCTCTGGCTACATAAATCTCGCTGTCTGCGCTGGTCCGAATGTAGGACCTAGGGCGCATTCGGACGCTTTAGCCGAATTCGCGCCCATTAGGTTTTTTTGTTAAATTATGGGCCGATCGTGACCACACTCCGGTTCCTCCCAATGCGTTGGGCAAGCGGCGGCGGGCTTCTCCGGTTGAGAACTCAGGAGGTGATAGCCACGTGCATGTCAAGGCTGGAAAGACAGCGGTCGTCTCAAATTAGTAATCACACGGTTCGCAGTTCCATAGGTCCCGCACGCGGCGGTCATCAGCGGTGCTCGACCATTCCGGTATAAACAACAACTTGCCGCAGTGAGCACATTCGACCACTGGACGCGGGTTTGCGTATCTTGTTCCTTCACTCAGATAGACGGGTTTCCTCCCGCTAAAATTATACGCGCGTGCGCATAAGCGCCCGTTCATTATCCTACAAGCTGACTAGTTTAAAACGACCCAGATGGTTAATTCCAAGCCTACTGGTTGCGTGATCCAGCCTCGCGAAGAATTCAGCCCTGCTCAAGGATTGCGCGTTGGGAAAGCACCAACGACAGATGCTTGGCAGGTGCGCTATGTGAATGCTGCGGTGCTGGTAGGGTCCGCATACATTGCATGTTGCGCTGCTGGTGAAAGGCACAGATCCGCGGTTTGGCTGCAATTCTGAGGGCGCCGAGGGGAAACGCCGGGCGATGCTTTGCAGGTGGGCGACCGCGACAATTTTTCTTCGTGGGCCTAGTTTTGCGCGTCCAGCATTCGCGCCGGCACACACCTGTTGCTGACGCGAATGGACGACCCGAATGCACGTGCATACCTTCGCGACCTCCGTGCCAGGATGGTGGAAGTTTGCGCCGACTTTTGCCACCGCAGTTGCTCTCGCTGACTGGACGATAGCCGGCGAGCGCTGCGAACGCGTAATTATCTATTAACCGTGTCGCGCTCAGCTCGATACACAACATAGGGCTTCGTTCTCGTACAGATATCACCTTTTGTGCCTCCGTGAGGCCCTGACTGCTGAGACGAGCACGCCCATAAATTTAATCCTTAATCAAACATTTCCCGGTCGAATTGCGCGGTCGCGCCTTGATGATCCATGTGAGCAGACGGTTAGGCATTGCGCTTGAGACTAATCGTCACTTTTGTAAGAGCGTTGATCCTCGCAGTCACCGTGGCGAGTCTCGCTGGTTGTTCGGGCCCACGTTATAGGACCGAACCGATGGTGAGGACGGGCACCGTGCGGATGCCGACGCTCCGTCAGATGGAAAGCCTCAACATGGACCGTGCGGCGCCGATCCTCATCCGCATCTATAAGGAGGAAAGTACGTTGGAGGTCTGGAAGCAGGATCGGACCGGCAAGTTTGCCTTGCTCAAATCCTATCCGATCTGCAAATTTTCAGGAAAACTTGGGCCGAAGATTGTCCAAGGGGATTACCAAGCGCCTGAAGGATTTTATGACATTACACCAGAGCAAATGAATCCACTACTCGAGTCGAATATCTCGCCTTTAATATCTGGTTTTCCCAATGCCTTTGATCGATCTCTTGGGCGAACTGGTAGTTTTCTTATGGTGCATGGCGGCTGCAGATCAGTCGGCTGTTACGCCATGACAGATTATCAAATGGAAGAGATCTACGGGTTAGTTGAGGAAGCCTTCAAAGGCGGCCAAGATAAGAATTCAGTTGGCAAGCCTTTCCGTTCCGAATGACGACGCAAAACTTGGCGCGCTACGCGCACGATCCTAACGCGCCGTTTTGGCAAATGCTCAAATTGGGAGACGATGCGTTCCTTGCAACAGGGCGACCACCGTCGGTTGCTGTTTGCGATCGGCGCTATGTGTTCAATCTCGGCGGTTGCCGAGGATCTCGACCCAAGCGCTCCTTGCCCGCCCAGCATTGCAACGAATGTTGCAGAACATACGACACTCGCCTGCTAAATTGGCGGCCAGCTCGTGGCCCTATCCAAGATAGCGGCAAGATAGGCCGCCCGCGAGGCTGCTATCTTCGCTATCTTGTAGTCTTGGTTGCCGATCGTTGGGCATTTCCATGCGCCACCTCCTTGCAGTCTATTTGGCTGTCCTGATTGTCGGCACGTTGGCCGCCGCTGACACGGAGGGCGACATAGCGATCTGCGCCGACGAAAAATCGCCGGACGCAATGGCCGCCTGCACAAGACTGATCGGAGGCCGCGCAGCTGCCGCCCGACAAGCTCGCCGAGGTTTATGATAACCGGGCTAGTTTAAGGCTTTCCAGCGGAGATACCGACCGCGCTCTTGCCGACTACGACGCAGCGATCCGGCTCGCCCCGGCCGAGGGAGAGATCCGTATGGACCGCGGCGACGCTTTCCGCGCCACCGGCGACAGGTGAAGGCGCTCGCCGACTACGAAGAGGCGGTTCGGCTCAAAGCCCGACTTGTGGCGCGCCCGGCCATGCGAGCTATTCGCTCGAGGGCGAGGCGATCATGCGGCGGCAATTGAAGGCTATACGCGCGCGGCCAAGCTTGCGCCGGACAATCCGATCCTCACTGCGAAATCGGGGTGATCTATTTCAATGCCGGCGACCACGACAAGGCGGTCGCCGAATACAGCGCGGCGATCGCGCTCTCGCCTGCAGACGGCGCGATTTTATGATTATCGAGGACAAACCTATGAGGCGCGAATAATAAGCTGGAGCCCGCGCTGGCCGATTATTCCGACACTGTTCGACTCGATCCCAAAGACGCCAGCGGTCCTCACGCGGCGTGCTGGCCTGCAGCACGAGCGCCGGGAGTGGAGCGGGCGGTCGCCGACGCCAGCGCGGCGCTGAAACTCGATGCGAATTCGGCACTGGCCTACAACATTCGTGGCGACGCGCGCGCAGCTGCGCGACTTCAAAGGGAGCCATCGACGATCTCCACCTAACGATCCGATTTGATCCCAAAATGCGCGTCGCCTACATCAACCAGGTGCAGCGTACGAAGATCGGCCACCAAAGATTTGGCAGGCGCCGATTGCGATACGGCAGTCAAACTATATCCCGATTGGGAAGTGGGCCACCGCAAGCAAGCCGAGCTTTTGACGGAAATGGGCGCGGCGGTGAGGCCATCGCTAGCTATACGAAGCGCGTTGAGCTCGAGCCCGATAATGCCTTCAACTGGTCGGACGCGGCGATGCTATCGCGCTGCCGGCGATCTCGATCACCCGCGTTGGCCGATTATGGCGCAGCAATCGATCACCCAAGCCTGGCGATCCGCGCTGGCACGGGCGCGCCATAATATCAAGCGCTTGGCGACAATGCGCATGCGCTGGCCGACCTCGACAACTCTAGAGCTCTCGCCTAGTGCGCCCGCGCCTACCGGGAACGCGCAGAAATCCACCGCGCGATGGGTGACGTGGCCGCCGCGAGAAGGCGGACGGAGGATAGCACAATAAGGTCCCAGGCTACTGGCGCGAACCTGGCGAGTTCATGCTTCGTCGCGCTGGGCTGTTGCTGAAGACCCGATTAACATTATCGGCTCGGTCGCCGCTGGCGGTCCTGCTGCGACCACGCTGGCTCAGTCTTACCGTAGCTGTCGCTGTTGGCGCGGCGGAGGTTGATTGGTCCCGTGATGGATCTGTACGAGGCATTGTTCACTCCCCGAGGGTTAAGGTACTGAGCTGGGTTACGATGTTGCCAGCCGTAATGTACGGCTCAGTGAGCCTCGTTTGGTGGGGACTTGTGCGATGGCTTTACGGCCCGGCAGCGGCACCACAGCGACGCAAGCCATCTAAACCCGACAACACTGCTAAGCGACACGAGGGTGCAAACCTCTACGCGCCGCCGGCAAAGAGCGAATTAGCTCGAGCCGAATAGTGGTTGCTTAGAGGGGGTGCTTGCCGCCGGCCGATCGATTGGCTCCTTAAAGTACATGCACCACTTTGGTCTGGATTGTTTTTCTATCTGAGGAGAACAATGAGCCTTGCAGGCATCACTCACGCAGTCCATCAATGATGATTCTTTCGCTGCGTTTGGCTTAGATGCTTCGGCCTTCGCCGTTAGCGACTTAGGCCGGACCGGCTTCGCAGGCGACAAGATTTGCTCGGTCGGAGCGACAAGATCGACTGCTTTTTCTCGATCGAGGACCCCGCTATCTGCACATCCGGCAAGACCGAGAGCAAGAAGCGTAGCTAATACCCACTTCATTTTTGCTCCTTTCATGCAGCGTTAGACACACCCGCTACATCTTGCGCTCCCCGCAGACGCTAAAGGAATGAACTTAAGAGGAAGGTTGCTGATTAGTTAAGCTGGGCTGCCGCTCAGCGGCATCGCCGCTATGGCGTTCCTGCGTACCCAAATTGTCGTTGTGCCCCCAGGAGCGAGCCATTCATGCTGCATTTGACGGATTAATATTCTCGTCGGCGGTGGCGTGGTTAACGAACTCAGAGATTGAGCCAAGTGTCCACGGCAGAGCACACCCGGGGCCTGCGTCATCGCCACTTCGAACTGCTTTTACAAACCGCCTAGACTTCGGGGATTGCTGTATGGGATTAGTGTTGATGCGGCCGAGAAATACTTTCAAATCCAGACCCAACCTACAAAACTGGTTGCAAAGGCTACGCCATTCTCATTGTGATCGTCATCGCGAAGAAAAAGTCAGTTGCCATCGAACATATCTTCGTCATCTGATTCTAGATCGCGCATCGAGGCGATGATGCCCTTTGGCGTCAATACCACCCAGCGGCCGTTCTGCCGCTTGATCTGTTCGACCGCACCGAGGCCGGGCAACGGCGTGCCGGGTACGACCCGATAGACGTTGCCGTGACCCTGCACATAGACGTGCCCATTGCGTGCGTTGTTGATCCACCAGTCCCGCAAAATTGTCCTGGGCGCCGGCGGGGCCGCAACCGTTCGCTCAATTTTGCGCAACGGGACAGGGACTGCCGGGGACGAAGGTGGGGATGACTCCTTCTGCTTGATGTCCTGCTGGAGCGATTGCAGCGACGCGATTTTTTGCGTCATCTGTTGTTGCGCGTCAGTGAGCTGCTCTATCTTCTGTCGCACGAGTGTGAGATCTTGCGCCATGGTCTTGAGTTGCTGCACCGAGTCAAAGGAAACCGCGGTCGGAACGGGCGCTGGATTCTGACGACAGATGCTGGCAGTGCTGCATCTCGTGTCGACACTTGACCGGCAGGACTGGAGCCCTTTTGCTTGCCTGCAAGGTCGACGTCGGGGGCAACTTCTTCATCACCCAGTCTAACGATGACGTCCAGGCCTCTTTGACCATCCTTTTTGCTTCGTCACCGCGCGACTGCCAAGCAGAGGAGGCCAAAGTCCTGACCATCGCCTTCGCTTTGTCTCCGTGGAGATCCCAGGCGTGACCTCACCAAGATCGCGGTCAGGGTCGCGATTAGTGCCGTAACGAAAAACTGGCCACACTTTGGAATATTCGCCTGCCAAGGGATGGCTGCTCCGCCGCTGGTAACGGAGCCGAGCCGTCCGAGTGCCGTTTTCCGGATGAATTGTGCCTGACATTCAGATGACGCGCCGGCTCACGCGTTGGAGCCTCGGCGGCTCTTGGCGAATCCTTCGCGGCAAGCGGGAACGGCTGCACCGGCGGCAACCGAACGAGATGGTCAGATCGCTGCTGAGCCATCTCGATACTTTGATCGGATGAATTACTTGCCACATTGGAATCCCCCGTCGGGTGGCCAGCCGAAGTTTCTTCGGCCCCGGGAGGATAATTCGAAGCAAGGGAAACAACTACATCATACTTCATGACGCGGGTCATTCAATGTTGGATCGAACCTCGATGCTAGAAGGCAGAAGTCGATTTAATCGACACGCCTGAGGCATCATGAGTTAAAATTGGTAAACATTCCGTTCGTGATACAGAGCAACAATCCAAAGAGGCATCCACCTCCGGTTCTTGCCGCCTTGGTTCCCCGACTACTGGCGGCCCACGCAGGGCTGCCCATCAAATTAGCAAGAGTCTTCAAGATTTACGGCACGCGAATGCACCCAAATGACCGCCGTGTTGTGTGATTTTTCATCCAAACGCTGCTCAGCCGTTATGGAAAAGGTCAGCAGACGCGACCGTTTTGTTACGTGGATAATCTGATCGACGGCTGATTAAATTAAAGGCGTCGGGCCAAATCCGTGACTGGGGGCAAATCAATATCGACACCCGAGCGAATTTTCCGCTTGGTAACATGGTCGTCGACATGACGGGCTCGCGGACCCGGTTCGTTCACAGGCCGTTACCGCAAAACGATCCACGGCAACGCCGACCAGATATTTCGCGCGCGCAAGACTATTATCGTGGCAGCCTCTTTACTTATCTTGACCACTGATTTTGGTTTGAGTTTGCGTGGCGTCATTACCATCAAACCCGCCGGCCATGTTGTGCGTGCGCGAAGCTCATCAACGGTCTTTTCGGAAACGCCCGTTTCGGAATGGGCTTTGACCTTCATGTTGTTGGGCAAGCCGGCGAGCGCTAGATGAAGGTCATGAATGTTTGCTGGAACATTTCGGAGCAGTTCATCGATTTTCATTTCGTCTGGACCTGCAGGCGATACCGGTTGTGCTTCGGCTCGTGCGCCCAGCCTCGCTCGGATGGGCCAGCCAGCCGCGCCTACGATTAAATGAAAGCAGCAGGCGTATTCCAGCCGTTTACCGCGATAGCTACGCAATACTATGCCGCCGGTATCGGGCTAAAGTCGCGAACATGTGAGCGCGAGTAAATGAGGTTGCTTCATGCTCGCGAATCTGGCCTATAGCAAAGCAAAGAAGCGAGGATCGCGTGAACGATCCTCGCCTCCCTGTCAGATCAGGACCTTGATATTGCCGCGATGCCCGGAGGCGCGCGGCAATATTTTAATCTTGACCTTACATTGACTCGAAAGTTCTTCGAACTCTCGGGCCACGCCGGCGCGAGCCTTTCGGATCACGTCTGCGCACCATCAAACGGTATTCAAGCCGCCGTTTATGACAGCATCGGCCCCGCCATTGCCGCTCATGATCGTCAATAGCGGTACCCGTTGGCTCCCCGAACCTGAAACCTTCGGCTCAAAGTCGGGGCGGGTGTGCCGCCCAATAGGACCGCAAGCTGGCCATCAGCCGCAATCCTTCGGTCGGCGTCCAAATGGTGGGCGAGCCCTGTAAAAGAGTCGAGTCATCGGTCGAATAAAGTTGTTGATGAACTTTGACGGCCCGAACGAAGAAGGGCCATCGAGGGGACTGGTAGCCAGGACCATTTGGCATCAAAATACCTTCGGCTCTTTGCGGGGATAGGAGGGAACTAGCGGAATCGATTTCTGCTTGGAACTCCAGGCGTTGCCGGATCTAAGATCAATTTAGCCCCGCGCCGGTCCCGCGCTTGTCATTCAGGCGCGGTCGCTGCCCGTGTCGAGGCAAGTCACATTTGGTCATTTCAGTGCCACGAATGGGGCAGACGATCTTAGCCATGCAGGCGATGAAGCTGCTGGCATCGAGCGGCGTAATGGCCGCCGCAGGGGCCATGATCTCATTAACGTTTGCGGTGTCGCCGCCGCTCACACTCCTGCCGCCGCGGCCGGTCGCGGCCGACATCAACGGCAATGTCATATCGCAACAGACCGTGGCCGCAGCCACCACCGAAACTTTCGGGGAGGGCAGGGAGTCGACCGACGACGTCCCGCCGATGCCTATTCCAACTGCGTGAAGGATTTGACGGCGTGAGCAGCGGTACCTCAGATGGTGACGCCGCGGCGTGACCTGCTCGAGGGCCTGATCGGCGGCCTGCTGTTCGTGCAGGACACCCCGCCGATGAAGCAGGTTGAGCAGCAAGAGCCTGCAGCCGCACCTCAGCCTGAGCAACAGAGGCAGACCACCGCAATGGCGCAGCAGCCGGCAGCACAGCCATCCGACGTCTGCATCCGTCAGGGCCTGCGCCGGGTTTACTACACCCAAAACAATCATCGTTACTGGCGTTGCGCAGCTCGGCGATAGTTTTCTGCAGACGGTGCGAACCAATCAAAATCGGACAGCTCTTCGTCACATAGGCACCGGCAACTACGACAAGGCCAATTCGTGTGGGGATCGGATGGTCCAATGAGATCCCGGCCCTTCCGACATCCGGAACGCGACGGCTCACGAGGTCCGAACTTCGTAGGATCTCGACGAATTTTTCCACGCATGCGGCTACGGTTGCACTGGCGGCAACAGGGCGAAGCACAATAAGCCCTCACGCATGAGAATCGCGGGCCGTCTTCAGACCGAGCTGCCTCGGCCCCTGACGGTTACGCGGCAATGTTAAGTGCGGCAGCAAGTAAGCGCTTGCGGTCACGTTCGCCTTTGGCTGCTGACCTGAGAATGCGTTCGGCCAACACCGTCTTTGACATCATGGCTTGCTGTTCGGCACCCAGGCTGTACCAGGCATCCTCCAGAACTTCTCTCAAAATGGTGACGGTTTTGAGATCAATTGGGACGGGCTCATGGATAGCCATGAAAGACCTCTCACGTTAATTTCCGTGGCGGCAGTATATTTCCGAAGATGACTATATTCCGGCAGTCAAATGGAAATTGCTTGACCTTTCGGCGGATGGTGAAATTTTGATGAAATTGTGCGTTACATATGCACCAGAATTGCGTCGCGTTTCAAACCTCAGCCAACGATCCAGACACAAGCGTTTGGTCTAAGTTTTCTGCCGCAGATCGAACAAAGTGTGTCAACTCAATAAAGTTTGTGCCGACTACAGTGAACTTACTGCTGCTCTGTTTTTGGCCCCTAAATAGATATTTGATCTTTGTTCAGAATGTCTCTCTTATTCAGGAACTGGAACGTCAAAACTGTTCAGGGTGACGGAGACAAGGCAGTATAGACCGACGAGATAGGATAGCTCGGCCGCACCCTGCAGGCCAAATTGCTCGACGGCGGCGCGATAGGTCAATTCCGGCAGCACGCCGCCGTTCACAAGCGCGGAGGCAAAGTCGTAGGCGACGCCTTCCTGCGGGCTCAGGTTTGCGGGCCGCTGTCCGGCGACGATCGTTGCTAGCTTGTCGTCCGGCAGTCCGCGCTTTCTCCGACGACGATGACATGAGCATAAAGTTCGTACGCGGAGCGAAAATGGGCACCTGTTACGAGAATGGCGACTTCGCGGACACTGGCTGGCAGCGAAGGATTTGACACCATCGTTTTCACAAGCTCCCATACGGGCTTGCCGAACTTGGGCTCATGCAGCCACGGATTCCAAGGGCCCAGCAGCGCACCATCGCTGCCAATACTCGCGAAACCCTGAAAGTTCGCTGCAATGCCCTGCCTCATGTCTTCGTACAGAGGCTTTTGTTGCTCGGTCAGATCGACTGGCTTTATGAGTGGAACGCGCATACCGCAACTCCAGATGTGATTGGCTGCTTGGGGACCTTTAGGCTCATCTGAACGTCGGCGCCATAGGGTCCCCACGATGTCAACTTTCAGGGGAGCGACATGCAAAAAACCTGTTTTCAATGTCTGCTTTTGATTTTTCAATTGGCCTGAGGGATATTTCTCCTCGCGGCAATCTTCATCACTCGTCAGTCTCAATAGCTCCCTGAGAGGCATCGAGGAGCGCGGCCTGACACTGGCAAGCTCCGCGGCGGTTGTCGCAAGCTCGCGTTCCAGGGTCGTAATTCGACGGCGAAGTTGATCGTCGTTGATCTGCATGAACACGCTTGCCGCCTTGTCGGCTAGTTCCGCTAGCATAGAGCGTTCTTCGTGGCTCAGGGCGTTACCGGTCGCATGCGGTCCATAGAGCGCTAGCCCTAAGCAACGCAACCGGTCCCCGACGGGAACGGCGAGGATCGGCCGCATCAGACCGTTGGGAAGGTGATTTCGTGTGGCAGCCGCGCGGTCAACGTCATATGGCCGGTGAGCATGTGCAGATTTGAGCAACGGATCGTTTGGATCGAGTGTCCGTGCTGCGCTCATCCCATGATGTGATCCGCTGCGGTGCGCTGGAAAATATGGGCCTGCTCGCGAAAGACACTCGCTGAAGCAAGCCCAAGGGCGTTCATGCACCCCGTGGATGAGCTGCGCTTCAATCTCACCATAACTTTTTGCCTTCAAGACAGCATCACCGAGCCGTTCTCCTGCTTTCGCGACAGAACGATTGAAAAGCCAGTCAAGGTAATGGACGGCGGTGTCGTGTAATTTGGAGGTCAGAAAAAGAATAATAGCTGCAATACCGATCCAAGCCCAAGCCGGCAATGTGACTTTCTCGCTGATCCCTTCGCGGATGTGATCAATCCCCTGGTGCAGGAAGAGAATCGGCAAACTGAGAAGCAGGCCAAGAATGGTCACACGACGTAGAGGGATGCTTACTTTCACGACGTAGGGTTTGCGCAAAGCCTCGGTAACGAGAAGGCAAAGCACGCCGTTGATGAGATAAAGCAGACCCCATAATTGCTCGGGCGGCGAATAATTGGGCCATAGAAAGTTAAGAAGAGTCGTGGTTGTACCGGCGTCCGCGAAGACGAGTGCCGGCAATCCAATTACGCAGCCCCAGATCACCCAGCGCAGGCGCTGGTAGTCCTGCGGTGGTAGCTCGCGCTGACGCGCAAGCAGAATCACGAACCCGCACACAGCGACGACGAGCCCGCTTGCTACACCGACTCTCGTCACTATCTCCGTAGGATATCCCAGGAGATTTGCGTAGCTCAGCCCCAGCAATAGCACCAGCAAGACCGCGACAACGGGCAAACTCCGTTCGACTGGCCGCCACCGCGGCGTCGTTTCATCTGTCGGCGCTCTGAGAGCGAACCAAATAAAACCTGACCAAGCCGACGCCCTGCGCTATGGCACCCGCCAAGTTCTGCGCGAGGAAAGCGATTGGTGAATAGAGCTGCAAGAGCGCGTAATATTGGGCGGACTGGCCTGGATTGAACCAGATGACGTAAAGGAAAAACCCCCAGGTCATAATGCCGGGCCTTGTCCAGACAAGCCATGCGGCGGCCAGAATAACGAGCATTGCTGCAAGCTGATCAAGCAGCAAAACCGCGAGCACCCATCCGTTGTATGGCCGCTGTTTTGCAACGATGTCGACTTCTCGCGCCGGTCGGTCGGAAGTGGCGGCCATCACAAGTTCGGCGCGCCGCTGATTGGTGACGAGGCGAAAGCCTCCCAAGGCCGCCATCGCACTCGCACATCTAAGAGTACGTATAGGGATGCAGCGCATCTGCTCGAGATCAAGCCTGTCCCCGGCACGCAGGCCAGCTTGAAAAGCGGGGAGTCCGTTTGTGCTGAGGAACGGCCCCTGTACATCGGTGACGATACCGTCGTTGTTGGCATAGAACCCGAATGATCCCAGCGGCTGATACACCCGATAGAAATCGGGAATAATCATCGCCAGCGCCCACAAAGTGAGCGCCACAAGGAGAGCACGACCTACGATGTGCCTGTAACTGCGCATCCCGTCATTATTTTCTACGATCTGACGGAAGAAGCCAACGGGCTGGCTATCTCAGAATTGAAACCGAAGGCGGGGAACGCGTGGTGGCGGTAGAAACGAACGCCCCGAGCGTCGGCCTCTTTCCTTTCGGATTAGCAGCGCGATGTCCGCTACTAGCACTTAGCGGACATTCGGAAACCGCCAGCCAACGTCCAAAGCAGGTTGGGACTCAAGCGCTGATAGAACTCCAACATCACCGTTGTTCGCTCTTCGATATTTCCTGCGCTAGGCGGAGCTGTAATTGTTCTGGAAGGTCAGCACTGCAAAGTTTCCATGTCCAGTCGGTCAAGCAGAATCCAAGGCGGAAGCTTTCCTCAGGCTGTTTATCAACTGGCACGGTGATAAAGAATCTCGCAATACCCAGTTCCGAATTTGGATAAGCCCGCCAAACGTTGCCAAGCGCGTCTGAGCTGAGGCCTTGAATCGACGGAACGTTATCCGAGAAAACGCCCGATGGCCGACCATTCTGCAGAAGGTCAAGCAGGGCCTCCGGGGAAACAAGCTTGGCCACGATCGGGTCTGCGACCGACGCTCCAAGACCGACAGCGAATTGCTCAAGCATCGATCCCGATCGTCCGATCTTGCCCGTCATCCGCAGGTATGTGCGCACGATCTGCGCCGTCAGTGATCCGCGCAGGGCACGGAAATCCACGAGCTCTTTGACTGCTGCCACATCGCGGACCTGAACGGCGCTGGCTAGCCGATACACCGCGAAAAAGGCCATACGGAGTACGCAAGCCAAAGGAAAAGAAGGATTGCACAAATTGCTATTGTTCGTCGCATAGTCGGGACGCAGAGCTCACCAAAAATTGTACTGATGACTTCTTGAGGTTGAATTTAAACCCGAAAACCCCGACCATTGCCAGCCGGCGTACCAAATCACGGAACCGTTCTCATAGGAAACAAAGGGAAGGCGCAGCCCATCGATATGGATGGTTGAGATTTTCCAGCCTGTCTTGATCGGATCGACGTCCGACCAGCTTGTCGCGTAGACCGGCGCGGCACCCACGACCGTATAGTTCCGGTCCGTAACCCCGAGAACATATTTCCCGAAGTTATGCAGCGGATTGCGCAGGTACCACGAGAGCTGCCTGATGATAAATGGCTTCCCCGGAAGCTGCCAGTCGGGCGGGTCAGGCTCGTCATCATTCAAGAACCACCAGACCGGGTTCAATCTTATCCAGATCGGCTGACGAACTCTTCCAGACACGGAGGCAGTTCGCCCGTCAGGACTTATGATCCAAGTCTCTGTCGGGGTCGGGCGAGCGGGCAACGAAATTGTTACAATCGAGTAAAATAGAAGCAATGACAAAAACCATTTTAGCATCAGCGCCTCGCTCTGGGATCTCTCGCGTTCTCTAGTAACGTGAGGCGACCGGCCAACATTCTCATCCGGTCTTTCCAAGTACTTTCGCAATCCATGCGCTGGAATATGTAACTTGTCGCAGCACGCCGCTTCCGCGTTTACGCCATGGCTTGAGCGAAATTCGCGGCAGAGAGCGGGGCAAAGAGAGGCTAGAACAGGGCAGCAGCATCGCATCGTTACACGTCGAACCTTCCGATTACACGTCGAAGCGTCGGGCTGGGATCAACTGATGTGCGTATTGGACCAATCGCGGACGCAGACGCCCTCGGTACTAAACCTGAGTCCGGAATGGCCGTCGTGCAACGAGCAACAATGGCCAAACAGAAAGCCTCGGGGAGACCCCCGGGGCTTATATCGGCTACAGGGCAGACTGCTGCTCTGGTACCAGGGTCTCCAATTCACGCCGACCAGATGACAGTGGCCGCGGTCGATTTCGGTGTTGAAGCTGCAGCCGGCGTCACAGCCAACAAACCCAGTAGCAGGTGATGCAAGAAGTTGGTCGCCGTTATGTCCTATTGTTGTTGCCGTAGTCGTAGTAATTACCTTCCAGAAACGCCGACCACTGCGGCGCGAACCGCCATTCAACGCCACCACCAATCGTCCAGCCTGTTCTGGTCCTGGAGGCTGAGACCAAAGTCACAGGTAATGCCGATTAGAACCCACAGAAGCCACCACCGAAGCCGGTGAGTCGTCTGCCTCTACTTTACTCCAGACCGCGCCGCCCTGGCCGTACATTAACCAGGCGGGTGACCACGCATAGCCGAGCCGGCCCGTCAGGGCGTCGAACCACTGATTTTTGAAGCTGACCGTGGCGTTATCTGAATGCTCGGATCCCCAAAACGGTTGAGTGTTACATCTTTGCCGCCGCCGCTTGTCCCGTTAAACATATTGCGGAAGCCGATCACCCAACCGCCAAGCGAATTGATAATCGCAGCCAATCTGACCGCCACCGGTGAAAGCCAGAACTTGTCGTACCGATTGATCCAAACATTGAAATCCGCCTCGACGCGGGTAAATACCCCGCCGACGCTTGCCGCCGATGTAGCATCCGGTCCAGGTATAAGGGGAGGCGGCGCCGGAGGTGGCACATAGGCGGGAGCCTTGCGCGGTAGATCCGCCGCTGATGCCATACTGGCCGTAGAGACCAACCGCCGCTGCAGCAAGCACACTCAGGGTATGTTTTCGCATTGCTGATTCCTTTCACGCTTTATTGCAGGCAGGTCTGGCCCCCCACTTCCTGGTGTTCTTCATACTGCGACTAAGCCACTGCCGCTAGCGACGTTCCACTAGAATGTCCGTTTAGCAGCGAAATTTCCGAGTTGCATGGCAAAATGCAACAGCCCCTGGCGAGGCAAACCGGTCAACAGAAGGCAAACCCCGTCTCTTGCAGCGCCGCCAAGTAGCGGATTTCTATACAGAAAATCTAAGCAAAGATCAGCTGAGGTGAGCTGAGCCGATCTTCGGGACGCCGCAAAACGGGCAACCACCGAACAAATCCAATTGAATACGTCTGCTTCGGACATCCTGATCCTCTCGGACCATCGCAGAATTCCGCTGAAATCGACGGGTGCGCAGTGGGTCCATAAGGCTGTTCGAGGACCGACATGAAGCTTCCGCTGGCAACCCCGCGATAGACGGTCGCGATGGTTATCACCGAGCAATTGCTCAGATACGCGATAATCCGAATCAGCCCTTCTTCAGAGGCGTGCGAGGCTGCCAGAACAGGAGTTCTGTGCGCAGCGATATCTGGTCGGCGCTCCCGTGGACTTTCCGGTAATGGCTCTGCGGAACTAGACGGGACCGACCAGGTAACAAGTTCGAGGATCGAAACTTCGATTGATTGCCGATATTGATCGGCCCGGCGAGGTAGCGATCTACGTGCCCCGCTGCCGACGGCGCGCAGCTATACGAGGCTGCGGCGCGCAAGGCACTGCTCCTGATTTTTATTCTGGTGATTTTTTGGAGATTAGGTGCTGAAGGCGACGGTAGTGGATGAAGAAAAATTTCATCGGGACGTTAGCTTGCCTGGTCACGCGCCTTTTGGCAGCCCTCTGTCAAAGGCCGCGCCATCAGTAATTGCGCTGGCGCTGGGCATCTCCGGCCGCGCGGCTCGCTGATTGCCAAAATAATTGTTTGTGTTGGGCGTCGAGAACCTGTCTCGCCTGTTGGTCGTGTGAAGTTATTGCTGGTGTTAACCGTCGATGTCTCGGCTCGCTTGCTGATGCCCAAACGGCTCGAAAAATACTGTGGGAAGGCGGGTTTTGCTTTGACTGGCGCTCGAACACGACTCCTCACATGCTGAACGCCTTTGGACGGATCTTTGAGGGCGCGGCTTGACCCGCTGTGGTGTTCCTAATGGCGGCAGCCGAACTTTATCCGGAGCAGCTTTTGTCGCAGCTTTAACTGGTTTTTCTTCGACGAGCACTGACCGTTGGTTTCCTTCCTGAATAGCGACCGGGTTTGTCTTCCGAGAGCACCAACCGCTGGGTTTTCTTCCTGAATAGTCGAGCTGGATTTTCTTGGAAAGCACTGACCGTTGGAGCCTCCTTCCAGAATAGAGACCGGGGTTTCTTCGAGAGCACTGACCGTTGGTTTTTCTTCCTGAACAGCGACGGGTGTATCTTCCAGCAGAGTACCGACTGCTGCCTTTTTCTTCCTGAATACCGACCGCCTGATTTTCGTCGAGTAGCGATCGGCACTTGGACCGGGGTGGACGCGCCAGTATCTGCGGCCCGCGACTGCATATTCAAAACGTTACTGTCTTCTAGATCAGGAGTCGCTGCGGTTGGCGGGCTGAGGAGCGACTCGGTGTATCCGGAAGCAACGTCGTTAGCCACTTGGATATCCAGCATTTCGCGCAACCTGTTCAACTCATATAGCGCGCTGGACCGCGCTAAGAGTGAGAAATTGGCGCCATTCCGGATGCTCGCCCAGCTCGATCAACGCAACACGTGTTCGCGCCGCATTCGGCGTCGACTGCGCAGTGCGGCCGGTCCACCGTTCTGAAAGCGAGGGCCAGAACGATAACGGCGAGGAGCGCGCAACCTCCTGGGAGGATCCAAATGATCCGCAACATCCCATCTGCATAACTGAGTCGGTCAGATCCTAAAGCAGGGCCAAACGTTGATTGCCAGGGATTTGATTTCAGCTTTCTCTTATCTTGCTTCGCGTCGGTGTGGAGAATGTCCGCGCAGGCGTACTTTTGCCTTGGATTCGGAGACCCAGGTATCGACGTACCAACTCCTGCGCCAAAGACATTTAACGCCGGTTACCTACTCTTCCGGACGGCGTCGACTGGTTGTTTCAACGGCGTTCCAAGATGAGAAAAAGCCGTGCGACCGTTTCGAGGCAAAGGCGGAATGGCGGCGATGATAACTGAGTGCGGCTAACGCCTTGAATTCGTTTGCCGCTGCGTCATTCGAAATACCAGCAGTCGTTACTTTGGTTGTTTGCTAAACAGTGGTTAACTCGATTTTCGATTTGCCATTGCGCCGCGCTTAAGCGCCAAACCAGTATTTGGTGCGCGCGCTCATCAAGATCCGAGTACTGGCTAGCGCAAGGAAAAACGCACGCGGGTTCGCGCATGCATTAGGCATCCATTCAGATCTGGAGTCGATCATTGAAATGTTCAGGCGAGGTATTTGGTGATGTCGATGAGGCAACCAATAAACAATGAGATGGAAACCAGATTAATTCACCCCGAAGAGGCACACTACGAATCCTCAGGCGCACAGTACGTCCGGATAATAGACCCGAATCCCAGACGATCGATCAAATCACCAACGATTCTTAAAACAGATCCCATATGCTCTCATGAAATCAAGATCGACAAGAGCTATCGGCCGTTAGATTCTGATGACAACCATGCAGGACTAATTGTTGGTGCGTTAGTGGCGTCAACTATCTTCACCTTGTTCGCCATAGGTACTCTGCCATCGCCATTTGCTTCGATATCGGGCAAGCGATCTGAATCAAGTCTGAACCTCGACTCTCTCCTCCGCGCCCTCTCGTTTCAAAAAGGAAGATCGTTCTTCCCATACACGGCACGATTATTCAAACGGATCGTCCGTCTCGCGCAATTATCGCAAGGCTCAAACATTTCCTCTTCGTCAGCACCAAGCGAAATCATCTGTGGCGCAGCGCCACAACTCCATCAATAGCCAGAGCAGTCGACCTACAGACTCGAGGTCGAAACTCACTGCCAACGCCGGAAACGAGACCGACAACTATTGAAGGCTGGACGCTTCGTGAAGTTGCTAATGGCACGGCGTGATCTTGGAAGGGGCCGGATGGCATCCGGAGGTGTCGAGCGGCGACATGATACCGGGAGTTGGGCGAGTGGAATCTATTTTTCGCTGGGGAAACCGTCTGATAGTGGCGACAAGTAGAGGTCTGATTTCAACGCCATAAGTCACAGGGTTGGCAGCATTAAACTTCGATACGGCTGGCCTGAGGCCGATAAGCAAATGGGTTTGTCCCTCGGCAACCTCGGCATGACGCTGCGGACTCTTCAATAGGTCCTCGTCGCGCGCCGGCGAACTGAAGTGGGCCTTCGACCACGCGAACCTAATATTAACCAATCTCAGCTGATCGTGTTGGTCATGCACCACAGCGTATTCGCGCCTGGGGAGAGAGTGATGCGTAGGATTACGGTTTTGTCAGTTGCCGGCGCAGTCACAGTGGCCGTGGCAGGTAACCAGCTTTATGCTGAGTCGGACGCTCGCAGTCCGGGAGCCCATTGCGATAGTCACGTCGGCAAAGGTCGCCGAGCCGCCACTCATAACCGGCACGCTCTCCTCGCGTCAGGTGCCCATGCAGGTGCAGCCAGGTGCCATCGTCGTCGGCGCCGCCGGTCGCATCGCTCGCAAGTGCCCGCGGCATTCCCGATATCAAAGCGCGGCCTCGGCGAGGCCGGCGTGCGCGAAATCCGGACGCGCTCGGCGTCTCTCGCGTCGTTGAAATCGATACCGCCGGCGGCCCCGGTTTCGGTTTCGAGCAATTCAAGGCCTACGATTTCCTTCGCGACCGCGAGGTGGTGCTAACCTTCGACGACGGCCCGTGGCCGGGAAATACCCAGGCGGTCCCTCAAGGCACTCGCAGATCAATGCACCAAGGCCCCTGTTTTTTCCCATCGGCAAGCACGCCATGTGGCATCCCGAAATCGTCAAACAGGTAGCCGCGGCGGGACACACGAGTAGGATCGCATACATGGTCACTATAGGGATTTGTCGAGAATTGACCGTCGAGCAGGCCGAGGAAGAACTCGAAAAGGAGTCAGCGCCGTGCGGGCGGCATTGGGGGCGTCTGAAGCGTCGTTTTTCGGTTCCCGGGGTTGCGCAACCCACCGGAAATGCTCGCCTACCTTGGCACGCGAAACGTCGGCATTTTTTCGACCGATATGGACTCTTTCGACTTCAAGATCTCGAAAACCAGAGCAGGTGGTCGCGTCCGTGATGACCAAACTAAAGAAGCGTGGCAAAGGTATCGTCCTGCTACATGACTTCCAGCACCCAACCTCACTGGCGCTGCCAGCGCTTTTGGCTCAGCTTAAGGCGGATGGCTATAAGATTGTGCAGGTTAAGTCGAAAGACCCAGTAAGCACACGTAATCATTGAACGAAGCATAT
>ERZ1370068.5147-contig-4183_pt1 | contig 37906 bp, 64 predicted proteins | sample MGYA00561227_ERZ1370068 | MGnify/ENA primary metagenome ERZ1370068 (study PRJEB38410, sample SAMEA6850437) | metagenome | study: Metagenomic assessment of the ecological functions of the soil: analysis of the soil microbiota associated with the...
TTTGTACTTCGATTCAGTTACGTATTGTACGTCCCTGACTACCCCCTTGGTCCCGTCTCTGCACTCCCCTGGCGTCAGCTCCCCAGATACCTATGTGCACCTGGAGCTACGGGAGACGGACATTCAGGCGATCCTCCAGAATCCACGGCGAAGCGAGCTGCTTCGACTGGAGGACGTCGTGCACCGGCGAGAACAGCACGGCGGCGGCGGGCATCAGGTCGTGTCGCTTCACCCGTCACGGGCGAACTCGTAGCCCGGTCCGATCCTTGATCACGAACTTCACTTCGTCCTTCGGGAGCAGCCTGTCCAGATTCTCCCAGCAGTTCTTCGACGACTCCCCGCTGCCAGGACACTTGACGTCGACGATCCGAATTTACCTCGTCTGGCACGTCGGCGATGCTCCGGTGGCCCCCGGTTTCGAGGAGGACGAGAGTGGCTGAGGTCGATGAGCCGCGAAACGGGTAAACGTCCGCTTGAAGGAGCGGTTCGCCGCCCGTGATCTCAACATACCTGACAACCGATGGCCTACCTCTGCCACTCACGTCATCCACGCTGACCTGCGCCTCCCTCGTGAAACGCGTGGGGCGGTCGCACCACGAGCTGCACTGAGGTCGCAGGCGGTCAGCCGGACGAAAGCAAGGCCGGCCCGCGTAGTCGACTCGCCCTGGATCGAGTCGAAGATCTCGTTGATGCGTAAGCATGGCTGCCTGGCCGCGACCCGGCTCGAATCTCTGATTGTAACGCGACCGGCTCGCGACGGCTGTCGGGATCCGTGGTCAGGATCAGGTATGGTGGTCGGCGTTCGGCGTTCGGCGTTCGGCGTTCGAGAGAGGAACCTCTCCGGATCCTGATCCTGGTCTGATCGCCACGGATCCCAACTTGATAGAATCAACTCTTATGATGAAGCCCGTCTTCTACACCAAGCCGACTTGAACGACGTGCGCGGCCAGAAGTTTCTGGATCGGCGGGGTGGAGCCGAGAACGGACATCAACAAAAACCCGCCCGATCGCGCTTTCTCCTCGAGACGCACATCGACGAGACGCGGTTTCTGGACTTCGTGACACGTGCGCAGTCCGGTATTCAAACAGCGGCCGCTGCCGCGCTCGAAGAAGGAAGCGATCGACATGATGATGGAGCAGCCGGACCTCATCAAACGGCCGATTCTTCGTCCGCGGACGAACCGTGACGTTGGCTTCGATAAGCTCGGCGTGCACGAGAAGGATCCGAGCGCCGGGCGGAGCGGGATGGGCCCTGCGAGCGGCGGCGATGGCGTGTCGAGGCGCCGGAGGCCGCCCGCGCCGGAGCAGGCGGGGCATGGGGCACCCGCGAGCGATGGCGATGGGGTCAGCGGGGCGAAGCCCCCGGTTGATCGCGAACGCATGAGCGAGGTTCGAATCGGCACGTCGGGATGGAGCTATCCGGGCGAGACAGGGGGCATTGCTGGAACGGCATCTTCTATCCCGCGGCTCCGGGCCGGCGGCCGGCTGCGGCCGCCGGTACCGTTCGACGAGCTGGCGCTTCTACGCTTCGGAGCACTTCGAGCACGGTCGAGATCAGCTCGACGTTCTACCGGCGATGCCGGCGCCGGCGACGGTCAGCGGCTGGGCCGAGCGGACGCCGGCAGCCACTTCCCGAGTTCTCGCTGAAGCTGTACCCAGAAGTTCGCACCCCGGCATGTTCGAGGAAGGCGGCCGGGTGCGGATCCGTGCGAGTCTCGGACCAGAAGGACGTCGACGAGTTCCGCGACCTGGCGAATCGATCCGCTCGCACGGCGGCCGGGGAGCTCGGCGCGCTGCTGGCGCAGTTCCCGCAGAGCTTCAAGAACTGACCGCGATTCAGTCGCGGCTACGTGGAGTGGCTGCTCGAACGCGTTTCAAGCGACTACCCGGTCGCGCGTCGAGGCTGCGGCACCAGGACGTGGAGCGACGAGCCGGCCGAAACGCTGCAGGTGCTGACGACGCGTTCGGCGCCGCCTGGGCGCAGATCGACCCACGAGCCCAGGTTCCCGGCTACCGATCCGCCAGAACCTGCTGCGCGAGCCGACGAACGCGCCTGAGTTCACGGTCGTTCTACTACCTGCGGCTGCCACGGCCGGAACGCCGCGCGCAGTGGTGGAGCCACAAGAACTCGGAAGATCGTTACAACTATCTGTATTCGGCCGAGGCTGAAGCCCTTCGCCGAGGCGGCGGAAGAAGCGTCGCGAGCGGTCAGGAAGGCCTACGTCCTGCGCTGAACAAAGCCACTTCTCGGCGAAGTCGGTGGCAGGCGCCGCCATCCCGGCCTCAAGCAGCGACCTCGGTCAGCCGCTGCCCGGCGTTGCGAATACCCCGAAGGAGTTCGTCGGGCGCTATCCGGATCTGCAGAGGCGTCTCACGTGAAGGTGTTGCCGGACCTTGCTCATTCCGCACCGAAGCCTTCGCGAGGACGTCCGCCTCCTGGATCTTCGTCGCGACGACCTCCATGCCCTTTGATGACCCGGCCGAAGACGGCGTACTTGCGAGTCAGCTCGGGACGCCTGCGTCGCGCAGTGTGGGAGCTTTGGCTGTCCGCCAGTCCTTCGCGTCGGTGCCGGTGATGCGCCAGCATCGCGACGGCGCCGCTCGCCGGTGCCGCCGCTGGCGCTTCGTGATCTCGGCCGCGCCGATCCGGCTTGCCGCTGCCGTAGCCATCGTCCCCACGCATCGCGCGCTTGAGGGACATGTCGCGGCGTCTGCCGGATCGCCGATCTGGACGAGGTCAGTTGGCTCGGCGCGATGGAAACGCGCAGGCCGTTGTAGAAGTTCCGCTTCACGGGTCACGCGACGATCACATGGGCGACGGTCTTCGGGGCGCCTCTCCGAGAGTAGGTCTCGATCTCGATCGTCGCCCTTGGCGGTCTCGAGGACGATCGACCGGGCCCGGCGCCTGGTGACGTTTGCTCAGCGCGCGTCGTCGGCGCGGGAATGGCGAAGACGGTTGCCAGCAGGGAGCACCATCAACATTGCGCGTTTCATATCTCCCTCTTTCCGTAGCTATCGGATCGCTTGAAAGAACAAAGGCATCACAGGAGTCGAAGGGAGGAGGGGAGGCAACGAGCTGACCTGAATCTTGGGCTCGCGCCGCGTGCGGCGCGGGCTGACTGGACCGAGCGAGAACACGAGCATGGTGGGATCCTTTGTGCTCATTGCTCTCGCTCGGCCTCGCCTCGCTCACGCCGGCCTTCGGCCGGCGCGCGGCACCCGACTCCGAGTCTGACGTTCCTCCCCTTCGTCTTTCTTCGTAGTTCACGCGGTCTTCCCCATTTTTCGTGACGCCAGTAGCGGGGGCACAAATCCGCGATCTTGCAACTCCCGCAGAGCGGATACACCAGAAGCGGCACGTTCTGTCCCCACGTCACGAGATAGAGGTTGATGATCGGCCACCATCGCCGCTCGGCGACTGCGTACGCGCATGCTCTGTTTCCTCCGGCGTGCGGGTGGCCGCAGCCGAGACGATTGAAGCGATCCGGTGAACGTGGGTGTCCACGCAGATGTTCTCCCTGGCTGGAATGCGCGAGGATCAGCACCAGGTTCGCAGTTTTCCGCCCCACACCCGGCAGCGTCGGCGGCTGCTCCATCGTCGAGGCGCGACGCCGCCAGCAGCGTCAGAAGCTGCTGGCACGTCTCCTTCACGTGCACCGATTTGTTGCGGTAAAGAACGAGACCGGGCAAATCAGGCGCTCCGATTTGCTTCCGGCGAGAGCTTCGCCAGCGTGCGCGGCGCGCGCGCGACGCCCGGAACAACCGGCGCCGAGGCCTCGGCTGTGACGGCATCCCGCGTCACGAGCCGACGGCATCGTGGCGATGAGGACCTCGAACGCGTTCTCACTGCCGTTCCTTCGCGATCTTCTCGACGGCGGGCTCGTCCAGCCCGATCGATCGCCTTCGCGAGCCGGCGCATGACGTGGCGGAATCCGGCACGCTTGCCGGGACGCTAGGTTGTTCTCTCTGCTTCCTTCTGCGGCGTCAGCGGCGGGTTCCGCTTCGCAGGCACCTGGCGACGGCGTTGCGCACGCAGCCATGTCGGCCATCGCCGTCCGGGTCTCACGCGTCGCGCTTCAAGATGCGGCGCGAGGACGACGTTCTCCAGCTCCATCAGCGATGCGGTGACCTCCGGGTTCCCGTTCGTACGTCCAGCGCGGCCCCGGCGATGAGCCGCTCGCCTTGAGCGCCCACGCCAGCCCCTCCTCGTCCACGATCGGCCCACGCGCCGTGTTCACGAAAAATGCGGAGCGCTTCATCCGGGCAGGACGACCTTTCGATCCGATGAGATGCCGGTTGGCGGCCGTCATCGGCGTGTGAATGGAGAATGACGTCCGAGGTCACCAGCAGCTCGTCGGCGACATCTCACGCGGATCGGCTTCCCGCCGCCGCGCGCCGCGAACACACCGCCTGCATGCCGAACGCCGGAGCCTTCGCGCCGCAACCGCGCACGCCCGATGCGCCCGCGACCGATGATTCCCAGCTGTTTTCCACCGAGTAGCTCGAGGCCCGACGCATGAAATCGAGCGCCCAGCCCTTCCACGCGCCACGACGCACCAGACGATCGCCTTCGACGATGCGCCTGGTGATGGAAGATCAGCCCCACGTGATTTCCGCGACCGCCTCGGTGAGGACGTCTGGCGTGTTCAGTGCACGACGATTCCGCGTGAGCTGGCGGCAGGGGACGTCGATATTGTCGTAGCCAACGGCGATGTTCGCGACGACGCTTCGGGTTCGCGCCACGCACCCTGCGGCACGTGCGGGCGTCGATCTTGTCCGTGACGACAGCGCAGATCAGGCCGTCCCTATCGGCGGAAGCCGGCGCTTCGAAAGCTCGTCCGGCGAGCGATCCCGATCGTTGAGATCGCCGACGTCGCAGCGCCGTTCCAGCTTCTCGAATGCGGACGACGGGATGCGACGCGTGAGCGGAACTCGCGGTCGGATTGAAGGAAGATGTTCCAGCCATGGACTCAGTTGGTTGATATCGGGAATTCAGAGAAGCGTCTTTGACTCTGGTCGCCCCGCCAGCGCGACCAACCGAGCAGCGACCGCTCACGAATCACTGATGCAGGCGGTCGGCCCCGATTTCGCAGGGCGACAACGGAGCGACTGCTACTGACTCAGGAGCTACATCACTGTTAGTGACCGTGCGACTGACGGTAGCCGCAGTGCGTGCACTGCACCGAGGGCTCGATCAGGCAGGGGGCCGTCCGATTCGGGCAGCACGTAGCGAAAGTGGCTCGTATGTCGCGTCGCGGTCCTCTCCGGCGCAGCGATCGCATCGGATGGCTGACCGAGCGCCCGAGAGATCGACTGGCGCACCATGGCACGCAGCTCGTCTTCATCGAAAGAGTTCACAGATCACCCGCTACTCGAAGACTCTGGTCACTCAGAGATCCGCTCGGAAATCGATCTCGTCGATGATTCCAACGATCGCGGCGTCGACCGCCGTCGCTTTCCGTCCGAGCGCGTCGCCCGCCGCCTTCCCTTCGATGACCACGAGCACCGTCTCGCCGACTCCGAGCTCCTACCTGAGGTCGATCGTCAGGAGCGTCGTGCCCGCTCGGCTGCCCGTCCGGGGTCATCGGCTGGACGAGCAGCAGCTTGGCGCCCTCGAGCTTCCGGTTCTTCCTGGTCGAGACGACTGTGCCGACGACCCTGGCTATCTGCATGAGGAGACTCGGGAGGCGGTCGAGAATTCATCAACAGGGCTTCTCCGCGGCTCACGACCTCGACATCCCAGTGATCAACTATCCCCACGATCGCGGCATCTGCTGGCGGCTCCGCGGGATAGAACGGGAATGCCGCCTCGCGGCCGCGAACGAAGAAGACGCATTCGCCGACGCCGGCGCCGACCGAATCGAGGCGACCAGCGTGCGGCCCACGTCATCGCCGGCGCCGTCGATGCGGCTGAAGCACGAGCAGCGTCGATGCCGGTCAGGTTGGCATCCTTGACGGTGGCGACGACCTCCCCGATCGACACGGGCGAGCTGCATCCGACCTCAACCCTCCGCCTCGCGGATGGCGATCGTGTCCACGATGCCGACGATCGGCGGCGTCGACCGGGCAGTCCTTCATCCCCGACGCCATGCGCGCCGAGCTGCCGCTGACGATGAGCACGCGTCTCGCCGACACCGGCATCGACCGTGTCGACGGCGACGAGGTAGTTGCCCTCGGGCTTACCCTGCGGATCCATCGGCGCGCGCGATGAGCAGCTTGTTGCTGACCAGCCGCTCGTCCTTCCGCGTGGCGACGACGGTGCCCACGATCTTTGCCAGGATCATTTCGCGTTCGCGGTCGCCTTCCCGATCGGCAGCGCGTCCTCGAGGTTGGCGTGCGGCCGCGGGATGACGTGGACCGACACCAGCTCGCCGACGCGACGCGCGGCCGCCGCGCCTGCGTCGGTGGCGGCCTTGACCGCCGCGACGTCGCCGCGCACGATCGCGGTCACGTAGCCGGCGCCGATCTTCTCCCAGCCGACCAGCGTCACCTTGGCGGCCTTGACCATCGCGTCGGCCGCTTCGATCATCGCGACCAGACCCTTGGTCTCGACCATGCCGAGCGCCTCGCCCATACTCTGCCTCCTAAGCTTCCATACCAGCTGCAGCTTCCAGCGTCCCGGTTGCCGGGACCTGTGATCAACTCTCACGGCTCGCCCCACCGTGCCGAAGCGGAAGCGTGAAGTCGACTTCCTCCTCGACTCAATTCCTCCGTGCTGAAGCCGGAAGCTGGAAGCGGGCTTCTTACGCCATCAGGTTCTCGATCGCATCCTCTATGAGTGCCGTGAGCTCGCGGTATGTTAGTCGAATTTCCTCGTCCGGTCCCATTGCGCGTCGGCCGCGCGAGGCTCCCGAGACCGGGGCCACGCCAGCCGCTCGGCGCCGACGAGCTGTCGCCCGGCACGACTGGAGCCTCGACTACCTGGCATTCCGCCTGATCCGCCGTCGACGGCTCGGGGCAGATTGGCGCCGGCGCCGTGATGCCGTAGTGGTCGCGCAGCCCCTGGAGGCGTTCCACCTCCTGCTTCGATCAGCAGCCGCTCGCCGCCGAGCAGCCGCGCGACCAGGCTGATCTTCGCGAAGTGCTCGATCGTCTCCATCTTGTAGTACGCGGCGAACAGGTCCTGCCCGAGCGTCAGCGCGCCGTGATTGGCCAGCAGCATGCCGTCGTGCGCCTTGACGTAGCTTGCGGACGGCTTCGGGCAGCTCCGTCGGTCGACGGCGTCGCGTACTCGGCAATCGGGATGCTCCCGAGCGTCGTCGACCACCTCGGCGAGCACCGCGCGATCGAGCGGAATCCCGGCGACGGCGAAGCCGGTCGCCGTCGGCGGATGCGCGTGCACCACCGCCTGCACATCAGGGCGCTGCCGGTAGACCTCGAGGTGCATCTGCATCTCGGACGACGGATCGCGCTCGCCCGCGAGCTTCCGCCCGTCGAGATCGGTGATGCACATCATGTCGGGCGTCATGAAGCCCTTGCACACGCTCGTCGGCGTCATCAGCAGCCGGCCGCGTCGAGCCGGACGCTGATGTTGCCGTCGTTCGACGCCGTGTAGCCGCGCGCGTACCGAACGCCGGCCGACCTCGACGATCTCGGCGCGCAGCTGCGCTTCAGACGCGCTCATCGTCATCCATGCCTGTCGGCATTTTCGGTCAATCAGGCCTGGCGGCATTTTTCGGAACAGAAATGCGCCGTCCCGACTCCGCTGCGTTCCGTGATGGCTTTGTCGGGCGTAACGTAGACGCCGCAGACCGGATCTCGCAGCAGCTGGCCACGGCGAGCCGGCGGGCTGCCCGGGGTTCACCGCTCGCACCCTGGATCACGCCGCGCACCGAGCATCAGCACGGCGCGAATGATCAAAGAGCGAGGACGACCCTCAGTGTCAGGAGCATCGGTCTAGGAGCCCGGCTGCTTCGGGTGTGACGCCCGGGACGTTTGGATGCGCGCCGCGCAAGCCGTCGAGCGCCTGCCGGGCCGCGCTTGCTTCCGGCGATCCTGGAGCAGCGTCGAGGACCCGCTGGAAGGCCTTCGCGGCGCCCTCGAGATCCTGCTTGCCGAAGGCGCGGACGATCCCGACGTTCAACAACGTTTTCGAATGATTCGGATCGATCGCCAGCGATCGCTCCGAACTGTGCGAGCGCGCGATCGGGCTGATTCGTGTAGTAGTAGCTGATCCCGAGATCCGTGCTGGCGTTCACGTTCTGCGGCGCGACCTGCACAGCCTGTCTCATGCTCCACTTCACGGCATCCTCGAACCGTTCCGAGTCGAAATAGAGGTTCCCCAGCTGGATGCGCGCCTCGGCGTCGCGCGGATCGCGTTCCGCCGCGGACCGCAGGGTTGCGGCTCGACTCTCGTCGAGCGCCGGTGCGGTCTGCGCCGGGGCCGCATTCGCCGTTGCCGTAGCAGCGGCAGGTTGCGGCGCAGGCGCAGCCTGCTGGCTGCCGATGATCCAGCCGACGAGAATGCCGAAGAAAATTCCGGCTATGCCGAATACGACGAGTCTTTGCGCACGTCTGGAAGCCTGGAATTCGGAAGGTCAGCCAAGGATCATAGCAGCGTCCGGCGAAACCAGTCCACCAGCGAGCCCATCAACGACGACTCCCGCTCGAGCATCGTCGAGCCATGGCCCGCGCCCGTGAGGCTCAGAATCTCGCGGCCGCGGGTGCCCTTTCGAGGTCGTGCGCCGAACGGGAGGCGTGCGGATCGTCGTCGCTCACTACCATGAGCACGGGGCGGAGCCGATTTCCGCATCGCCGTCTCGATCCGGAGACCGCGATAGTCGAGCGACGGGGACAGCAGCGCCAGGCTGGCGACGCCCGGATCGTCGGCCGCCGCGAGCGCTACCAGGTTCGCGCCGAGCGACGCACCGGAGCAGTCCGATCTTGCCGCTGACGTCGCTGCGACCGATGAGGAAGCGGCGCGCAGCCTGACGTCCGCGACCATCGGCGCGAAGTCCGTCCCGATCGAGCCTTGAGAGTCGCCATGACCCCGGAGGTCCAGTGCGAGCGCCCCGATGCCCTCGCTCGCGAGCCGGGAGGCGAGCGCGTCGAAGTCGCGACGGGACCGGTGCAGCATGTGGACCAGGATCACGGCCGGGCCGCGAGCCGGCGGCTCGTGCCACGTCGCGGTGAGGATGACGCCGTCATCGGTGCGGAGGGTGACACGCTGCGCCGCGCGAGAGCTCTCCCGGCAGGACGAGCGCGGTTATCAGCGTCGTCAGGATGAAAAGAAGCTTACGATTCGAGCGCCGCCAGATAGTCACGAACGGACCGATCGAGACCAACGAAAGCGCCCGGCTCATGAGCGCGTGGCCGATCGATACCTCATCGAGGTGAGGGAGCGACCGGAACAACGTCAGGTTTAACAAATCGAGATCGTGGCCAGCGTTGACGCCAAGGCCCAGCCCGTGAGCCAGGTTGGCGGCATCGACGTAACGCTGGAAGCTTCGCTGCCCCGCATCGGATGCACCGGCATACGCGCGCGCGAACGGCTCGGTGTAGAGCTCCACGCGGTCGGCTCCCATCGACACCGCCCAACGGACAGCCGCCGGATCCGGATCGACGAACAGGCTGACCCTGATCCCGCTGTTTCTTCAGGCGCTGAACAATCGTTCCGAGCACGTCGGCCGGCGTATCCGGCGGCCAGCCGGCCTGGCTGGTGATTTCGCCGGGCCTGACGGGAACGAGCGTGACCTGATCGGGCCTGATCTCGTCGATGAGATCGAGGAGGTCCGGCCGCGGGTCCCCTCGATGTTGTATTCGACGAGGCCGCGCCGCGACGACAGCGCCGCGGCGATCTCGCCGCACGTCCCCGTGGTGATGTGCCGTGCGTCCGCGCGCGGGTGGACGGTGATGCCCGGTGCGCCGGCGGCAATGCAGACCTCGACAGCCTCCAGGACGCTGGGAACCTCCCCGCCTCGCGAGTTGCGAAGCGTGGCAACCTTGTTGACGTTGACGCTGAGACGCGGCGGCACGATTGGCTACCCGAGATGTTCCTTCACGGCGCCCGCGATCTCTGAAGCCCACGCCTGGATTTCGCGCTGGTCCCGCCCTTCCATCATCACCCTGAGCAACGGCTCCGTGCCGGAGTAGCGCACGAGGAGCCTGCCCTGGCCGGCAAGGCGATCCTCGACGCGATCCATCGCCGCCTTGATTGCCGGAACGGACTGCAGGTCTTTCTTCTCGCGGACTTTGACGTTGATGAGGACCTGTGGATAGGTGACGAGCTCCGCCGCGAGATCGGCGAGCTCGCGGCCTGTCTCGGCCATCACCCGCAGCACGTTCATGGCGGTCGCGATGCCATCACCCGTGAACAGATGATCCGAGAAGATCACGTGGCCGGACTGCTCGCCGCCGAGGGAGAGCTCGCCGCTTGATCATCTCCTCCATCACGTACTTATCGCCGACCGGGCAGCGCACCAGGTCGATCCCGCTCGCGCGGAAGCGCGATCTCGAGGCCGATGTTGCTCATCACCGTGGCGACGACCGTGTTGCCCGCGAGCCGCCCCGTCGCCTTCATCTGCCGGCCGCAGATGAGCAGCACGGCATCGCCATCGACCACGGCGCCGGTCGCGTCGGCGAAAATCGCGCGGTCCCCGTCGCCGTCGAAGGCAATGCCCATTCGGCGCGCCTGAGTCCCGGACCGCCCGTGCGAGCGCCTGCGGATGCGTCGAGCCGCAATCGAGGTTGATGTTCCGGCCGTCGGGATTGTCCCCGAGCAGGTGCACGTCGAACCCAAGCTCGGAGAACAGCCTGCGGCGCGACGGTCGTCGTCGCGCCGTTGGCTGTATCGACCACGATCTTGAATCGTCCCAGGCGCTGCGGATCGGGCAACGCCAGGCGGGCATGCGCGAGATACGCGTCCGCCACATCCAGCTTCGCGACGCGCGCCTGGGCCGATGCCGGCACCGTCCATCCGTCCGCCGCGACGATCGCTTCCACTTCGCGCTCCAGCGACTCGGTGAACTTCTGACCGTGCCCAGAGAACACCTTGATGCCGTTGTCTTGAAACGGATTGTGGGAAGCGGAAATGACGATGCCCGCGTCGAAGGCCATCTCGCGCGCGTCACGTAGGCGATGGCCGGCGTCGGCACGACACCGGCACTCGTGACGGTCGCACCGACCGACCCGCACCGCGAGCGAGCTCCTGCTCGATCCATTCTCCCGACTCGCGAGTATCCCGGCCGACGATGAGGCGCAGCGGCCGGGCGTCGGGACGCATCGCACGGACCAGCGCCGCGCCAATGCGCGCAACTGTGGCGTGATCGAGCGGATATTCGCCCGCTCGCCCGCGGACGCCGTCTGTACCGAAGAGATGCGGCATGACCGGGATATCTCTATTGGACTGGATCGTTGAAAACCATAGTGGCCGCTTCGTTGTCGCGGCCGGAAACGCGCCTGGAGAACCAGGTTGCTCCTCGAGACATGATTGATACGTCCACTCGTCGCGATAGACGTCGCGTGCGTCGCCTACTTGATCGTCACTTCGACGACGCTGGGCGTGATCGTGTTGAGTCCGAAGTGCTCGGATGGATCGACCTGAACTCGCAGATTGTACCGGCCGGCTCCCAGCCCGGCAAGGTCCACGAACGCCTCAATGGCATCCGCTCGCAACGCCTCCAGCGCCTCCCGCCGGCCGCGTACGCTCACTTTCGCAACCGAAGGCGTCACCTGGGCGCGCATCCCGCCCCCAGATTGCGCCAACGGATTGGGACGCCCCCAACTTCACTCTCGATCGGCGCGGGCAGGACCTCCACGAGAACAGTCGCGCTGACGGACGAATCGAGCCGCACGGCCGCATCGGTCACGCCGACCGTGACGACGTCCCGGACGCGGTCCCGACTCCCGGCGATATTCGACTGGTTCCGTCGTGGCTTCGGCCAGGGCGCGCACGTGGCTCTCGGGTCCGATGACCTTGACCGTCGCAGGTTCCGCCGTCCGCCGTCCGACGACGAACCCCGGCGCCGGCTCGCCGAGCACGGCGGGAACGACGGGAAGCATTCGTGTAGCCGATTTCTCCAGCTCCAGAGAGACGGTGGAGGGCAGGACTTGCGCGACTTCGACGCCGAACGGCGCACGGACCTCGTCGTTCCGCAGGTGAAACAGCCGCGACCCTGGCCGCCCGCCGGTGAGGTCGACCACGGCGACAACTTCCCCGAATCGAGCCGGCCAAGGACGCGCCGAGGACCCACGCAGGCGGACATCGACATTGTCCGGGCGGATCTCCCGTGATCTCGAGCTGCGGAGGGATGTTCCTGAACTCGAGCGGCACTCGGAGGCTTCGCTCGACGACGTGCTCACCGGCGACGGTCAGCCAGAGCAGCGTCGCCAGCGCGATGGCGAGCACTTTGAGGCCGAGGTGCCGGAAACGGATGATAGGCCATGAAGAGTGAGCGGCTACACGTCGTAGGTCGGGAGCGGAGCCCGCCGTCCCGCGCCGCCGTTGCATGATCAGCGAGCGCAGGCGCTCGCGCAGCCGCTCGGCCGTCAGCCCGCGCTCGATGCGGCCGTCGAGCGCCAGCGAGATCTGGCCGGTCTCTTCCGAAACGACGACCGCGACGGCGTCATTCTCCTCGCGTCAGGCCGATTGCCGCGCGATGCCGCGTCCCCAGCTCGCGGCCGACACGCGGGTTGACGGTGAGCGGAAGAAAGCAGGCGGCCGCCGCGACGCGGTCCTCCTGGATCACGACCGCGCCGTCGTGCAATGGAGACCCGGGCTGAAAGATCGTGGCCAGCAGGTCGTAGCGTCAGCTCCGCATCGATGGGGATGCCGCTCTCGATGTAGTTGCGCAGGCCGATCTCACGCTCGATCGCGACGATCGCTCCTGTCTGCTGCGCCGACAGCATCGTCGCCGCGACGACGACTTCCTCGATGGTCTCGTCGGCCGCTTCCTGACGATTGAAGTAGCGGAAGAACGGCGCCTGGCCGAAGTGCGCGAGCGCGCGGCGGATGTCGGACTGGAAGATGACGATGGCCGCGAAGCACCACGTAGACCAGCATGTTGCGGATCATCCAGTTGAGAGTCTGCAGCGGCGCGAGCCGCGACAGGTAGAACAACACGACGATCAGCAGCGAGCCGACCGCCATCTGAACGGCGCGAGTCCCCTGATCAGTTTCAGGAACTCGTAGATCAGAATCGAGACGATCGCGATGTCGAGCAGGTCCCACCAGCCGACAGGCGGCCGCTGGAGCAGGCTGGTGAGATATTCGGGCATCGACCGAGTAGCTTATCCCAGTCGGCAGTCGCCGGTCGGGGGTCGCCAGTCGCAGTCGGCAGTCGCGGCTCGCCCGGCAGGCCGGCACGGGTCGCAGGATCGGCGGCCCTCAGTCGGGCCGGCGGCAGTCCTCATTCCGGCGCCTGCCCCGATTCGATCGGCGACGCGCGCGACGTCGCGCATGGCCGGCACGTTGTGGACACGGATGATGTGGGCACCCTGAGGATGCTGGCGGTGACGGCGGCCGCCGTGCCCCAGTCCCGCTCGGTCGGCCGGTGCTCGCCCAGTGCCGCTCGTCAGGAACGACTTGCGCGAGGGTCCCGAGAGGATCGGGCGATCGAGCCCCGCGAGCCGATCGAAGTCCGCCAGGGCGGTGTAGGTGTGCTCCGCGCGCTTGGCGAAGCCGAGGCCCGGATCGAGGACGATCGACTCTCGACGAACTCCGGCGTCGATTGCCTGCTGCATCGCCGCCCCCAGCTCCGCGCACCTCCTCCATCACATCTTCATAAGCCGCCTCTCGGGTCATCTCCTTCGAACTGCCCGCGGTTGTGCATGAGGATCAAGCGCGGCGCCTGTCTCCGCCGCCACCGCGGCCATGCCGGGCGTCGTATTGAAGGCCGCTGACGTCGTTGATGATCGTCGCGCCGCGCTGGATCGCCGCGCGCGCGACGGCGGCTTTATAGGTGTCGACGGAGATCGGCACAGCGCAATCGCGCGAGGCCAGCCGATCGATGACGGGCAGAACGCGGGCGAGCTCTTCATCCTCCGGCAACGCCGCCGCACCGGGCCGCGTCGACTCGCCGCCGACGTCGGATGATCCCGCGCCCTGCTCGACCATCTCGATACGCGTGCGCGACGGCACGATCGACATCGACGTAGCAGCCGCCGTCAGCGAAACGAGTCGGGCGTGACGTTGAGGATCCCCATCACGACCGTGCGGTCGCCGAGCTGCAGCGGCGTCCGGCCCGGGAGCGGAAGGGTGTAGGACAGCCGTGGCGCGAAAATCATGTCTCCGCATAAACAAAGGGCCCGGTCGCAAGACCGGGCCCGAATGACTCGCCGACTGTCGACTGACCGACCTGACCCGACCGTCGACTGCGACCTCGACTGTGGTCTACTCCTGCGGCAGCGGCTTGTTGAGCGAGCGGCAGCGGCGGAACCATCGATGGCCGCTCCTTCTGCGCACGCTTCGAGGATCGTCCGGCCACGCCGGGCGCGGGCGGCTGGCTTGTATTCCTCGAGCGGCTTTGCCTTGAGCGACACTGCGCACCTGATCGGCGTCGAGCACCTCACGAACCAGCAGCTCGTCGGCGATCTTGTCGAGGGCCGGCCGATTCGTCTCGAGAATGCGTCCGCGCTTGTCGTAGTTGGTCGTGACGATCCGCTTGATCTCCTGATCGATGCGGATCGCCGTGTCTTCGCTGTAGTCCTTGGTGCTGAGCGATCTCGCGGCCGAGGAAGATCTGCTCTTCCTTCTTGCCGAAGCGTCAGCGGGCCCATGCGCGTCGCTCATGCCCCACTCGCACGACCATCTTGCGCGCGAGCTCGGTCGAGCGCTCGAGGTCGTTGCCGGCGCCGGTCGTCATGCTCCTGTCGTCGTGATCTCCTCGGCGATGCGGCCGCCGAGCAGGATCGCGATCTGATCGTTGAGGTAGTCGCGCGAGTAGTTGTGCTTGTCGTCGACCGGCAGCTGCATCGTCACGCCGAGCGCCATGCCGCGCGGGATGATCGTGACCTTGTGGACCGGATCGGCGTGCGGCAGCAGCACGGCGAGGAGAGCGTGCCCGGCCTCGTGCATGGCCGTGACCTTCTTCTCTCGTCGTTGATGATCATCGAACGCCGCTCGGAGCCCATCAGCACCTTGTCCTTGGCGAACTCGAAGTCGAGCATGCGAACGACCTTCTGGTTGTAGCGGGCCGCGTTGAGCGCCGCTTCGTTCACCAGGTTGGCCAGGTCGGCGCCCGAGAAGCCGGACGTGCCGCGCGCGAGCACGTGCGATGTTCACGTCGTCGGCCGAGCGGAATCTTCTTGGTGTGAACCGCGAGGATGCCTTCGCGCCCCTTGACGTCGGGACGATTGACGACGATGCGGCGATCGAAGCGGCCCGGGCGGAGGAGCGCCGGGTCGAGCAACGTCGGGACGGTTGGTGGCGGCGACGAGGATCACGCCCTCGTTCGACTCGAAGCCGTCCATCTCGACGAGCAGCTGGTTCAGCGTCTGCTCGCGCTCGTCGTGGCCGCCGCCGAGGCCGGCGCCGCGATGGCGGCCGACCGCGTCGATCTCGTCGATGAACGACGATGCAGGGCGCGTTCTTCTTGCCCTGCTCGAACAGGTCGCGGACGCGCGAGGCGCCGACGCCGACGAACATCTCGACGAAGTCGGAGCCGCTGATCGAGAAGAACGGGACGTTCGCCTCACCCGGCGACCGCGCGCGCCAGCAGCGTCTTGCCGGTTCCCGGTGGCCCCATCAGGAGCACGCCCTTCGGGATGCGCCCACCGAGCTTCTGGAACTTCTGCGGCTCCTTGCAGGAACTCGATGATCTCCTGAAGCTCTTCCTTCGCTTCGTCTACGCCGGAGACGTCCTTGAACGTGACCTTCTTCTGCGAGCTCGACGAGAGCTTCGCGCGGCTCTTGCCGAACGAGAGCGCCTTGTTCCCGCCGCTCTGCATCTGCCGCATGATGAAGATCCAGAAGCCGATCATCAGCAGGATCGGCGCCCAGAGTAGAGGATCGCCGTCCACGGGCTCGCCGACTCCGGCTTCGCCTCGATGCCCACGTTCTTGTCAGCGAGTTTGTTGGCGAGGCCTTCATGCTGGCTAGGGGCGTGCGAGCGGAAGCTGCCGGTGCGTCGCCGGCGTTCCGTTGTATTTGCCCGTGATTTCGTTGCCGCTGATTACGACGCTCGGACTTCACCCGCGTCGACCTTCTGGAGGAACTGCGAGAACGGAATACTGGACGGCCCCGGACGCAGGCCAGTCGAGAATTGCCAGATCAGGACCCCACGACGACGAGGACCATCCAGAACAACAGGCTCTTGAGGGTCGAATTCAACCTAGGCCTCCTAACCGCCTTGCTTTCAAGAAGTAACACGCCTTGTAAAGGCTCTGTGACCTGAAAATCCTCTGCGACGGCGTGCCCGACGACCCAGAGAATCCGGTCCTCGCGATCGACGACGAGCGGGACCGCGTCGCGCTCTTCCCGAGCAATTTTGAGATCCACGAACAAATCCTGCAGTTTTTTCCGGCGCCCCTGCATGCCGGCCGGCCGCAGCCTGTCGCCCCGGCACCGGGATCGCACGCTGAGGGAGCAACGCGACGTTCTCGGTCCGAAGCGCTACCTCCAGCCGACCGACTCGGTCCGCCCGTCCGCAGCCGAGCCTGGGCGCGGGACGTGAACCGTTTGACCCCAGCCCGGCAGGAGTCGACCCGAGCTCGGCCGAAACCACCCAGCCTTGCCGCTCGAGAAGGACCTCACCAGGTATAGACAGCGGAACCCGAAAGAGTTCTCGAAGCTGCCCGGGAGGCTCCGCCGGAGCGCGATCCGGTCCCCGATCCGCCTTGCCTGCTGACCAGGAAGGCTCAGCGCCGATGCCTCCGGCAGCCGCGCGAGGGTCAGAACGCCTTCCACGTGGTCGAAACCTATGTATCGGCCGGAACCGAGCCGCGCCAGCGCAATCCGCACGACCCGCGAGGCGACCGCTGGATGCGAGGATCTGAGCGCTGAGGCATCAATCTCGACGATGTCCTCACTCTGCTAAGACGACGGAACGAGCCAATTCGATTGCTGCTGATTGAAGGTAGGCCTCATCCTCGCGTGCGATTGCCGACTCGCGGGCGAGCACCTCGACGATCCCGGGCGAAAAGTCCCGCTCGAGGAGCGGCACCAGCACGTGCCGCACGCGGTTTCGAGTGAATGCGAGGTCGCGATTGGATCTGTCCTCACGGAAGGGAATCCCTCGGCGGCGAGCCACTCCCGGATCTCTTCCCGACGAATGTCGAGGAGAGGCCGCCGAAGGAGACCGACGTTCGAGCCGATCCCCGACAGCCCGCGCGGACCGGCCCCCGGATCAACTGCAGGAGGAAGGTCTCCGCCTGGTCGTCGAGGGTGTGGCCTGTCGCAATCGCGCTGGCGCTCAGTTCGGCGGCAGCCGCGCTCGAGGAACGCGTAGCGCGCACGACGTCCGGCGTCTTCGAGTCGAGGTGTGCCAGTCCCGGCGAGCGAGCGCGCACGTCTGCGCGCTCCACGCACACCGGGATCCCGAGCTCGGCCGCACGCTCTCTACAGAAGCGCTCGTCCTCGTCGGCCGCATCGCGCAAGCCGTGGTTGAGATGTGCCGCGCCGGCGACCGTCAGTTCGCCCCGAGCCGCCAGTATGCAGAGCAGATGGAGAAGCCCGACCGAGTCCGAGCCTCCTGAGAGCGCGACGACGCACGAGCCGCCTGACGGCGGCAGCATGCCGTGCTTCCGAACGGTCGCGAGGACGCTGATCGGCGAGGAGCATGGTTGTGGAGGAAATGGTGGCGGTGCAGGGACTTGAACCCCGGACACTGCGGATATGAGCCGCATGCTCTAACCAGCTGAGCTACACCGGCAGTAACTGTTGATGTTATCACGGCGAGGTTCAGAGGTTCTCAAGACCACGTCCGGGTTGAGCGCCTCTAAGCCGTTCGGCTCAGACGCCGCGCGCCAGGAGCGGAAGCATGATCTCGTGGTGGCCGATGAGCGAGTAGCCGCGTCCCGATGCCGGCGGCCGGACGGCGTGACGACGTTGGTCATCGGGCCGATACAGGCGCATGAAGTCGAGGTTCACGGTCGTGAGGCCGTCGAGCGAGATGCCGCGGTTGCGCGACGAGCGCGACGGCCTTGAGAAACACCTCTGGCAGCATCGACGGCCGACCCGCAGTTCAGATAGACGCCGCCTCGCAGGCGCGCGACGTACGAACGAAGTAGCGGAAATCGCGCAGGCTGCGCGGCGCCGAGCGCCGCGCCCGACGCGGCCGGGTGCATGTGGATGATGTCGGTGCCGATGGCGACATGCACGGTGACCGGGACACCGAGGCGCGCCGCCGCCGCGACGAGACTCAGCGCCGCCGTGCCGCGGCGACGAACTCGAGCAGGCGTCGCTGACCGCCTGTCCGATCCCTATGCCCGCCGCAGCCCCGGGTTGATCGCCGCGTTCAGCAGCGTGCCGGTCTCCTCGGCCATGCCGAAGCTGGCCGGGCCCGAGACGTCATCGACTTCTTCGGACGTGGCACCCGGCCAGGGCGACCTCGAAGTCGTGGATGATCCCGGCGCCGTTCATCGCGATCGCCGAGACGAATCCGCGCTCCATCAGATCGATGAGCACGGGCGCGAGGCCCGTCTTGATCACGTGCGTCGCCGAGGCCCCGACAGCATGCCGCCGTTCGACGGCGCGCGCCGCCCGCACCGCGCCGACTGACCGCCCTGAAGTCTTCCCCAGCGAGCATCGCAGGCAGGACGCGACCAGCCCCGCTACCCCGAACCGGGTTGATAGACCTTGGCGAACTCTGGACGTGCGTGTGCCTTGCTCTTGCGCGACGCGCGAGCGGATAGGTGGCGACGCCGGACAGATCGAAACGTCGTCATAGCTGAAGGCGCACGCGCGCAAGGATACGGAAGTGCGCGGCGGGGATCAATGACAGGGCACGCGGCGGTCGGCGGTCGGCGCTCGGCGGTCGAGGACAGTCCTGAAAACGGGTTGTCGCCGCTAAGCAGCCGCGAGCGAAGCGAAGTGGCGAGCACGAGCGCGAGGGTGGGGCCCGCGCGCCGTGATCTCGCGAGGAAGCAGGAAGCGGGAAGCGGAAGCGGGAGCGGGAAGCTCAGAGAATAACTCATCGCATCCCCGTAGCTGTAAAAGCGATATCGCCGCTGCACGGCCTCGGTATAGGCCGCGAGGACGCATTCCGGCCTGCGAACGCCGCGACGAGCATCAGCAACGATGATTGCGGCGGAGGTGGAAGTTCGTCATCAGGCCGTCGACGACGCGGAAGGTGTGCGCCGGGATGGATGAAGAGCGAGGCCTCGGCTCGACCGGCGCGCACGATGCCGTCGCTGCGTCCCGCCGCATCCTCGAGCGCACGCGTCGTCGTCGATGCCGACGGCAATCACACGGCGGCCCTCGGCGCGCGCGCGCGCCCGACAGCGGCCGCCGCTGCCGGCGAAATCTCGCGACGGTTCCGGATCGACCGCGTGATCCTCGACGCGGCTCGACGCGCACCGGCTTGAACGTCCCGTAGCCGACGTGCAGCGTGATCGAGATCCGATCGACGCCGCGCGCGGCGATCGCCTCGAGCAGCTCGGCCGTGAAGTGCAGGCCGGCCGTGGGCGCGCGCCACCGACCCGCGATCGCGCGCGTATATCGTCTGGTAGCGATCGCGATCCGCGTCGAGATCTTCCCGCTTGATGTAGGGCGGCAGCAGTGGCACGCCCGATCCGCGTCGATGCAGCGCGTCGGGATCGCGAACCGAGCCGAAGCGCTCCGCGCTGATGCGCACCTGCGCCTGCCGAAGAATCGCTGTTCCAGGATCTCTCCCGACAACGCGCCTGCGACACCCTCGAATCGCATCCGAGCCCCGGCTTCAGTTTCTGTCCCGGATGGACCAACGCGTCGCTACGCTCGAACCGTCGGGGTCACGCGCGACGGCGGGGCCAGGAGGCATTCCACGGCCCCGCCGCTCGGCACTCGATGGCCGAGCAACCGGGCCGCGAAGACCCTGGTGTCGTTGACTACCAGCAGATCGCCCGCCCTCATCAGCGATGGAAGATCGCCAACATGGAGATGGCGCGCCTCTCCGCTCGACGATCCATCGCGATGAGGCGCGATTCCACGCGGCAGCGGCTCTGGGCGATCAGCTCGTTCGGGAGGTCGAAGTGGAAGTCGGAGACGAGCATATTTCTCGGAGTTCTAGAGGTTCTAAGGTTCTCGGGTTCTGAAGGTTCCGGGTTCCTGCCGAGGTTCAGGGTTCTGAGGGTTCCGTGTTCCGCGAGTCACCGTTCCAGAGGTTCTCGGGCATCACACCAACGGGCGCTGCGACAGCAACGAGATGATCAGCGCCACCGGGGCGATCGCAATCAGGACGAGCGGCCGCGATGCAGAGTGATGACGAAGACGTAGTCCCCTGCCGACGGCGGCGTGCCGGGGCTGGCGTGTCGCTCGAGCGCAATGCGAGGTTTCTGAGATTCGCCTTCAGGCCACGTCCGCGAGGTCCCCGAGCACGGGGACGCAGGCCGATACCCATGTCGAGCGCGGCGTTGGAGGACCATCCGCGCCTGCGCGACGGCCGGAACGCGCCGGCGCAGGCCCTCGAGCAGGATGAGCGCGGTGTAAATCGGGGACGCCATGTCGCCCAGCCCGGGGATGATGCCGACGATCGCGTCGAGGCCGAAGCGGATGGAAGTGCCCGGCACCTGGAACAGACTGTCGAGAATGACCGCCCACCGGCGAAGCGAGTCGAGCCGCATCACGCGACTACTTCTTCGAGACGCCAGAGGATACGGGAGGGAACGGAGTTCACAAGCGGAGAAACGGAGTCAACGGAGACAGAAACGGAGAAGGCATCGAGCTTAACCGACGGACTCTCGGCTGTCTGCGCCGCGCGCAGCAGTCGCCACGCCGGTCTCGGACGCGCAGACAGCGAGGATGGCGTGTTCAGCATGCCGGCACGCGAGCGGGTGCGGCAGGGCCGGCGCGAACGCGGCACCACGCGCATCGCGGTGGACGGCGACGCGGCACCGCCCGCACCTTCCGGCAGCACTGCGTGCGTACGACCAGAACCGTCTTCTCCCGTTGTCGTCTCCGTTTTCTCGTTTCTCCGTTTGTGAATCTTCTCCGTTTCCTCCGGTCCTCCGCGAACTCCATTGCCACGACGCGGCCGAACGTGGTACCTAATCCTGCTTGCCCGTCGAGCCGCCCCACATCGTCATTCGTGAGCCTGTCTTGTGCCCAAGAACAGCCTGAGAGTCTGGCCTGGTCGTCCCGTATCCGCTGGGAGCCACGTGGGACGGCGTCGGCGTCAACTTCGCGCTGTTCTCCGAGCACGCGACGCGGGTCGAGCTCTGCCTGTTCGATTCGCCGCGACGCGGAAGTCGAGTCGCTGACGATCCCGCTGCCCGGAGCAGACCGACATGGTCTGGCACGGCTACCTGCCCGACGCGCAGCCCGGCCAGCTCTACGGCTATCGCGTTCACGGACCGTACGCACCGCACGCACGGCCACCGGTTCAATCCGCACAAGCTGGTGATGGATCCGTACGCGAAGGTCGTCGGGCGCGCGGCGCGTGGCACGAAGCGCTGTTCGGCTTCCGCGTCGATCAGGACGACACGACGTTCGACGACCGCGACAGCGCGCCCTACGCGCCGCTCGCGGCCGTCGTGGACGACGCGTTCACCTGGGGCGACGATCGCCCGCTGCGGACGCCGTGGCACAAGACGCTGATCTACGAGCTGCACGTCAAGGGCTTCACGCCGCTGAACCCGCGCGTCCCGGAAGCGCTCCGCGGCACCTACCTGGGCCTCGGGTCGGAGCCGGCGATCCGGCACCTGACGTCGCTCGGCGTCACGGCGGTCGAGCTGATGCCGGTCGCATCACCACCAGGACGAGTGGCATCTGATCAAGCGCGGGCTGCACGAACTACTGGGGCTACAACACGCTGTCGCTACTTCGCGCCGGACGTCCGCTACGCGTCGTCGTCTTCGCCGCTGGACGTGCGTCCGCGAGTTCAAGATGATGGTGCGCGCGCTGCACGCCGCCGGGCTCGAAGTGATCCTCGACGTCGTCTACAACCACACGGCGGAAGGCAACCATCTCGGACCGACGCGTGTCGCTGCGCGGCATCGACAACGCGACTACTACCGGCTGCAGCCGCACGATCGCGCGGCTACTACCAGGACTTCACCGGCTGCGGCAACACGCTGAACATGCGCAGCCCGCGCGTGCTGCAGCTCATCATGGACAGCCTGCGCTACTGGGTGCACGAGATGCACGTCGACGGGTTCCGCTTCGATCTCGCGAGCGCACTGGCTCGTGAGTTGCATGACGTGGACAAGCTGGGCGCGTTCTTCGACATCATCCATCAGGACCCGGTCCTCGTCGCAGGTGAAGCTGATCGCCGAGCCGTGGGATCTCGGGCGAGGGCGGCTATCAGGTCGGCAACTTCCCGACCAAGTGGACCGAGTGGAACGGCAAGTATCGCGACGCGGTGCGGCGCTTCTGGCGCGGCGACGCCGGCGGCGCTGTCGGAGCTCGCGACACGGCTCGCGGGCAGCAGCGATCTCTACGAGCAGAGCGGCCGCCGGCCGCTACGCGAGCATCAACTTCATCACCGCGCACGACGGCTTCACGCTGGCGGATCTGGTGTCAGCTACAGCGACAAGCACAACGAGGCCAACGGCGAGGACAACCGCGACGGCGAGAACCACAATCTGAGCTGGAACTGCGGCGTCGAAGGGCCGACCGACGATCCGCGCGGTGCTGGACCTGCGCGCGCGGCAGCGGCGCAACTTCATGGCGACGCTGCTGCTCTCGGTGGGCGTGCCGATGATGAGCGGCGGCGACGAGCTCGGGCCGCACGCAGCTCGGCAACAACAACGCCTACTGCCAGGACAACGAGATCAGCTACACCACGTGGGACGCTCGACGCCGAGCAGCAGGACTTCCTGGAATTCACGCGGCGGGTCGATCCGGATCTGGCGCGATCATCCGGTGCTGCGCCGTCGAAAGTTCTTCCAGGGCCGCGGCATCCGCGGCGCGCGACGTGCTCGACATCGCGTGGATCGATCCGTCGGGCCGGGAGATGACCGACGAAACCTGGAACTCGCCGGACGTGCGTTGCCTGGGCGTGCGCCTGAACGGCGACGCCATCGAGGAAGATCGACGAGCGCGGCCGAGCGCATCGTCGGCGAAACGCTGCGTGATCATGCTGAACGCCGGCGAAGAAACGGTTCGCGTTCTCGCTGCCCGAGACCGGCCCGACGGAACGGTGGGAAACGCTCATCGACACCGCCGACCCGTTTTCGCCGGTCCGATGGCTGATGTCGAAGGATCGCTTCCGGCTGACCAGGGCGCTCCATGACGGTCCTGAGGCTCGGATCGCGCGAACGGGACTTGCAGAGAGCGGCGGAGTGGGGACCGATGGGAGTGTATGCTGACAGTCGGCGGTCGACAGTCGGCGGTCATCAGTTCACTGCTCGATCAGGTCACCCTGACTCAGAACCTCTGGAACCGGAACTCCTGGCACCTTTGGAACCTTTCGTGACGCTGCCATGACCACATCTTGATCCTCGGCTTCAGCGCCGCGTCGTGATCGAGAACGTCCGTCCTTCGTGGACGACGGGCGGTTTCCGATCAAGCGGACGGTTGGGAACGGGTCGTCGTGAGCGCGGATGTGTTTGCGGATGGGCACGATGTTCTTGCCGCGGTGTTGCTGTATCGGCGCGGTGGCGAGCGCTCGTGGCGCGAAGCACCGATGGCGGCGCTCGGGAACGATCGCTGGCAGGCGCAGTTCGTTGTCGATGCGCTCGGCACACACGATGCACGGTCGAAGGTTGGATCGACAGGTTCGGGAGCTGGCGGCATGGGCTCTCCGCGAAGATCGGGGCTGGACAGGATGTGTCGAGCGAGGTTGCTCGAGGGAGGAAACCTGGTCGAAGGCATCCGACGGAGAGGCGAGTGCGCTCGCAAGATTGTGGAGTTGCTTGGCGACCCGGGGCTCCGGTCGGCGAGCGCATGGCCGCGGCGCTGTCGACCGACCTGGCCGATGAATGGCCGCTGCGCCCGATCGAAGCCGCGCGACGCGGTACGACCGGGTTCTCGGCGTCACGGTTGAACGCGAACGCGCGCGCGGTTCGCGCGCGTGGTGCGAGATGTTTCCGCGTTCCGCCGGTCCCGATCCCAGGCGCAGCGCGACCGTTCGACGAGGCGGCCGCCCTCCTGCCGTACGTCAGGGCCATGGGGTTCGACGTGACCTATCTCCGCCGATCCATCCGATCGGCCGCAGCTTTCGCAAGGGCCGCGAACAACTCGCTGGAGGCGCAACCGGATGACCCCGGCAGCCCTTGGGCGATCGGCTCGGAAGGCCGGCGGGCACACGGCGATCGAGCCGGGGCTCGGCACCCTGCCGGACTTCGATCAGTTCGTCAGGGCCGCGCGCCGGCAGGGCCTCGAGGTCGCGCTCGATCTGGCCTGCCAGGCGCTCGCCCGATCATCCCTGGGTCCGCGAGCACCCTGAATGGTTCCGGCGACGGCCGGACGGCTCCATCAAGTACGCCGAGAACCCGCCCAAGAAGTATCAGGACATCTACCCGTTCAACTTCGAGTGCGAGCGCCTGGCAAGCGCTGTGGGCCGAGCTGAAGCCAGGTCATCGCTGTTCTGGATCGGCCACGGCGTGCCGATCTTCCGCGTCGACAACCCGCACACCAAGCCGCTGCGCTTCTGGGAGTGGGTGATCGCGCGACGTATCAGGCGACATCCCGACGGCGATCTTCCTGTCCGAAGGCGTTCACGCGGCCGCAGGTGATGCGCTACCTCGCCAAGGCCGGCTTCTCGCAGTCGTACCTACTTCACGTGGCGGAACACGGCGCAGGAGCTGCACTGAATATTTCACCGAGCTCGCCCTGCAGCAGACGTGCGCAGTACTTACCGGCCGAATCTCTTCGCCAACACGCCGGACATCCTGCACGAGTATCTGCAGCACGGCGGGCGTGCCGGCGTTCGATGCGCGATTGGTCCTCGCCAGCCACGCTCGGGGCCGAGACTACGGCATCTACAGCGGGTTCGAGACTCGCCGAGAACGTGCCCCGTGAGCCAGGCAGTGAGGAGTACTCGACTCCGAAAATACCAGATCAAGGTCGGGATTTCGCTCGAGCGGGCGCAATCTCTCAGAGCTGATCATGCCGGGTGAACCAGATCCGGCGCGACCATCCGGCGCTCAGAGGGACTGGGGCCTGCGATTCCATCCCACCGACAATCCCCAGCTGCTGTGTTACAGCAAACGTTCGCAGATGGACGCGATCTGCTGCTCGTGGTCGTCGAACCTCGATCCGTTGCACATGCAGCATGGGCACGTCGAGCTTCCACTTGCGGCGTGGCAGCTGAGCCCCGACAGCGCGTGCCAGTGCAGACCTGCTCCAGCGAGCGGTATCACTGGCGCGGAAGCCTGGAACTACGTCCGGCTGGACCCGGCCACCGCGTGGCGCATCCTGCGCTGCGCTGGAACTGGCGCTGCCGCCCGAACCGCCAGTGGAGACTGACCCGCTCGCGGCCGAACCGCCGATCCGCTCTGGTGCAGGACGCCGTCATCTATCAGGTGCACGTCGCGCGCGTTCTTCGACAGCACCAACGACGGCATCGGCGACTTTCGCCGGGCTGACGCAGAAGCTCGACTACCTGCAGAGCCTGGGCATCAACAGCGCTGTGGCTCCTGCCCGTTCTATCCGTCGCCGCTGCGGGACGACGGGTACGACATCGCCGACTACGAGAGCGTCCATCCGGACTACGGCACGCTGGCCGACTTCGATCGGTTCATCGCCGAGGCGCACGCGCGCGGCAGATCCAGGTCATCACCGAGCTCGTCATCAACCACACCTCGGACCAGCATCCCTGGTTCCAGGCGGCGCGCCGCGCGCGCCGCCGGATCGCCGGAGCGCGACTTCTACGTCTGGAGCGACACGAACCAGAAATACCAGGGCGTCCGCATCATCTTCATCGGACACCGAGAAGTCGAACTGGACCGTGGGACGACACGGCGAAGGCGTATCTACTGGCATCGCTTCTTCCACCACCAGCCGGATCTCAACTTCGACAACCCGCCGGTCCTCGACGCGCGTGGTCGAGGTCATGCGGTTCTGGCTCGATCGCAGGCGTCGACGGCCTGCGCCTCGACGCGGTGCCGTACCTGATCGAGCGCGAGGGCACGACCTGCGAGAGCCTCCGAGGAGACGCACGCGATCCTGCAGCAAGATCCGGCCGCGCGCTCGACGCGCGCTACCCGGATCGCATGCTGCTCGCCGAGGCGAACCAGTGGCCGGCCGACGTGCGGCCGTATTTCGGCGAACGGCGACGAGTGCCACATGGCGTTCCACTTCCCGCTGATGCCGCGGCATGTTCATGGCGCTCCAGCAGGAAGACCGCCATCCGATCACCGAGATCCTGCGGCCAGACGCCCGAGATCCCGGAGAGCTGCCAGTGGGCGCTCTTCCTGCGCAACCACGACGAGCTGACGCTCGAGATGGTGACCGACGAAGAGCGCGACTACATGTACCAGGCCTACGCCGCGCGACCCGCAGATGCGGATCAACGTCGGCATCCGCCGCCGGCTCGCGCCGCTGCGTCGAGAACAGCCGCCGCCGCATCGAGCTCCTGCACGCGCTGCTCTTCTCGCTGCCGGGCACGCCGATCATCTACTACGGCGACGAGATCGGCATGGGCGACAACATCTACCTCGGCGATCGCAACGGCGTCCGCACGCCGATGCAGTGGACCGGCGATCGCAACGGCGGCTTCTCGCGCGCCGATCCGGCGCGGCTCTACGCGCCGCCGATCATGGATCCGGTCTACGGCTACCAGGCGATCAACGTCGAGGCGCAGGAGCGAGATCGCCGTTCTCGCTGCTCGAACTGGATGAAGCGCATGCATCGCGCTGCGCAAGCAGCATCAGCGGTCGTTCGGCCGCGGCACGATCGAGTTCGTCTACCCGCTCGAACCGGAAGGTGCTCGCCTACATGCGGCCGCGACGAGCGACGAGAACGATCCTGTGCGTGGCGAACCTGTCGCGCAGCGTGCAGCCGGTCGGAGCTCGACCTCGCGCATTCACGGGCATGATCCCGATCGAGATGCTCGGCCTCACCGAGTTTCCCCGCATCGGGGACCTTCCCTACTTCCACTCCGCTGATTGGTCCATGCGCGTTCTACTTTGGTTCCACGCCTCCAGCCGGCGTCCTCGGCCGCATCACGTGTGGCGACGGATCACACGATGGAAATCGTTGCAGGCTGCTGGGCTGCTCGTACGGGGCGGCATGGGAAACCCTGCTCGAAGGCAACGTCGAGACGCTCATCGAGCGCGAGCGCCTCCTGCCGTTCCTCCCAGCGTCAGCGGTGGTTCCGGGCAGCAAGCCGCTTAAAGACGCGACGCTAGCCCGGTTCATCGGTTGGGGCGTCCTGCGCCGAGGCCAGCCGCAACCACACCGATCTTTCCTGACGCTGATCCGGGGTCGAATACGACGGCGGCCCGCGCGATCGAGTAAGCTCTGCCGCTTTGGCGGTGCGGCGCGTCCGCAGATTGCGAAGGCGTGGAGGAACGCTCCGCACGCCATCCTCGCTACGGTTACGGGCGCACGAAAGGGCGTGCTGTTCGACGCGTGGCTCGACGATATCGCTTCGCGCTCGTGCTGCTCGACGTTCTCGGCCATCAGGAGCACGCGAAGACGCGCAGGAGGTGCGATCAGCGGCAGCCAGACGGCGGTATTTGCCGCGCTTCGCGGACCTGACGACGGGTTGAGAGTGAGCCGGCCGGAACGCGAGCAGAGCATAACACGTCGATCTCATCTTTGGCGACCACGGTTTGATCATGAAGCTGTTCCGCCGGATTGAACCGGGCATCAACCCACGACTTCGGGCGTCGGACCGTCAGCTCACCGAGAAGGTTCGATTACCCCGCGTGCCGGCCGTGGCACGGTGCGCCTACGGAATACGAAGCGCGGCTCGCAACTACGCTCATGGTTCAGCAGCTCGTCGAGAGTCAGGCGACGGCTGGACGCACGCGACAGACGAAATCGGCCGCTATTACGATCGGATCGGCTCCGTCACCGCCCCCGTGGTCCGCGCGCGACGGTTCACCAGTACGACGACGGAGATCCCGAAGCGGGTCCAGGAAGCGATGGGTGCGTCATCGATCTCGCTCTCAGAAGCTCGGTCGGCGGACCGGAGAAATGCACCTGGCACTCTCGCCGCCATTACGACCGATCCGGCTTCGCCCCCGAGCCGTTCTCGAAGGACGATCTGAAGGCACTCAGCTCGGAAGCCGTGGCGTTGGCGCAGCGCGCCTTCCAGTCTCTCGACGCGGTTGCAGCAGCAAGCTGAGGAGCAGGCGGGCGACACGAACCAATCCGGCAGCCGTCAGGGGATCGACGTCGAGCAGGCCACACCGACTGGTCACGGCTCGCGATGCACTCCTCGATCGCATCCGATCCGCGCCGCGGTTCGAAGGTTCGTCTGCTCCAAGATTCGCGTGCACGGCGACTACCACCTCCAGGGCAGTCCTGTGGGCCGAAGGCGGACTTCTACCTGCTCGGCTTCGAGGAAGAACCGGCGCGTTCCCTGCCGTGCGCGCCGGCGAAACGCGGAGTCTCCGTTGAAGGATGTCGCCAGGGATGCTGCGGTCCTTCCGGCTACGCCGCCTACGCGGGCCTGTTCGGTCAGGCGGCGACCTGGCCGGCGCGGACTTCGGCCGGCTCGAGCCGTGGGCCCACATCTGGCTGCCTGAACGTGGGCGTCACGGCACGCGCAGTTTCTCCGGGGATATTTCCGAGACGGCTGGCGGAAGCCTCCTTCCTGCCGGCGGATTTTCGCGCAACGGGACGCACTCGCTTCGCCTCTTCATGCTGGACAAAAGCCTCTCTACGAGCTCAGCTTCCTGAGCTGAACAACCGTCCCGACTGGGTCGGATCGCCGCTCTGGGGTATCTTCGATCTGCTTGCTGACTTGACCGGGGCTTCGCCCGCCAGACCCCCACCTCCACCCCAGCGTGCAAAATACGCGCGCCGGGGGCCCCGGTCTCGCTCGCGGGGACCCCGGCACCCCGGTCCGCTCCGGCGGACGCGCGCCTCAGCGTCCAGCTCGTTATGCGCCCGCGGCAAACTGATGCGTTCTCGGTGCCAGCCACGCACAACCACGGCAACCACCGTCGAGATGACCCGCTGACGGCGTAGACCGATGCACCACATGACCGACGCGCGAGAGAACCTGGAGCGTCCGCGGTTCCGTACGCGCTGACCACCTACCGTCTGCAGCTCCACGCCGGTTTTCGCTCGCCGCCGCGCGCGACGTCGTCCCAGCCACCTCGCCTCGCTTGGCGTCTCCACGTGCTACACGGGCCCAGCTTCACTGCAGTGCCGGGCAGCACGCACGGCTACGGCGATCTCAGGATCTGGCAACGAAATCAATCCTGAGCTTGGCGGAATCGGAGGCACTCGATCGACTCAGGGCCGCGCTCACCGAGCACGGGCTCAGCCACCTCGCTGATTTCGTGCCGAACTTCACAGGGCATCGGCACCGGACGAAACGCGCGCTGGAACGACGTGCTCGAGAACGGTCCAAGCTCTCCGGCGTCCGATTTCTTCGATATCAGTGGTCGCCCGAGAACGTCGAGCTGCACGCCAAGCTGCTGCTGCGATCCTCGGCGACCAGTGACGGCGTCCTCGAGCGCGGCGCAGCGAGCTCGTCGTCCGCTTCACGACGGTCAGCTGGACGTTGAAGTGGCGGTGATCGACGCTGCCGATCAACCCCCGGCAGTCGCCGCGCGCCTCGAGCTCGCGCCCTCGAGCCGCTGACGGCGATTCTGGGACCTGACAATCCCGCGCTGAACGAGTTCCAGAGCATCATCACGTCTCTCCAGAAGCTCCCGCCTTACACGGAGCGCCGTCCGAGCTGATGGCGGAACGTCAGCGCGAAAGGACGATCGCGCGGGCCAGGCTCGCGCGACTCGTCCTCGAGACTCCGGCTGTCGGCCAGCAGATCGAGGCCGCGCTCCACGCCTTCAACGGGGAACCTGGACGACCTGAAAGCTTCAACGAGCTGCACGAGCTCCTCGAATCACAGCCTGACAGGCTCTCATGCTGGCGGACGGCGTCGCGCGAGATCAACTACCGGCGTTTTTCGATGTCAGCACCTCACGCCGGCATGCGTGTCGAGCGACCCGAAGTGTTCGGGGCCACGCACAAGCTGCTCGAGACGGCTCCTCCAGCAGAGACGGACGATCGCCGACCGCATCGATCGATCATCCGGACCGGGTGTTGCGCCCCGGCGCGCCTACTTCCGAGATGCTCAGGAGCTTGCCGCGCGCCTGGGACGTCAGACTCACTCGGACGAACCGCCACGACGCCGCCAGCCGTTGTCGCCGAGAAGATCGTCTCCGGCCAGGAAGCGCTCCCTCGCCGCTGGGCCGTTCACGGCACGACGGGCTACAAGCTACTCCCAACGATCTCAACGGCCTCTTCGTGAACAGTGCGCATGGCCGACGCATGCGCCGCGACGCTCGCGAAGCTCACCGGACGACTCGAGCCTTTTGACGTCGTCTACGCGAGCAAACAGCGCTTGATCATGGAGACCGGCATGGCGAGCGAGCTCAACGTGCTCGCGCACATGCTCAACCGGATAGGCAAGGGCAACCGGCGGTCGCGCGACTTCACGCTGGAGAGCCTCCGCGACGTCATCACGGAGGAGTCGTCTGCTTCCGGCACCTCTACCGCACTGCGTGGACGAGCGGGCTGGACCGCCGAGGACCGCTGCGATCAGTCGAACAGGCTATCGCGCGCGCACGCCTGGCGGAATCCGGCGATGGAGAGCTCGCTGATTCGACTTCTTCCGGGAGATGATGCTGGCGAGGACGAAGGCGGAGCGCCGAGACCCGGTGATCGCCGTGACGGATACCCCGGCCGACGCAACCGAGGCGCGCGATCGGAAGTCACTTCGCGATGAAGCTGCAGCAATACACCGGACCGGTCCACGCAAAGGACTCGAGGATTACGTCCTTCTATCGCTACAACCTCCTGCTGTCGCTCAACGAGGTCGGCGGCGATCCGGACAGATTCGGCCGGTCGGTCGCCGAGTTCCCGACGCGAACCTCGGCGGCTGGCGCGAGTGGCCGTGAGATATTGCTGCGCCCACTCACGATCGCAAGCTTGGTGAAGACGTGCGTGCCAGGATCAACGTGCTGTCGAACTTGCCGGACGAAGTGGGCAACGAGAGGCGCGGGGAGTCTGGATGCGGTGAACCGCAACTATCGCACGGTAGTGGAGGCGGCGAGCCTGCTCCGATCGGAACGACGGTACCGCTTCTATCACGGGCGCCTGATCGGGGATCTGGCCCGCCGACCTCGACGGACCGATCCGGCTCGCGCCGCGCGCGATCATCGAGAGCCAGGCCTGCATGATCAAGGCGGTGAAAGAGGCCAAGCTGCATACGAGCTGGCTGACGCCGAATCAGGGCTGTGAAAACGCCGTGACGACGTTCGTCGAGGCTGTGCTGACGGACCCGCGCTTCCTCGAGAGCTTCCTGCGCTTCCAGTCGCGCGGTGGCGCGTGTCCGGCATGGTCAACTCGCTGGCGCAGGTCACGCTGGCGGGATGCCCTGGCGTGGCCGACTTCTACCAGGGCAACGAGCTCTGGGACCAGAGTCTCGTCGATCCCGACCAATCACCGTCCGCGTGGACTTCAGAACGTCGCCGGCAGATGCTGCGCCGAGGGATCGCTACGCCTGCTCGCGGTGGATGTCGCTGCAGCGCACGGCGGAGCCATCGCGGAACGGCTCCGAGCGTGGCAGACGGCGGAATCAAGCTCGTCGTCACGGCCGCCGGGTTGAGACTCCGTCGCGAGCGGCCCGATCTCTTCCCTGTCCGGTGAGTATCTACCGCTGGTCAGCGGAATCTACCGTCAGCAGCATCCATCGTCGCTTTCGCGCGCGTGCACGGCGATTCGGTCGCGCTTCCTTCTTGGCGCCGCGATTCAGCGCCTCCCTGATCGACGAACAACATCCGATGCCGCTCGGCGTCGAGCTGCTGGAAGACGACGCGTGTGCTGCTGCCAGCCGCGATGACGGGATCGGAGCTTTTCGCAATGCTTAGCATGCGAGCGTGTCACGCCTGTAGGTCGAGCCGGCAGTCAGGCGTGGGTCTTCGCGGGACAGCTGTTCGAGACGGTTCCGGTCGGGATTCTGACTGGGCTCCTGAGGCTCAAGCGTCCCCATGGCTCCGCCCTCCTTCCCCCCTTCCTGTCCTCCTACCCACTACCTCGGGCTGGTCGAGACCCTGCGGACCACGGGTCGCGATGGAACCGGTGAATGCCGCCGCAACGCTTCATCTTCGTTCTGGCGATCGTCCACACATTTGGCGCAGCCAGGTTCATGGCGATGGCGCGCAGTCGTCAGGAGGCGCACGATGCGCGCGCGGTCGCGCGAGGGACGGCGCGGCGGCCGAGTGTCCTGGCGGAGCTCCTGCACTTCTTGGGCGAAATCGAGGTCGTGCTTCGGCCTGTGGGCGGTCGTCCTCGCTGATCGTGGTCACGCGCCTACAAGGGCTGGGAGACGGCGTCCCTACTTTCAGCGGAACGTGGTGAACTACACAGCGCTCTTCGTGGTCGTGATCATGGCGCTCGCCTGAGCCCGGCCTGTCGTTGTTCGCCGAGGGCGCCATGCGATACTCGCCCAGCGCGGGCAGGAGGAACTCCCGCTGCCTGGTGGGTGACGATCCTGACGGTTGGCCCGTTGCTCGGCTCGATCACGGGAGCGCGGCTGCGATGCATCTCCGCGCTCCTCCTGGCCCGCCAGTTCTACGACCTGCAGGTCGAGCGAGCGCCTGAAATACGCGACGCCGGGTGCTGCTCTTCGTCAACGTCTCGATCGGCGGGACGCTGACCCACTTCGCGGCGCCGCCGGTGTCATGGTCGCCCGTCCGTGGGAGCTGGACGACGAGCTACTGCTCGCCCACTTTGGCTGGCGTGCGATCATCGCCATCGTCGTATCGACGGGCCGCTCATTGCCGCGTTCAGGAGAAGAGCTGCGCACTCGCCAGCAGCCGGGCGGCGGTTCCGACGTCGAGCAACCGTTCGGGAGACTGCAGCGGGAGAGAGCCTGCTTCCGTCCCTGTCTGGATCGTCGTCGCACGTGGCCTTCATGGCGTGGATTGTCGTGAACGCGCACTACCCGGCGCTGTTCATCGGAGGGTTCCTGTTCTTTCTGGGGTTCGCGCAGGCGACGAACGGCCATTCCAGAGCCGTGGCATCGAGATACGTTCACCCCCTGTCTTTCGTGGGCTTCTCTTCTGGGCGGCCGTCAGCCGTTCACGGCAGGCGGCCGCGTGGCCTGGTGGATCATCGCGCCAGCCTGGGCGTCGTCGCCCGCGACGCCGCCGTCTCGGGCCGCCTCACTCCCGACGGCTCGCCAACGACGAACGCCCCGTCGCCTTACCTCGCGGACGCTCGTCAGCCGATCCTGGACGATCGAACGCTGGAAGACCGCGATTGTCGGAGAGGCGGGCGGCGGCAGGTGACCTCACCGTCACGCGCGAATGCGCCGAATCCCGGCGGTCAGGCGCTGCTCGCACTAAGGTTCTTCTCGACCACTCGATCTGCCTTCCGATCAGGCTCCTGCTCGGTGCGCTGTGTGCCGACTTCTCATCGCGGCGCTGGCAACTCCGCCTTTGTGGGATCTGCTACGTTGTCGGGGGGGCGATCTTCAGGTCACCGACCAGTTCACCGGCTGGTGAGAGTAGCACTTTCTCACCCCGAAACTGTCTGATGAACTGAGAGGACCGGTCGGCCGACTAGTCCGCCGCAGGCGACACGAGCACGTCCACCGTGCGATCGAACACGCGGTCATGTTGCCAAAAAAGCGGCGGCGTGAGTGGAGAGAAAGCCGTGTCGGTTGAGCACCCGGTTCTCGGGTTCGCATCGAGTGGAAGGCGCGCAACAGGAGCCGCCCGAGTCATCCTGATGCGTTACAGCCGCGGTATCGCATGGGCACGGTGCGCGAGGCCGACGGTCCAGTGGATCGAATCGGCCAGGTGGTGGCGCCCCAGGCCTGTAGCTGGCTGCTGAACTGCGCGTGGCGCGAACAGCTCGCGGAATCACGTACGGCTTTGATATTTAGTCGTCCGCGCCCAGCCGAGAGCGGTGAGTGACGCGGTCCATCTTTAAAGCTGTGTGGAAACGAGGTGACGAGCACGGGCGGCTGCCTCTGGCTGCAACTTCAAGGCAGCGGATCATTACGAAAAAGGCCGTTCCTTGCCTCTCAGCAGTCGAATTCAGAACGATGCTGTTAGCCACGATCGCCGGAGAGCGCTGTAAGCGCACCGAGTCAGATTACAGACTGGGGACAACAGCTGTGGGCCTGAGATAACCGCCAGACGCGCCGGCGACTGGTCTTCCCTCGGCCACCGCGGGACGGCGCTCCTCCGGCCTGCCAGTTCCGGCTAACGATGCCGATACACCGTCCCTTTCAACCGTCGCAGCTTGAACGATAACGTAGCTGCCATCCGGGCTCACAGATCTGGTTCAGCCGCAGCCGCCAGGTGGCATTCAGCTGACTTGGCGAACTCCCTTCGGTGGGCTCGAGGTGCGTAGCCGGACGCCGTGGCGTACCGCTCTGGCGACCGATGCCAGCGCGCAGCTCGCCGTGCAAGCCGTGGGTCACGCAAATGGAGCATGAGACCACCGCGGCCTGGGGCGTCGCCTCTGCCAGACGAAGCGTGGAATAGTAGCGGTTGCCGTGGTGTGCTGGCCCAGCACCGACGACTGCCGGACGCAATGCTGCTGGTTAATCTACGTCGCAGTCCGACCTCGTCTTTGAAGCGTCCACAGGCGGTGCTCGATTCCAGCGGCCGCCGGTAAACGTGGTTGTCGACGGACACGTCGACCGAACCCTCCGCAATGGCCTTCGCGCGTCACGACGGTCATGCCCGCAGACCGTGGGAGCGATCACTTGCCGTCACCGCGCGTGGTCGACGATCTGGGTCTGGTGGAACTGCGAATGTCTGGTGGCAGGCGAGCTTGCCGCGAAAAAGCACAGGCCGCCCATGAAGGAAGATCCCTCCTTCGAGCGCCTCGCCGGCCCGGGCGCAAACGACACGGCGGTGGGATCGAAGGCCGCGCGATCCTGATATCACATCAGGCTCCGCTGCGTGAGCATAAGTTTGAAGTGCTAGAGAAATGTGGGCTACCTGAATGGAGATCGAGTGGACACCTTGCTGAGAATAACTGGGCCGTGGGCCTAATTTCGTCCCGATAAGTCTGAGAGGCGAGAATCTGACTTCCATGTCCATTCTCATTTAATCTGCCTCCTGATCCTGTCGACGCGGCAAATGAGCAATAATGAAAGCTTTCACTCTCGTAGTTTCGGGACGTGAGAGGTCCTCACAAAGACACCGCCGGCGGCCGAAAGCTGGGGTGGTGGCTCCAGCCAGCAGCCATCCATGCCCGTGGTGGTCCGCATGAAATGGTCGTGCAGCTGGTGTATCTGCTGCCATGACAAGTGAATCTTCCTACAAGGTGGGCTGGCGTTCTCTTGACTTCTCCGTAAGCCGCGAATAAAGAGATCGCCTTGTCCACTTCGGCCACTGATCAGGATGCCAAGAACGCCATTCCCGCAGACGCGAGAGGGATCGGCAGTGGGATGTGTGCCGCTGACTCGAGCAGGTCCGCCGATCCAACCCTCCGCCTCCTGGCCAGGTTGTTTCCGACTGCGCTCGCGCCGCTCACACCGCGAACGTGCTGCGTGGTTTAGGAAGCGGCAGTCGCCTCATGGTGGTCACCACACTGTGTCTACCTCTGCCAGATCAAAGAATCCTTGGCTTGCTGCCACGAACCGGGTGCATAGCAGTCCTGAGAGTGGACCAAAGAAACACTAGATGCACAGGTGGTCCGGAGAGCAGGATGTCCGCCCCAGCTTCCCGTTGCGATCATGATCAGGTAAGCGGAGATCTCGCCGGATGCGTCCCTCGGCGCATACTGAGGACTGCACTGCCCTGACCAGCGCTCCCGACAGGCGCGGATCGTGCCGCTCTCGCCCTTCAGATCCGCTCGAAGCATCTCTTCGGCTTTCTCAAATGAGAACTCGGCACCGGCTGCGGTGTGGCTACCAGGCGCATGCCGCCCAGATAGTCGACGAGTGCTTCGAAATCGTCAATGCGTGCTGGAGAAGCTTCTTCCCCTGCGTGCTTTTCCAGCAACTCCTTCGCGATGTTCTGTATGCTTCGGGCGCCCCTGAGCACCGCGCGAGTACACGACGTAGGCGATGATCGCCTGAGCCCGCGCGACAGGTCCTCGTTGAGCTTGGTTATGAGGTCCTTTCGCGTGTCACTTTCGTATCAGCCATGCATGATCTCCACCCTTTCCGGGGTTCTTCGACCCCCCCATCGCCGCTTGCCCCCGGGGCCTTTGAACCGCTCCGCTGGCGGGCGCGCCCGTGGCGCGCTTCCTCGTTATCCAGTCCTTCCGGGTGAAGTGCAAAACTTTCTTCCGCCGCCTCCGAGCTGGAGGCTGGAAGCGCTGAGCGGTTCACCAGCGAAGCAAGTGACGCCCGGGCCAGAACCCTGGCGCGCCGACTGATGTTAGTCACGAGGTACCCCAGCCAGCGTCCGTCCCGCACGGCGTCTGCAGGAGCGCGTGAAACCAGCCGCCGTCGTTGCCAGGTGGTATCGTTCGAGGTTTGCTTATCAACCCTTCTGGGTTTATTAATCGGAAATGCCCTGGGAGGCTCGGGATGATGCTTCTGCTGGCTGCAAAGCTGACAACAGGTCAGGAGCTTGAAGGGTGCCTAGACGATCGAGCAGCCGGCAGGTGAGATCTTCCTGCTCTTCCTTTGCTTGTCGAGTGTGAACTAATGGAAGACCACCGCCTCGTCTGTCCTGCTTACCGTAGTGCATCCGTTGCTCGACGCCTGCGGGATGGGCATCCGGGCTGCCGCTGCGCCGGGCATGCAGAGGGCGAACTGCTGGCGCCATCTTATTCATTCATAGTTTTGGATTTTGGGCGTCGATCATCGGTCAAGCCCGGCGTGCCGCGGCCGACAGACCACTGCGCCTGCACTGTCGCCGAATAATATGCGGTAAGCCGCCCCGATTTCCGCAGGCAGTCGATGATGCTTCGACATCATCGGCGCCCACGACCAGCGCAAAGTTTTCGGGGTCCCAGCTGCAACTCCGCGTGACCCCCAAGCATAGAGAAAGCCCGCTGGAACAAGCGGCCCAGGTCAAACGAACCCCCACGCGTGGCTCGCAACGATCTGCGTCCCGCAGGCAGCAAGGTTGTTCGAAAGATCAGCCGCGTCGGGTGCCCACGACGATGAGAACCCGATATTAATGCTGGAGTGAGGCTGGTCTGGCACCGCTTTCCTGGGGCGGCCTTCCTTCGCCAGGTCGACGCGCGCCAGGTCCAGACACGATGTCGCTCGCGGATGGCCAGCGCTGTGAGAATCCATTCGTCGTCAGGCTGCAGGTATCGACGAGCTTGCGCAGAGATCCGCGTTCAAGGCTGAGAGAGCGCCGCGCGGTAACACAATTCACGGGCCTCGATCGACAGCAGGTAGGTCCTCCCCATTTAATTGACAAACGATCCCTCCCGACGCGCTGCAGCGCCGAGCATGTACGCCCGCGCCGTAGATCAGGCCATGGGGGTGCGATCCAGGCAGCGATGTCCGCTGGGGATCGCAGCGTTCGTGTAAATGTCCGATGTGAGTCCGGTTTCGCCAGTTTCAGCAGAGTGAGCCGCCAGCTGGAAAGCCAGACGCCGCCGATGATGATTTGTCTGAGCGAGCTGCCGGTCCACGTCGAAGCCGGGACAGGCTGATCCACGTCGAGGGAGCTTCCAAAGCGCGCGACGCAGATGTCGACGGAGATCTGGCCGTCGGCCCGAACTTGTAGTCGCGATGTGGTGAGCAATACGTAATCGAATTCCAGCGCAATATGG
>ERZ1370068.7788-contig-6684_pt1 | contig 37891 bp, 60 predicted proteins | sample MGYA00561227_ERZ1370068 | MGnify/ENA primary metagenome ERZ1370068 (study PRJEB38410, sample SAMEA6850437) | metagenome | study: Metagenomic assessment of the ecological functions of the soil: analysis of the soil microbiota associated with the...
GTCATACAGCTCGAAACCACCAGCGCCACAACGCATTCGGGGAGGCTGAGGTGCGCCTCCTCACGACGGTGGCCGCGAGCATGGGCATCGCGCTCGAGAGCGCGCGCAACTTCGCGGAGACGCAGCGGCTGCTGGAAGGAAACAGCGCAACAGAACGCCGAGCTCGCGGTCATCAACAGCATTCAACAGGGGAATCTCGGCCTCCCTCGATTTCCAGGGGATCGTGGACCTCGTCGGCGACAAGCTGCGCGAGGTCTTCCCACGGGCGACCTCGCCATCCGCTGGTGGGACGAGAAAGCAAACACCACCGTTTGGCTGTACTCCTACGAGCACGGCAAGCGAAACCAGATCGCCGATGACGAAGCTCACGGGAAAAGGGCCCACCTACCTGGCGCTCACGACGCGCCAGCCCCAAAGCGGCCAACACACGTGAACTGCCGAGCTCCGGTAGCCAGGTGCCCGGTACCGACCGTTCGAAGTGCATGGCCGTCGTGCCCATCATCGGAGCCGACCGCGCGCTCGGCACGATTCAACTCGAGAACCACGAGCGCGAAAACGCATTCGGGAAGCCGAGTTGCGGTTGCTCTCCACCGTCGCCGCGAGCATGGGTGTGGCGCTCGAGAACGCGCGCAATTTCGCCGAGACGCAGCGCCTCTTCAAGGCAGAGCAGGAGCGCGTGGCCGAGCTCGCGGTCATCAACAGCATCCAGCAGGGCATGGCCTCGAAGCTCGACTTCCAGGCGATCGTCGACCTCGTCGGCGACAAGCTGCGCGAGGTCTTCAGGCACTGGCGACCTTGGCATCCGCTGGTGGGACGACCGACGCACTCCACCGACTGGCTCTATGCCTACGAGCACGGCGTCCGGTTGACCCTCCCCGCTCGAAGCTCCCGCCCGGGCGGTGAGACCGAGACCGCACTGAAGACCCGCAAGCCCCAGGTCATGACTCGGCGACACGACCAGCCGTCGTGCCCGGCACGAGATAGCTCGCTCTCGGCGGCGATCATCCCGATCGTGGGCTCCGACCGCGCGCTCGGCACCATCCAGATCGAGAGCTTCGAGCGCGCCGACGCGTTCGGCGAGTCCGAGATGCGCCTGCTCACGACCATCGCGCGGCGGCATGGGCATCGCGCTCGAGAACGCGCGAGCTGTTCGCCGAGACGCAGCGCCTGCTCAAGGAAACCGAGCAGCGCGAACGCCGAGCTCGCGGTCATCAACAGCATCCAGCAGGGCATGGCCGCGAAGCTCGACTTCCAGGCGATCATCGACCTCGTCGGCGACAAGCTGCGCGAGGTGTTCAACACCGGCGACGTCAGCATCAAGCTGGTGGGATCGCGAGACCAACCATGCTCCATCACGCCCTATGGCTACGAGCACGGCATCCGTTACGAGATCCCGGCGAGGCCGCGTAGCGCCTGGCGGGCTGCCCGAGACGAGTCCTGCGCGACGCGTGCGATCGGCCTCGTCAACACCGTTGCGGAGGCCAAGGCGCTCGGCATCAAGATCGTCCCGGGCACCGATACGCCACTCAGCTCGATTCGCGTGCCGATCGTCGGCGGCGACCATGCGTTCTCGGCTCGATCATGCTCGAGAACTACGAGCGCGAGTACGCCTTCGGCGAGGGCGAGATCCGGCTGCTCTCGACCGTCGCCGGCGAGCATGGGCGTCGCGCCTCGAGAACGCGCGGCTCTTCGACGAGACGCAGCGGCTGCTGAAGGAGACCGAGCAGCGCGCCGCCGAGCTCGCCGTCATCAACAGCATCCAGCGAGGGAATGGCGGCCGAGCTCGACTTCCAGGCGATCATCGATCTCGTCGGCGACAAGCTGCGCGAAGTGTTCCATACCGGCGACATCGGCATCCGCTGGCACGACGCGAAGGCCAACCTCATTCACTACCTCTACGAGTACGAGCACGGCAGTGCGTAATCACGGCCGACGCCGCCGCAGTCCGCGGCGAGAGCCGCGGTTCAAACTGGTTGAACACGCCAGCCGATGGTCGCGAACAACGCGCGCGCGATACGACGGTCGCGTCGGGATCTAAGGTTGCATTCCGGGCACCGACCAGAGCCTCTGCTGCGATCGACGTCCCGATCCTCGGCAGCGACCGCGCGCTCGGGCATCGATCGCGCTGGAGAACTACGAGCGCGAGAACGCGTTCGGCGAAGCGGAGGTGCGGCTGCTCACGCACGGTCGCCGCGAGCATGGGCGTGGCGCTCGGAGAACGCGCGCGCTCTTCGACGAGACGCAGCGCCTGCTCAAGGAGACCGAGCAGCGCGCGGCCGAGCTCGCGATCATCAACAGCGTCCAGGAGGGCCTCGCCGCCGAAGCTCGAGACTTGCAGGCGATTCATCGACCTCGTGGGCGACAAGATCCGCGAAATCTTCGACGCGCGACGTCGTCGCATCCGCATCTGTACGACCGAGACGGCGAACCTCACCCATTGCCTCTACTGCGTACGAGCACGGCGAGCGCCTGACCGGTCGCGCCGACGACGCCCGGCGGATCCACCGCGCACATTCTTCCAGACGTAGAAGGACCGCATGGATCCATCGTCCGCAGGAGCTGCACGGCGGATGAAACGTCGCCGTCGGCGTGAATATCGGCGGCGACCGACGCGAGCAACTCGTCAGCGTCCACGTGTCCCGATCCTGCGCGGGCGACGACGCGTCAGCGGCGCGATCGTCGTCGAGGACCAGCAGCGCGAGCACGCCTTCGGCGAGTCGGACGTGCGCCTGCTCACGACCATCGCTCGGCAACGCGATGGGCGGCGCGCTCGAGAACGCCCGCCTCTTCGACGAGACGCAGCGCCTGCTTCAAGAGACCGAGCGAGCGCGCCGCCGAGCTCGCCGATCATCAACAGCGTCCAGCAGGGCTCGCCGCGGAGCTCGACATGCAGGCGATCATCGACCTCGTCGGCGACAAGCTGAAGCGAGATCTTCCGCATCCGACGTGACATCGGCATCTCGCTGTACGAGCGCGACGACGAACCAGATGGTCACGCGCTATCTCTACGACCACGGCCAGCGCTACTACCCGAAGCCCCTGGTCCAGCGGCGGCATTCCGAACGCGCCGTCGACACGCGCCAGCCCATCGTCATCCACACGAAGGCGCTCGAGCGCGTGATGGCGGAGATCGGATCGACGACCACTCCCGGGCAGCGACGTCGACGACCATCCTTCGTGTTCGCGTTCCGCATCCTCAGCGGCGACGTTGCCACGGGTGATCATCGTCGTGGGCAACTACGAGCGCAGAGCACGCGTTCGCGCGACTCGGACGTGAGCCTGCATCACGTACGGTCGCCGCGAGCCTGAGCGTAGCGCTCGAGAACGCGCGACTGCTTCGACGAGACGCAGCGCCTGCTCAAGGAGACCGAGCAGCGCGCGCCGAGCTCGCGGTGCATCAACAGCATCCAGGAGGGGATGGCTGGCTCGAGCTCGATTTCCAGGGCGATCGTCGATCTCGTCGGCGACAAGCTGCGCGAGGTGCTGAAGACCGACGACATCGGCATCCGCTGGTACGACCCGCAGGCCAAGCAAGTTCACTACCTCTACGAATACGAGCACGGCGAGCGCCTCGAGCGTGCCGCCGATGACCCCGATCGCCGGACGCGCCTGGTCAAGACTCGTGGAAACCGCCAGCCGCTGCTCATCAGCAACCGTGCCGAGCAGGCCGCGTCCGGGGTGCACGATAGTTCCGGGCACCGACGCAGAGCCTGTCATCGGTGCGCGGTCCCCATCCTCGGCGAGCGACCGCGTGCTCGGCAGCGATCATCCTGGAGAGCTTCGAGCGGGAGAACGCCTTCGGCGAAGCCGACGTGCGGCTGCTCAGCACGGTCGCCGCGCAGCATGGGCGTGGCGCTCGAGAACGCGCGCCTCTTCGACGAGACGCAGCGCCTCTTCAAGGAGAGCGAGCAGCGCGCCGCCGAGCTCGCGATCATCAACAGCGTGCAGGAGGGGCTCGCCGCCGCAGCTCGATTTCCAGGCGATCGTCGATCTCGTCGGCGACAAGATCCGCGAGATCTTCGGCACGCAGGACATGTCGATCGCGCTCTACGACCGGCAGACCGGCCTGATGTACGATGCCGTACTACCTCGAGCATGGCGAGCGCTTTCCGGTCGATGCCGACGCCGCTCGGGAAGGGTCTCACCGCGCACGTCATTCAGGCACCGCCAGCCGCTCGTCATCAACGAGAACCTCATGCAGCGCGCGGCCGAGCTCGGCTCGAGGATGATCGGCGATACCAGCATCGGCGGCACGCGGCCCGATCAGCTACGCCGGCGTCCCGATCCTGAAGGGCGACGAAGCGCGTCGGCGTCGTCGCGCTCTACGGCGACAAGGAGAACGCCTTCGCCGACTCCGACGTGCGCCTGCTGCACCACGCTCGCCAACGCGATGACGGTCGCGCTCGAGAACGCGCGCCTCTTCGACGAGACGCAGCGCCTGTTCAAGGCAGAGCGAGCAACGCGCCGCCGAGCTCGCGATCATCAACAGCGTGCAGCAGGCGCTCGCCGCCGAGCTCAACATGCAGGGCATCTACGACGCCGTCGGCGACAAGATCCGCGAGATCTTCGACCAGGCGGACATGGGCATCCGGATCTACGATCCGCAGACCGATCTGATCCACTATCCGTACGTCTACGAGGACGGCGCAACGGATCGAGCATCGACTCCCGTCCGCGCTGCGTCAGAACGGGATTCGCCGCGCATGTGCTGCGCACGCGCGAAACGCTCGTCATCAACGAGAACATGCCGAGTGCGATCGGCAAAGTACGGCAGCTACACGCTGCCCGGCACGGCAGACGAGAAATCGGCGCTCTTCGTGCCGCTGGTCGCGCGGCGACCAGGCGCGCGGGCTCATCAGCCTGACCGACATGCAGCGCGAGCACGCGTTCAGCGAGTCCGACGTGCGCCTGCTGCAGACGCTCGCCAACAGCATGAGCGTCGCGCTCGAGAACGCGCGGCTCTTCGACGAGACGCAGCGGCTGCTTCAAGGAGAGCGAGCAGCGCGCGGCCGAGCTCGCGATCATCAACAGCGTGCAGCAGGCGCTCGCCGCCGAGCTCAACATGCAGGGCATCTACGACGCGGTCGGCGACAAGATCCGCGAGATCTTCAACAGCGCGGACATGGGCATCCGCATCTACGACCCGCAGACCGACTTTGATCCACTACCCGTACATGTTCGAGAGACGGGAAGCGGCATCGCCATCGCGATCCGGCGCCGCTCGACGACAAGGGATCTGCGCACGCACGTGCTGCGCACGCGCGAGACGCTGGTGATCAACGAGAACATGGCGCAAGGCGGTGGAGAAGTATGGCAGCTTCATGTTCTGCCTGGCGAACGCAGTTGGAGAAATCGGCGGTCTACGTGCCGCTGGTAGCGGGCGACCAGGCGCGCGGACTCATCAACCTGATGGACATGGAGCGCGAGCACGCGTTCAGCGACTTCGGACGTGCGCCTGCTGCAGACGCTCGCCAACAGCGATGAGCGTCGCGCTCGAAAACGCGCGCCTGTTCGACGAGACGCAGCGCCTGTTCAAGGAGAGCGAGCAGCGCGCGGCCGAGCTCGCGATCATCAACAGCGTGCAGCAGGCGCTCGCCGCCGAGCTCAACATGCAGGGCATCTACGACGCGGTCGGCGACAAGATCCGCGAGATCTTCAATCAGGCGGACGTCGAGCATCCGCATCTACGATCCGCAGACCAACCTGATTCACTACCCGTACATCGTACGAAAACGGCAAGCGGATCGCCATCGAGTCCCGGCCGCGATCGGCGACAAGGGCTTCGCCGCGCACGTCCTGCGCACCCGCGAGACGCTGGTCATCAACGAGAACATGGCGCAGCAGATAGCGAAAGTACGGCAGCTCCGTCCTGCCCGGAACGCAGATGGAGAAGTCGGCGGTTCATGTGCCGCTGGTGGCCGGCGACCAGGCGCGCGGGCTGATCAGCTCTGTCGACATGGAGCGCGAGCACGCGTTCAGCGATTCGGACGTGCGCCTGCTGCAGACGCTCGCCAACAGCATGAGCGTGGCGCTGGAGAACGCGCGGCTGTTCGACGAGACGCAGCGGCGCACGCGCGAGACCGCCGCGCTCGCCGAAGTGGGCCGCGACATTTCGTCGACGCTGGACCTCGCCACGGTGATGGACCGCATCGCCCGCCACGCCAAGGACCTGCTCAACGCCGACAACAGCGCGATCTTCCTGCCCGATGCCGGCGGGCAGAGCCTACCGGGCGATCGTCGCGGTCGGCGACGTCGCGCAGGCGCATCCAGTCCGACGGTGATCGAGGTGGGCGAGGGCATCATCGGCAGCCTCGTGCAGAGCGGCCGCGCCGAGTTCATCAACGACACCGGCGCCGATCCGCGCGGCGTGCAGATCGCCGGCACCGAGCGAAGACGAGAACGAGCGATTGATGGTGGCGCCGCTGATCGCCGGCAAGGTCGTGAAGGGCGTGATGGCGGTGTGGCGCACCGGCGGGCGAGCCGTTCGGCGACAGCGAGCTGGAATTCCTGGTCGGGCTGTCGCTGCAGGCGACCGTCGCGATCGAGAACGCGCGCCTGTTCGCCGAGTCGCAGCAGCGCGCGGCCGGAGCTCGCCACCGATCAACACGGTGTCGCAGCAGCTCGCGGGCAAGCTCGACCTTGCCAACCTGCTCGAGCTGGTCGGCGAGCAGATCCGCACGGTGTTCAAGGCCGACATCGCCTACGTCGCGCTGCTCGACCCGGCAAACCGGCATCATCGACTTTCCCTACCAGTACGGCGACAAGCTCACGCCGCTCAAGTACGGCGAGGGCCTGACCGAGCAGGATCATCAAGTCGGGCAAGCGCGCTCGATCATCAACAGCGAGACGGATCGGCGCGAGCCTCGAGCTCGGCGCCATCGTCGTCGGCCGGCAGGCGCTGCTCGTACCTCGGCGTGCCGATCATGCGTGGGCGGCACGTGCCATGGGTGCGATCAGCGTCCAGAGCACGCAGACCGAAGGCGTCTACGACGCCGACGACGAGCGCCTGCTGTCCACGATCGCCGCCAACGTCGGCGTGGCGCTGCAGAACGCGCGGCTGTTCAACGAGACGAAGGAAGCGCTCGACCAGCAGACGCGCGACCGCCGAGGTGCTGCGCGTGATCAGCAGCTCGATCGCCGACACGACGCCGGTGTTCGACAAGATCCTGGACAGCGTGCCGAGCAGCTGTTCGCGACCGAGCAAGCTCGTGCAGATCATTCTGCGTGGGCGACGACGGTCTGGTTCGTCTGGGCGCGTACGCATGGGCCGGGCGCGCGAAGCGATCGCGCGCATCTACCCGTTGCCGATCGACGAAAAGCGCTCACTGGGACGGCGGTCTGCGATGCGCGACCGTCACGCATTATCCGGACGTCGACGCACGACCGCGGCGTGCCCGAGCGCGCCGCGCCAGAGCTGGCAGAGCGGCGGGCATCAATGCGGCGATCGTACGCGCCGATGCTGTGGGAAGGCCGCGGCATCGGCGCCGATTGTCGTGGTGACGCGACGCCGCCGAAGCCGTTTCCGGACAAGGATATGGCGCTGCTGCAGCACCTTCGCCGACCAGGCGGTGATCGCGATCCAGAACGCGCGGCTGTTCAAGCGAGGCGCAGGAAGCGCGCGCCGCGGCCGAGGCGGCCAACGAGGCCGAAGAGCTCGTTCCTCGCCACGATGAGCCACGAGATCCGCACGCCGATGAACGCCGTGATCGGCATGAGCGGCCTGTTGCTCGACACCAAGCTCGACACCGAGCAGCACGACTACGTCGCCACCATCCGCGAATCCGGCGATGCGCTGCTGACCATCATCAACGACATCCTCGATTTCTCGAAGATCGAGGCCGGCCGCATGGACATCGAGGCGCAGCCGTTCGATCTGCGCGAGTGCGTGGAGTCGGCGCTCGACCTCGTGACCGCGCGCGCGGTCGAGAAGCATCTGGACACGGCCTACGTGTTCGAGGGCGACGTTCCGCGCGGCGATCGTCGGCGACGTGACGCGGCTGCGGCAGATCATGCTCAACCTGCTCTCCAACGCGGTGAAGTTCACCGGAAGCCGGCGAAGTGGTGCTGACGCGTGACGCTCGCGGCCGGTCGCCGCCGGCCGCGTCGAGCTCACGTTCGCCGTGCGCGACACCGGCATCGGCTTGTCGGCGGAGGGCATGAGCCGGCTGTTCCAGTCGTTCTCGCAGGCCGACTCGTCGACCACGCGCAAGTACGGCGGCACGGGCCTGGGCCTCGCGATCAGCAGGCGCCTTGCCGAGCTGATGGGCGGGCGCATGTGGGCCGAGAGCGAGGGCCGGGCAAGGGGTCGACGTTCTTCTTCAGCATCCAGGCGCCGACCGCCGACCTGCCGCCGGCGCGGCAGCGCGACTTCGTCGGCGTGCAGCCCGAGCTTGCAGGCAAGCGCGTGCTCGTCGTCGACGACAACGCCACCAACCGGCGCGTGCTCGCGCCTGCAAACCGGCGAAGTGGGGCATGCAGTCGCGCGCCACCGAATCGCCGCTCGAAGCGCTGCGCTGGCTCGACGCAGGGCGAGGCGTTCGATCTCGCGATCCTCGACATGCACATGCCGGAGATGGACGGCATCGGCGCTGGCGCGGCAGATCCGGCAGCGCAACGCCGACGCTGCCGCTCGTGCTGTTCAGCTCTCTGGGACGGCGCGAGGCTGGCGACGACGACAGTCTCTTCAACGCTTACCTCGCGCAAGCCGATCCGCCAGTCGCAGCTCTGTACGACACGCTCGTCGGCTTGTTCGCGCACGACGGTGCCCCGAAGGCGGCTGCGCCGACGCCGGGCAAGCCGCAGCTCGATCCGGACATGGCGGCGCGCCATCCGCTGCGCATCCTGCTGGCCGAGGACAACGTCGTCAACCAGAAGCTCGCGCTGCGGCTGCTGCAGCAGATGGGCTACCGCGCCGACCTGGCATCGAACGGCATCGAGGCCGTCGAATCGGTGCAGCGGCAGACCTACGACGTGGTGCTGATGGACGTGCAGATGCCCGAGATGGACGGGCTCGAAGCGTCGCGCAAGATCAACGCGCGCTGGCGGCCGCACGAGCGGCCGCGCATCGTCGCGATGACGGCCAACGCCATGCAGGGTGACCGCGACATGTGCCTGGCCGCCGGCATGGACGATTACCTGACCAAGCCGATCCGCGTGCGAGCGGCTGGTCGAAGCGCTGAACCAGGTGCCCGCCCGCGAGGACCGATGATGATGCGCACCCGACGATCGATCAGCGCGACCTTCGAGGCGCTCGAGCAAACGACGGGCGCCGAGTTCGTGCGTGGAGCTCGTGGATACTTTTCTCCAGGAAGCGCCGGCTGATGCTGGACGAGCTGCGCCGCGCGCTGGCCGCGCAAGCGATGCCGACAAGTTCCGCCGCGCCGCGCATTCGCTCAAGTCCAACAGCAACACGTTCGGCGCGCTCACCCTGGGTGCGCATGGCCCGCGAGCTGGAGCTCGGCGGCATGGCGACGGCGATCGAGGGCGGCGGCGCAGCGCGCTCGACGCGCTGGCGCGCGAATATTCGCGCGTTGCCGCGGCGCTGACCGACTTGCGCCATGCGTGAGCTGCGGCGTGACCTGCGCAGCGGGCCGGCGCGCCTGCTGGTGGTCGACGACAACAAGGTCAACCGGCTGCTGCTCGCGCGCAGCCTCGGAGCTGCAGGGCCACAGCGTCGCATGCGGCCGAGAAACGGCCGCGTCGCGCTGGAGATGCTGCGGCGCGAAGCGCTTCGACCTGCTGCTGCTCGACATGGAAATGCCGGAGATGGACGGCTTCCAGGTGCTCGAGCAACTGGTCAGAACGATCGGCAGCTGCGCGACCTGCCGGTCATCGTCACGTCGTCGCTGGAAGGCATCGACCAACGTGGTGCGCTGCATCGAGCTCGGCGCCGAGGACTACCTCACCAAGCCGGTCAATCCGGTGCTGCTGAAGGCGCGCATCGAGCGCGAGCCTCGAGAAGAAGCGTCTGCGCGACCAGCAGAAGGAGCTGATGCGCCGCTTCGCCACGCCGGAAGTCGCGCAGGACCTGCAGAGATTCCGGTTTCTCGCTGGGCGGCAAGCTCGTGCACGCCTCGGTGATGTTCTCCGATATCCGCGGCTTCACTTCGCTCGCGGAATCGCAGCCGCCCGAGGAGACGATCGAGCTCCTCAACACCTATTACGCGCTGATGTTCGAGGCGATCAGCGGCCACGGCGGCGTCGTCACGGTGATGATGGGTGATGGGCTGATGTCCGTCTTCGGCGCGCCGATGCCGCTTCCGGACCATGCCGAGAGCGCGGTGCGCGCGGCGCAGGAAATGGTCGAGTTGATCGATCTGTTCAACGCTCGAGCGGCAGGCTGCGGAAAAGCCGCCGATCAAGATCGGCATCGGCATCGCCTCCGGCGAGATGGTGGCCGGATACGCCGGCACCAACAAGCGCGGCGACCTACACGTGCATCGGCGACACCGTCAATCTTGCGGCGCGGCTCGAGGACGCACACCAAGGTCGCGCAGCGCGCCATTCTGATCGACCAGGCCACTCGCTCTGCCTTGAGCGCGCGCATCACGGTCGAGCCCCTCGGACCCGTTCCGTTCAAGGGCAAGGCGACGGCAGTGGATGTGTTTTCAGTGGATCTCGGACAGAAGCTCTAGACGGGGCTCGCGAGTCTGCGATTCGCCGGCGCCGCCTCCTCCAACCCTGACCGGACATTCACAGCGCATGCTTGATCTCCTCATCAGGAACGCGCTCGTTTTTGACGGCTCAGGCTCCGAGCCCGCTGTCAAAGATGTCGCGGTTCAACAAGGAAAGATTAGAGCGACCAGCCGCTGTCTTTCTGAATCAGCCACTCAAGTAGTCGACGCCGATGGCTTGGCGCTGATGCCCGGCATCATCGACAGCCACACCACTTCGACGCGCAAATCACATGGGACCCGTATGTGCGTCCCTCGCCAGCGCTGGGCGTGACGACTGCCGTCATCGGCAACTGCGGCTTCACCATCGCGCCCTGCCGCCCGGCCGACCGCGAAATCACCATGCGCAACTTGACGCAAGTGGAAGGCATGTCGCTGGACGTGCTGCGCCAGGGCATAGCCTGGGGGTTTGAGACCTTTCCGCAGTACATGGCGCAACTGCGCAGACGGGGCAGCGCCGTCAACATCGCGGCTTACATCGGACATTCCTCGGTACGTACTTATGTGATGGGCAAGGATGCGTCAACGCGTGCGGCGACCGATGACGAAATCGGTGCAGATGCAGCAGATCGTGCGCGAAGCCATGCGCTCGGGTGCGGTGGGTTTTGCCAGCAGCACCAGTCCGGCTCACAACGGCGAAGGCGGTTTGCCGATGCCTTCACGCCTGGCGGAAGATCGCGAAATGGCGGCGCTGGTCAACGCCATGGGCGAATCGGGCCGCGGCGTCTACATGCTCACCAAGGGCGGCCATACGGCCGTGCCGTTTCTGGAATCTCTTGCGGCCAGCAGCGGCGCGGCCCGTGATGATCGCGGCGCTGCTGCACAACAGCACCAATCCGCAAGCGTGTTCGACGATCTGGACGACATCGCCGAGGCCAATACGCGGGGGCGCAGGCTGATCGGTCAGGTCTCGTGCTGCCCATTGACGATGGACTTCACGCTCGCGTCACCCTACCCGGTGGAAGGGCTGCAAGGCTGGAAGCCGGCACTGGGTCTCGACGGGGACTGCGCTCAAAGCCGTGCTCGCAGACACGCAGTTTCGCGACGCGCTGCGCGCCGAGCTGCGCGTCCAGCGCTACCTTCCGCCTGTTCAACGGTGAATGGGAGAAGGTTCAGGTGGTGGAAGTCGCCAGGCCGGAAAACATCGCCGTACGAGCAGAAGAACATTGCCAGACATCGCACGTAGCTGAGGGCCGCGATCCGCTGGACCTTATGCTGGATCTCGCCATTGCCGAAGACCTGCAAAACCGTGTTCACCGCCGAGCTTCTCAACGCCGATGAGGATGCGGTGGGTCGCATGCTCAACCACCCGCACAGCATCGTCAGCTTGAGCGATGCCGGGGCGCACCTGACGTTCTTCAACGACGCCAGGCTTCGCGGCCTGCACTTGCTGGGCCACTGGGCACGTGATGCTCGGTGCGTTGGGGATGAGCGAAGCCGTGCGCCGACTCACGGCGCATCCGCCACCGTGTTCGGCATCAAAGACCGCGGCCTGATTCGTGAAGGCTTGGCCGCCGACCTGCTCGCTGTTCGAACTCGAGTGCGTGGGCCGTGGTCGAAACACAGGGTGTTTGATCTGCCCGGTGGAGCTCCACGGCTGACGACGGATGCCGTCGGCGTTCATGGCGTGTGGGTCAACGGCGCTCAGGTGGCCGACCGTCGAGGGCTATTGCAAGAAGCGCCGCTTGCGGGTCAACTGCTCACCGAATTTGCCGCATGACGAGCACGCGCATCACCGTCAGGCTCCTCGGCCCCGTTCCGTTCAAGGGCAAGGCGACGGCAGTGGATGTGTTTTCAGTGGATCTCGGACAGAAGCTCTGGAGCCTGAGCCGCTGGCTTTGCTGCAAGATCTCGGTCCAGCTCGTGTCGCTCTGGCGCGCCGCCGGGGAGTCGGCATTGGTCACGCTCCGGCGCAGCAGCTCCGCCGGTCGCGGCGGCGGGCAACGGACGGCCGAGCAGGAAGCCCTGGACCGTCGTGCAGCCCAGGCTCAGGAGGAGGTCGATCTGCGCCTGCGTTTCCGACGCCTTCGGCCACTACCGCCAGCTTCAGGCTTTGCGCCATCGCAATGATCGCGCGGGTGATCGCCACGTCTCCCTCGTGTCCGGCGTCGCGGATAAACGATTGGTCGAGCTTGAGCTTGTCCAGTGGCAGGCGTCTCAGATACGACAGCGACGAGTAGCCGGTGCCGAAATCGTCGATGGCGATCTTGACGCCCTCGCGCGCGCAGCGCCGTCAGCGTCTTGAGCGCCGCGTCCGAATCGACCAGCAGCATCGATTCGGTGACCTCGAGCTCCAGATAGTCGAGCGGCACGCCGACCACCCGGGCGATTTCCTCGACGCGCTCGGCGAGCGCGGGATCGCTGAACTGCACGCTCGAAAGGTTGACGCGCGATCGTGACCGCCGGAAGGCCTTCCGCCAGCCAGGCGTTGTGCTGGATCAGCGCCGCGACGAGCACCCATTCCCAGATCGCCATGATCTGCCCGGCTTCCTCGGCGACGCCGATAAAGTGCGCCGGTCCGAGCATTCCGAGCGTCGGATGATTCCAGCGTATCAGCGCCTCGACGCCGACGATTCTCGCCGGTGGTCACTTCGATCTGCGGCTGGTAGTACAGCTCGAACTGCTCGCCTTCGAGCGCCTTGCGCAGATCGTGCTCGAGCGAAAGCCGCTGCGCCGACGCCTCGCGCATGGAGTCGTGATAGAAGAAGAAGCGGCCGCAACCTTGCGCCTTCGGCGTGATACATCGCCACGTCCGCATTCTTGAGCAGCGTGTCGATATCGTCGCCGTCGCGCGGATAGAGCACGATGCCGATGGAAGCCGAAATGAATACCTCGTTGCGTGCCGAGAACGATCGGCTGCGCGAGCATGGCCAGCAAGCGGGTCGCCGCCCGCGCCGCATCCTGCTCGCTCGCCACGCCGTTGAGCAGCACGATGAACTCGTCGCCGCCATGACGGCACACGTCTCGTTCCGCAGCCTTCGCCTGCGTCGGGCCGGCGATGTCGTCCGGGCGCAGCCCGCGCGTGAGCCGCTGCGCGATGACGCGCAGCAGGTCGTCGCCAACCGCGTGGCCCAGCGTATCGTTGATGCGCTTGAACTGATCGAGGTCGAGGAACATGATCGCGAACGCGGTACCGTCGCGCTTGGCGGCTTCGAGCGTCTCGGCCAGCTTTTCGTGGAAGCGAGAGCGGTTCGGGAGCTCGGTGACCATGTCGAAGTAAGCGAGCCGATGGATTTGCTGGATCGCGCGGGTGCGCTCGGTGGCATCCTGGATCGTCCCCACCAGACCGACGACGCTGCCGGTGTCGCTCAGCAACGCTTCGCCGAGCACGTGAACATGCGCAGCGTATCCACGCCCGTCGTCCAGACGATGCGCACGTCGAGCCCTTGCTGACGCCTTCGCCGGCGGCAAGCTGCACGAGCCAGCGGCTGAATGCGCGGCGATCTTCCTCGTGGACGAGCTGCCGGAGCGCGGTTGGGCGCGGATTGAATTGCGCCGGGTCCACGCCGAGGATCCGCAACGCCTCGCCCGAGCACTCGATGCCGTCGCTTGCCCGCTCCCACTCCCAGCTTCCGACGCGGGCGATCCGCTGCGAGCGCGCCAATTGCTGCGCCAGGCTGCGGTTGGCGACATTCTCGTCCTCGGCGACTTTGTACGCGGCCTTGAGCCTTCTGCTCGCGGCGCGCGACCGCGACGATGCATGTTATCGAGCCCGCGCTGCAGGCCTTCGAGGCCGGTCGACCTCGCGTCGGCAAGAAGCCGTCGCTTCGTCAGCGACTCGCGCCGAAACGCGTCAGCGTCGCCTGCAACTTGCGCGACCGAGCGCGCTATGCGACGGCCGACGACGAGAAGCGCCGGCGCACGACATCCCAAGCGCGGCGAAGCCGTACGTCGAATGCGCTGATCCAGCCGTTGATGAGCAGGGGCAGCAGCAATGCGTGGGCGAAGCGCGACCGCGGCGATCGCCTGCCCCGTAAAGCTGCACAGGAACGCCGTCCGCACCTTGCCCAGCCGCCTGCCTGCCGACGGTTGAAAACGGGAGTTCGAGCCTCTCTTTGTTCTTGGCCCAATGGCGCCTCTTTTGCCTCAAGGCGCGCCGATCTGCGAGAAATTCCGCGGGACTGGACGCGCCGATATCCGCAAAGCGTGCTGCGTAGTGGGTAGGAAGCAACGATCGTACCAGCTGCCGCGCCCGGGGATCCGATCCCGGTGCGGTGCAGAGACAACGCTGCGGGTCACTCCCGGCCGATTTGCGCCGAGGTGCCTGAGAACCAGTGAGGGGAAAAGAGGCTAAAGGGCAGGGCAAATGGCGGACACGGCGCTCAAGGCCGTGGGTCTATCTGCAGACGGTTCCGGCGGTGGAAAGGAAACCGCTAAGGGTCAGCGACCGCTTCGCGCACCCCTGACGAGTTGCTCGACGCTACAGGATTTCCGTGATGTTCTCGCGCTCATCCATTTCGGCGACGAATTCCTTGAGCTCGGGGCCGAGCGCGTCGTGCGCCGAGACCATGCCTATGGGCCGTCCTTTTCGACTACCGGGACATTGCGAAAACCGCCCTCGTACATCATGTGCAGCGCATGCCCGAGCGGTTTGTCGGGGCCGATGGTCTGCGGATTTGGCGTCATCACGTCGGCAAGCAAGGTGGTTTTGGATCGCATGCCTCGGCCGTCACGCGGAAGAGGGCGTCGCGCTCGGTGAATACGCCGACGAGGCGCTTCTTGTCACAAACCATGAGTGCGCCGATTTTATGGGCTCTCATCAAGCGCGCAGCGTCGCTGACCGTCGTCGTGCTTGGAGCAGTCAGGATCTCCTGTTTCTCGATAATCGTTCTGATCGGTCGGTGTGTCATCGTATTACCCCGTCACGAGACAGGCCAACAAACTCCAGCGGCATCGTGCAGTGCCTGGCCCTCCCGGAGGGAGGGCCAGGCTAGCATCTTACTTCCCTGATCGTGCGGCACGGTGACGGCGACGGTCTTGGTCGACGTCATGGGCGGATCCGCATCATCCGTGCATTGCAGCGTGACCGTGCAGCGTCCGTCCGTTCTTCGCGCCACCCGAGCGATCGGCTCTGAGGTTCAGCGTCAGATCTCCGGTGACCTGCCAATCCGCCGCGCTGGCACCGTCGTTACCGCTTACCTGGACAATCGAGCAGGAAGAGTTGCAGTTATCCGCTACGCTCACGTTCACGGACACCGGCACCATCTTGTGGTTGGGTGGCCAGAGACTACTCGGCGAGGCTGCCACGCTGGTGTTTGCCAAGGGGAACGAGTACGGCGCAAACGACGCGGGTGGGTTAGGAACACCCCTTGTCACGCCTGACGCGCGCAGTCGCGTCAGTTCGGGTTGCCATCCTCGCACAGCAGCAGGCGGTCCTGGATCATCGTGTTCATCGCCGCGATCACCTGGGTGTCGTACAGTATCGAACGTCGGATAGCGCTCTGCGACCGACGGACGCGGGTCGCCCTTGGCAATGCGAGTGGCCGCGGTTGTGGGGAACGCGATGGACTGTCCTGATCCCTCGCAGCCGTCGTTTGCCTGCGCGCCCCTGCGCAGTGCCCAACCGGTGTAGGTGGCAAGAGGCACCGTCACATCCGGAAGCTTCACGCCCGCGATGTCATTGCCGTCGCTGTCGGTCTTCGGCGCGAAGCTCGGATAGATCGGACCGTTCACCGAAATGATCGGGGTCGCCGGATTGATTTCAATCGGCGGTGTGATCACCGGCGGGAAGATGCTCGGAATGCCGCTTGTATAAAAGCTGTCTCCGAGAACGTACCGATACCGGGTCGACTTGAGGCCGGTATAAGTGACTTTTCCGTTCAGAGTCTCCCCGAAGGGATCGGGAATGTTGGTCGGGAAGCCGGTGTTTGCCGGCAGCGTCATGGTTCCGTTGTCCAGCCTGGGCACTCTGCTGTCGGGCGCCGGGACACCCTGAGTCGACCATTTATCCAGTGCGAGGAAAAGAGCGCGCTGCACCGGCGCCGAATTCAACGGATTGTCGAATTGCTGGCACACGCCTCTGCTGGTTGCGCTGCCGGTGCCGTGGCGCATGCTGGTCATGAAGTAATTGCGGGTGTACGGCGAATCGGGAAGATCCGACGCGCCGTCCGGGGTCGTGTGCAGCAGCGAAGCCGATTTGACCCAATATTCGTTGCCCGAATATATTTCCACGCCCAACGGGCATGTCCCGGTCGCTTGACATTTCGCATATCTGCTATCGGTCACGTGCGTGAACGGATCGGTCGTGGGCACGTTGGCGAACGGAAAGAGGTTCTCCGGATACAGGTGGTCCTGCCGGTTGCGCTCGGTGCGGCCCGACTGCGAGAACCGGTAATTCATGCCGATACCGCTGCCCGCGGAGATCCATTGCATGTGGCCATCGAGCACCTTTCGGCCGCTTTCGTCCTCGTTGAAGCCGAGGTGGCGGAAGTCGTTCAGCATCCGTCCGGGCTGGGACGAGATCTCCGTGTAGATGCGCGTGATGTAGTTGGCCAGCGGGTTGGCATGGCCGACGTCATCCGCGGTCGCGTACTTGATCCACGAGTTCAAGTCACGGACGGCCGCGAAGCCGAGACCGGCCACGGTCGGATCCTTGGCAGTGTACGAAAACTCGTAGATGTCGTTGTCGACGAAGCCCCCTAGCGAGGGTAATGGCCGTTCCGCCCGCGTTATAGCTCCAGTTCGCGGCGGCAACGGGTCACGCCGGGTCATCCATGTGAACGCGATGGGTCAGCTTTGCGGTGGTCTTGTCCGCGGTGTTGAAAGCCGGATAGCTCAACGAAAGCGATGGCCCGCCGCTTCCTCCGGTGTATTCGTATGCAGGACCCGTGATCACGGAGCCGTCTGCGTTCTTGGCAAGCGGCAAGGCAACCGACGCGGTCAGGTTGGTGCCCAAATTGGCCAGTGGTACCAGGGGCTCCCACCCGCTCCAGATCAGCGTATATCCACGCGGCATCAGGAACGAGTTCTTCAATACTGTCATGTCGACAATAGAAGCGGGATCGTTCGCACCGCCGGGGCCGGTGACGATACGGCCCAACGCGGCCCAGGTCTTGTTTCCACGGTTTGGCGGCTCGTACATCGCCTTGCCGTAGCCGTTAAGGGTGGGATCGACCTTGCTCAAGTCGTGGGGCTTGAGGATATAGAAATTCAACAGGTACGCGACCTTGCCGGTGGGAGTCTTTCCTGGCTGCCCGGCGCCTGGCTGCACCTGGGAATTCGCGATATCGACGATGATCGCGTTCCTGGGGTCGTTGGGGTTCACCTCGGCGTAGGCCACGCCGGTAATCTTGTCGTAGGTTCCGACACCCGGCCATGAGTAGCCGCCAAACGCGGTCGTGGGAGCACTCAGCTGAACGCTGACAACGCGTGCCTCGGAAGGCGTGGACATCAGCAACATTGCGATTACCATGCACGGGACACTAAAGACGACGTAGCGCAATACCTTTCTCACCATTGGTCTCCTCGTTACTTTGGATGGGGGCTCTTCCCTCGGAAATGCGCAGGACAGGTTGCTTCGTCGTCAGACGCTATCAGCGGCGATGCATACGGGTCATGCTCGAGCAATGCCAATTGCTCGCGCGCAAGCGCGAAAATTATCGTAAGAGGAGGGTGGATGAGTGTCAAGGCGCGACGCACAATAAGAAGGTGTGTAATTTTTACAAGAGAGTGTTTCCGTGACCAAGTCGATCCATCAGGAAGTCACGATCAAGGCGAGCGCGAAGAAGGTGTTCGACGCGCTCACCGACGCAAAGCAGTTCAGCGCGTTTTCGGGAGGCGCGCCGGCAGAAATCGACGCCCGGGAAGGCGGCAGCTTTTGCTGCTTCGGCGGGCACATCATCGGCCGCAACATCGAGTTGCTGCGTGGCAAGCGCGTGGTGCAAGCCTGGCGCTCGGTCAAGTGGGTCGAGGGCGTCTATTCGATCGTCCGCTTCGAGCTGAGCGAGGAGAGCGGCTCGACTAAAATTGTCTTCGATCAAGCGGGCTTTCCCGAAGAAGCGGGCCGCACCTCGAAGGCGGATGGACGAAGATGTACTGGGAGCCGCTGAAAGCGTACCTGGAGTAGGCGGGAATATCGCGCATGATCGTTCACGTTGTAGACGGAACCTACGAGCTATTCCGGCACTTCTACGGCGCGCGCCGCTTTAACAAAGGCAAAGGACAAGCCGTTCGGCGCCGTGATCGGCGTGCTGCAGACCCTGCTGCAGATGATCGAGCAGGGGGCCACGCACGTCGGCGTCGCGACCGATCACGTCATCGAATCGTTTCGCAACGACATGTGGTCCGGACTACAAGACAGGAGAGGGCATCGAGCCGGCGCTGCTCGGCGCAATTCCATCCGTTGGAAGAAGCGCTCTCCGCGATGGGCGTCGTCGTTTGGGCGATGATCGAGCTCGAGGCCGACGACGCGCTCGCGTCCGCCGCGCGGATCGCCTCCGCAGACAAGCGCGTCGAGAAAGTCTGCATCTGGACACCCGACAAGGACCTGGCGCAGTGCGTCCGCGACGACCGCGTCGTGCAGATGGACCGCAGAGGCAACAAGATCCGCGACGCGGAAGGGGTTCGCGAGAAGTTCGGCGTGACGCCCGACCTGATTCCCGATTTTCTGGCCCTCGTCGGCGACGCGGCAGACGGATATCCCGGCATTCCCGGGATTGGAGCCGTCACCGCGGCGCAGCTTTTGAACCGGCACGGCGCTATCGAAAAGTTTCCGCCAACCGTGCTGGGCGGCCAGCGCGACGCCGCGCTTCTGTTCAAGGATCTCGCCACGCTCAGGGCTGACGCACCTCTGTTCCGGAATGTGGACGAATTGCGCTGGCGCGGCCCGACTGCCGCATTCGCCGTCGTACACCGAGCGCATGAAAGCGCCTCGTTTGCTCGAGCGCGCCCTCAAGGCGCAGAGCGCTTTATCTCCCGCCCAATGAAAATCGCAGCCTTCAACATCAACAGCATACGCGGTCGCTTGCCGCGCCTGCTCGAATGGCTGGCGGAAGCGCGTCCTGACATCGTGTGTCTGCAGGAGTTGCGAATCTTCGACAACGAGTTTCCCCTGGCCGCAATACGTGAAGCCGGGTATGGGGCGATGTGGAAGGGACAGAAGCCGAGATACAACGGCGTTGCCATCCTGGCGCGCGGCACCGATCCTGTCGCCGTGCGGCCGAGCTGCCCGGCGACCCGCAAGGATTGGAAGCGCGTTATCTCGAAGCTGCGGTCAACGGAATATTGGTTGGCTGCCTGTATGCGCCCAACGGCAATCCACAGCCTGGCCCCAAATTCGACTCATAAACTCGCGTGGCTGCAGCGCCTTCACGAGCATGCCAAAGGCCTGTACGCGGTCGGGCGCGCCGGTGGTGCTCGCCGGCGACTACAACGTCGTGCCGACTCCGAGCGACATTTATCCGACGCGCTCGTACGACAACGACGCCCTGGTCCAGCCGCAAAGCCGAGCCGCGTTTCGGCAGCTGATCGACCTCGGGTGGACCGATGCCATCCGCGCCCGGCATCCGACCGGTCCGATCTACACGTTCTGGGATTACATGCGCAAGCGGTGGGAGCGCGACGCGGGCTTGCGCATCGATCACCTGCTGCTCAACGCGGAGCTGAGCGCGTCTGGTCGAGGCGGGCGTCGACAAAGCCGTGCGCGGAAGGGTCGGTGCGAGCGACCATGCGCCGGCGTGGATCGAGGTGCGCTGAGTGCTACTCTAGACTTGGTCCTGGTCAAACCTTCGCCGATGCTGCGTCAATCGCAAACCACGCTTGCCTTCGAGACCACTGGCCGCGGCCTTGTCGAGATCACCCGTCCGGTCGCCGACTGGACGGCCGCGAGCGGTATGGAAAGCGGTCTCCTCACGCTTTTCGTTCGCCACACTTCCGCGAGTCTCCTCGTGCAGGAAAACGCCGATCCTGACGTGCGCGGAGATCTGGAGCGCTTCTTCGCCCGGCTCGTGCCCGATGGCGACAAGCTCTTCCGCCATCGCGACGAGGGGCCGGACGACATGCCCGCGCACGTCCGCGCGGCGCTGACCGCGGTGCAGCTTTCGATTCCGGTCTCCGACAGCCGGCTCGCGCTCGGTACGTGGCAGGGATCTACCTGTTCGAGCACCGGCTCCGGCCGTATCGCCGCGAGGTGGTGCTGCATCTCGTTGGCGGCTGATCCGTCGTTAGACCCAATACGGGTCGCCAGGCTGGGCGACGCTGTGCCGGCGCGCCGTCGGACAGAGGTAGGGTAAGTCTAGCGTTGGGACTTCGGATCCACGTGAAAGAGCGCATTGAGTTCGCGGCCGGAAGCTGCGCTCGCGAACTCATCGAATTTGCCGTGCTCGGCAATCGATTTGGCGGCACGCATGAATCCGCCCCAGGCTGAGCGCGCAAGCGCACCGCCGACGCTGACTCGCCGCACGCCGAGCGCGGAGATCTCGTCGAGCGTCAGTTTGCTCGCCGACCCGACGAGCAGATTGATGGGCCTCGGCGCGAGGGCAGCCACGACGGCCGTGATTTGATCGCGCGTGGCAATGCCCGGCGCATAGAGGCAATCGGCACCAGCGTTCGCGTAGGCCTTGAGCCTCTCGATGGTTTCATCGAGATTGGGGCGGCCGACGAGAAAGCATTCGGCGCGTCCTACCAGAAGCGTCTCGCCGCCTGCCTTGTCGATGGCTCTTCGCGCCGCGCGCATCCGCTCCACCGCAGCGCCAAGCTCAAAGAGCGGCTTGGCCGCATCGCCGGTCGAGTCCTCGATCGACAGTCCCGCGACGCCGGTCTCGACCGCAAGACGCACGCTTTCCTCGACGCCGGCCGCATCCTTGGCGAAACCGCTTTCGAAGTCGGCATTCACGCGGCACGTCCGTTGCCGCGACCATGGCGCGCAGATGCGCGAGCGCCATGTCGCGTGAGATGCCGTTGTCCGGGCGGCCCTGCGACCAGGCAAAGCCGGAGCTTGTCGTGGCGAGCGCCTTGAAGCCGAGGCTTTGCAGATACAGCGCGCTTCCCACATCCCAGGGATTCGGAATGACAAAACAGCCGGCCTCGTGCATCTGTCGGAAGGTATGGCGTTTTTCGTCAATGCTGGGCCGAGTCGCGGTCATTGGAGAACTCCTGATGGAGTTGTATTTTATCGCGCTACCGCTGCGGCTATTCCGGCCCCTTCTTTGGCGGTCCGGCTAGCCTTGCACGCCTCTCCCTGATGGCGCAGCCCGACCGGCTCGGTGCGGCCAAGGAGGTAGCGCAGGGCAGCCATCGGCCGGGAGTTTTCGCACGAACTGCTCTCTGCTGTGATGCCCAAAACAACCGCGCTCAATTCGGCTCTTGAGCGTCTGATTGCCGCCGGTTTGTTCTTTCGGCAGGGCGTGCCTCCGCAAGCGACCTATCTTTTCAAACATGCGTTGGTTCAGATACGGCTTACGGAACGCTTTGCTGCGCGAGCCCCGACGAGCACTCCATGCCCGCATTGCCGATGCCTAGAGAGCCAATTCGCCGAGGTTGCTGAGAAACAGCGGAACTGGTCGCGCGGCATTACACCGAGGCTGGGCTGATCGAAAGCTGCCGGCCTGTGGGCCAAAGCCGGACGAAGGTCGTTGGAACGGTCAGCGTTGGTCGAAGCCTCGGAGCAGTTCATGCGCGGCGCCTCGATCAGATCGCGACCCTAGCGATTTCCCCGGCCTTGCGGAGCCAACAAATTAAGCTCCAGGTCGGACTTGCTAACGCTCTGTATCATACGAAGGGCTTTGCTGCGGCAGAAACAGAAAGCAGCATTCGGTCAAGCCCGCGCGATGATCGAGCATGCGGAGGCATTAGGCGAGCACGTCGAAGACCCGCTCGTGCTTTACTCGATCCTTTACGGCTTCTTCATCGCGAAGTTCATTCCTTCGACGGCGAGGCGGCGTGCGCACTTACCGTGAATTCCTCGAACTCGCCGAGCAGCAAAGGCGACAGCGCTTATTATGATCAGGCATCGCCTCTTGGGTACGACCTTGCTTTGTTTGGGCGAGAGCCCACACAAGGGCTCGAGCATCTCGATCAAGCATCAGTGCTTTACGAGCCGCCGCGCATCGTTCGCTCACAACGCACTTTGGCCACGATGTTGGCGCGGCAACCCTGACCTTGCGGTCGCGCTTGGCACTGTGGTTGCTCGGGTATCCTGAAACCGCCTTAGCGGAAATCAATCATGCCATCAACGCCGCGCGCGAGACCGTTCATGCGCCAACGCTGATGTTTGCGCTGGGCATGACGTCCTTCACTCAAATTTGCTGCCGAAATTACGCCGCAGCGAATACCCAAATCGACGAGTGCATAGCTCTGGCTGAGGAGAAGAGGCATTGTGCTCTGGAAGATGCAGGCAATGGCCCATCGGGGCGGTGTGCTGGCGCTTGTTGGCAAGTCTGCCGACGCGATCAAACGATCAGCTCTGGGATCGATGGCTGGGCGCTCGGTGGGAGCAACAGTCTTTGCACCATTTTGGCTAACGCATTCAGCTTTGGCTATGCCGACCTCCGGAAAATTCAGCGCATGGCGCAAATAGACGAAATACTGACCGCGATGGGAAGCAAGAAAAATGGTGCAGATCTGAAATCCAATCGCGCAGCCGGCGAAATTGCGCTCAAGTCGCCAGAGCGGGACACTGCGAAAAGCAGAGGCGCATTTTAACCGCGCCACACTCGCCGTCGCCCGCCAACAACAAGCCAAATCACCGGAGACTCCGCGCCCGCAATGAGCCTCGCTCGGCTCTGGCTTGACCAGGGAAAGCCGCAACAAGCTCGCGAACTGCTTGCTCCGGTTTTACGGGTGGTTCACTGAGGGTTTCGACACGCGCGACTTGAAGGAGGCGAAGGCGTTGCTGGAGGAGCTAAGTTCGTAAAACCAAGATTGGCGCTGCGGCTCTTGCGCCGTTAGTGTAGCGATCAAAGCGAATTTGTGGCTGCGCGCAGTGACGGGTTAGCGAAGAACAGTGCGAGAACCCGAATGCACGCCGTCGTTAGAACGTATTCAGGAAAAGGCGCGAAGGAACTGTTGGACGTTCTTGAAAGAGAACAAAGGTGAAGTTGAGACGCCCTGATTCGCGCGGTGAAAGGGTTTGTGAGCTTTTTCGCTTGTGCGTACGGCGGAGGTGGTTTCTCGGTGTCGGTGTTCAACTGACAAGGCGGGCGCCGAGGAGAGCGTTCCGAGTGGCTCGTGATTGGATCGCTAAGAGAATGCGCGGCCAATACGGGCGTTCCGCCACCGAACATTTCAGAAGGCACGGTGATCCTGCAAGTCACTTGAATGGTTTTCCTCAAAGAGGACGTCCGCAATGGCCGATACAAATTCGGACTCCTCGGAAACGTTTGAGAAGCGCTCGATGCGGTAGCGCGGCGGAGCCCTCCTGGTGGAGGCGCGCGACTTGTTGGCTCCCGTATACGGCTGGTTCACTGAAGGCGTTCGATACACACGGATCTGAAGGAAGCGAAGGCGTTGCGGTAGCGGCGTAAAGCTGTCTTCGCCGTAGTGATTTCATTCAGCCGACCGTTACATCGTACCCGAGCGGCGGGTATTCTATGGCCAAGCGGCTAAAGTCTAGGCCAAGAAGATCGCCGAGTTCAGACAGATCGTGGTCGAGGGCGTCGCAGACATCAAGTAGAAGGCAACGAGCATGACCGTCCTGTGATCCATTCACACCACCGTCGACGACACGGAGGACCCACCACCGCGAGATCGTACCCAAGATCATGAGGGCGGTGGAGCGCCACGGCGGCAAGCGATCGCCCTGGAGCCACGGCCGAGCAGCTCAGGGTCCACCTCGGCGAGCCGCCCAACGCCAATCGCCTGGTCGTTCACGAGTTTCCCAGCCTCGAGGCCGTCGAGGCCTGGGTCGAGATGTCAAGGCCAATCGCGAGCAGCTCCACACCCTCGGCGACCTGACCATCATCAGCGTGCCGGCGATCTGCAGATCGATCCGGGAGCTGGTGAAGATAGTCACTTCGAACCAGAAGTCGTTCCAGATACTGTGGATCTGGTTACGCAGTTCGCCGTCAGCATTCTTGCCCGCGTCGTCTGACATTGTTCTCCGGTACGTTCCCTATTGGGATTTGTGGCACGTCGGCAAGTTGAGTCGCACTATCCTTGTTGATGAAGGCGCGTTCTCCGCCGCCGACCGTTCCTAGTGCGCAGCAATAGGGACGGCTCATGGGGGCGTTTTTCCTGTGTCGTCAGGTGTCGCCGGCGTCGCGCCTGCCTGCGCCTTGGTAGGTGCGGTTGCCTAATCAAGGAGCATTCTGGCGTCGTATTGATACAACGACAGCAAAACGCGCGGGGCGGCGGACCGGTGCCGCCGGTCAAACCGCTAAGAAAGCCTTAAGGCTCCAAAATCTCCAGGCCCCGGTAACAGAAGGAACGATCCTTTTGCGCGCCCAATGAGCCCCGGCCTGTCCAACATGGGGTGAGGGTCAAATGGACCCGTGCTCCAGTCGACCCGAACCGCCGTCAGTGCTTCGCGTTAGAGCCGACTGCGGAGGTCGCCTCTTCACGGCGAAACTCGGCGTCGTAGTGCATTATCTGCCGCATCAACTGCTCAATCACTTGCTGGCGGATGACGCCATCCTGCTGGCTCGTCAGTTCTGCGACCGTCTTCGCGATCGCGTCAATGACTTCATCTGCTTCAGCGGTATCGACTTTGTCTGAGCCTGCTGTTGCAGGGTATTCGGCGAAGAAATCGTCGATCAGCTCGACCATCATGCAGTGCAGGCAGGGGCGTTCTTCGTTTTGTTGTTGGGACGCGAGATCACCCATCTTCCAGCACAGCCTTGCGCAACATAAGCGCCCATGGCTGGTCACGCCTCGCCAATCACGGTCCTTTGTTGGATGTCCCTGCGAGACGCCTAAACCGCTAACGTGGTACGCGGATGGCCGGGGTGATCCGCGGACGTTTGCTCCCCCAAAAAGCTTCCCAAAATTGACTGGCCGACCAAAATTTTGAAGACTATGTCGTTGAAATAATTGGCGCTCCCTACGGATAGAGTGAGAAGTCTTTACGGAATCAACAGGGTATTGCCAACTTGCCGACTCGCCAGAGTTCACCTTTGAGGAAGCCATGGAGATTTTTAGGATTTGGCAAACTCCGCGGCGTGAGGCGCGACAATGGACGGACGACAACAGCGAAGCTCTGCTCGGCGAATCGCCGCCCACGGCCCTGAGAGCGGTAGCGGAGCGGCGTCTGCCTTCTGCATCGGCTTTGGATTGACCAGTGGTCGGCCCAGAGCGAATGGGCACCATTGAACTACGAAGCTGGGGTCATGAGTTCAATCTCGCGGGCGCGCCAATAAGATCAGGCACTTCTGCAATCACCTGCTCTCCAGAAAATGGCCCTGGAGAGCGCATGGAAGCACCGGAACGGATAACAGGGTGTATGCTACCGTTTCGGTCATCTTCGCCACATGTCGTCACGGCCGAGAACGTGCGGAACGCCCTCCTCCGAGGCCCAGCAGCGGTGAGCGCAACGACTTTAACTCAGCGTGGAGAAGGCCGTCCGGTGCCTGGACCTGCTAAGAGGCGTCAGATATTGAAGCCACTCAGGCCATGTTCCGACAGGTTCACTTTCAATACAAATTGATCCAGTTGTGGGGGAAATTCGGCTTGTCGAAATGAACTGAAATGCCCAGTGTCTTCGGGCGCTCTCTTCGGCCTACTGAATTCGGTCAGCCAAAAATCTGCTGCGCAAGCAGGAAGACTTTGTCCGACGTCGCCCTTGCATGCGGCTTTTGCTGATCAAAGTCACTTCACGCGGGTATTCACGCGCATGACCAGGATCCCTGAATTCGTGAGCTCCCCTTTTTCGTCCGCGCCGGGGCAAGGTGAACCGGAATACGGCCCCGCGTGGTGCGTTTGCCTGTCTGCCCACAGCCGGCCCCCTCGTGGGACATCGATGATCGACCGGCAGATCGACAGTCCCATCCCTACTCCGCTGGACTTCGTGGTGTAGAAAGCCTCGAAAACGCGCTCGAGATGTTCCGGATCAATGCCCGGCCCAGAATCGCGCACTGCCACGAGGACGCCATCTGTCTGGCTTTGCTCGGTGCTGATCAACAACTCTCGTGGCCCCGCCTCGACCGAGCTCATTGCTTCGACCGCGTTCAGGATCAAGTTCAGGACGACTTGTTGCAGTTGAACACGATCCCCTGAACGGGAAGCAACCCCTCCGCAAGGCGGGTCTGGACCGAGACTCCATTCTTGGTGATTGCGCTTCGCGCCAATACAATCACCTCATTGATCGCCTCATTGAGATCAAAACGATCCTTTCGCGGAGGCGCTTTCTTGATGTGATCACGGATCCGGTCGATGATGTCTCCGGCTCGATCGGCATCGCCCACGACACAGCCGAGCGCTTCCCTGACTTCGCCCAGGTCCGGCGGCTGCTTGTCCAAGAAATTCAGTGCCGCACGGGCGTTGTTGCGCGCGCTGGCGATCGGTTGCGTGATTTCGTGAGCCAGCGAGGCGGCCAGTTCTCCCATTATGCTCAGGCGGTTCATGTGCGCGAGATCTGACTCCAGCTGGCGCAGCCTCTCTTGATCACTCCCGGAGCGCCTCTTCCGCACGCTTGCGCTCGGTCAAATCGAGCACGAAAGCGACACCCTCGTTGCCACCTTCTTCGAACAGCGCGCCTCCAATCAGCACGGGCACGCGGCTGCCGTCTTTCCGGAAGATACTCCTTCTCGTATGGCTGAACGGTCCCGGTTGCGCTTCAGTTCTGCCACGGCGCGTTCGTCGCGCTCGCGCCATTCGGCCGGCGTCAGATCGGTCCAGCGCATGCGACCCGAGACGAGATCTTCACGGCCGTATTGCAGCATGCGCAGAAACGCTTCGTTGGCCCCGACGATCGCGCCTTCGAGGTTCCAGATGAAGATCCCCAGAATGTTGGCGTCGACCAGGCGCCGGATCTTCGCTTCGCGATCTGCGAGATCGCGATAAAGCCGCGTATTCTCGAGCGAGATTGCTGCTTGCGACGCAAGCACTTTCAGCACCGTGACGCGGTCAGGAGTGAAAACGTGCGGCGTCAGATTGTTTTCAAGATAGAGAATACCGATGAGTTTGCCCTGGTTAATCAATGGCAAACAGAGAATGGAACGGGCGCGACGCTGAACGATGTAGGGATCGGCAGAAAACGGATTCTGGGATGATGCATCATCGAGACATCACGGTCTCTCGAGTGCGCATTACATACCGAACGAGAGACTCCGGCAACGCGGCGGCGGTGTGGGTGCCATCTCGCAGATGCACGGTTACATCCTCTCCACCGATGGTCGCTTCCGCCTCCATCTGCAGCTCATCACCTCGCGGAACTATCAAGAGACCTCGCTCGGCGCCTGCGTGCTCGATGGCCGCGCGCATGAGCCTGTCGATCAGTTTTTCCAGAACCATCTCGCCCGAGACGGCTTGCGAGACCTTGATCACAGTCGCGAGATCCAGGTGTTCGACCGGCGCGCCGATCGTGCTCGCTGGGCCGGGCGCCGGCTCGTCTCCTCCTGCAGGTGCGGATACATGCTCGTCGAGTTGCCGCACCTTGCCATCGGCTCCCCAACGCAGGTAGCAGTGCCGGGCGTTTCGCAGGTAGAGATGCGCGATCTCGTCGAAGCCACGCGCCGCGTAGAAGCGCGCGGCCAGTTCGTAGGCGAGTCGCCTCGTTGTGGATGAAAGCCGTTGGCGCGGGCGGAGCGGATGGCCTGTTCGTAAAGGCCAGCGCATGGCGTCGAGCACGCGGCCTTCGATCCGGGCGATTTCCGCCCCGACTAGCGCGGCGCGGTTCTCGAAATTCTCCGGGCAACGTTCCGCCCAGATCTCGGAGCTGTCCATGATGCGCGGCGAGAGCTCGCCAGATGCTGCCGTTCGCTGTCCGGCCCGTCGGTCGCATGAGATGCGGCCGTGCGGACAGTGCGCCGTAGAAGTGGTACTCGGCCGCCTTATGAACATTGATCCGTCGATCCAGAGCAGCTAGTTGCGCCCTCGTCGATGCCTCGAGGGCCGCGGCATAGTCGCCGGCGAAGAGCGCGCCTGCAGCTTGCGGGATCCAGTACCAGCATTCGGGCAGCGCAGGTCCGGGTTGCCGGAGAAGCGACAGCTCGATCCGAGCCTCGTCGAACTGCCTGATCGTCGAACGAGCCGAACTTCGCGTCAGTCCACGCAGCGTCCGGAACAACCCGAGCTGTCGCAGAGATGAGGTCAGACGCCGTATCCGAACCGGCGCCTTCCGCGCAAACTCGAGGCCACGCTCAGCTTCGCGCTGCACCTCGATCAAGCGCGATCGCCCGCCGCAAGATGATTCTGTGTTCAGGTTCAGCGCAACTAGTACGTGGCAAAGGTGAGGTCGCCGCTCTTGTTGGCGCGATCTGAAACGCAGCTGCGGATCGCGTTCCGGCCAGCCCGGACATGTCTTGTCCAGGGTACGAGATGAGCCCCGAGAAGTAGCAATAGTGCTGCGCCTCGAAGCCGCTTCAGCCCGCACTCGTTCGACGAGCTCGCAGCCGAGCTGGCCGAATCTGATACCCCGCCCGATAGTCGCCGAAGCTGCGCGCCTGCAGACCAAGCCGACTGATCGATAATGGCGTGCACGAACGCGTCGCTGTTGCCACCCTCGAGGCTGAGATTAACCGCCCAGCAGACGATCGAGGAACATGGAGGTTTGCATCCGTCAAGATTAGTGCAGGTGGCGCAGAGCTTGGTCAGAACATCAATAGTGGCGAGGGATGCCGGGTCGGTCATCAAGGGCAGCTCGATCAAATCCTCGATTGTGCGGCTCCCGAGCTGCGACCAGATCCGCTCGTATTCGCTCCGCGCCTCCTCTTCTGTCGGATGCGGCGACCAATCGATGCCCAGATGCCGGAGATAGTCGAGACCGACCGCAATCGCGCGGCTGCCCTGATCGAGAATCGTGTACAGATCCACGCGCAGGCACGCGACCGAGTCGCTCGTTCCACCGTATTTGCGGCGCGGTGCGACAGCAGCAGTCAAGCGCTCGCTCCGCGTCCGCCAGGCTCGCCGGTCAGGAACTCGCATTCGGCGCCGGTACAGCTCCAGCGCGAAGGTGAGCTCATGCCGGCGCTCCCACGCGTCTTCCGGCAAGCAGCGCCGCGCCGGCGGTGAGATACGTGAGAGCCGAGGCGTAGGCGGTGGAGGCCTTGGCGCGCTTGCCCGCGATCAGATTGAGCTCGGCCAGCTGCTCACGCTCGTCTCGTGTGGCGATCAAGCGCAGCGCCGCGGTTGAGCTGACTGACGATGTCGAAGATCGCCTCCTCCCGCTTCTCGGGAGGGTGTGCGCCGCGAGCAGCCTGCCTGATCCGAAGGTGCGCCTCGGCGCGCAGCTCTTCCGGGATCAGCGAATAGGCGGCTTCCTGAACGCGATCGTGGACGAACCGGTAGGCGCCCGCCGAGGCGCTCGACCAGTTCCTGACGGACCGCCGGCCACAGAGCCGCGTGGACCTGCTCCTCCGAGGTCCCGAGGACGATCGAAAGCGTCGTGATCTCGGCGATGTTTCCGAGACAAGCCAGCTGCTGCAACGCATTCTGCGTCTCGGCCGGCAGGCGGGTGAGCTTGCCGACCATGAGGTCCACGACGTTGTCGGTGTATCCCTTGGCGTGAATGCGGTCGAGATCCCAGGACCAGCGCGCAGCATCATGATCGAAGGTGAGCAGTCCCTCTTCGGCGAGCGAAGACATGAACTGAATGGCGAAGAACGGATTGCCAGCCGGTCTTCTCGTGCACCAGCTGCGCGAGCGGCGCGGCGCGCTCCGACTCGCAGCGAAGCGCATCCGCGATCAGCTGCCCGAGATGCTCTCGGGCGAGCGGCGCCAGCGTGATCTCCGCCACCTGTCCGCTCCGGCGGTCCTGATGGCGTCGAGCTTGCGCATCAGCGGATGGGCGGCAGTGACTTCGTTGTCGCGATAGGCGCCGATCAGCATGCAGGTGCTGCAGATCCGACCGGGTCAGCAGATCCTCCAGCAGATCGAGCGTCGCCGCGTCGAGCCATTGCAAGTCGTCGAGGAAGAGCGCCAGCGGATGTTCCGGCCGGGCGAACACGCCGATGAAGCCGCCGGAACACCGAGCTGGAAACGCCGTTGTGCGTCCTGTGGCGGTCAAGCTCAGGGACCGGCGGCTGGTCGCCGATGATGAGCTTCAGTTCGGGGACGAGGTCGACCATGAGCCGTCCGTTCGGGCCCAGCGCCTCCAGCAAGCGCGTCGCGCCAGCTCGCCAGCTCGGCGTCGCTCTTGCCGAGCAGAGGCCGCACGAGGCTCTGAAAGGCCTGAGCGAGCGTCGAATACGGGATGTCGCGCTTGTACTGGTCGAACTTGCCCGAGGCGAAGAGCCCGCGCGGCGGCACGAGCACCTTGTGCAGCTCATTGACGACGGACGGATTTGCCGATGCCGGAATAGCCGGAGACCAGCACCAGCTCCGGCGCGCCGCTCTCGACGATGCGATCGAAGGCGGCGAGCAAGGTCTCGACCTCGCGCGCTCGCCCGTACAGCTTCTCGGGGATCAGCAGCCGGTCGGGCGTGTCGTGTTCGCCCAGCGGGAAGTCGTCGATGCGGCGCTGAGCGCTCCCATTCGGCAAGGCAGCGCCGCAGATCGCGCTCGACGCCGGCGGCGGTCTGGTAGCGCTCCTCGGCCGTCTTGGCGAGCAGCTTCATGATGATCGCCGAGACCGGGGCCGGGACATCTCCACGCCGCTCGCCGGGCGGCACCGGCTGTCCGCGCGATATGGCAGTGCACCCACTCCATCGGATCGGCCGCCGTGAACGGCAGTGCGCCGGTGAGCATCTGATAGAGCGTGACGCCGAGCGCATAGAGGTCGCTGCGGGAATCGATCGAGCGGTTCATCCGTCCGGTCTGTTCGGGCGCCATGTAGGCGAGCGTGCCGGCGATGGTCTCGGGCGGCTCGGGCGACTGCCGCTCGCGCGGCGAGGCGCGAGGCGATGCCGAAACCGGTGAGCCACGCCTCGCCGTCGATGCCGTTACCAGGATATTGGCCGGCTTGATGTCCTTGTGGACGAGGCCGGCGCTGGTGCGCCTTGCCCAGCGGCTGCGCGATGCCGATCGCCAGGCGCAGGAAGACGTCCGATCTCCATGGGCGCGCCGAGCAGGCGCGTCGAGCGGTTCGCCGCCGGGATCCTTGAGCACGAGCATCGCCCGTCCGGGCGTCGCACGCGAGGTGGAGCGGTCGGGCCGCCCATGCCTCATCCAGGTCATCCTTTAACCCGTATTCGTGGGCGAGACCATCAAGGCTTGACGACGACGGATGTTCAGCGGCAGGCAGAACGACAAGAACAGCGCTACGATTACCGTCATCGCCTACGCGCCACCCACGGCGGAAGACGCGTTCGCCGTCATCAAATAAGACCTGGCGAGAGCCTTCTCTAGCGGATACGGCTTCATTTGTCAGACTCCGGCGCTGACGCATGTTTGCAAAGCTTTGCGTGAGGCACCAACCCCGCCGCCTTTCTCGCTATCAGTCCGCAGGCAATTGTTTCGACCTTGCTCTCCTGCAGAAATCGTATCGTCCTCCTGGCGCCTATCCCCCGAACGGGGGATCAAAGGAGAAGCGCCAAAGGGGCGCGGCTTACTACCTCCTTTGCCGGCGCGGCGGCGGAAAAAGACAGTTGCTCGGCCTAAGTTTCTTGCCAGCAAAAGTACTTCCGCCCCGACGCATTGATTGCCCACGTCTTCTCGCTTTGGCTTCTCAGCTTGCGACCAAGCGGCTGACGGTTATAAAGCGCCCCGAAGGTTCGACAAACCGCCACCTTGCTCGCGCGCGAGCTGGTCAGATTGGCTTCGCCAGCATGGAAAGCTCGGTCGCTCGGCTTGCCAGTGATTCTAGACGATAACGAGACGCTCGCCTTCTCTTCCAACATATTCAAGCGGTTCAGCGCGCGGCACCCAGAGTTGGAGCCAATACAGTTGAACTGATCAAGAGACCTTTCTGGCCAAACAATTAGAACGAGCTTCAACTTGAGTAGTTACGATTTTTCTTCCATTTCATTTACAGTGGTTTTATGACGTTTATTCATCTTTGACGCTAAAACTCGCTTGGCTTCTTGGCTGGCAGGATCAGCGTTGCCGCGCATGCTCGTCTGGCAATCCCGCAGGGCACGGCGCTCAGCCGCTCGAAGCCGTCTAGATTGAGAGCTGAATTCGGCTCCCCCACGCGTTGAGCTCAGGAAGCGCTTCCAGCTCATGGGCTTCATCGGAAAAATGCTCGTGCCAGGGCCGGGGCTCGCATCCCAGTTCGGGGATGAATCTGTCCATTTCGGTGTAGAGCTCAACCATCACTTTGTCGGGGTCGTAGTGGTAGCCGGCCAGATTGTGACCCGCCGTATGTCACGAGGGGCCCCAGAGCTGTTTCACCCCCGCGGCGCGCGTGTGTCGGCGGCGATGGCGTGCTGAGGGGATTGTCCCGGAGTTCGAAGGCGATATGGTGGATCCCGTGATGACTCGGGTCTTGACGATGTTGACGACGTGGTGGTCCCGATTGCAGGTGAGGAAGTTCGCAATCTTCCGATGTCGTCATTGAGCCAGAAGCCGAGGAGATCCCGGAAGAACGTCACCAGCTTGTCGCCTTCGGAGGGAGATGACCGCCACGTGGCCGAGGCGCAGCGGCGATGCGCCGGCTTGCCTGAAGAGAAGCCGGGAGCGGGGCTTCGATCGCATCGTAGAACTGTATGACGTTGCCGCCCGGGGGCTGGGATGACCAACTCGGCAACGCCGGGCTGACTGTCGGTCTTGACTATCAGGAAGGCCAGAAGTTCGCACGCGCCGCGTGTCAGATCGCCAATTGCGATGTGCGGCTTTCGAGGTGGCGCCACATTGATCAGGGCCTTCTGCCTGGCCGGACACAGAACGAGATCGTGATGGTTGTAGCCGATCGACAGGTAAACTGACCCACCGTCTCCTCGTGCGACTTCGGTCATGCCGATGGCTTCGACATAGTGATGCATTGTCGGTCATTATCCGGCGTTCCCAGCGGCGTGACATACCCGAGCTGAAACACCTTCAGATCAGATCTTTTTGCATGGTCTGCTCCTCTTCGATTTGATCGTTTGCGACTCGCAACAACCTGACGTGCGAATTTCGGAGGTCGCTGACTAGAAGTATTCGAAGATCGAAAAACAATGCCTAGCTTTTGCGGCTGCACCGGCGCCTGCTTGAGGGCAACCCTATGATCTGGCGCGTCTCGGCCGCGGTTGCGGGATTGAAACCCATCTGCCAGGATGACCGAAAGTAAGGAAAAGATGTTCAATCCTTTCTTCACGGCAAGCCGGCCGGGAAAGGCGCTGGCCTTGGCCTCTCCATCACCCACGACATCATCGTCAAGCAACATTTGGGATCGATAGAGGTCGATACGCAGCCAGGCAATTCACAGAGGTCCCGTATTGTTCTGCCGCGTGCAGCAGCATTCCCTCGCTGAGATTGCGGAGGAGGCGGCAGGCACCATCAATGCCGATCATAACAGCTTGGTGGCAGTGTCGGATAACGGACAAGAGAAAGCTTGTCACTCCCGGCAAGAGATTGCTCGAACAGCGTCAGCTCCGGGGCGGCTGAACAAATTGCGCCTGTCAGAGCGCAGCACGCGCTCCGACGCACCTCCACGCCAGCGAGCTGAGAGCCACCCCTTCGCAGATGAGCTGGATCCCGAGCAGCACACCGAGCAGCCAGATCGCTGTCGTGGTGAGGCTTGGCCGTAAAAGATAGAAAGACAGCAGTATCCCGACAATGCCGCTGGCTAACACCCAGCCCCCAGTTTGAAGCGGCCGGATCGTGAGCGAGAAGACTATTTTTCGCGAAACCCTCAACCATGAAGAAGACAATCAAGAGGAGCGCCGAAGTAACAACGAAGGCTTCCCCTGGGCGCCGAAGGCGAAGAGCACGCCGACAATTATCGACAGGACCAGCCGACACCAATTGAAGCCAGAAGTTCGGCACGTTTTGCGCGCCTATCAGGCTGATACCTTGAACGACGCCGCCCTAACAATCAAAATCCAGCCGAGAAAAAGCACCAAGCGCGACTGACGACACAAAGCGAGCATTAAAGCATTGCGACAGGAAATTCCGGCTGATAACCATCAGGACGCCTTGGCCGTAGGAGATACCTGGTCGAATACCTTCTCACAGTTTCTCGCGTTGCCTCGCGTAGGGCTTGCGCGGCTGCTTTCCCCAACAGGACATGGTCATGGCGTGTGCGCTCCCCAGCTTCCCATCCAAGCGCGTAGACAAAGCGCTCCCTAAGCGTAGATCTCAATTTACTAACAATCCACTCCCGCACACGCGCCGCCGCGAAAATCCCCGCGCTCAGCTCGCCCCCATTGCGACCAGAAATGCCTGCCCTGAACAGGTCACATCGCTTGGCTGTCTGTCTCGTTTGGCCGAGACGAGCAGGAGCGCCGCGAAATATCGGATTGATCTGGTCGCTTGCGCGCTATTCATAGAATGACTTTATTGAACAGTCGCGGCGAAAGGCCCACAAATCAATGACAAAACCGCATCCGGCGGGTCACGCCAACCACTGAAATACGAACAGTTGCGCGCCATTCGACGACCTCTCGCACGTGCAGCGTCGCCGTCTTGGGTCGACCTGCTCCCAGCAAGGTCGACCACCTCGGCGGCGCGCAGGCCGCATGCCGGTAAGGCTAAAACATTCAGAACGCATCGCGGCGGCCGTGGCTGATTGCGCTTGACGACCGCGATAGGCTTTTCGAGCTTATTTGTGCCAAGTGTTCGCGGGTCGGCAGCGCGGCATTCGTCGGCCGGCGCGGTGTCGAACGGCTCGCAACTGTTCGTATTTCCAGTAATTGGCGTGACCGGACGCGAGATGCTGGTTTGTCGATTGATTTGTGGGCCTTTCGCCATGCGACTGTTCAGTAAAGGTCATTCTATAAATAGCGGCAAGCAACCAGATCAAATCCGATATTTCGCGGCTTTCCCTTTCTCTCGGCCCAAACGGAACCATTTAACCAAGCGCAAAATCTTTACAATCTGGCAGCAGCTGCGTCCCCGGAGGCCACGCGTTCAGTTCCCCGACGTTGACACATCTCCGCCCTGTCTTTGCCTTTTTTGACCCCAATTAATTACCGCTCGGGGCGTTAGTGCGGGATGTGCCGAGCCTTGTGCGGCACGCCCAGGGCGTTCGGGGCACTTATGTATGGGTGGGGACAAAGCTTTGACTGGGCGACACTAGCGGTCGCTTGGTTGGTGGCGTTTGCAATCGGCATAGCGATTTATTTTCTGCCAATAGCGCGGCTCCTGGATAGCTTGACAGAGTAGTCGAGCCGACGGAGCGCCGATGCCGTGGCAAGTCAGTTCCCGCTTGGCGAAGGAGTCTTCTCCTTCGATGCAACTGTGCTCCCTCGTCCAACGCAGATGGGGGACAATATGGTTGAGATTCTAAAATTCTCTCGGGAAACGGCTTTCGCTCCTGAGACTATCCAAATCCTAGCAGCCGCGCTGGATGAAGCTTGGGAGAGGCTTCGACAGTCCGGCAGTCGATTAGCCAGGCCAGCTTATTCGCGTGCCATGCGCGAGGTAGTTGCTGAAGCGCATCATGGAAATGGCCCAGCGTGGCGTGCAAGACCGTGAAGCGCTGGTGGCAGACGCCGTGCGTTTTATAACCGCTAACTACGAAGAACCTAGCAAACTGGTACAAAATGACACGGCCTGATTTCTGAGCGACGGTTGCAGCGCATGCGCTCAGCCTGGCAATCGCGATCCCTTGGCGTTCCACATGAGATTTCACTGGTCTCCGATGGGAACCATCTCGCTGGTGCCCAGTGCTTCCGAAAACCACCCTTAAGGCTAATGTCATGAGCAGTTGGGGGTGTCGTCTTGATCCGCGCCACTCTGGTTCGCGCAATTGTTCTTATCGATCGCTTTCTTTGGCACTTTGGCGCCATACCGGGGCCTCGCCGAAGACGGCAATCAGTTGCCGACCAAAGCAAACGAAGGAGTTGCCGCCACAGCTGCTTTCGCTGCTCCTACAAAGGAACATGCCAAAGCGTTCTCCGATCACTTATCCGCATCTTCAAGGAGTAGAATCCGAGCTCGAAGTCTGGAAGCAGGACACCGACCGGCCGCTTCGAGCTGCTCAAGGTCTATCCGATCTGCCGCTGGTCAGGCGATCTCGGGCCGAAGATCAGTGAGGGCGACCGTCAGGCTCCCGAGGGCTTCTATACGATCACGCCCGGCCTGATGAATCCGAACTCCAACTACTATCTCGCGATCAATACCGGCTTCCCGAACGCCTACGACCGCGCGCAACGACCGCCACGGCGGGTTCCTGATGATTCATGGCGACTGCTCCTCGCGCCGGCTGTTACGCCATGACCGATGAGCAGATCGGCGAAATCTATTCGCTGGCGCGCGAGTCGTTCCTCGGTGGCCAGCCGTCATTCCAGATCCAGGCCTATCCGTTCCGCATGACGCCGGCGAACCTGGCGCGCCACCGCACCAGCCCGCATCATGGCCTTCTGGAAGATGCTCAAGGTCGGCAACGATCATTTCGAGGCGACGCATCTCGAGCCGAAGGTCGACGTCTGCGACAAGCGTTATGTTTTCGACGCCCAGCAACCACCGAAAGGATCGAAGTCCCTCGGCGTTCGATCCGACCGGCAAATGTCCCGCTTTCGTGGTCAACCCGCAAATCGCTCGGGCCGCGCTAAGGAAACAACACGCCGACGAGGTCCAGTACGCCCAATTGGTCACAGCCAACACTCCAGTGGCGCCAATTCATAGCGGACTGGACGGCGGAATGAACCGAGTTTTCCTCGCGCCAGGTTGGTGGCAGCATTCCACCGGCAAGAGTGCCGCCGTCGAAATCTCAACCGTCGCCACGACCGACAACAACGGTCCGTTCGCGAGTAGATTGTTTGAGCTTGTTTGGATGGAAGTCGGCTCCACGGACGCAAAGTTCGCCTCGGCCGATTCGACTACACTGGAACGCGGAGCGCATTCGGCGGCCACAGGATCGATTTTGGCGCCTAAAATAAAGTCTGCACCGCAAGGCTACACCGTGGCCAGTGCGATTCCCAATGAGCCGTACACGAACGAGGGCGGCCCAAGAACGACGTACCTGAAATGCAACAAACTGTTGCGGCGCTGCCGATGTCTTCGCAGCAGGAAGCCGCTTCGGCCACAGTGAGCATGGTACCGACAGAGCCCGCCGACCTCTTTCGAAAGCCGCTGGAACGGATTACAAAGGCCGAGGCAGGCCTTGC
>ERZ1370068.361-contig-10326_pt1 | contig 37889 bp, 64 predicted proteins | sample MGYA00561227_ERZ1370068 | MGnify/ENA primary metagenome ERZ1370068 (study PRJEB38410, sample SAMEA6850437) | metagenome | study: Metagenomic assessment of the ecological functions of the soil: analysis of the soil microbiota associated with the...
GTTATTACTTCGTTCAGTTACGTATTGCTGGATGTTGCGCACCTGGCCGGTCAGGTTCGCCGCCATCGAACCGTTGTCGGTGAGATCTTTCCACGCCGCTGGAACCGAGCACCGCTGGCCTGGCCGCCAACTTTCCTTCGGTGCCCACTTCGCGCGCCACGCGCGTCACCTCGGAGGTGAACACGCCCATCTGCGTGATCATTTCGTTGACCACGTTCGCGGAACGCAGGAACTCGCCCTTGAGCGGCCGGCCATCGGCTTCGAGTCGCATGCTCTGCGTGAGATCGCCCTTGGCGACCGCGGTAATAGTTCGAGTCACTTCGGCGGTGGGCCACAGCAGAGTCGTCGATGAGCGTGTTGACGGAGGATTCCATCTCGCCCCAGGCGCCGGTGCGGCGCTCGCTCGCAACGCGAATGCGCGTCTTGCCTTCCTTGCCCACCATCTGGCCGGCGCGCTCGAGCTCCGGACGCCATGCGCTGGTTGGCGCTCACCATCTCGTTGAATGCGTCGGCGATCTTGCCGCCGAGGCCGGTCTGATCCGGTGCAAGCGCGTATCGCTGAAATCGCCATCACGCACCGCCTGCAGCGCGCGCAGCAGCTTCTTGAGGTCGAGTTCCGCGGCGCTGACGACATGGCCGCCACCATTGGCGCTGCGGCCTTGGTCTGATTTCACGATCGCTGCGGCGTACGACGGCGCGCCGCGGTGAGTGCGTCCGCGTGCGGAAATATCCATGGACTGCCCTGAGTTCCTGCGAGTGCGTCGGAGTCTAAAGCCGCTCTGCGCTGGCGAGGACTGCTCCGCACACAGTCGCTGTAGGAGTGGCTGACAGCGCGCGACTCCTCGGCGACGCGACGTTCAGCTCCGGATCACCAGGTCCAGCTTTCCCTTCTCGTCTCTCCACACTGACGCTCACTGACTCCCGCGTGCCGCCGCACGGTGAAATCCACCGACGCGTCGCCGACGGTCGAGGTTGCTGCACGCTGATTTCCTCGAAGCCATCCGGCACCACGGGATGCGCCAGCACGATCTGGCGGTCGAGCGCATCGATGCGTGATGCCGAGCACGCTCTGCAGCAGCAGGAAGGTGGCGCCGGCGGAGCAGGACTGCGGCGAGCAGGCGACCGGAAATTGCAGCGGCGCTTCGCGGCCCCGTGCGCCGGAAGCCGCAGAACAGCTCCGGCAGGCGCAGCAGGTCGAAGTGGCGCGCCGCCTCGAACTGCGCATTCGAGGATGCGCAGCGCGAAGGCCTTGTCGTCGTAACGCGCCGCGCCGGCCGCGATCAACGCGTTGTCGTGCGGCCAGATCGAGCCGTTGTGATACGACATCGGGTTGTAGCGCAGCTCGCTCTCAGCCACGGTGCGCACGCCCCAGCCCGAGAACAGCTGTTCGTCGCCCAAGCCCGGCGATGACCTGGCGCGCGCGCTCGGCATGCGCGATGCCGGTGAACAGGCAATGGCCCGGATTCGACGTGCGCACGCGGCAGGGTTGCTTGTCGCCATCGAGCGCCAGCGCAAAGGTCTCGATGTCGTCGCACCAGAACGCGGTGTTGAATCGCGCCTGCAGCGCCTGCGCGGCTTCCACCAGCGCGATGGCGCGCGGCATTTCGCCGAGCGAGCGCGCGATGCGCGCCGCGCCGAGCTTCGCGCCATAGACGTAGCCCTGCACTTCGCACAGCGCCAGCGGCCCTGCGCGAGTCGGCCGTCGGCGTGGAACACCGCATCCGGCGAACTCTTCCAGCCGTGATGCGGCGGCATGGCCCGCGCCGCGCGGCCGCGTCTCGACGAAGCCGTCGCCGTCGACGTCGCCGTACACGTCGATCCAGCGCAGTGCCGCGGTGATCGCCGGCCACAGCTCGCGCGATGAAATCGAGATCGGCGGTGCGCGCGTAGTACGCGCCGGCCAGCAGCACGAACAGCGGCGTCGTGTCGACGCCGAAGTAGTTGGGCGCGAAGCCGCCGCCGCGCGCCTCGTTGAGTATCTTGCCGGTCTCGGCGCCGTTGGCCGCGAAGCTGTCGGCGCATTGCGTGGCCGCGAGATAGCGCAGGACGTTGCGCGCGATGTCCGGCCACAGCCACAGCGTCTGCAATGCCGTGATGATGGCGTCGCGCCCGAAGACGCGCATCGAGCCACGGCAGGCCGGCCGCGGGGATCGCGGCCCTGCGGCGTGGCGGTCAGCATCATGCCGATGTCGGCCGCCGAACGCTGCAGCCAGCCGTTGAACGGCGGGTCGCTCGATTCCACGCTGGCACGGTGGCCGGCCCTCGCTGCGCGCGCAGTTCCTCGGCCGCGGCCAGCGAACGCGTGAACGTCGGCGATCTGCACCGGGCTGATTCGCCGAGCGGCAGCCGATCGGCCGAGCGCAATGGTCTTCTCGCCGCGGCTGCCGATCTGCAGCCGGTAGCGCAGCGCTGTCCGGCGGAAATCGCATCGGGCGCGGTGTGGCAATCGACCACGGTCTCGCGCACGACTTCGTCGGCGCCGAGGCAGCCCTGCGATGACGCTGTCGCGCTCCACGCGCTCGAAGCGCGACGCGCCGGCATCGACGCGGCGCTGCGCGCGCACGTCGATGATGTTCTCGAAGTCGCGAGCCGAAGCGCACCACCAGCTCCACCGCGACGGTGCTGCAGCGCGAAGTTGCGCACGCGGATCATCTCGTGGCACACGCCCGCCCAGATGAAACGCGAGCGCGTGATGTGCAGCGTGCCGCGCGGCAGCACGATCCGGCCGCCCTCGCCGCGCACGTCGGGATTGGTGAGGTTGACCGTGAGCAGCACGTTGTCGTCGCGCGCGGCTCGCGGCCAGCAGCAGCGGTCGCAGGCCGGCGATGGTCAGCGTGAGTCGCGACAGGTGGCGCACGCCGGCGCGATACAGGCCAGCCTCGCTGCGCGCCTCGGCGTCGATGTCGCCGATCTCGTTGAACAGGCCGAAGCAGTCGTCGTGCCGCAGCGCGTGGGTGCGCTCGCGCGCTCGGCACGTCGGCGGTGACGACCTGGTGCGGCGTCGAGCGGAATCGCGGGTTCAGAGGCCAACGGGCGCGTGACCTCGTGTAGCGTGATGCGCGTGCGCAGCACCGGTGACGCCGGTGATGCGTGAATGCCAGTGCACCGTGGTGCATGGCTGCTTGCGGCCGAAGCTGCGCGACATCCAGCCGCCCTGCTCCGGCGCTGCCACCGCGATGGATCTTCGACGCTGTCGAGCGTCTCCAGCGGCTCGAAAGACACCTGCGCGACGCCGGCAGTGACCTTGAGGCCGCTGCCGGCTGCGCTCCACCTGGCAGTCCTCGGCGAAATGCCAGGCAGCGCCGCGCGTGGTGCTCGCCGTCACAGCGCAGCATGTCGGTGACTTCGATGAGCTGCCGGCTGCGCGTCGAAGACGATCTCGCGCCGGTGCGACCACCGGATCCGCGAGCCGCTGGTAGCCGTAGTGCTCGCCGACGAAGCGCTGGCGCTCGGGACCGGCTTCGAACTCGATGCAGCGCGCGCTGCGCGTGATCGCGTCCACATGAAATTGCCGGCCTGCACCGACTGGTCCTGCGCCGTCGATGCCCACGGTGTTGTGCGCGCAGCGTGCTGCGGAAGTAGCGCCGCCACGCAGGGTCGGTGTGATACGCGTAGGTGCCCGGGTCGACGAGGATCTCGCGGTCGCCGATGTTGAGCACGAACGACAGCGCGTCGGCGTGGCCATGCGCGGCGATGCTCAGATAACCGAGCGGCCCGGCAGTCGACCAGCAGCCGCACTTCGTCCGGCGTCTCGAACGCCGTGCCGAGCAGGTAGTAGCCGGACTCGCGAGAACTGCATGCGCGGCCGGAAGCCGGCGCGGCCGCGTGCTGCGAGCTGGCGCCAGCCGCGCGCACGGCCTCGACGCCCAGCAAGCGTGGCGGTCTTGCCGTCGAGCGCGCCCGCCTTGGCCGCGAGATCGGGCCGCTCGAACAACACCGCGCCGGTGGCGATCAGCGAGCATGTGCGGCAGAAACCCGGCTCGGCGGCGAGCTGCACCACGTAGCCGTCGTCGGCGTCGCCGATCATCGGCAGCGCGCCCGCGACGCTGGTCATGGACGCGAGGAAATCGATCATGACTCTCGACGCGGCGCCAGTAGACCGGCGAGAAGTCCTCGCCGCGCGCGCGCGCCGCGAGCCCGGCGATCAGCAGGAAATCGAGCACGAAGGTCTGATAGCGCGAAGGCCTGTTCGCGATTGCCGCCGTCGGGCGCGTTCTGCTCGATGGCATTCCTCTTCGAGGATCGTCGCGGCAGCGTTCGCCCCAGTCGGCGCATCTGCGGCCACAGCGGCCAGGTGGATGCCGCCACGTAGCACGCCCGCCGCCTCGCCGATCAGGTGATTGTTGGCCGAAGAGAAGCGCGACAGGTTGCCGGCGATCATGCGCGTCTGCTCGTAAGACGGAGCTCGAGCCAGCGCTCGCGGAACGCCGCGCCGTCCCGCGTCGCGAACAGCTGCGCGCGCATGCCGCCGAGCAGCTGCCAGGTGATGCTCCAGTTGATGAGCCGGATGCCGAGCTCGAGCGGACTCACCCAGTTGGGCCCGCGGCCCACCGGGCATTGCTCGATCCACGAATCGATCTGCGCACTGGATGCCGAGCGCGTAGCGCGCAGTCGCCGGTGAGCGCGTGCGCCTGCGCCAGCGTCGGCAGATGCAGGTGACGGTTCGGCTCCCACAGGTACTTGATGTTCCCGACCTCGCGTTCGTCGCGATAGTCGATGGCGCTGGCGCGCCGCGCGCCGGCCACGCGCTGCGTCAGCGGATCGCGATTCCACTGCGGCGGATCGCCGAGCTCGCAGTCCTCGAGATCGAAGAAGCTGTAACTGGCCCGCGAGGATGCGGTCGGCGGCGGCGCGATCAGCGCATCCGGCGCGACAGCGACATGAACGGCGGCAGGAAACGCAGGTCGCGTGGCGACGTCATCGCGCGGCGGCAATTCGTGCGAGCCGAACTGCTGCGACACCGCGCGCACGCCGCGCGCCAGGCGATGCGCCACCTCCGCGCCCGACATGCGCCGCAGGCGCCTGCAGATACCATCCAGGCTGCTGCATGGGCTCAACGAGTGAACAGCGGTTCGACGCCGTGCCGGCGCAGCGCGTCGTGAACCGGCGGGCGGTGCACGATCAGCGGCGTCTTGCCGCGCGGCGTACGCTCCAGCCGGCGTGGCGATCTCGACGCGTGACGTTCACTTCGGCCGGAATCGCGCGCGCGCGCATTGGCGAGCAGGTTCTGGCGTCCGCGCTGGAGAACTCGCGGCGGGCAGCACGAAGATGCGCGCCGACTCGAGATCCTCCTGCACCACCTGCATGCGCAGCACGTTGCTCGACGTCGTGCGGCACGGCTGCCGATGCCCGGTGATGCGCAACGGCCTGCGGGCAGACGCAGGACTTCCTGCTGGCGCCCGAGGACGCCGTCGAACGTGCGCAGCCCCAGCGAGTTCCAGCAGTTCGCGCTCGCCCCAGTCCGCCGGCAGCGCGCACCAGGTCGCCGGTGCGATAGCGCACCATGGGCAGCAGCGCTGTTCCAGAACGACGTGCCGATGACCTCGTAGAGGCGGTGCTGGCGCGTCGCGCGGCAGAACGCTGGACCGTCGTAGGGAATGAACTCGACGCACGAGTAGCGCGTGCGAGAAGCGGTACTCGCGCGGCGCGCTCGCGTAGGCGAAGGCGATGCGCTCGGCCTGGCCGTAGTAGTCCACCAGCCGGCAGCCGAGCATCTGTTCGACCAGCCGTCCAGGCGTCGGGGCGAAACACCTCCGACGAGGTGACGACCGACGGGATCGACAGTCGGCGGTCGCTGTCGCGCAGAGTAGCGCGCAGAGCGTCTCGAGCGCGCTCGGATAGGCGCACAGCAGTCGCGGGCGCGAACTTCTCGAGCGAGTTGGCGATGTGCTCGACGCTGGTGTGCGTGACCGCGTTCGCGCTCATGGTCATGCATGCGCGCCGCCGTCGATGATCTCGCATTCCGGATTCGGCGACACGTCAATGTCGTGCGGATTGTCGCCGCGCAGCACGCAGTCCGTGCGATGCGCGCGTCCACACCCGACCGACTGGCGATCACGCGATCGATGGTCGCCTGCTCGAAGCACGATGGCCTGCGAGCGAGCGCAACACGCTGCAGCGGCACGCCGCTGGTGCCGCCGGTGGTGGCCGGCGCCGACAAGCCATGTCTGTGCCGGAGGTGAACGCCTTGCAGATCGTGACGCAGCAGTTTCCTTGTCGAGCAGCGGCCAGTCCTGCAGCGTTGTCGGCCACCGCGCACCGATCGTGCCGTAGTCGGTGCGTCGCGCGAGCGCCAGCGTGCGCGCGCACCTGCTCATCGACCAGGCGCAGACGCTGCTCGAGATGCCGGCGTCGCCACTGCGTCGAGCAGCCGCGCGAGGCGCGCTCGTAGTAGTACGGATTGCGGCGGATCGAGCGCTCTGGCCGAGCACGTGCTTCTTCATGTACGCCGGCGAGAGTCGCGACCGCGCTCATGCGAATCTCCCGTGATTCCGGCCACCGGCGCGATGCGCTGGTAGATCTCGGCCAGGCGGCGCGCGTAGGTGTGCACGTCGAACTGCGCGCGCGCGTGCGTGGGCCGCGCCGGCCGGAGCGCGATCCGCCTCGGCTCGTCGATCCACCAGCGCGCCATCGCGCCGCGCAGTTGCGTCGACGCGTGCCGGGTTCGACCAGCACGCCTTCCACGCCATGGCGTGAACACGTCGGGAATGCCGCCGACCGGCGTGACGATGGACGGGCAGGCCCGCCGCCATGGCTTCGAGCAACGCCATCGGCACTCCTTCGGCGCGCGACGGCAGCACGAATACATCGCTCTGCGCCGAGCAGACGGTCGCGCTCCGCGCGCGTCGATCCACGAGCAGCACGCGCACCTGCTCGCCGATGCGGCGCGGCGAGTTTGCGCATGCCTTCGACATCGCCGTCGCCGGCCGAGCACGAGCCGCGCGCGCGCACGCGCATCGGGCAAGCGCAGCGAAACGCGTTGACGAGGTCGTAAGCGCCCTTGCGTTCTGGCACAGTCGCCGAGGTGCAGGAACTGCACGGTGAGCTGCCCGGCGCGGTTCGGCACCTCGGCTGTGCAGCGCACCGGGATTCGGCAGCACCGTCACCTGCGAGGGCGACACCTCGCACTCGTTGACGTAGAAGTCGCGCCAGCGTGGCGACAGCGCGATCAACACGTTCGGCGCGCTGCAGGGTGCGGTTCGACGGTGCGTCGCAACAGCCGCCGGCAGCCGGCGATGAAACTGGTCAGTAACGCGCGCCGTGCGCATGCAGCACCAGCGGCCGTCCGGCACGTATCACCATGTCGGCGAGGATCATCTTGCGCAGCGTGCTGCCGCGCGAGGCGAAGTGAATGTGCACGATGCACCGGGTCGATGCTCGCCAGCGCGCGGCGCAGAGCTCACGCACGGCGCGCGCGTACGTGAACGCACGCCCGAATTGTGCAGAGCCTCTGGTCCATGGTCGCGCACGTGGCGCATCGACACGTAGGGCGCGTAGGTAGTCGCAGATGAGTTGCTCGACGGTGGTGATGCCGCCACGCGCGTCGAGCGCCGGTCCGAACTGCACGACTTTGATCCGCCGCGACGGTGTCACGACGCGAACCGGCGCCTGCGCCGGCGGTGCGAGCAGCGATGGCGGCGACTGTGGGCACCAGCGGCGCGCAGGTCCGCGCCAGTGACGCGGATCGGGTGTCATGCCGATTCTCCGTCGAGCAGGCCGCGGTACGCCGCCACCATGCCTGCGACCGAGAAAGCAGGTTACCGCGCGAGGCCGCGCAGCCTGGCCCATCTGCTGGCGCTTGCGCCGGTCAGCATACAGCGCCGCGATCGAACGCCGGCAGTCGCGCCGCAAGTTCCGTGGGCGAGACCACGTATCCTTCGACGCCGTCGTCGATCATTTCGCGCGCGCCGCCGATGTCCGACAGGATCACCGGCCGGCCCATGGCCATGGCCTCGAGCGCCGCGTTGGAGAACGACTCGACTGCCGATCGAGGGCAGCACGAACACGTCGAGCGCGGCGAGCACCGGCCGCACGTCGTCGAGCTCGCCGATGAAATGCACGCGATCGGCGATCTTCGAGCTCCACCGCGCGCGCGCAGCAGATGATCGCGCAACGGCCCGCCGCCGGCAATCACCAGGTGAGCATCGACACGCGCCACGCGCAGGTGACGCAGCGTCGTCAGCAGCACTTCCTGGTTCTTCTCCGGCGCGCATCCGCCCGACGGTGCCGATGCAGCAACGCCTGCGGGCTCGACGCCGAGCGACGCGCGCAGCCGTTTCGCCGGCTTCGAAGCAACCACGTGGCTCGAAGTGCGCCGAGTCGACGCCGTTGTAGATGACGGCGGAATTGTCGAGTGCCGCGCCGGCTGGCATCGACCCAGAAGCGGCGCTGCGCCTGCGAGCCATGCACGGTCAGATCGAAACGCGCCAGCACCGTCTGATAGAGGCGCTTCCGACAGCCGGCGGCCGCGGAACGTCGAGGTGTTCACCAGCGCCACGGTGCGCGGCCGATGCGGCAGCAGCGAGCGTCGCGCAGAGCCACGTACAGCGCCTGGTAGAGATTCACCGCGATCACCGTCGCGGGCCGCTCGCGTGATCATGCAGGCGACGCAGCCGCCACACCGCAGAGAACGAGAACTTGCCGCGCGCGCTCGAGCTTCGTGCAGCGGCACGTCGCGACGCAGCCGACGGCTCGAGCGTGTACGGGTCCGTTGAGACAGGCGAGCGTCACGTGCACGCCGTCGTCCTTGAGGCGGTTCGCCATGCGCGCGATCTTGCGCTCCGACCCGCCGACTGCCGAGGCTGCTGAGCACGAACATGCACGTCGCTGCGCGTGGCGCAGTGCGCGCTGCCAGTGGCTCCGGGAGCGAGCGGTGCCGAGCCAGCGCCGTAGTCTCGATCGGGACGTCGATGAAGGTGGGGGTGTCATTGGCGTCATCGCGTATCGGTTGCTCATTGCGTTTCCGGGGCGGCGCCCAGCTGCATGCGCGGCGAATCTGCGATCCAGTAGTTCGATGTAGCGCGCAGCCACGCCGCTGGTGTACTCGCGCGTAGCGAATTCCGCGCACGCCGCCCGACGATCTGTCGGTCGGCATCGTCATTCAGCAGGCCGCGGATCGACTCGCGCATGTCGTCGACGCGAGCTGCGCGCTCTGCCGAGCTGACAGGCGCTGCACCAGCGAATCCGGATCGAAGAACGTGACCACGGGCACGCCGCGAATCCACGCCTTGCAGGAAGGTGTTCGGAAATCCTTCGATGCTGGAGGTGTTGAGGAAGATCTTCGCGCGATCGAACAGCGCACCGCGTCTCGGCGTAACGCACCGCGCCCAGCATGTTGACGTTGGGCAGGCGCGCTGCCGCGGCCATCACGTCTTCGTAGTAAGTCTCGCCGCCCGGCATCGGTCCGCCCGCCAGCGTGAACTTGACCTCCGGCAGCTGGCGCGCGAGCTCGAGCGCGCAGCTCGGGACGCTTGAGCGCGCGCAGATTGCTGACCCACAGCACGTCGATGTCCTTTCGCGGCCTGCGGCGCCGCGGCGCGGCGGCTCCGACCATCATGTTGACGACGACTGCTCTCGAGGCCGTGGTTCTCGCGCAGCAACTGCGCCTGGAACTCGGTCTGCGCGGCGACGAGGTTCGGCGCGTCGCAGTCCGTAGTTGTAGAGCTTGCGATCGCGCCAGAACTGGATGCGGCCATGTTCCTTTTCGCAATCGCTGTCGGAGGCGACGCGGAAGATGAATCGCCGCCCGGTGCGCGCGGCAGAACCAGCGCGGTGATGCCGGTGTAGGCGCCCGCGGGCGACTGGTAGTAGATGTCGGCGTCCGCGGCGATCAGCGCGGACAGCACAGCTGCGTGGCGCGCGGATGGAAGAACCGCAGGCCCGGGATGCCGCCCTGGCGCGTATGCGCCGCGATGGCGGTGATGCCGTCGATGCACGCGGCGTGCGCCCTGGCCTTCGTCGTGCACGATCATCGAGACGTCGTGGCCGAGATCGCGCCAGGCGCGCGCCAGCAGCACGTGCTGGATCGACTCGCCGCCGATGTACCTGCGATTCTCCTCGCCCGACAACATGCCGTACGAATCGAGGCCGACGATGCAGATCCGTCGCGCGCTCATCATGAGCGCACCCGGCGTGACGCCCAGCCATACGGATCGCGCCGCGATGCGCGCCGGGCAGCGGTGTCAGTCAGCGGCGCTCGTCACCGGCTTTCGCCGGCTTGCGTCACCAACAGCACCAGGCGCATGCACCGACGCCGGCGTACATCCAGAAGTAGATACCAGGGCTTGTGCAGGTCGACGAAGAACACGGCCGTGGCGCACGCCGACGGCGCCGAGCACGAACGCGATGAGCTGCCCGCGCAGATGGCGGCGCCGCCTGCAGGCTGGCGCGGCGCGCGCGGCCGATGGCCGAGAACAGCAGATAGGAGCCGCAGAACAGGCCCGACCAGGCCGAGGTTGAACCACAGATCGAGAGTAGTGGTTGTGCGGCGAGAACTGGAACGGCATCGACCAGTACGACATCCCAGCCGAAGCCCGTGATGAAGGTGATGCGGATGCGCGACCATCACGCGACGCGCGTCGCCCAGATCTCGCTGCGTCCCGAGGACGCCGTGTTGGCATCGATGGCGCCCGACTGCCCGATCATGCGTTCCGGCCAGCAGGCTGCCGTACTGCGAGAAAGTCATCACGAGCACGCAGCAGGATCAACGCGGCGAACACCCAGCCGGCGATGCGGCTGTACGAAATGAGATGGCGATACAGATAGGCGCCCACCGCGCGACATCATCGCAAGTCCCGACGAAACCGCCGCGCGATGCCGGTCATCGACCAGCGTCATCGCAGCGCGACCAGCGCGGCGCCGAGCCAGAACAAGCCGCTGGAATCCGCGCTGCGCCACGGCAGCCGCGATGGTCGCCGGCAGGAACAGAATGATGAACGCGGCGTACTGATTCGATTCGCCGATCGCGCCCGCGGTGCGGCCGTCGCACGCGGATGCGGAACCCGAGGCTGATGACGCCGAGCGGCGTCGAGGATGGTGATGACGTTGGCGAAGCAGCGCGCCGAGCAGCAGGCCACTTGATCACCTTCATCGCGTCTTCGGGCGTCTGCACGCCGAACAGGAACACGAGGAAGAAGATGTAGTGATCGATCAGGCCGCTCTTGAGCTTGATGCCGCTCGCGACGCAGGTCATAGTGCTGGATAGTTGATGAGCAGTGCGGCGACGAGCCACGTGACGATCGCGTAGCCGATCTGCACGATGAACGCGCCCTGCATCTGACCCATGGCCGACACATGACCGCTGCGCGCGATCAACCATGCGCAGCGCCAGAACCACCGCGATGCAGGTAGATGATGAGGTTCTTGGCCGACACTCCCGGCAGAAGACTGAGATCCATAGTTGCAGCGCGTCGGTCGCCAGCAGGAACAACGCGGCGAGTCCGAGAATTGTCGGCATGCGTCAGATGCGAGAACCCTTACTGAACGTTTCGCAGCTCAGTACGCGCGGTCGGTCTCGACCACGGCGATGGCCGTGGCCAGGATGATTTCCAGATCCAGCATCGGCGACCACCGACGCATGTATTCGAGATCGAACAGCACGCGCGCTTCCATGTGTTCCACCCGGGCGGTCTCGCCGCGGCAACCGCGCACCTGCGCAAGTCCCGTGATGCCCGGCAGAACCTTGTGTCGCACCATGTACCGTTTGATGAGCTTGCGGTATTCCTCGTTGTGAGCGACCGCGTGTGGGCGTGGTCCTACGATGCTCATGGTCCCTTGCAATACGTTAATCAGCTGCGGCAGTTCGTCGAGCGACCAGCGCCGCAGATGCTTGCCGATCGGCGTCACACGCGCAGTCATTGCGCGATGCCTGCGTCACCATGCGCGCCGTCTCTCGCACACCGTCATGGTGCGGAATTTGTAGACCATGATTTCGCGGCCATCGAGGCCCGTAGCGGCGCTGCCGGAACAGGACCGGACCCGGCGAACTGCGCTTCACCGCCATGGCGATGCCTAACAACAGCGGCGCCAGCACGACCAGCGCGACGACGTCGCGATGGTGACGTCCATGAGGCGCTTGACGAGCCCGCGGTAACCGTGGAACGGCGTTTCGCACATCGCCACCACCGGCATGCCGAGGATCTCGCTGGCGCGCTGCTGGATCGATGTCGAAGCCCGGCACATCGGGCAGGAAGTAGATGGACGCCGTGGTGTCGCCGAGCTCGTGCACCAGCTCGCGCACGCGCGCCACGCTGCCCCGGCGGCAATCGCGATGAAGATCACGTCGATGTTGCGATGTGTTGACGAATGCCGCAACGTCGTCGAAACGGCCCGAGCAGCTGCGCGTGCTTTGGAGCAGCCGAGCCGGTCGCTGCCGCGATCGTCGAAGAAGCCGGCCACCGAGATGCCGAGCTCGACATGCAGCGCCAGGCGCTGCGACAGCTCCATGCTGGCCTGCGTGCAGCCGACGATGACCGCGCGCCGCGCCTGCGCGGCGTCACGCAGCAGCGCGCGCGTCACTCGCGTGAAGCATCAGCGAGAGCATCACCAGCAGCACCGGCGTCACCAGCACCCAGGTCACGACCACGCGACGCGAGAAGTCTTCGGAGAACTTCGTGACGTAGCCGAGCGCCAGCAGCGCCGCCACCAGCGCCGCCCAGCGCAACAGCAGGTTGGTGGCAAGCTCGAGCCGGCCAGAGATGATCTGACGCGTCGGATTGCGCGGTGGCCAGCATCGCCAGCGTGAGCGTGGCGGCGAGGATCGACAGCACCAGGAATGGGCTGGTCGAACTCGACGTCGTAGATGCGCGTCAGCGGATAGAACATCACGCCCGCCAGCACCGCAGGCAGCGCATCCATGCAGCCACAGCAACACCGGGCGCGACCAGCGACGTGCCGCGCTTGAAGATGATCGGCTGGCTGACCTGGTCGTGGTATTCGGTATTCATTCTGTCGGCGCAACCCTTCCTGGTTGCCGACAGAATAGAAAAGGGCTGGTCGTCTGCACGCCAGCCCTTTCCTCATACGCTATCGCCGAACGATTACACGCGTGGCGACTTACCCTGCGCGCGTCGTCATTGCACTGACAAAGCCGGCGGAGATGCAGGACTGCTGGCCTGCACCACGCCATCCATGGACTCGATCCATTGAATTCAGCCAGTTCTCGAGATTGCTGTAGCCGTTGGACGCGATCGATGCCTGATTCGCCGGCAGCGTCAGCGTGCGCGATGATTCTGCGCGTATGTCGGCCAGCCGCCGGCATTCTTGCTGCAGCGCGTGGTGCCATTGGCGGCGACGCAGTTGATGATCTGACCGGTGCGGTTGCGCACGCTCGAAACGATGCGCTTGTCGACGGAGTCGCGATCGGTGGGACGCGCGCCCGCGAAGCTCAGCACGCGGCTGTAAACCGCGCTGTCCGCCGTCTTGCTGCGCCACGAGACCGGTATTCCACACGGGGGCGGTGGTCTGCGTCATCAGATTCGGGATCACGTCACCGCCCGGTGAGCGTCACCAGCTCGAGTAGCTGCTGCCGCTGTCCGGCGCGCGAGTTGTCGTAGACATACACGCGACTGCCGGGCAGCAGCGAATACGTCGCCGCTGGTGTGCATGTAAGATCGGCTTCGTGGCGCGGCTGAAGCTGGGGCCGCGCAGGAACACGTTGCCGACGACGGAACTCTTGGTGACGCGGCCATCCTGGCTCTGCAGGTCGAGGTCCATGGTGCCGCGGTTATAGACCAGGTTGTTGACCATGACGAGCTCGGCGGCGCGCGACAGCGGATTGCGCTCCACGATATGCGCCATGAGATTGCCCACAAAGGTGATGCTGCTGTCGTCGGACTGGGCCGAACAGCACGCCGTAGCCATGCGGCATCGCGCCCGTGCCGTCGTATTGCGGATGCAGCGACTCGTTGAGCGGCTCGGCGAAGATGTTGTTGGTGAAAGTGATGTTGTCGTGGGGACCCCAGGTGCTCGCGACTTCGTCGATGGCCCAGCTGAACGAGCAGTGATCGATGACCACGTTGCTGCACCGGCTTCGCAGCGGTGCCCTCGATCTTGAGCGAATCGCGATTGTCGGGATCCGGACCGTTGGGGTCGTCTCCCGGTGCGCACGCGGATGTGCTGGATGAGCACGTCGGAGGCGGTGATCTTGATCGCGGCGCCGCGGATCATGATGCCGGGTGAAGGGGCGGTCTGGCCGGCGATGCGAAGCTGGCCGTTGCGGATGGTGAGATCGGAAGTGATGCGGATCGCGCCGGACACTTCGAACACGCAGGTGCGCGGGCCGGAAGCGTCGATGCAGGCCTTGAGCGAACCCGCGCCGTCGGCGTTGAGGTTGGTCACCTTGTAGACCGTGCCGCCGCGGCCGGCTTTCGTATCCATGCCAAATCCGGCAGCGCCCGGGATCACCGGAAGCGCCTGCACGCTGGCCGCGCCGCACAAGGCCAGTGCGGTGGCTAACAAAGTCGTGGGCCTCATGGCGCGACGGAAGGGTGCATGGATATGCGAAAGGCTAGCAGGCTTCATTGCGGACGATCCTCAGAGAAATGGAAAAGCAGTGTCGGATGGCAAGACGATCAGATCGACTTGGTGGCGAGCGTGGTCGGCGGACCTTCGAGGCCGCTGGAATTGACCGCAACCACCGCGAAATACCAGACACCGGACGTAAGCGTTGAGAACTGATAACTGGTGGTGGCCGGATCCGTGATCAGCACGCTGTGGTCGAGATCCGAACTGCTGCGGCCGTAGAGGATGCGATACCCGGCGAGATCGTCGAGCGGCTCGCCATCCACTTTCGACGGCGGCGTTTCCCACTGTAGTGAGGCGACTCCGCTGCCCTCGAGCGCAGGGTTCACGGTGATCGAAAACGGCGCAGTGACGACCTTGTGGGTCGCGTCGGCAACGGTGATCGATATGGATTCGTACAGTCCCGCATCCGTGGGGCCTGGCGTTCCGCTGATGCGTCCGCTGGTGGGATCGAGACTCGCCCAGGTGGGTAGATTGGCGGCCGTGAATCGTAGCGTGTCGCTCTCGGGATCCTGCGCCACGGGTTGATAGTCAAACGTGGCGCCAACCTGCGCGTCCGCGACTGCTGCAAGCTACGATGGTCGGCGGCGCATTGTTCGAGATCGCGGCGCACGTCGACAGCGGCCGGCGTTGCGGCCGTGGCGGATTCCACCACTGCCACCACATGCGCTAGCAGAAGCAAAGCGGCAAGAGCGGTAAGAAAGCTCTTAAGAGATCGCGAGATCGACGCTGCATTTGTCGGAATCCTCTGGCTTGCCCTCATCAGGTGGGCAAAATTTAGGACTCCAACGGAAGGTCTTTCAATGCAATGGGCCGAAAACTGCCCGAACCTCTCCGTCGCCAGAGGGCGACAATGGAAGGAATTCAATAGCTTATGGGCCGCTCAGGGATACCCGGAGGCGCTGAAACTGTGACGCGGAACCAACTCTTATATATGTAGGAATCGGACTCGCCGGGGCCTACCAGCAGATTCCTTCGTAGTGGCAGCGAAGCAGATCTCGATTGCGGCAGGTTGACGAGGTCGATGAGGTGATGCGCCGGCGTGAGCCTCGCCTGCAGCGCATCGTTGAGCGCCGGCTGCTGCAACCCGACGAGAATCACCTCCGGAAGGATCGATCATGGCTTCGATCGTCGGACACAACAGCGATCCGAGATGCGGAATATTGGCGTCGATGTAGCTGCGGTTGGCGCCTAACAACCTCGACAGCTGCACCTCCGGATCGAAGATGCGCAACTCGCAGCCCTCGCCGAGCAGGCGCTTGGCCACCATGCACGAGCGGCGATTCGCGCAGATCGTCGGTGCCGGTCTTGAACGACAGCCCGAGCATGCCGACCTTCGGCCGGCCGCAGCTGCAGGATCTTGTCGACCGCGTGATCGATGTGCACGCGATTGCTCTGCAGCAGGCTCGACAGCATCGGCAACTCGATGTCGTTCTGCTTGGCGATGCTGGTCAGCGCGCGCAGATCCTTGGGCAGGCAGGAGCCGCCGAATGCGAAGCCCGGCTTCAGATAGGCCGGCGAAATGTTCAGGCGCTTGTCGGCGCAAACCAGGCGCATGACTTCGTGCGCAGTCGATGCCCAGCGCCTGCGAGACGCGGCCGATTTCGTTGGCGAAGGTGATCTTGAGCGCATGAAAGGCGTTGCAGCTCATCTTGAGCGCCTCGGCCACGCGAATGTTGCGTCGACGAGGAACCGCGCATCGAGGTGCTGGAACAGATCGCGCACCGCATTCGACCGCCGCTTCGCAGTTGCCGCCGACGATGGTGTACGGCGGATGATCGTAGTCGCGGATCGAAGTGCCTTCGCGCAGGAACTCGGGCTGGAAGCACAGACCGAAATCGACGCCGGACTCTTTGCCGCTGGCGCGCTCGAGGATGGGCTCGATCTTGCTCTTCCACCGTGCCCGGCTGGACCGTCGAGCGGATCACGACGGTGTGGAACTCCTCGCTTGAGCGCCAGCGCCGCGCCGATCTGCTCGGCGAGCCGCAGGATGGCGGTGAGATCCTGGCTGCCATTCGCGGCCGACGGCGTGCCCACGCACACGAACGACAGCTCGGTGTCGCGCATCGCCTAGCATGGCATCGTCGGTCACCGAGACGCGGCCGGAATTCGACCACGTCGCGCATCAGCTCCTGGATGCCCTCCTTCGAGGATCGGCGACTTGCGACTGCGGATCAGGTCGAGCTTCACCGGATCGATGTCGACACCGATCACCCGGTGTCCATCGCGCGCGAGGCACGCCAGCGACACCGCGCCGACATAGCCCAGGCCGAAGATGCTGATGCGCTGGGAGATCGCAGGCGCGCCGGACGGCTGCTCGCAGGCGTCGGCACTGTCCTCGTCCGGCGAGCGTCGACCGCACGTTCCGGCGAGCCCGTTCGTCAGTAGTAAGCACTTTCGTTTCGTTCCTTCGAGCGATTCAGCGCCACGCCGAGCAGGTTCATCTCGCTCAGCACTTCCTTGGCGCCGCGCAGCATGGCGCGGCCGCTCTTGCCCTCGGACACCACCAGCAGCAGCGAATCGAACTGCGGCGCGAAGCGCCAGCACGTCATCCGACGCCAGCAGCGGCGGCATGTCGAAGATCACGATGCGGCGCGGCATTTCGCGCTCCAGCGCCTGCGGTGAACTCGCCCATGCGCGGCGAGTTCAGGAATTCCGAGGAATGCTGAAAGGCGCGCGCATTCGGGATCACGCCGAGGCGTTCCGACTGCAGGTTGTAGACCACGTCTTCGAGCTCCGCCTTGCCCAGCAGGTAGTCGGACAGGCCCTTCTCGAAGCTCATGCCGAGGTAGTTGGCGATCTGCGGGCGTTGCAGATCGAGATCGACCAGGAACACCCAGGTGTTCACGTCCTGCGAGAGCGCCAGCGCGAGGTTGATCGCGGTCATGGTCTTGCCCTCGCCCACCGACATGCCCGAAACCGCGATGCGAGTTCCACTTGTGCATGTCGAGGCGGCGCAGTACGCGCGTGCGCAGGATCTTGAAGGCGCGCAGCGCCGCGACGTCGGAGACCGCGGGCAGGATGCACTGCCGCTCCATCGCGCGCGCATCGACGCTGGCCTGGTGGAAGCGGCGCGCCTGCTGCAAGTTCGGCGGGTGCCGCCGCCACGCGGCGCCATGCGCTGCCGCAGGCTGCGCGGACTCGATGGCGTTCGGGCGCTCGGCGTCAGCGCCGCTCCGGCAAAGTTGCGGCGAATCGCGTCTTCCATGGTCGTGCTCATTGAATGTGTCTCTGCATGGGTTCAAAGATAATTCTGTAATGACGGTGAAGACGATCCACACGCCGACCACGCCACTGACGCTCGCGGTCATGAGGCGCCAGGCGTTGCGGCGCCGCGAGCGCGAGTTGCGGATCGCCGGAATCGCCACCAGCGGCGACACCGACAGCAGCTCGCGCACATCGCGCGCGCCGCGCACCTTGGGATCGAGCGCCTCGGCGGCCACCGTCGACCGTGAGCGCCGAGCACCACCGAGGCCACGAGGCCGATCAGCAGGATGGCGAGTCGCTGCGGCTTCGAGGGCGCGCCGGGCAGCATCGGCGCCTGGATCGAGGCGGAACTCGTCCGCGCGGCCGCCGACGATGGCGGCCTCGCTCACCTCGGCGTCCATCTGCCGATTGAGCAGCTGCTCGTACTTCTCGCGCGCGATGGTCAGGTCGCGCGTGGCGTTGGCGTACTCGCGCTCCACCTGCGGCGCGGCGGTCACGTTGCTCTCGAGGCCCGACAACTTGGCGCGCAGCTCGGCGTTCTGCGCCGTCGAGGCTGGCGAGCTGGCTGTCGATGGCGTTGATCTGGGTGCGCAGCTGCATGCCCACCGGCGTGCCGTCGGACATTTCGACGTCGCCGCGCTCGCCCGCCTTGATGCGCGCCTCGAGCGTCGCGATGTCACGCTGCAGTTGCTTGATGTCCGGATGCTCCTCGCCATAGCGCTGGCGCGCCTCGGCCAGCGTGGCGCGCTTGACGTTCAGCTGCGAGCGCAGCGAGGTGCCGGCGCTCGCGCTGGTGCCGTACTTCAGGCTGTCGATCTGCCGGCGCAGCGCGACCATGTCCGGATGGCTCTCGTCGTAGCTGATCGCATGCGCGCGTACTGATCCTCGAGCTGGCGCACGCTGCCCGCATCGGGTCCGGCGGAGCGCTGCCTGCTCGAGCTGCGCCGCGAGGAACACCGCGTTCCTGGCGCAGGCTGCGCATCCTGCTGATCGTTCTGCGCGAGCTGCGCTCTCGGCGCGATCCATCATCGACATGTTGACTTCGGTCAGCTCGGGCAGCTGGCCCGCAGTTGGCGCGCTTGAAGTCCGCGAGCTTCGATTCGAGCTGCGCCACGTGCGTGCGGATGCGCTCGGCTTCCTTGGCATAGAACTGCGGCGGCGTTCGACGCGCGCCCCTGGCGCTGGCGACGATGCTCGGCGAGGAATGCCGCCACCAGCCACTGTTGCACCCTTCTGCGCCTTCTCCGGCGAGCGGTTGTCGTACGACAGCGTGAAGGCGTCGACCACCTCGCGCTCGCGGCCGGTGCGCGGATCGAGAATGGGCGTGGTGACGATGTTCACACTGATGTCGCGCTTGAGGCGCATGAGCATCGCAGTCATCGTCATCAAAGCCCGGGTACAGGTTGTGCTCCTTCGCCATCTTGCGCAGGTTGCTGTCGGTGAGCACGATGCCCTTGAGATTCTGCACGTACTGGTCGGCGTAGCTTTCGCCACCCGACGTTCTCCGCCAGCGACTGGGCGCTCGACGGCTCGTCGATTTCCACCAGCGCGGACGAGGTGTAGCAAGTCCGGCAGCGCGATCGAGAGCAGGATCGCGAGCAGCCGCGATGGGAATGGCAACTGCCGAACAGCAGCGCCTTGCGGCGCGCGATCGCGTGGATGTAACCGGTAAATTCCGGATTGGCTGTCTGAGTCCATTGTCAGTCGTTCCTTGCGCGGCGACGTTGCTGGGGTTGATAGAGAACTGTGATGCATGGCGCCGCTCGACGTGGCGTTGTTCGCCACTGTCGCGGTATTCCTGCCAGTGTGTAGTCATAGGCGGCTCGCAGCGAGAACTCTTCCTGCCAGAGCCACTGGAGTCCGACGTCGCCGGTCGCATAGCGCGCGTGGCTGCAAACGTCGCCAGATGGATCGACGTCTTCGTCATACGTGCCGCGCAGGCCGGCGAGCAGGCTCAGCCGCGGTGTGATGGCGCGCGTCCAGCGCACGCGCAGTTGATCGCGCGTGATCACCGCGCCGGCCGATGACGGCCCCACGTTGCGCGACGAGATCCGCGAACAGTTCGTTGCGGCCCGCCAGGAATGCTCGACACCCAGCGCCGGCAATCCAGGCGATCTCCGATTTGCCGTTCTGCAATTCGACGTTCTGCGCGCCGCCGCGCGAAGGTAGCTGCGCGTGTCCGCGCACCGTGCGCCGGTTCCATTGCGAGCTCGGCGCCGTAAGCGTTGGTCACTTCCTGCGTCTCGATGTCGTAGCGCGCGCCGCGCAACCGGGTAATGAGCGAGGACGTCTCGTTCACGCGGCGTCGACAAGCCCGCGACCAGGTCGGCGACGGAGATAGTCTTCGTGCGCATTCGCCACCTGCCGCTCGAAAGTCACGTCGGTATAACCGACGCCAAACTGCAACGCGTTTCGCTGCGAGACACTCGAAGTACACCGACGGCCGCAAGCATCGCGCGACTGCGGCGGTTGTCGACGAGCACGCGAACCCGAATCGCCGATGTCCGGCTCGCCGAGGTCGCCGCCTCCGGCTCCCGACATCGGGCTGCTCGCTGTTGACGATGTCCTGCTGATCGAACTCGCCGCGAACTCGCGTCTGCGCGCGCTGACCGTGGTGCTGCCAGTCGAGCGTCGCGAAATAGTCCGACCGAATCGAGATCGGCTTCATCGGGAAAATAGGTGGCGCGTACGCGCGGCGTGAAACTGAACTCGCCTGTCTGGGTCAAGCGTGCGCATCTCGAGCGCCGCATCCACCACGGGACCCTGCACGTCGATCTCCGTACCGGCGAATCGTCAGCCGGTAGTTGTCGTCGAACAGATCAGCCCGGCTTCGACCGCTGGGATTGAATTCCCAGGCCGGCCGCGCTGGCCGGCGCGCTGGCGAGCACCGCCAGCGAGCGGCAGCGCGCCGCCATGCGCAATGTTTGATTACCGCAATAGCTTTCATTGGCTACCTCACGGCGGAATCTTCGAGTGCGTGCCTCACGGCACGACCACCACGTCACCGCTCTGCAGATCGATGTTTCTGATCGAGCCGCTTGCCACGCACGACATCGTTGTATCGGAATGGCAGCGACTGCTTGCCCGTGGGCGTGCGGCGCAGGATCGATGATGTCGCTGAGCGACGGCGAACGGCGTCGTGCCACCGGCCATCGACAGCGCCTGCATCACGTCCACGGTGGGATTCATGATGAACTCGCCGGGCTTGTTGACCTGGCCGATGACGTAGACCTTGTTGCCCTTGATCTCCTGGATCGACACGGTGACCACCGGATCGGAAATGTACTTGGCGAGCTTCTGGCTCATGGTCTTGTTGAGATCGGCCACGGTCTTGCCCCTGGCGTCGACCTCGCCGACCAGCGGAAACGAGAACGAGCCGTCCGGGCCGCACCAGCGCCGGTCGTCTGCAGGTCCGGCTCCTTCCACACGCTGATCGACAGCAGGTCGCCGGGCTTGCACGGTGTAGTTAGCGTCCTGCGCCAATGCGTCCGTGGCCATCAGGCCAGCGCCACGATGACGCAACAGGCCAGCAGAAACTTCTTCATGATCGATCTCCAGTCAGATGTTCGTAGGCCGCGAGCAGGCGCGGCGCCTCGTGCTGCCAGGCGAGCACGTGTTCGACGCGCTCGCGGCCGATGGCTGCCCATGTGAATGCGCGCTGGTTCTCGTCGCCGAGCAGCGCCACGATCTTTGCGCGAGATCGGCGACGTCGTTGGGACGCGCGTACCAGGACGCGTCGCCGGCGGATACGCGCCCTTCGGTCAGGTCGAACTGCACGATCGGGCTTGCCGAGCGCCATGTACTCCATGATCTTGTTCATCGTGGAGCGGTCGTTCATCTCGTTGGCGCGGTCCGGGTTCACGCAGATGTCGGCGGTGTTGAGCATCTCGAGCAGCTCGGCGTCCGGCGCGCGGCCCGTGAAGGTCACGTATTCCGCCACGCCCAGCTGCTTGGCGAGCTCGCGCATGGCCGGCAGCTCGGTGCCGCCGCCGACCAGGCCGAACTGGATGTCGGTGCGCTTCAGGTGATGCACGATGAGCTGCACGGCCTGCAGCAGCAGGTCGATGCCTTCCTGCTTGCCCATGACTCCGACATAGCCGACCAGATAGCTGCCGTCCCTTGCTTGCAGCGCCGGGATTGGCCGGCACCTGCCGGATGCGCGAGAGATCGGGACCCGAGCGCACCACGAACACGTCCTCCGGCTTCTTGCCGCCGCGCTCGATGGCGATGCTGCCGATAGGACTCGTTGGTCGAGATCACCATGTCCGCGGTGCTGAAGCTCATGCGCTCCAGCGCGACCAGCAGGCGCCGGCCGAAGCCGCGCTTGCCGAACTTCGCTTCGTAGAGCTCGGGGTTGATGTCGTGGTGATCGAACACGAACTTCTTGCCGAACAGCTTGTAGAAGCCGCCGATGAGGAAGATGGTGTCCGGCGGATTGCAGGCGTGGATGACGTCGAAGCCGCGCCCGAAGAGGATCTTGCAGCGACAGCCAGAATTCCATGGCGAGCGCCACGCTGTATTCGAGCGCGTAGCCGAGCACGCCGTCCGCCTCGGCAGGCAGCGCGATGACGATGGATGTCGATGCCGTCGATCTGCTCGAAGCTCTTCTTCGTAGCCCGGCGCCTTCGGGCAGATGATCGACACCTGCGTAGCCGGCGGCCGCCAGCGTGCGCGCCTCCCGCCAGACGCGCCGGTCGAACGGGCACAGGCAGGTTCTCGACGATGATCAGGACGCGCCCGTACTTGCGCACTCGCTCTATCGAGCGGGTGTCGCCTTGCAACGTGGCGCCTGTGACGGAATCGGACACTCAACCTCCCAAAGAACTGATGGCTACTATTACTTCAGCAAGAGAACGAGACGCCGCAGCGTGCGATCTCTCGGCAGCGGCTCGATGGCGAATCCCATCGACATGGCCAGCATCTGCATGGGTCGGTTCGACCAGAGCATTTCCGCCGCGAGTTGCGGCACGCCGACGCGCCGCGCATGACGCAGCAGCGTGGCGAGCAGCGTGCGTCCCACCTGCTCCTCGCGATGGGTCTGCGCCACCGCAATGCAGAAGTCCGCGTTCTCGCGGCTGGTCGGCGCGTATGCCACGGCACCGATGACACGATCGCCCGCCCCGTGGACTCGAGCGCGGCGAATCCCACCGCCGTGTCGCTGCCAGGCACGATCACGCGGCCGAACAACAAGTCAGTCAGCTGCGCGGACGGCCGCAGAGCTCCCGATCGGGCGTCGACTGCGTGAGTGCCAGCGCAAACTCTGCGAGCAGACGCCGGTCGCCCGGGGAGATCTGTCGCACGCTGTAGGCCCGATGCGAGCGCGGCGTGTAGTACCAGCGACGCGCGAGCGAGCCGATGGAGCCGCCATGGGGAAAGCGCGCATGAATTGGGTCAATGGCTGTTCTGTGCATGGGCTGCAAGCGTCGCGCATTGCAAGCCAGCCCGCCGTCGGACGCCGCGCCGTGCTGGGCTGGAAAGCACCGGCATGCGTCGCATATGTCGACGCCGCGAATGCGGCGCAGTCCGACAGGCATTCTCAGAAATCCAGACGTCATGAGCAGTTCGAGATTCTCTTGATAGCCTGAAAGCGACCGGCGCAATGCGCGTTTGCGCTGCGCGTGGCTGGGCGCCAGCATGGGCGCGAGTGACTCGATCATGGGTAGATTACTTCCTTCCGTGGCACGCGGCTTACACCCGCGCGCCGCCGGGTATCCACTACTCGTCGCTGCGCAACAGCGCGGCAGCGAGGATGGCGATGGCCGCGCCTGCGGCGCGCGCCGTAGGCAATCGCTCTCCACGGATTGTCGTGGACATAGCGATCGGTCGCCTTGACCGCTTCGTTGGACGCGCCGCGAACGCGCGTGCCGGCATCTGCCAGCTTCAACTTCGCAATGTTCACCGTGCGAACGACGCGCTGACGCACCGCTTCGGCGGCCGCTCCGCCTTCTTCGCCGAGCGCCTTCAGCAATTCTTCGGCCTGCGTGACGATGCGATTCAGTTCGCCCACCACGGATTCAAAATTGCGACTGCCGTTTTCGAAACTCTTCGCTTGTGCGGTCATTGGATCTCCTCCTTCAGCCTCAGGGTGATGTACCCCGCTACCTTAAGGCGCAGCGCATGGCCACACCTGTCAGTCAACGCAGCACTCATGCTCCTCGCGTGACACCGAGAACCTGTGGGTCAGCACCGACAGCTTTGTTGTCTGCATTTGGAGTCAAATGCAGGAATAGTCGGCGAACGGTCGGTCGCGTCTGACGCCGCCTCCACATCTCGTCCGCGGGCGCACTTTGATTCAGCGGCGCAACATGCGTCCCGACGAAAACTTCCGAGGAGATGACAACGTGACAAAGACATACAGCAGCTGGACATTGGCAGTGGCCGCGGCGGTGGGCGTATGCGCGCTCGCCGGCTGCAATCAGCGCGAATCGGCCAACGAAACGGCGAAGGACGTGGCGGAAGAGCGCCAGGACGCGCAGCAGAACGTGACCGAAGAGAAGCGTGAGGCCGCCGATGTAGCGACCGAAGGCAAGGAAGATCGCGCTGCCGCTGAGTACGACGTGGCCGTCGCGCAGGCCGATGGCGCAACGCAAAGTCGCCAAGGAAAAGTGCGAGACGCTGGGCGGCGACGCGCAGAAGGCGTGCAAGGACCAGGCTGAAGCGAGCTACGAATCGGCGAAAGCCCAGGCCCAGGCGACGCTCGACGCCGCCAAGCACTCGGGTTCGGCCGAGCCGGCTCCCGCCCGGGCAACTGACCTTAAGCAACAACGCAATCGCGACGGGTGATGCCCACCTGCGAGACCTGCAAATGTTCGCGATTGCGTGGCCGGCCGTCCGGCGGCAGCTAACTACTCCCGCCGGACGGTCTACTTAGAGGTACCGAGAAGAGATGGAGGACACATGAATCGCATATCACAAAGCCTGGTGCTGATCGGCATTGCCGTGACTGCGCCCGTGTGGGCGGTCAGTGTGCTCGAGAGCTCCAATGCGCAGCCGGCCGAGAGCGCCGCGGCGCCCGTCGAACCAGTACATCGCTGCCAACGTGACCGCCGGCAGCGCCACGCTGGTGCCGCTGATGGCGGTGGAGATGGAAGCCAATCACGCGGCCGCGGTCGATGCGCCGGCCGGAGGTGGCGGTGGCCAATCGGACGACGACATCGCGTTCGTCAGGCAGGCCACGGAAAATGCGCGCAAGGAAGTCCAGTCGGCGCGCGACGCGCTGCTGCAGCTGAAGAACCCGGAATTGATTCGCAGTCGCCGAAATGCTGGTGAACGATCACAGCGGCGCGAATGCAACGCCTGTCGAAGATCGCCGAGGCCAAACAATGGCCGTTACCCGCTCCGCAGACTGCAAACGGCGCCGCCGTCCGGAACCGCGAGCAGCGACTTCGACGCGAAGTGGACCGCGGAGATGATCGCCGGACACGAGCGCTCGATGAGCGCTGTACAACGCCGAGGCGCAGGGCGGCGAGGACCAGGACGATGCGCAAGTACGCGAGCGACACGCTGCCGACCATCGAGCACCATCTGGCTGAACTTCGGAGATTGCAGAAATGACCAGCGCGGAGAGCAAAATGCTGACCATGAAGATCATCAAACTGCTTGGGTATCGCAGGCATCGCGATCCTGGCCGCCTCGTTCATGGCGACGCGTGCGCAGCGCCGCGACGAGGAAGAGCGGCGCCGGCTCAACGAGCGCCTCGAGAAGGAACGTTGGGAAAGTGAAGGCGGCGCCAGCCGCACCGGCCCTGCTACGCCGAGCGCCGTGACGGCGCACTAGACGCGACAGCCTAGCGAGGGGCGGATCCGCATGAACGCGGGTCCGCCCCTTTTTTAATTGGGTCAGGCCCCGTTTCCAGCAAACGGGGCCTGACCTCAGTTCTATCGAGGCGGACCTTCGAGCACCGGCGCGCGCTGGCGCCGCGGCGCGCGTTCCACGATCGTCACGGTGGAGCGCGGCTGCTGGATGTCGCGCCTTGTCGAACGCCTGCTTGAGCCGCATGAGGAACTCGCGGCGCACATTCGCCTGCTCCAGCGCGCGCACCTTGATGCGTGCGCGCAGCGTGATGCCGTGATCGTTCCAGGTTTCGATGCCGGCGATGTCCAGGTCCTCGAGGATCTTCGGGCCGAACACCGAGTTGCGCACGCAGCTGCGCGCCCGTCTCGCGCATGACCTCGATCACCGGCGCGATGTCCTGGTCGAGCGCGATGGTCACATCGACCACCGCGTAGGCAAACGTGCGGCTCGAGCTCGTGACCACGCCGATCTCGCCGTTCGGCACGTAGTGCACGTTGCCCTCGTAGTCGCGCAGCTGCACGTAGCGCAGCGTCAGGTCTTCGACCAGGCCGCTCTTGCCCGCCACCTCGACCACGTCGCCCTGGCGAATCTGGTTTTCCGCGAGCAGGAAGAAGCCGCGGAAGAAGTCCTTGACCAGCGATTGCGCGCCAAACGCGATCGCGATGCCGGCCACGCCGGCGGTGGCGAGGAACGGCAGGATGGAAATGCCCAGCGTGTTGAAGATGCGCCAGCGTCGCGATCACGCTGATCAGGATGGTCGCGCAGCTTGCGCAGCATCGTTGCTCACCGTGGCGCGCGCGTCGTTGCGCTTCGACATCGTGCGCGTGCGTGGCGGTGAACTTCTCGAGGCCCGAGATCAGCCGGCGCGCGATGAACACCAGGACGAAAGTGACCACCAGGATGGCGGTGATGCGCGACGCCCGCCTGGATCCAATCCACCGCGTTGAACCATTGAACGACCTTGTCCTCGTGATCCATCGCTCGCTCCGCTATTGATTGAGGACCGCGCACGGTAGCGTAAATCCGCCCGCCCGCGCACGCGGTCACCTTCCTACAGGGCGTCCGCCTCGGTCCGAACGGCAGACATTGCAGCTTCAATCCATAAGCTGCAGGCGTGATTTCAGGGAACAAGACAATATCCATTGCGGTCTTCGGCGTGCTCGACGCGCATTGGCAACGCGCGAAGCGCGGGCCACCCCGGCGAAGACAGCATCCAGGAGATCTGGCTGGCCGCGGAGCGGGCGTGCCATGGGAATGCTCGCCGTCGACGGAAGCGCCGCTCACGCCCCGGCGGGCTTCGCGATACCGGCTTCTGTGCAGTGGAGTCCTGATCCCTGGCAGCCGGGATTGCGAATGACGCTGATCTGCCCATCGCCTTCGAGATAGGCGACCTTCACCTCCGTCATCTTCTCGATGCCCTGCTCGCGCAGCTTCTCGTTGAGCTCGTCCATGGTGATGAACTCGCGCCGCAGATTGCGCCGCTGCGGCACGCCCGCGTTGAATCAGCGTGAGGCGTTGCGGGCGGTGAAACGCCGCACGACCGCGAATCGATACGAAAGCAAGTCGAGCAGCCAGTTCCACCCGACGATGGTGAGCACGAGGATCGCGCCCTCGGAAATGTGTCGTAGCCACCGGCCATGGCGTTCTGCGCGGCATCCGCGACGATCACCAGCAGCAGGATGTCAGCGATGCCCACGGCGCCGACATCGCGGCGCAGTACGAAACGAAAAATCAGGAACAGCAGCCAGTAGACCAGCGTGCCGCGCAGCACGAGCTCCATGCACCGGGACGTGGACCTCGAACAGGTCCGCGACCAGTCGGCCAGCGCACCGCGGCCGGATCAGCGCACGCGGTTGCGCGAGATCAGATTGACGATGGCGAGCAGCACCACCGCACCGAGGAACGACACCAGCAGCGTCGCGAACGCTGATGACCCCGGAATTGATGCGTGCGCGCGCCCACCATCGGGCCAATGCAGCCAGCCGCCGAGCATGGCACCCACGATGCCGACCACGATGTTCAGGAAGATGCCCTGACTGCCATCCGCGCTGCATCACGATGCTGGCGAGCCAGCCAACCACACCACCGATTACCAACCACAGAATGAATCCCATCACTTTCTCCTTCGCTTCAGTTCATGCCCGCATGACGCTCGCGCTGGTACGCGTGCAACTTGTTGTAGAGCGTCTTGAGGCTGCAGCCGAGCACGTCGGCCGCGCGCCGCTTGTCGCCCTCGAAATGTTTGAGCGTGGCGAGGATGAAGGTGCGCTCGATCTCATCGAGCGTCGCGCCGATGGCCACACTGGATTTCGTCGCTGGCGCGTCGCGCCCGTGGCGCCGCGCAGCGTCGGCATGTCCTGCTCGCTCAGAGTCGAGCTCGCCGTCGCAGAGGATGTAGGCGCGCTCGACGGCGTTGCGCAGCTCGCGCACGTTGCCGGGCCAGCGATGGCGCATGAACTGCGCCCGCAGCGCGTCGGACAGTGCGCTTGCGCGTGCCGTTGCGCAGGTTCAGCTCGCCGAGGAAGAAGTCGGCGAGCACCAGGATGTCGTCGCCGCGCTCGCGCAGCGGCGGCAGCTCGATGGTCACGACCGCCAGGCGGTAGTAGATGTCTTCGCGCAGCCGGCCTTCTTCGAAGGCACTGCGCCGGCGAGCGATTGGTCGAGGCGATCACGCGCACGTCGACCGGCAGGTCCGCGGAGCCGCCGACGCGGCTCAGTCGTTTGGTTTCGAGCACGCGCAGCAGGCGTGACTGCAGGTCGAGCGGCATTTCCGTGATCTCGTCGAGCAGCAGGGTGCCGCCGTTCGCGCGCTCGAAGACTCCTTCGCGCGTGCGCATCGCGCCCGGTGAAGCTGCCGCGCTCATGACCGAACAGCTCGGCCTCGATGAGCGTCGCCGGAATCGCGGCGCAATTGATGGCGACGAAGGGCTTGGTCGGCGCGCGGACTCATGGCATGCACGGATTCGGCGACCAGTTCTTTGCCGCAGCCGCTCTCGCCGCAGATCAGCACCGGTCGAGTCGGTGGGCGCGACGCGCGAGATGAGCTCGCGCACTTTCTGCATGGCCGGCGAATGCCCGATGAGCCGCAGCGCGCAATCATCGAGTACGGGAGTGGCAGGCTGCAGCGCTCGGCCGCCAGTCCCGCGCCGAAATCCGCCGGAAAGAATTCGCCCTTCACGGCGCCCCGGCCGCGCGGCCGGGAATCGCGGCGTTGCCGTTGGAGACGATGATCTCCACGCGCCGGTTGAGCTGGCGGCTGCCGGCGTTGTCATTGCTGGCAACCGGAAACCCTTCGCCGTAGCCGAGCGCGCGTACGCGCTGCGCGTCGATGCCGCGCTGGATGATCGCCATCGCCACCGCATCCGCACGGCTCTGCGACAGCTCGAGGTTGTAGTCGTTGGCGCCCTGGCTGTCCGTGAATCCTTCGACCTGCACGCGGCGCTCCGGGTTCTCGTTGAGGAACGCCGCGATCTGCTCGATCGAGCGCTGCGGCGCCCGACTTGAGCTGCGCCTTGCCGGTGTCGAACAACACGTCGTCGAGCGTGAGCACGATGCCGCGCGAGGTCTGCGAGGCCTGCATGATTCTCGAGCTGCGCGGCGAGTCGCTGCGACTCGGCCTGCGCCTGCGCGCTCGCCTGCGCGCACCTGCGCCTGCGATTGCGCGCCTGTTCGCCTGCGCGAGTGCCTGGTTGGCCTCGTTCTCGCGCGCCGTCAGCAGGATCTTCTGCCGCTCGGTCTCACCGGCCTTCGATGCGCGCGGTAGCCACCTGCTCCTGCGCGCGCTGCTGCGAGATGCGCGCCATCTGCGTGGCGAGATAGGCGTAGTGCGCCGCGGTCTTGTCCTTGCGCGCCCTTCTCTTTCGCGGCGCCTTCGGCGTTGACCAGCAGCTTGCGCGCCCGATCGAGTTCCGTGGGCGCGTACTTGGCGACGTTGGGATCGGCCTCGGCCTGCGCTGACGGCGCTGCGCGCCTGCATCGAGCAGCGCCGCTGGTCTCGGGCGCGGTCTCGCAACCGGCGATGCCTAACAAGGCGGCGGCGACGGCAATCGTCAAGGAAGTTGCGTTTCATGCGAGCACTCCTTCAATGCTGCGGCGGGGTGGTGGCCGGCTGCGGCGCCTGCGCGCGGCGCCTGAGCTGTCCTGGCGCAGGGTTTCGTTGCGCAGGTCGCGCAAGCCGGCGTCCATCTCGTTCACGAGCTGTTCCTGCTGCTTGGCGCGCGCGGTCGATTCGGCGAGCTGCGCATCGACGTCGGCCTGGTCGGCGAGCGCGCGCCGCCACCTCGGCATCGTGCTTGTCGACGGCGGCCTGCGCGGCGGCGTACTTGTTGCGCGCGCTGTTGAGCTCGATCTGCGCGAACTGCGCGGCCTGCGCCTGCTCGGCGCGCTCGATGCGAGCTCTTGGCGACGGCGAGCTTCTCGACCGGCATGGGCGTCGACGCGCAGGCGACGATGCCGAACGCAACTGCGCACCAGATGCCGTTGCGAAGTCCGTTCAAGGTGATCATGGCTACCTCCGTCCGTTGATGCGTTGCGCTCGGTCCTGGTCGATCACGAGATCGCGGCTTCGTCGTATTCGACGGCCAGGTTGCGTTCCCAGTTGCGCAGCTGACGCTCGGCCTCATCCTTCGTGAGGCCGTACGCTTCCTGGATGCGGCCGCGAGAGCTGATCGCGCCGGCCCGCGATGACATCGAGCTGATCGTCTGTGAAGCTTGCCCCAGCGTTCCTGGATGCGGCCTTTCCATTGCGTCCAGTTGCCCGAAATGCGGTCCCAGTCCATGGCGACGCATTCTGAAATCACCGACCTGGCGAGTGCGCACAGCAGCAGGCACCGGGTACTGTGCGTGGGAGCGCGGCGCGGCGCGCTGTCATCATTTGTCCGACAGCGGCAGCTTCCGCCTGCGCGACTGCACCGCGGCGCGCGCGATACAGCTCCATGAGCGGCGCGGCGAAACTCCGTGCAGGACGATGGAGGCCGCGATCACCGTGAACACCGCCGACAGCAGCTCCGCGGCGCCGCATCCCGGAGCTCGTAGCCCGCGAAATACACGGCGTAGTACACCGAACCGATGCCGCGAATGCCGAACCACGCCAGCAGTCGCGCGCGGCGCGCACCGGCGACCAGCCGCGCACGCCTATCCACACGGCCACCGGGCGGATCACGACAAACAACAGCGCCGCCGAGCACAAGTCCGGCCTTCGACCAGTAGCCGGTTGAAATCATCGCGCCGACCAGCAACACGATCGGCGACTTCGACGATGCGCTCGAGCTGCTCGTTGACGTTCAGCATGCTCGGCGTGAGCGGTGGCTTGCTCGGCCGCGCTCGCGCGCGCTCGCGTGAATATCGTCGGCGCGCCGCAGCGCCAGCCCGGCGGCGAACACCGCGAGGAATCCCAGCGCGTGCGCGCAGCCAGCGCCACGCCGTAGCTCAGCGCGATCACGCCCAGCAGCAGGAACTCGTCGAAGATCACCGCGTCGCGCCGCCAGGCGCGCAGGCATCGCACACCGCGCGCGAGCGCCGATGCCGACGAGAAAACCGATGCCCAAGCCCGCCGGCGGTACCCCACACCAGGTCGACCAGCGATCCAGCGCCAGCCCATCGCAGCCCAGCTCGTGCAGGCCCATGCGCGCCGAGGCCTAACAACACGAACGGAAACGCGGTGCCGTCGTTGAGGCCGCCCTCGCCCGTGAGCCCGAAGCGCAGGCTGTCGCGATCCTGCGCGCTGCGCAGCTGCACGTCGGAGGCCAGCACCGGATCGGTGGGCGCGAGCACCGCGCCGATCACCAGCGCCAGCGGCCAGTCGAAGCCGAGACAGCAGACCAGCCGCGGCACGGCGATGCCCGCGATGGTCAGCACCATGGAGATGGTGGCCAGCCGCAGCGGCACGCTCCAGCGCCAGTCGCCGATGGGCACACGCATCTTGATGCCCACGGTGAACAGCGCGATCAGCAGCGCGATCTCGGTGATGGATTCGAGCATGGTGAGCTCGCGCAGCGGGTGCAGCTCGAGCACGTTGAACACCGCCGGCCGAGGACGAAGCCGACCACCAGATAGATCATGGCCGGGCTCACGGGCAGGCGATCGAGGAACCGCCCGAGCAGCGCGATCACCACCAGCAGCACGCCGCGCCGAGCACGTACCAGAATGCGGCCATCGACGCACCGGTGAGTTAGCGGCGCCGCACGCGCGCCTCGGACTTGCCGTCAGCGTCTCCGCGCGTCGGCGCAGTCAGGTACGCAGCTGCGCGCTGTCCCCGATCGGCGACCGCCAAGTATCTGTTTGTAGTTAGTTTGGTCACCGCGTGTCGCGAACCGCCGTCGCCCGGCTTGCGGTGATTGTCGCCGCGCACGACCGGTTGGCACCGTGGAGTGCAGTCAGATATCGTGGCGCCGCGCCGTGAACTCGACGTCCCAAGCGCGATTCTCACGCAGGAGACTCAATGAAACCAAACTGCTCATCGCTGCCGCCGTGTCGCGATGATTCCGCTCGCCGGCTTTCGCCGCCGAGGGCGCCAGAAGACGCCCGGCCACGACTCGCCGCCGGTCAAAGCGGCTCGTTCGATGCGCTCGATGCCAACAAGGACGGACGCATCTCGATGCCGGAGGCCTCGGCCGATCCGGAGCTGGTCGAGAACTTCTCCACCGCCGACAAGAACGGCGACGGCTACCTCGACAATGCCGAGTTCGACGAGCCGCGACCCAAGCCGAAGCAGTAGTTCGACGGCTAGTTCGAGACCCCGCGCGGTCCCGGTGCCGGCGCGGGGTTTCTCTTCCGCTCGCGTATATTGGGCACGCCGTTCGCGCGAGGGGGTTCGCAAGGCATGGATGAATCACTCGAGAAGGCTCTTCTCGACATGGAAGCGCACGATCAGGCGGTGCGCGCCGAACTGACTGCCGCCGGTGAGCTCAATGTCACTTATCACCCGCGGCTCGAAGAGGTGCATCGCGCCAATGCCAGCCGCCTGCGGCAGATCATCGCCGTGTTCGGCTGGCCCGGCATTGCGCTGGTGGGCGACAAAGGGCGCCAAGGCCGCCTGGCGCATCGCGCTGCATTCGATCAGCGAACCGCGCGTTCATGCGCCAGTGCCGCGATCTGCTCGATGCACGCCTCGCAGCACCGGCGACGCGCCGCGCTGGCAGTTCGCCATCATCGACGATCGCATTCGCGTCTATGAAGGGCTGCCCGCAGCGCTACGGCACGCAGCTGCGCCTGCGGGCCGAACGGCCTCGAGCCACATCCGCTCGAGAACGAAGGCGCGCGTGAATTCCATGCGCATGCAGGCGGGGCTGCCGCCGCTCGCCGAGACGCTGGCACAGGCCCGCGCGCACAACCGCAGCCGCCGGCTCACCGATCAGGCCGCGCGCGATGCGGCCGAGCTCGGTTCCGTCGCACGGTCGGCTGGATTGCCTAGCAGGAAATGAGGTCAGGCGATTCTAGGAAACGGGGCTGACCACATTTCCGACACCGGATCCAGATATCCGGAATCGCACCAGGTGCCCGTGATCCTGCAGGCGCAGCGGCATGTCGCCGTGCGGCCGGTAGCTGGGCGCGCCGATGTACGTGGTGCCGCCCTTGAGCACGGAGTTGTTCTGCACCAGCACGCCGTTGAGCAGCACCGTGAGCCGCGCCGGTGAAGTCAGCGAGCCATCGGCCGCGAAGCGCGGCGCCGGTGAAGATGATGTCGTAGGTGTTCCAGGTCTCGGCGGGCCAGCGTGGCGTTCACCGAGCGGCGGATACTGTTTGTAGATCGACCCCACCATGCCGTTCACGTAGGTCGGGTTCTCGAAGTTGTCGAGCACCTGCACTTCGTAGACGTCCTGCAGGAAGATGCCGCTGTTGCCGCGATCCTGGTTCACCTTGTCAGGCGGCAGCTGCGGATCGCGCCACTCCACGTGCAGCTGCACGTCGCCGAACACGCGCCTTGGTCTGGATGTCGCCGGTGCCGGGCCGACGACCATCTCGCCGTTGTCGATCTTCCAGCCCGCCGGCCCGCCGCTGTTCGCGCTCTTCCAGCGCATCGAGGCTCTTGCCGTCGAACAGCACGATGGCATCCGACGGCGGCGGCGCCCGGCGTCGCGCCCGGCGTCACCTTCGCGCGGCACCGGGAACCAGACCTCGGTGAGCTTCGGTTCCGGCGGCATGTCGTCGGCCGTGCGTGAGCGCACGCACTCTGATGTTGCGATAGAAGACTCCGGCGCTCTCGGCCTGCAGCGCGATCTTGCCGTGATCGACCTTGACCCAGGCTGTTCGTGCCCGCGTCCCAACGCCTTGAGATCGCTGACGCGCATGTTCACCACGCCGTTGACGATGTGCGTGGCGCGATCGCCGCGCACGATGACTTCCACGCGTGTTCCAGCCCGGATACTCATTCACGCGGCTGTGGCGCGTGCGCATGAAAGTCGCCGTTCTTGCCCACGGTGACCGGCACGCCGCCGTTCTCCGGCAGCGCGTAGAGGCCGGTCTTCGGATCGACGAAGCTCGACACCTGCGAGGACACCGCCCAGGAATCGCCGGTGTCGCCTTCCTGGATCTGCGCCTCGAAGCGCGCCGGCCAGTTGGCGGGATGTCGCGATGCACGTGGTAGAGCAGGCCGGCGTCGCGCACGTGTTCGAGGCGCGGCGCGAAATTTCTTCTCGCCCCATTTGTATTCGAGGCTGATCACGTAGTCCTTTGTAGTCGGCGTCGGTGAGCGAGGTACGCGTTCGGCTGTTCGCTGCCGGCCTTCTGCGTGGGATAGGCGTGGATCTCGCCGTTCTTCACCTCGAAGATGCTCGACGGCGGCGGCGCATCGGCGGCGGTCTTCGACGCGTAGTGCACCGACCAGCCCTTGAGGTTCTTGCCGTTGAAGATGGGCTTCCATGCCGCGGTCCTGGCGGCGTTGTCGGCCGCGATGCGCGGCGCTCGCAAACAAACTACAGGCTGGCGCAGGCCAGCGTCGACATCTTGTTCATTCGTCGACTCCCCGTGAAATGGCGCCGACTCAATACGGCGCGGCAGTCGTAGCAAAACGCGCGCGGCTACACCGCCGGCGATGATCCAGCGCGCGGCCTTCTCGGCGATCATCAGCGTCGGACTGTTGGTATTGCCGCTGGTGATGGTCGGCATCGACGCTGGCGTCGACCACGCGCAAGGCCGCTCGACGCCACGCACGCGCAGGTGGCTATCGACCACCGCCGTGCGGGTCGCCGGCGGCGCCCATGCGCGCCGTGCCCACCGGGTGGAAGATGGTGTTGGCGATGTCGCCCGCCTTCGCGCACCAGTTCTTCGTCGCTGACTGAACTGCGCGCCGGGCAGGTGCTCCTCGGGCGAAGTACCGCGCCAGCGCCGGCTGCGCGACGATGCGCCGCGTGACGCGCAGCGACTCGGCCGCGACGCGCCGGTCCTCGTCGGTCGCCAGGTAGTTGGGCGCGATGCGCGGCGGATCGGCGACGTCGGCGCTGCGGATGCGCACCGTGCCGCGGCTTGTCGGGATTGAGATTGCAGACGCTGGCGGTGAACGCCGGAAACGGTGTCGAGCGGCTGGTCGTAGGCGCGCAGCGACAGCGGCTGCACGTGGTACTGCAGGTTGGCGTGCGGGCGCGCCGGGTCGCTGCGCACGAACGCGCCGAGCTGCGATGGCGCCATGCTCATCGGGCCCGTGCGGCGCAGCGCGTATTCGAGCCCGATGGCGAACCGCGCCCCAGAAGCTCGACGCCAGCGCATTCAGCGTGCGCACGCCGCGCACCTTGAACACCGGCGCGGATCTGCAGGTGATCCTGCAGGTTCGCGCCGACGCCGGGCGAATCGAGCAGCACCTCGATGCCGTGTTCGCGCAGCAGCGGCGCGGGCCCGATGCCCGAGAGCTGCAGGATCTGCGGCGTGCCGATGGCGCCCGCCGCAGAGGATCACTTCGCGCGTCGCGCGTACCTGCACGCGCTCGCCGTCGCGCGATCAGCGTCGCGCCCGTGCAGCGCAGCGCACCGTCGCATCGCGCTCGATCTGCAGCCGCTCGGTCAGCGCGCTGCGTCCACACCGTGAGATTCGGCGCGCGCGCGCGCCGGCTTCAGGAACGCCTTCGCCGAGCTCACGCGGAAGCCGCCGCGCTGGTTCACGTCGAAGTAGCTGACGCCGGCGTTGTCGCCGGTGTTGAAGTCGTCGAATGCGCGCGAAGCCGGCCTGCTCCGGCGGCTTCGGCGAACGCATCGAGGATGTCCCAGCGCAGACGTTGTCTGACGACGCGCCATTCGCCGCCGCGCGCCGTGCGATGCGCGTGCGCACTGCCGTCCTCGCAGCGATAGCTGCACTCGTGCGCGCGAAAATCCGGCAGCACGTTCGACCAGCGCCACGCGTCATCGCCGGTGGCCGCCGCCCACGCGTCGTAGTCGCGCGCCTGGCCGCGCATGTAGATCATGCCGTTGATGCTCGAGCTGCCGCCCAGCGTCTTGCCGCGCGGATAGCAGCAGGTCGCGGCCGTTGCAGCGCCGGCTTCCGGCTCGGTGCGGATAGCGCCAGTCGGTGCGCGGATTGCCGATGCAGCGCAGATAGCCCACCGGGAATGTGGATCCACGCGATAGTCGTCCGGTGCCGCCGGCTTCGACGAGCAGCACGCGCGCGACTGGATCCGCGCTCAGGCGATTGGCGAGCAGGCAGCCCGCGGTGCCGGCGCCGATGATCACGTAGTCGAATTCGGATCGCTCAAGCGCGGACCGGGAGTTGTTATTGGTGGGTCGGGTGGGACTCGAACCCACGACTAACGCCTTAAAAGGGCGCTGCTCTACCAACTGAGCTACCGACCCCCGGAAGGGCGCGAAGTCTACACGATCTTTTCGTCGCCTTGGCCGGCGTAAAGGCGGTAGCGCGTCGGGTCAGGAATCCCAGCAGAAACAAAGCCTTCGCGCCGTAACCTGCAGGAATCACAGCAGGCCGCAGGCGCGCCCGTCGTCGTCCGCCTGGTAGCAGGAGACGGTCAGCGAATAGTCCACGCCCAGACGCACACCTTCGCGCACGATTTGCGCCTTGCTCATGTTGAATGAGCGGCGCCTGCACGCGCAGCGCTTCCGCCCTCCACGCCCGCCTTGGTGGCGAGCGCCGCGAGCTGCTCGAACGCCGCGACGAATTCCGGCCGGCAGTCCGGATATCCGGAATAGTCCACCGCGTTCACGCCGATGTGGATCTCGGTCGGCCTTCAGCACTTCGGCCCAGGCGAGCGCCAGCGACAACATGATGGTGTTGCGCGCGGGAACGTAGGTGACCGGAATGCCCTCGCCCGGCGCTTTCGGAACGTCGATCGAGTTGTCCGGTGAGCGCCGAGCCGCCGATGCGCCCGAGGTTCACGTGCATGATGCGATGCTCGCGCGCGCCGAGCGCGTGAGCCACGCGCGCCGCGGCGCTGATCTCCGCCTGGTGCCGCTGCCCATACGACACCGACAGCGCGTAACACTCGAGGCCCGACTGCGCGCGCGAGCGCGAGCACGGTGGCCGAATCCAGCCCGCCCGACAGCAGCACCACCGCGCGCGTCGTCATCTGGACTTCATTTTCCAGGCACGTTGCCCCAGAGCACCTTGTGAAGCTGCATCTGGAAACGCACCGGCAGCCGGTCCGCGAGGATCCAGTCCGCGAGTTGCGCGCGCCGGCAGTTGCTCGGCGCTGGGCGAGAACAGCACCTGGCAGCGCTCGCCCAGTTTCGAGCGCTGCGACCTGTGTCGCGGCTCCACTCGTAGTCGGCGCGATCGCAGATCACGAACTTGATCTGCTCTTCGGGCCGCAGCAGCGCCAGGTCGTCGTAGCGATTGCGCCGCTCTTCGCCCGAGCCCGGCGTCTTCACGTCCACCACGCGGATCACGCGCGCATCCACGCCGCCGAGCGGCATGGCGCCGCTGGTCTCGAGCGACACGCGGTAGTTGGCATCACACAGCCGCGTCGAGCAGCGGCAGGCAGTTCTTCTGCGCCAGCGGCTCGCCGCCGGTGACGCAGACGTAGCGCGGCGCGTGAACTCGGCCGACCGTGGCCAGCACTTCGTCGACGCTGCGCCACTCGCCGCCATGAAACGCATAGGCGGTGTCGCAGAACTGGCAGCGCAACGGGACAGCCGGTGAGCCGCACGAACACCGTGGGAAAACCCACGGTGTCGGCCTCGCCCTGCAGCGAGTAGAAGATCTCGGTGATCTTCAGGCGGCGTTCGCCGCCGGGCTCGAGCTCGCAGCCGCTGGTTCATCGACTCGTTTCATCGACGCCGGGTTCATCTGCCCAGGCGCTTCAGGCGATCCGCGGCGAGCTGCGCAGCGGTGGTCCCGGATACTTGCGCACCACTTCTTCGAGCGTGCTGCGCGCCTCGCCGGTGCGCTTCAGGTCCGACGAGCGAGAAGCCGAGCTTCACCATCGCGTCGGG